>VOFI01002631.1_pt1 | contig 14271 bp, 19 predicted proteins | sample 5384131 | NCBI WGS metagenome assembly VOFI01 (sample SAMN12384728, study PRJNA508395) | human gut metagenome | isolation source: healthy gut H | host: Homo sapiens
GCAGTGATGCGCCTTCCGAAGATTCTTCCAGCAAAGACAGTTCCTCCGAAGCCCTTGGCCTGGAAGAATTTGACGCCTCTGGCAACAAGGTGAGCAAAGACGTCTTCCGAAGCAGAGCAGGACAGCAAAGCACCGGCAATCCGGTTGTTTGGTGGGTCATCGGCGGCATTATCGTCGTAGCTATTGCGGGCGGTGCGTGTGGTATTTCTGCTTTTTCAGAAAGGGTAAAAACCCCTTTCTGAAAAAGTAAGGGAAGGTGCGGGCAATGAAACTCAAAAAAATCCTATCCCTTGTTTTAGCCGGTGTGATGGCGCTGTCCGTCACCGGCTGCGTCAACCAGCACCCGGAGGAAACAACCAGCACAAATGAAAGCAGGGAGGTTCGCCTGGTGGCAACCTCCCCGGCAGTGGTGCAGATCTGCAACCGGTTAGATTTAGATTTGGTCGGGATCTGTCAATCCACCAGCGACCTGCCGGAACGGTACGATGGGGTTACCACCGTGGGTATGGCCATGAACCCGGATCTGGAGATCATCAAATCCCTCGACCCGGACTACATCCTGTCGCCGGCAACCCTGCAAAACGATTTGCAGCCCAAATACGCATCCATCGGGGTCAGTTCTCTGTTTCTGAACCTGAAAAGCGTAGAAGGAATGTACGCATCCATTGAAGGACTGGGCGAGAAATTCGGCCGGGAGGAAGAAGCCGCCGTTATGCTGGAGGAATTCGATTCCTTTATGACAGAATTTGCGGAGAAAAAATGCCGGTAAGGAATCCCCCCAAGGTGCTGGTGCTTATGGGCCTGCCCGGTTCCTACATTATTGCAACCGACAACAGTTATGTGGGCAGCCTTGTGAAGCTGGCGGGCGGCACCAACGTCTACGGCGACGGGGACGGGCAGGAATTTCTGTTCGCCAACACCGAGGATATGAAGACCAAGGAGCCGGACGTGATCCTCCGGGCGGCCCACGGCCTTCCGGATGAAGCCAGAAAGATGTTTGCGGAGGAATTTTCCACCAACGACATCTGGCAGCACTTCAAGGCGGTGCAGGAGGGCCGGGTGTACGACCTGGATTCCAACCTTTTTAATATGAGCGCCAATTTCAGCTATGAGGAGGCGCTGAAAGCGCTTCAGCCCATGCTGTACGGCGAGGAATAACCCTGAAACAAAAAACAAAGCGGCCGGGCTTTTCCTGTCGGGAGAATCCCGGCCGTTTTTCCAAAAGGAGATTTTGCTTATGGTAAGCAGCCGAAAGAAAATCCTCTCCTTTGCCATCACCGCCCTGGGGCTGCTGGCGCTGTTCCTGGTCGCCGTCAATACCGGCAGCCTGAAGGTAACGCCCCTGGAGCTGTTCAAAGGATTGTTTGTAGAATACAACGAAAACGTGGCGACCATTTACGACTTGCGGTTCCCCCGCATCTTCATCGCCATCTTCGGCGGCGCGGCAACCGCCGTATCCGGTGTGCTTTTGCAGGCCGTGATGAAAAATCCGCTGGCCGACCCCGGCATCATCGGCGTCAGCTCGGGAGCCAGCCTGACGGCGGTGCTCATTACCGCCTTTGTGCCGACTCTCTACTTTTTCACGCCTCTGTTCGCGTTTCTCGGCGGTATGGTGGCGTTCCTGCTGGTGTACTCCCTTTCCTGGAAGGGCGGGCTTTCACCCCTGCGGATTATCCTCGTGGGCGTGGCGGTCAACGCCATGTTTACCGGGCTCATGAGCGCTTTCAACTCCGGCACGGGGAGTAACTATTCCGGCGTTGCCAGCATTGTCAACGCCAACATCACCATGAAGACCTGGGATGATTTTCAGACGCTTCTGCTCTATGTGGTCATCGGTCTGATCGCTTCCGTCTTTGTGATGGGGCAATGCAACCTGCTGGCGCTGGAGGACAAAACGGCCCGTTCTCTGGGCGTGAACGTCACAAGAAGCCGTATCGTCATTTCGGTGATTGCAGTGCTGCTGGCGAGCATTTCCACCGCCGTCATCGGCCCCATCAGCTTCCTGGGGCTCATTGTCCCCCATATTGCAAGACTGCTGGTGGGGAGCAATCATAAGGTGCTGGTACCGTATTCCATCCAGCTGGGAGCGTTCACCCTGCTGCTGGCGGACACCCTGGGGCGTACCATCGCGGCGCCCTATGAGATCAGCGCGGCCATCATCATGTCGGTGATAGGCGGCCCATTCTTTATCCTGCTGCTTAGGAGGTCGAAGCAAAGCTATGGACAATAACGTGTTTACTGTCAAAAACCTTTCCTTTGCCTACGGCAAGCAGCAGGTGCTGAAACATCTCGACCTGGAGCTGCACGAGGGAAAAATCACTACTTTGATTGGCGCCAACGGCTGCGGAAAGAGTACTCTTTTCAACCTGATGACGAAAAATCTCCGCCCGGACGAGGGGGGAAATCCTCCTGCGGGGCGGCGATATTGTCGGGATGCGGCTCAAAGACTTTGCAAAAGAAGTCTCTATCGTCCACCAGTACAACACCGCGCCGGTGGATTTGAGCGTAGAAAAGCTGGTGGGCTACGGAAGAACACCCTATCACACCATGGGGCTGTCCCCTGATCCGAAGGAGGATGAAGAAAAAATCCACCGGGCCATGGAGATCACCCATACCTACAAGCATAAAGATAAACCGGTTTCCGAACTGTCCGGCGGGCAGAAGCAGCGGGTGTGGATCGCTATGGCGCTGGCCCAGGATACCAAGGTGCTGTTCCTTGACGAACCAACCACCTATCTGGATATCCGCTACCAGCTGCAAATTTTAAAGCTCATCCGACAGTTAAACCGAGAATACGGTATCACCATTGTTATGGTGCTCCACGATATCAACCAGTCTTTGTATTACAGCGATGAGATCGTCGCTATGAAGGACGGAAAGATGATTGCCCACGGCTTGCCGGAAGAAATCATCACAAGCGAGCTGGTAAAAAAGGTATACGACGTGGAGTTGGATATCCGCAGCGTAGACGGCAAGCCGTTCGTGATTCCAGTATAGCGGAAAGAAAGGGGGATGCGGCTTCGATGAAGCTCAGACGCACAGCGGAAGATTACCTAAAAACCATTTACCTGCTGTCCCAAAAGGCAGAAGTTCACGGCACATACATTGCGGAGGCGCTGGGGGTGTCCAAGCCGACGGTCTCCATCTCTCTCAAAGCACTGGAGCAGGAGGGCTACCTGACGCGGGACGAAAACCGCGCCTTCTGCCTGACGGAAGCGGGATTGAAAATCGCAAAAGCCACCTACGAACGACACCAGACCTTTCAGACGCTGTTGGAGGAACTGGGCGTAGACGGAAAAACAGCAGCGGCAGACGCCTGCCTGATGGAGCACGCCGTCAGCCCGCAAAGCTACGAGGACAGTCCATTAAGGGGCTGGCAAAAAGAAAGAAGATGAGTAGTCGTGAATAGCGAGGCGATGCAGTCCCTGTGATACGGCTTTGCGTCTATTGCATTTGCGGCTGCCATCGCAGCGCTGTGCTCCGGCGTCAAGGCAGCGATGAAAAAATTATTAAAAGGCGGACAAAACCATGATGATCAATAAACGGCTCATCGGCACGGTAGCTGAGAGCAAAAATACATTGCCGGGAACGTTGTTTTGCAGTGGTGTTCCCTGGCGGCGAACATTTCTATGATGTTCAGCATTACAAACCTGTTTGCCGGGCTTTACTACGGAAGCACCAGCCCCGCCTCCCTGTGGACGACGGCGGCTGTGGTAGCGCTGGCGCTCCTCATCCGGTTCCTGTGTACCACCGGGGCCAGCCGGATGAGCTACCTCTCCTCCAAAGCGGTAAAAAAACCCTGCGGGAGAAAATCTATGAAAAGCTGCTGCGACTGGGCGCTTCCTACAACGAACAGGTGAAAACCTCCGAAGTCGTACAGGTGGCGGTGGAAGGTGTAGACCAGCTGGAAACCTATTTTGGCGCTTATCTGCCGCAATTCTTTTATGCCATGCTGGCGCCGCTGACCCTGTTTATGGTGCTCTGCTTTATCAACATTCCGGCGGCCATTGTGCTGCTGGTCTGCGTGCCGCTGATTCCTATCGCAATTGCTGCGGTGCAGACCTGGGCAAAAAAGCTGCTCTCCAAATACTGGGGGCAGTATACGGCGCTGGGAGATACCTTCCTTGAAAATCTTCAGGGCTTAACCACCCTCAAAATCTACCAGGCGGACGAATTCAAAAACAAAGAGATGAATGTGGAAGCCGAGAAGTTTCGCAAAATCACCATGAAGGTGCTGACCATGCAGCTCAACTCCATCACGGTTATGGATTTGATTGCCTACGGCGGTGCGGCGCTGGGGGTGATTATGGCGGTGACGCAGTATGTAAATAACCATGTCTCGCTGGCCGGCTGTCTGCTGATTATCCTGTTGGCAGCGGACTTCTTTATCCCCATGCGGCAGCTGGGCAGCTTTTTCCATATTGCCATGAACGGCATGGCTGCCAGCGATAAGATCTTCCGCCTGCTGGACCTGCCGGAACACAAACAGAAGGTTTCCGAGAAGCTTCCCGATGCGGCACGATGCGGTATGTTCCAATCTGCGGTTTTCATACGAGAGCGGACGGGAGATTTTACACGGCGTGGATTTGCAGTTCAACCAGGGCAGCTTTACCGCCCTGGTTGGGGAAAGCGGATGTGGGAAATCCACCATCGCCGCCATCCTCATGGGGGCGGAACAAAGGGCTATACCGGTTCGGCCGCCATCGGTGGCGTGGAACTGAAGGACATCAATGAAAACTCCCTGCTGCAAAATATCACCTATATCGGCCATCAGAGCTATCTATTCAAGGGCACGGTGCGGGACAACCTGCTCATGGGCAAGTCTTCCGCATCCGAGGATGAGCTGTGGGCGGTGCTGGAACGGGTGAATTTAGCCGCGTTTCTGAAATCCGAGAAAGGGCTGGACACCCCATTGCTGGAAAAGGCGTCGAACCTGTCCGGCGGTCAATGCCAGCGGCTTGCTCTGGCAAGAGCGCTGCTACACGACAGCCCGATATATATCTTTGACGAGGCCACCTCCAACATCGATGTGGAAAGCGAAAACGACATCATGGCCGAGATACATAAGCTGGCCAAGCACAAAACGGTGCTTCTTATTTCCCACCGGCTGGCAAACGTGGTGCAGTCGGACAACATCTATGTGCTGGAAAACGGCCGCATTGCGGAAAGCGGCAGCCATACGGAACTGCTGCAAAATCACGGGTTGTATGAACGCCTGTGGAATGCACAGCAATCTCTGGAAAATTACGGAAAGGAAGGTGACGCCAGATGAAAAAAAGAAGCGGATTTCAGGTCATGGCCCGGCTGATTAGGTTAGTAAAGCCCTTAACCGGTTTTATGCTTCTGGCTATTCTCATGGGCCTTGTAGGGCACCTGTGCGCCGCCTTTATCACTATCTTCGGCGGGTATGCAGTACTGGAGGCTTTGCACTTTGATACCCCCTTCACCCTGACTGCCCTGTTTGCCTGTGTAGTGGCCTTTGCCGTCGTGCGGGGCTTTTTTGCGGTATGCGGAACAGGCCTGCAACCATTTCATCGCCTTCAAGCTGCTGGCGCTTCTGCGGGACAGGGTATTCCGGGCGCTGCGGCGGCTCTGCCCAGCCAAGCTGGAAGGCCGGGACAAGGGAGATTTAATCTCCGTGATTACCTCCGACATTGAACTATTGGAAGTGTTCTACGCCCATACCATCTCTCCGTCAGCCATTGCCTTCCTGTTCACCATTGTGATGTGCCTGTTCATCGGTTATTTCCACTGGCTGCTGGGGCTCATTGCGCTGGCGGCGTATCTCATCGTGGGGATTGTTATTCCTTTGGGAATCTCCAAGCTCAGCGGGGGCGACGGAATGAAGTTCCGCAGGGGATCCGGGGAGCTTTCCGGCTTTGTGCTGGACAGCCTGCGTGGCCTGTCGAAACGCTGCAATACGGGCAGGGCAGGAAACGGCTGGTACAGATGAATGAAAAAACCGATGCACTGGCAAAGGACGAGGAACGCATGAAACGCACGGCCGGCCGCAATTCGGCAGTGACCAATACGGTGGTGCTGGTCTTTGACCTTGTGATGCTGTTTGTCTCGCGCCTGCTCTACCAAAGCGGCGCCGTAGGCTTTGACGGGGTACTCATTCCCACCATCGCCCTCTTTTCCTCCTTCGGCCCGGCCATCGCGCTGGCGGCGCTGGGAAGTACCTTACAGAACACCTTTGCGGCGGGCAATCGGGTGCTGGATATCCTGGAGGAAATGCCTGTGGTGGAGGAAGTTACCGGCAGGCCGGAGATTGCTTTCACCGGCGCTGCGGCGGGAGCACGTCACCTTTGCCTACGGAGAGGAAACCATCCTCTCTAATGTGTCGGTGGAAATTCCGAAACACAGCGTGGTCGGCATTGTGGGGCGCAGCGGCAGCGGTAAATCCACCTTATTAAAACTTCTCATGCGGTTCTGGAATGTTCAGCAGGGGAAGGTAAAGATTTCGGATATGCCCATTAACCAAATCAACACTGCAAATCTGCGAGAGATGGAGGGCTTTGTTACCCAGGAAACCCACCTCTTCCATGACAGCATTAAAAACAATCTGCGGATCGCTAAACTGGAGGCTACAGACGAAGAAATTGAGGCGGCCTGCAAAAAGGCGTCGGTGCATGACTTCATTATGACGCTGCCACGGGGCTATGATACCCCGGTGGGTGAGTTGGGCAACACTCTATCCGGCGGGGAGCGGCAGCGGCTGGGACTGGCGAGGGCCTTCCTGCACGACGCGCCCTTCCTGCTGCTGGACGAGCCCACCAGCAATCTGGACAGCTTAAACGAGGCCGTCATCTTAAAATCTCTCCACGAAGAACGGGAGGGCAAGACGGTGGTGCTGGTTTCCCACCGCCAGTCCACCATGCGGATTGCAGATACTGTCTATTCGGTTGAGCATGGAAGAATGAGTTAAAGAAAGGAAAAGCATATGAAACCGGATTATAAAAATTGGGTCCCAAAAGGGATGATGTTGATTATGCTGATTATTTCGGCGGTTCTTCTTACCTGCTTTCTGCTGTTTGGCGTATGCGGGATTGGTGTGCAGGGCGTGTTCCGCCTTGTGCTGGGCGTCCTGTTGGGAATCGCCTTTTTGATTTGCGGCGGCTGTGCCGCATGGTGTGTCTGCGCTTACCGATCCTTTTCCTATAGCGGGAAACGAAGGCTGTCCAAACAGATTGTGGAAGGGACGGCAAAGTATATCCGCCTGCCGGACAAAGGAAGAGGGCTGGACGTTGGCTGCGGCAGCGGCGCTTTGACCATCGCATGTGCGAAAGGCAACCCGCAGGGGGAAATGGTCGGGATCGACCGCTGGGGAAAGGAATACGCTTCCTTCAACAAAAGTCTGTGTGAGAGCAACGCCGCGGCGGAGGAAGTTAAAAACACATGTTTTTTGTCCGGAAACGCGGTGCTGCTGGATTTCCCCGACGAAAGCTTCGACGCGGTAACAAGCAATTATGTGTACCACAATATCGCTCGTGCAGACAAGCAGGCCCTGCTGATGGAAACCCTGCGCGTCTTGAAAAAAGGCGGTGTTTTTGCCATTCACGACCTGATGTCTCCTACACGGTATGGGAATATGCAAATGTTTGTGGAGCGGTTGAAGGAGCAGGGATATGAACAGGTGGAACTGATCGATACAACAAAAGGAATGTTTATGAGCCCTAAAGAGGCCAAATGGCTGATGCTTCGCGGTTCTGCCCTGATTGTCGGGAAGAAATAAAAAAAGATAGAAGGTGAACCTATGAAACTGAAACGGCTGATATTTTTTGATTTTGGGATTCCTCTGCCTGGGACTGGGCTGCGTCGGCGTGGCGCTGCCCATCCTGCCTACAGTGCCCTTTTTCCTGGTGACGGTGTTTTGCTTTGCCAATTCGTCCCAAAAACTCCACGACTGGTTTGTGAGCACTAAGCTTTACAAAAACATCTGGAGTCTTTTGTGAAGAAAAAGGGCATGACGGTGCAGACTAAGGTGGCGTCATCATCCCGGTAACGCTGCTGATGGGCTTTGGCTTTTTCATGATGATGCGGGAGAACGTGGTGGTTCCCAGCGTCATCCTCGCCATCATCTGGGTCTGCCATATCATTTATTTTGTATTTGGAGTCAAAACAATCCATAAAAAAGCATAGCGAAGAAAGTATTTAAAATTCGTTTATCAAAAGGAAAATCAGCAGGCCTTTTATGGGAGACACGAAGCGTATATATGAAAAGCTATACGCTTTGTCTCTTCGTGTTATTTGATGCAGGCATGTTGATTTTCTTTTTTCGGCATAAAGCTCCGGTATGGAACCTTTGAAAATTATTTCATTTAATCCCTTGGGTGTTCTTACAAATAGACACTTCATTAAGTATTCAGCATCTGTCTGGAATGGTTCGCTTTGACTCCTGATAAATATCAGCATCTAACAGCCTATGTAAATTCACGATCCCGACTCGGCATGCAAGGCTTTCATTAAACAAAAAATCTGTGGCTCGGTTACGGATATTCTGTAGCTGTCAATAAATTCTTCATTTTCAATGTTGCGATTTATTAGCTCGATCCGTATAATTCTATTTTGCCATTACCTTGGCGAAATCTGCTATGCCGTGCAAATATGCAGCTTTGATTTCCTCCCCGTCCAGCAAATCTACAGCACCTACGAGTTCATCAATCTGGCTTCACAAATCCGTATCCAGAGTATCAGCTTTTTCTTTGAGACCTTTCCTCCTTGCCTCAATTCTTCCCTGACGCTCTTTGACTTTTGGATTCTCTTTTCGCAGTCTTGCGAAGATCATAGAAGACATCTCACCTAAAATCCATCAATCAACGTTTCCTTAGTCATTTTTTCACCCCTCTTTTATACCATATCACGCTGAAGCAGAACTGCCTATGGCACAGCAGTTCAGTTGCTGGTGAACCAGCCTCCGAGAGGCGGAACATAAATCAATGTTGATATTCTTCAGAATTGTAAATATAATATAGAATCGGAAGGGGCATTCTGTAATGAGATATCTGTCTACAACTCAGGTTGGGGAAAAGTGGAATTGTTCCCCAAGATGGGTAGCCGAGCTGTGTGAGGGCGGCCAAATTAAAGGTGCCCAGAAAGCTGGGAGCACCTGGATTATTCCCGAAGATGCGGACAGGCCTGCAGGTGCGCGGATAAAAAGCGGACGATAAATAAAGAAGAGGGATGAGGAGGCTGTGACAAATGGCAGTTCCAACTAATATAAAAATCCGACTATAAGAATCCGGCCATATGGATTTTCTGGATTTGTGTAAGAGCATGAACATTGTCAGCACACTGCCCGAATATGTAAAGCCAAAAAAATGTAGGTCTAATGTTTTTTAATCTGGAGCCGAACCATATCATTATTGTTAGTCATCTCAGCGCGGACTTCTCTATCAGCCAGAAAGGGCTGTGGGAATACAGGGCATACAGCGGGCGGTACCGAAATCGCCGGATTGGTGAGTTCCTAAAAGAAATGCACCTGACAGAAGAACGCAATACCGGATTCCGCAAAATCCGCAACGCCTTACGCTATAACGGTTCTCCGGAGCCTTTGTTTGAGGCCGATGATGTACCTATTTCTCAACGACAATTTATATTCATCCGGATTTTGAGATTACAGCGTCAAATAAAGATGCAAATGAAGGTGTATTTGATAGTCTGAATAAAAATGAAACAGCAATTTTAAAGCAGCTGAAAGAAAGTCCTACAAGCACAGCAGTTGAACTGGCGGGGGAAAAATTGGAGTTTCAAAATCCATGGTAGAATGTGCACTCAAGCGCCTCAAAGCTCTGAAGGTTATTTCCCGAACCGGAAGTGATAAAGCCGGCAAATGGATGATCCTAAAGTAAGGATTGGAGCGGATGACGGATTATTATCGAGTGTCCACTGATTTCCTGCTGGGCCGGAATACCCAGACGGATCCCCGTCCAGACTGGCTTCAGCCCCTTGATCCGAAAGCACTGCCGGCTTTTTATGAAACACCGGTGTATGTATGGGACAAAGGGCGGGGCTTTTGTAGATGCGGTAGAAAAGCTTTTGCGCTTTGCAGACGGAGAAACACTTCTCATTTCAGACGTGCAGAGTGTTTCCTTTCTTCCGCCGTCATAGGTGCTGCCGGTATCTCCTTCAACTGCCCCTTTGTTGAAAAGGGAATTTTCTGCAAGAAAACACTGGACGTTCCTGTATATCGCCAAGGAGATGAAGGCGATCCGCTTTGATAGGCTCCACCAGATTGGAGACCTTGACAAACTATCTTTGGAGGAGCTTCAAAAAAAAGAGAGGCAAAACCTTTCGCTGCCGGACGGATATGCCTTTGAGTTTTCCCTTGGAAAGAAGCTTTAGGCTATGAGCTGAACATGGAAAATGCCGAAGAAATTGGTCTTTCCCGTCTGGCTGCGGCCGTGATTTACGAAATGCCTTTTTGCGGATTTATGGACGAAGAAGTGGAAGCGGAACGACAGGAGCTGCAGGAGGCAATCGAGGAATCCGAGGCAGTGAAAAAGCTTTCGGAAGAGGAACAGAAGAAACATTTTAAAAGTATAGAAGCGGTTTTTGACGGAACTTGGCTGGCGGGATAAGCGTACTGAATATTCCGGAAATAGGGAGAGTCTATATGAAAATCAGGCTGAAACAGGTAATCGAAGCGATTGAAATGGCGGATGAAGCCTATACCGCCTTTGGGGATCGGCAGACAAGGAAACCCGTCTTTTTGGATGATCCGGATATTACCGGTATGAGAAACAATGAGCTGGGAGCTTTGCTGAACGTAGAACCGGAACGCTTTTATCCTTTCCCAACCAAATATGAAATCCATGAATACGGCATCATGGAATCCTTTGTGGAAGAACTGCCTTCCGGAAAGGCACGGGATGAGCTTGCTGGAGCGATCCGCGGCAGGGGAGCATTCCGCCGGTTCAAAAACGGGATCCGTTGGCATTGAACAGCAGCGGGTACGATTATCTTACGAAAGCCTACCGGGAGACCGCCATACGCTGGTGCAGGGGAGACGGATTGGAATATGAAGATGAGGAGGATGGAAGGATGGAACAGAAAAAAGATTTTAGCCGTACAGGGAGGCGGAAGGGCAAACGGCAATACGGCTCAGCTGGTAAAGCATTTTGTTCGGGGGGCCGAAGAAGCGGGGCATCAAGTAGAGGTGATTTCCCTGATAAAGAATGAAGTAAAAGGGTGCCTTGGCTGCAATGCCTGCCGCTACGGGAAACCCTGCATTCAAAAGGACGCCTTTAACGAGCTGGTACCGAAAATCAAGGCGGCGGATTGCATCGTATTTGCTTCCCCGCTGTATTTCTGGACACTCTCGTCCAGAATCAAAGCATTTATCGAACGGTTTTACTGTATTGCGGAGGAAGATCCTAACCCTCTGTTTGGGAGATATGAGAAGTATCCGGTGAAGGACTGCGCCCTTCTGATGACGGCGGCGGACGATTTGTTCTGGACGTTTGAGCAGGCGGTTTCCTATTATCAGTTCGCATTGGTGCATTACATCGGATTTTCATGACAAGGGATGCTTCTGGCCGGCGGGTGCGGCGACACCAACGGAAAGCCTCGAATCGAGAAAACTTCCCATCTGCAGGAGGCATACGAATTTGGCAAGCGGCTTTATAGGGAAAGCTTGGATTAGTATAAGCGGAGGGAAATAAGGAGTACATAAAATGGCTGTAAGTTTTAGAGAATGCACGCTTGAAGACTTGGAGATTCTCCAGGCATTTTCCCGGCGATTGTTTTTTGAAACCTTTGCCGATATGAATACGCCGGAAAATATGGCCGTCTATTTGGACAAAGCCTTTGCGGCGGAAAAAATCAGGGCGGAGCTGTCAGACGAAAACTCCGTATTTTATTTTCTGTACCGGGGTGGGAAGCTGGCTGGATACCTGAAGCTGAATGAAGCCCCAGCCCAGACGGATATCCATGATGAACAGTCGCTGGAAATCGAGAGAATCTATGTGTCCAAAGAATTTCAAGGAGGGCTTAGGGCGCTGTCTGATGGAGAAGGCTGTCAGCACAGCTATACGGCGAAAGAAAAAAATATGTCTGGCTCGGCGTTTGGGAGAAAAACGAAAAGGCGCTCCGCTTTTACAAACGGAATGGCTTTTACCAGATCGGGACGCATTCGTTTGTGATGGGCGATGACGAGCAGACAGATTATATCATGCGGAAGGATTTGGAGGAATGAGGGAATATTTGATTCCTGCCTGCAGCGGGAAAAGCATGGACATAGCGGAAGGACAGACGATTTCCGTGATTGACGTTGAAGGCGGGCAGGTAGCGTTTTTTTGCCGAATACGCCGGAAATCTCCATAAATTTCTATCCCAAGCCGTTACGATTGACTGCAACGAATCGCTGAAACTCCATGTGGGCGATATAATCCACACAAATCTCTGCCGACCCATGTTCAAAGTCATTTATGACGAAGTTGGGGAACATGATTTGCTGTTCCCCTGCTGCCAGCCGGAGATGTACGATTTCTTTTATCAAAACGGCAGCGGATATTTCCGAAAATCAGATTGCGCAAGCCGCCCTTTCCGAAGGAATGAAAATCGAGTATTATGCCGTTCCGGCAGAAAAGCTTGCCTTTCCCGATGAATCCTTTGACGTTATTACGGCCTGTCAACGCTTCTGGCATTTTGACCATGCGCAAATTATGCCGAAGCTGTTTCGGATGTTAAAGTCCAACGGGAGCCTTTTGGTATTGTGTATGGCATGGCTGCCTTTTGAAGATGAGATTGCGGGAGCCAGTGAAAGGCTTGTGCTGAAGTATAATCCAAGCTGGAGCGGAGCAGGAGAACCCATACCTCCTATCGAAATTTACCGGCTTGCCATACAGAGCGGGGGCGTTTGTCGGCAGGGCCGCTTACGATTGGTCGTGCGAGGTAACGGTTTATCTGGACAAAGATACGAGAAAACACGGTATGGGGCGGCGGCTCTATGAGGCTTTGGAAGAAAAACTGCGCAAAATGGGAATTTTGAACCTGTACGCCTGTATCGCCTATCCCGAAACCGAAGACGAATATCTAACCACAAACAGCGCTGATTTTCATGCGCATCTCGGCTATACCAAGGTGGGTAAATTTCAAAAGTGCGGATATAAATTCGGCCGATGGTACAATATGATTTGGATGGAGAAACTGATCGGCGAGCATAAAAATCAACAGGCGCCGGTCCTGCGATTTACAGAGGAGAGCTATGAACGATAAAATACTGGAATGGGCAGTCAAAATACAGAGCATTGCGCAGGCAGGGTTGACATATGGGCATGACTCCTATGACAGAGAACGGTATGAACAGACTGCGGCACATTGCGGCTGAAATGGTTGTGGAACGAGCCGACATTCCTGTCGATACGGTGAAAGACCTGTTTTGTAATGAAAGCGGTTATCAAACACCAAAAATCGATACGAGGGCGGCGATTTTTCAAAAATTCTGCTCGTGCATGAAAAGAACGGCACATGGTCGCTCCCCGGCGGCTGGTGCGATGTGGATCAGTCGGTGGCTTCCAATGTGATAAAGGAAGTCAAGGAAGAAACCGGCTTGGATGTGACAGCCGATAAACTGATTGCCGTTCAGGACTGGCGGCTGCACAATGTGCGAAATTATGCTTACGGCGTTATCAAACTATTTGTTTTATGCAGAAAAACCGGCGGCTCTTTCGTTGAAAATGTCGAAACAACGGAAACCGGATATTTCGGCCGGGAAAAGCTGCCGGATAATCTTGCAACGGAAAAAACCACAGCAGAACAAACCCAGATGTGCTTTGACGCATATTACAACGAAAACTGGAAAACGCAGTTCGATTAAAAGTGAGGATTTAAAAACATGAATAAGAAGGAAATTTACAGCTTCCTGAAGGAAAAGAATATATGGCATGAAATCACCGAGCACAAAGCAGTCTATAACATGGCGGAGCTGGCCGAAATTGAGATCCCATACCCGGAAGCCGACGCTAAAAACCTTTTTGTCCGTGATGACAAAAACGGAAGGAATTTCGGAAAGCAAATCAAACCCGCCCTTTAAGTTTTGCTTCCGAAGAGGATTTGATGAAGCTGTTAGGACTGACTGCTGGTTCAGTAACGCCGCTTGGCGTACTGAATGATGAAGAAAGAAAAGTCACCGTTTTTCTCGATAGAGATTTTTTTCGAAGAGTCTGGACTGATCGGCGTTCACCTGAACGATAACACCGCAACGGTGTGGCTGAAAGCAGAAGATTTAGTCCCGCATCGCCAATAAGGATCCACAGAACTATGAAGCCC
>VOFI01002384.1_pt1 | contig 14265 bp, 26 predicted proteins | sample 5384131 | NCBI WGS metagenome assembly VOFI01 (sample SAMN12384728, study PRJNA508395) | human gut metagenome | isolation source: healthy gut H | host: Homo sapiens
GGCAGATACAGAATCGAATATAAGTCTATTTTTGAGATTTGAAAGAACGGTAAGACTGAGGGGAAAAAGAAAGCGCCAGGGAAACTCTAATGGGTTTCCGCGGCGTTTTATTTTGTTTCAAAGCGAGCCTGAATCAGGCAACTATAGGCCCATTTATAATCTGTGCGCAGGCCGATACCGTGGCGGACGATCCCTTTCACGTTGTCTGGGTAACCCCAGCTGCGGGTTTTGGAAAGAAGGTGGGGGCAATTCCAGCATCATCGCCTACCAGTACCTTTTCTGCCTCCTGCATTTTGGCAAGTCCTATCGTCTCCCGTCAAGCTTTTGGATTCATCCATCAGCTTGTCGTAATCCGGGTTGGAACCTAGTGAGCAGTCGTTGTAGGGACTGTTGCTCTCAAAAACAGCTCCAAGAAAGCTCCTGGGCATCGTTGTAGTCGGCTCCCCAGCCCTCTTTCGCGATGGTCCAATCTCAGGTGTTGTAGGCGTCTTCGCTTGCAGGGCATTTCGCTGGAGCGGACCTCCACATCCCACCGCAGGTTGGTTTTCCAAAACTGCTGAAGACCTGGGCGGTCTTCAGGTTGGCGTCGCCCTCGCCGATCACCAGGCTCGAACCCACAGTTAAATTCCCTCAAAGCTTTCCGACCTCCTTGAGGCACTTCCTCCAAAGCTCTTTGCCTCTTCAGAGCGCCGTCATTGGTGCCGATGTCGTAGAGATCCGCCCACCTCGCTGCGGAAATCGTTGCGCCGTTTGTGCCGGTGATGGAGGGACAAAACCGTAGGCAGGTGTGGAACCGGATTTCATGAAGTCGTTGAGGTAGCTGACACGGTTCAGAGACATGCTGAAAGCCCGGCGGATTTTCTCTTTGAAAAATACTCGTTTTTCACAGATTGAACTTGACAAAATTCTGTCACAGGTTTCGTCACGCTGATAAACCGGGGCGGTCGCGGTAGATCTAAAAATTCGGGCTGTACCAGCATCACATCGATCTGGTTGGTATCAAACAGGTTGACAATGGTGCTTGTCTCGATGACAATTCGATTTTCAACGTGTCCAGCTTGACGGAATCGGCATCCCAATGGTTTTCATTCTTCTTAAAGCTCATGCTCTCTGGTCCGGGAATCCATTCTGTCATCACATAGGGTCCGTTGAAGACCATGTGGTCCACATCAGAAAGAAGTTGGAACCCATATCCTCTACAGTATTTCGGGCAGCGGGCCGAATTCGGGAATGACCAGCATGCTGAGGAAGTAGTCGGCAGGAGCAGTCAGGGTGACTTCCAGGGTTTTTCGTCCACTGCCTTGACGCCGACCTGGCTGAAATCAGTGATTTTACCTGTGTTTGTACTCCTCCGCGCCCTTGATATTATAGAGCATATAGGAGAACAGAGGCGGTTTCAGGATTGAACACCTTTTTCCCAGGCATAGGCAAACTGGGCCGCTGTGATGGGAACGCCGTCCGACCAGGTGGCGTCGCGCAGCTTAAAGGTATATAGATGGTCCGTCGTCGCTGATGGTCCAGCTTTCAGCAAGGCCGGAACCCTTGCTGCTATTTTTGCGCTTCCTTTATCCTGGCGTACTAAGCCTTCCAGGATACAGCCCAGCACTTCTGCGCCCTCATTGGTAGTAAGTATCGGTCAAGGGGTTGCAGTCGGTCAATGCGCGGCCATGCTCACGCGCAGGTTCTGTTCTGCGCCGGGCCGCGCTTCGCCGGCGGCGCCGGTTGAAGCGGCAGAGCCGTCCCCTGCGGAACTGGTATCTGCCGGAACGGAAGAACCCGTGCCGCTGCCGCAGGCTCCCAGCACCAGGCAGAGCGCCAGCACAAGAGCGGTCAGAGAAAGTGATTTTCTTTTTCATGCTTGTTCCCTCATCTTTCCTTTTCACAATTTACCATTTATGAAATCCTCAATTTCGTCTGGATCCTTGAGGATTTGGCGCTGAATCAATTCACAGCCGCCGGCCGTGACGAGCGCGTCATCTCAATGCGGATGCCGAACCCTTTTTCGGGAAAATAAAGTCCGGCTCGATACCACGGTCATTCCTTCGCAGACCTCCACTCGGTCGCCCACGTCATGGGTATCGAGCCCCAGATAGTGGCAGACGCCGTGGGAAGCAGTTTTTACCATGTCGGCACGGTCCTTTGCGGTTCGGCCTCCCCGGCAGTAAGGGGTACATGGTATCCCTGGCAAGCTCTAGGGTGTCGTCTATTGGGTAGCCGGGCTTCAAAGCCTGGAGAATGGCCTCCTGGGCTTTGAGAACGGCCTCGTAGTAGTAGCGCTCCTCGGCGGTAAACTTCCCGCTGATGGGGAAGCGTGCGGCTGATGTCTGCGCTGTAATACTGATATTCCGCGCCCAAATCCAGCAGGAGCAGGCCCTTGCTGAGAACCTGGTCGTTGCGTTCATAATGCAGACTTACGCTGTTGCTGCCGGAGGCGATGATTGGAGAAAGGCGTTGCCCATGGCTCCGCCGAATTTCAGCTCGAAATCAAAATAGGCCTGCAGCTGCCATTCACCTATGCCGGCTTCATATGGCGCAGGATGCTTTCGATTCCCAGACCTGTCAGACGGACAGCCTCCCTGATAGCAGCGATCTCTTCCGGCGTCTTCACACGCCGCATATTGTTGATGACCGGGGCGATGTTTTTCATCGTCAGATAGGGGTGAGCAGAGATAATTTTTTTGCCAGGTCGTGTTCCGGATAAGCCGTGGTATCCAGTTCCCGCTTGTGGAAATCCATGCAGAGGGACTTCGAAGCTGTTGCGGGAGAACAGACGTCCCAACTCCCAGTCCAGCTTGTCAAGATAATGGGCCTGATCCAGACAAGCCTGCTTCTGCAGTTCCTCTGCGGTGGGCATTTTTCCGTGGTACAGCTCCAGATAGGGGTCGGCCTTGCAAGGGAACAGCTGCTGTGAAAGTTTTCCGTGCAGCTTGGTCATCAGCAAAAATGTAACCCGGCTCGGTCAGCCCGGTGAGGTAATAAAATTCCGGTCCGGCGCGAAGGGAAAGTCCAAATCCATGCTTTTTTGTTTGGGCTGTCCGGAAAAAGAGGAACAAGACGGATTGGTCGGGAAGCGCTGCTGCCCATTCCTCACGCCTGCGGCGGAATATAGTGTAATCCATCATAGACATTCCTTTTCATGCGGGAAGCTCCGCTTCTGCAAAGTGACAGTTTACATAATGCCCGGGCTTAACCTCCCGCATGGAAGGCGCTTCTGTCCGGCACTGTTCCTGGCAAATGGGGCAGCGGGAACAGAATTTGCATCCGGTCTGGGCACTCATGGGGCTGGGTACATCACCGCTGAGCTTGATGCGCTCCCGTTCCCGGCTTTTCTGCGGGTCGGCAAAGGGAGCGGCAGACAGCAACGCTTTGGTATAGGGGTGCAGGGGCTGCTCCATCAGCTCTTCAGAGGGCGCCAGTTCCATCAAAGCGCCCAGATACATCACCGCAATCCGGTCTGAAATGTGCGCCACCATACTGATGTCATGGGCAATGAAGAGGTAGGTGAGTCCCATTTCCTTCTGCAGGTCTTCGAAGAGGTTGACCACCTGGGCCTGGATGGACACATCCAGGGCGGAGATGGGCTCGTCGCAGATGATAAAACGGGGTCTGATGGCCAAAGCTCTGGCAATGCCAATACGCTGGCGCTGGCCTCCGGAGAACTCATGGGGGAATCGGTTGGCATGTTCTTTTGTTCAGGCCCACCAGTTCCAGCAGTTCAAAAATACGTTTCTGCCGCGCCGCGCCCTTTTCCATATGATGGATTTCAAGCCCCTCTCCGATAATGTCCGCCACAGTCATGCGGGGATTGAGGCAGGCGTAGGGATCCTGGTAAATGATCTGTACATCTCTGGTAAAGGCCAGCCGGTCTTTTCGGAAAGATGGGAGACCTCTCGGCCGTCAAAGCGGATAGAGCCTCCGGTAGGCTCATAGAGACCTACTAAGGTGCGCCCGAAGGTGCTTTTGCCGCAGCCGGATTCTCCCACCAGCCCCAGCGTTTCTCCTTGGGCAATGGAGAGGGAGACATTGTCTACTGCCTTCCAGGTATGTTTTACGGCCTGTCCTGAAATATTTTTTAGGTCGTTGACTTCCAGGAGCATCAGTCTTCCCTCCCTGTGATTGGATTTTTGATTTTAGGCGCCAGCTGATGCCGGAGCCAGCAGCGCGTTTGATGGGTGTCGGAAAGCTGTGTGGTCTCCGGCATTTGTTCCCGGCAGACGGCCATTGCATAGTCGCAGCGATCCGCAAAGGGGCATCCCACAGGAGGGTCCAGAAGATCGGGCGGCGTTCCATCGATAGGGATGAGCCTCTCCTTCCCATTGACGCCGGGCTTCGGAATGGATTTCAGGAGGCCCCAGGTATAGGGATGGCGAGGGTTGTAGAAAATTTCCTCCACTGTACCGGACTCCACCACCATGCCGGCATACATGATTGTGACCCTGTCGGCGATATCGGCCACAACGCCCATATCGTGGGTGATGATGAGAATGGAGGTGCCCAGCTTTTCCCGCAGGGAGAGCAGCAGGTCCACAATTTGTGCCTGTATGGTCACGTCCAAAGCGGTGGTGGGCTCGTCGGCGATCAGGAGTTCAGGATGGCAAACCAGCGCCATAGCAATCATCGCACGCTGCCGCATACCGCCGGAAAATTCATGGGGATATTGCTTCATGCGCTCCACAGGGTTGGAGATGCCCACCAGTTCCAGCATCTCCACGGAACGGGCGAAGCGCTTCCTTTTTTACTCACTTTTTCATGGCGGCGTATCGCCTCGATGATCTGAGTTCCCACCTGCTTTGTAGGGTCCAGGGAGGTCATGGGATCCTGAAAGATCATCCCGATTTTTACTGCCCCGCAGTTTGCGGATTTCCTTGATCGGCAGGCTTGTCAGGTCTGTGCCCTGGAAGAGGATGCTGCCGCCGTCAATACTGCAGGGTGGGGAGGGGTTCAGACGGATGATAGTCTGAGCGGTAACGCTTTTTCCCGCAGCCGGATTCCCCGACTACCGCACAATTTCCCCCTTGCTCCAGTGAGAGGCCCACGCCGCGGACGGCCTGCACCTTTCCGGCATAGGTTGCAAAGGAGACATGCAGATCGTCAATTTTCAGCAATGCTTCACTCATGGAATGTTCTCCTTTATCTTCTCAGTTTGGGGTCCAGCGCATCCCGCAGCCCATCTCCCCAGCAGGTTGAAGCCCAGCATGGTCAGGGACAGAAGCAGTGCGGGGAACAGAATCTGGTAGGGCATCAGCTGCAGGACACGGGCGCCCTCGTTGGCAAAGCGTGCCCCAGCTGGCCAGAGGCACCAGGCACGCCCAGGCTCAGATAGCTCAGGGTTGCCTCGGTGAAAATGGCGCTGGGAATGGAAAAGTCAGTTCGATGATGATGGGGCCCATGGTATTGGGGATTCAAGTGCTTACGGATGATCCGTCCTCCGCCGGCGCCCAAGGTGCGGGCAGCCATCACGTATTCGCTTCTGCTTGAGCTGTAGCACCTGGCCCCGCACAATTCTGGCCATAGACCCCCAGCCGGTGATGGAAATGGCTATGATAATGGTGTGAAGTCCCGGCCCCATGACCACCATCAGCAGGATGACCCAAAGCAGGTCAGGCACCGAGTAAATGATCTCAACCAAACGCATCATCACCATGTCCACACGGCCGCCGAAATAGCCGGAAATACCACCGTACACAATGCCGATCAACACGTTGACCATAGTGGAAACAAAGGCGATAAACAGGGAGACCTGCGCGCCGGACCAGCAGCGTACAAAAGGTCGCGGCCCAGGCTGTCGGTACCGAACCAGTGTTCAGCGCTGGGCCATTGGTTGACGGCAAACATATCCTGGGAGCTGTAGTCATATTGGGGAGGAAAACAGGGGCGAAAATAGCCATCAGCAGGATTAACGCCAGCAGAATCAGGGAAGAGATGGCGATCTTGTTCTGCTTCAGCCTGCGCCAGGCATCCTTGAAATAGGTGGTGGTAGGGCGGGTGATACGGTTTGCGTTGTCGGGTTTTTCCCCACAGGGGAGGAACAGTTCCTGAGTTAATTCTTTCATCAGAGCTTCCTCCTTTCCTCAGTCCAGCTTGACGCGGGGATCCACGATGACATACAGGATATCCACCACGAAGGTGACGGCGACTAGAATCATGGCATAAAGGCGGTCATGCCCAGGATAACGGTATAATCGCTGTCCTTCACGGCGTTGACCAGGTATTTTCCCATGCCGGGAATGTTGAATATGTTTTCGATGACAAAGGAACCCACCAGGGTGCCCCGCCACCATGACGCCTGCCACCGTAATGATGGGGGTGATGGCATTGCGGATGGTGTGACGCCGTATGACCTGCCCCTTCGGTGAGGCCCTTGGCCCGGGCCGTTTTGATGTAGTCCTGACTGAGCACGTCCAGCATGCTGGTGCGCATCATCCGGGCGATGTAGGCGATCATCCGGAGACCAAGCGCCAAAGTGGGCAAGATCAGGAAGACCGGCGCACCCCAGCCCGCCACAGGAGCCCACTGCAGCTTGGCGCCAAAGATGTATTGAAAAATGCTGGCAAACACAAAAGGAAGGCACCGAGACGCCGAGGATAGACAGGATGATAACCGCATAGTCCGGCAGCCTTCCCGCGGTTAATGCCCGCTATGATCCCGAACAGAATACCAATCCCAATGCCAATAAGGCAGGCGGCTGCGCCCAGTGTCATGGAAACCGGAAAGCCCTGGGCAATCAGGCTGTTCACCGTGCGGTTCTGATATTTCAGGGAGACGCCGAAATCGCCCCGGACCAGATTGGACATATAGATGCCGTACTGCTCAATAAGAGGTTTGTCGAGGCCGTATTTGGCGTTCAGATTGGCCATGATCTCCGGCTGGATACGCTTTTCATCGGCAAAGGGATTGCCGGGAATGGCATGCATGAGCACGAAGGTCATGGTGATAATGACCCAGAGCGTCACAACTGCCATCAGAAGCCGCTTGAGGGTGTATTTGACCATGGAAAGCTCTCCCTTCTATCTGAGGTTTTCGGATTCAGCGCCTGCAGCGCGTCCGGAACGAAACGTCCATCCTTCCGGATGGCCACGCCGTCAAAATAGATTTCGCCGCCGCCCCATTCGGGCGTTTGAATGAGAACCAGATCCCAGTGCACCTTGGAACGGTTCCCGTTTTCGCAGCCCTCCACACAGTTTCCTGGGGTGAAGTGCAGGCTGCCCATAATCTTTTCGTCGAAAAGGGTCTCGTTCATAGGCTTGAGCACATAGGGGTTGACGCCGATTGCGAACTCTCCGATATAACGGGCTCCCTCGTCTGTGTCCAGAATGGCATTGAGACGTTCTGTGTTGTTGGCCGTGGCTTTTTACGATTTTTCCATTCTCAAATTCCAACCGGATGTTCTCAAAGCTGAAGCCGTCCACCAGGGAAGGGGGGTATTGTAAGTGATGAAGCCGTTGACGGAGTCGATGACCGGGGCGGAATAGACCTCACCGTCGGGAATGTTGCAGGCCGTCACATTTTACGCCGCCGATTCCCTTGATGGAGAAGGTGAGGTCGGTATCGCCTTTGGCGGTGATGCGGACTTTATCCGTACGGTCCATCAGCTCTTTGAGGGGATCCATCGCTTTGGACATGCGTGCATAGTCCAGCGTGCACACGTCAAAGTAAAAATCCGTAAACTGCGCGGTGGACATCTGGGCGGCCTGGGCCATGGCCGGGGTGAGGATAGCGCAGCACCACCCAGCGGGTTCCGGGCACCCGGTCTTCCATCAGCAGCTTGTAATCGTACCGGTTGTTGTAGCATTCCACCTGGGCCAGGGGGGACGCCGTTTTCCTCATAGGCGTTTTCCGGCAGGCGGATGCCGATATAGCAGTCCATCTCATGCATACGGTCGGCTTCCAGGCGGTAGAGCAGGTCCATCTGCTCCCCGGTGCAGCCGTTCATGATTTCCCTTTCCAGATAGGGGGTATTTGATGCTCAGAAAGGGGAGCCCGCCTGCAGCGTAGACCTCTTTGATGAGATCCGCGGTAAAGGGAAGGTCCGCGCCCCTGGTCTCAATCAGTACCTTTTCTCCGGGTTTTACCTTCAGCGAATAGGTGACAAGCGTATGAGCCAGCTTGCCGACTCTCTGGTCCTGATCCATGTTCCATACCTCCACAATAAGAAATAAGTTGTCGTATCTCTGATCGAATCACAGCCCTTTCTGGGGGAAGGAGAGCGTTCCTTAGTGGGAAATCCCTTTTTTTTCGTCCCAGTTCAGCAGGGCATGGCGGATTCTTTCCACTGCAGCATAGACACGCTGGTCATCCCGGAAACAGCCGTGGACGATGCGGAGATGTCACCCAATGTCCCATAAGGAGTGCCGTCGTTGACGAACACTTTGGCGTGCTCCAGCAGATAGGCCGCTACCTCCGGGGCAGTTCCCGGGGCACTTACGTCGATCCAGGTGAGAAAAGCGCTTTCCGGCAGGCTCAGCCTGACGCCGGGAATACCGCTGAGCAGTTCGAACACTCTCTTCCTGCGGCGGTCAAAGATCTCATTATACTCCTGGATAAAATCCGGATTGCGGAAAGCTTCCACAGCTGCCGCCTGAAACGCCGTGTTGGTGGCGCCGATCACGTTGACTGCGCAGCCGAAGAGAACGTCCATAATCCGGTCGTCCGCAACGAGATAGCCCACCCGAAGGCCGCTGAGCCCCATTCCCGGAGACGGAGAACACAGAGACGGTACGTTCCACATCCCGGGAAGAGAGGCCATACTCACCATTTCCCGCCCGTCGAAAACGCTGTCTTCAAAGGCCTGATCTACTACCAGAATCAAGTCGCGCTCTACGATGAATTCCGCAAGGGCAGTGAGCTGGCTGCGGGTGAAAACAGTGCCGGTGGGGTTGTGCGGATTGGTCAGAAGCACCATTTTCGTTCTGGGCGTTGCCTTTTCCCGGAAGGCTTCCAAATCCAAAAGCAAAGTTTTCCGACTCCAGAAGAGGCACGGAAACAGCCCTGCCCCCTAACAGCTGGGGATTGAGGAAATTGCTGGGATAGCTGGGATCCGGCACCAAAAACCTCATCCCCCGGGCAAAGAAAGGGCATCATGGCGAACAGGAGCCCGGAATCGGAACCCGGGGTGATTAGGATATTGCGTTCCGGATCTACCTGAAAGCCGTTAAATCGGCGGAGTTTTTCTGCAATAGCCGCTTTGAGTTCGCTGCTGCCGATGGGGGTGGTGTAATGTACTGCCTTTCCTTCCTGAATCTGTTCCAGCGCTTTCTGCCTTACGTGTTCCGGCATGACGGCGTCCGGCATAAAGGATCTGCCCAGCTGAGCATGTCTACGCCCCGCTTCTGCATCTCATCGGCCACATTGCCTACGTCTGCTTTGGAGACGGCGGAAAAAGACCTCCCTGCAGGCAGCGGAACCCTGGGTTCATTTTTGTTTTTACATCGTACACAAAAGCCCTCGCTTCCTGATAGTAAATCGGTCTGGATGCGCCTGTCAGATGGCGATGATGGTCCTGCGGCCGTTGTCCATAAAATGGGTTTCACCGCCGGTGAAGGCAATCGTTTCCTCCAGCATAAAGCAGACATCCTGGGAATCCCATTCGGTACCTGCTCAGTCACATTCAGCTCCAGCGCATAACAGGTGTCGTCATGCATGATTTCTTCGCCGTGGCCGGGGACAAAGCCCTGGTTGTCGTACATGCCGATACTGGGGCCTGCACCGTGGCCGTAGACGCCGATGGGATGGCTGTACAGCATGGGGCGAAGCCCTTCAGCCTTTGCCTGGGCAACCGCATTGGCGAAAATCTGGTTTCCGGTGAGACCTGTTTGAAACGCGCCGCGGACAATGTCCTGAAAACGGTTGCCCTTGGCAAAAGCCTGCCAGTATCCCTGCGGGGATTTTCAGTTTCCCTTTGCGGAGCACATAGCCCAGACGCTGGGAATCGGTATGGAGCTCGCCCAGATAGGTAAGGCCCATGTCGGTATGCAGCAGATCGCCCTCTTCGATGACAACTCCGCTCATCCGTTCCTCGCTGCCGCCTCTGCGCTGCAGGTCCACGTCCGGAGAGAACCAGGCATCAGCCCCATATCGTTGATGCGCTGCATGATAAACCACTCCACATCGGTGGTAGTGGTGACGCCGGGCTGGATCATCGGGAGTAAGCCTCCCGCAGGACGTCCATGGCAATGCGGTAGGCGGAAGGATAGAGTTCCAGTTCCTTTGGGGTGCGGGTTTCCAGCCAGCGGATGGCAATCCGGTCGTCAACCGCCATTTTTTCCGTCAGTACAGGGACGAGCTGATCCCATAGATATTTTGTCATCCCGTCAGCCTGGGCGCAGTCTTCCGGAGATGTTCACCGCCACGTGTTCCGGCGAACGTTCCTCCACGGCGCGGCGGATGGCCTCAAACTGGCTTTCCTGTTTTTGGATCATAGGCCTGCTTGTAGAAGGGGAAGAGCCGGGGATCGGGGCGGGAAAGGCTCAGCGCCTCATAGTTTCCCCGAGCGTCCAGCGAGAACAGAAAGCAGCTGGTGCGGGAAGCGTTTTGACCAGCATGGGGTGAGCGTTTTGAAGACCGGATCCTCCGCATATTCCCGGCAGATCACCAGCCACATATCGACACCGCATTCCCGCATCAGGCGGGGCATCAGGTTCTGAATGCGGTCAGCAGAATTTCATCAAAAATACGATACTGTTCGCGAATGGGAGAATGTCCTTTTCTTTGGAAAGAAGCTGCATAATGTTGATCATCCTTTCTCACCGGTTCCGGATTTGGGCGGCTTCTGCACTGTACACCTTAGGCCTTGCAGGCGATGGCTTCGATTTCAATCATTGCCTTTTTTGGGAAGAGCCGCCACCTGAATGGCAGAGCGGGCGGGAAGCACTTCGCCGGAAAAGTATTCGGCATAGATACCGTTGACCGTTGCAAAGTCCTCCATATTGCTGAGAAATACGGTGGTTTTCACCACATCGTCGAGGCTGCAGCCGGCAGCGGCCAGCACAGCTTTCAAATTGTCGAAAGCCTTTCTCGCCTGAAGCTCGATTTTGGCTTCCACCAATTCTCCGGTAAGAAGGCTCCCACAGGGATGGCGCCGGATGCAAATACCAGATTTCCAGCTTCTACTGCCTGGGAATAGGGACCGATCGCTGCAGGGGCGTTATTTGTCTCAATCTTTTTTTTCATCATTTTCTGTTCCTCCGTAATTTCCGTAGTGAAAAGGAAAAGGGCGCTGAAAACGCTCGAAAACGCAAGTTCCCGTAACGTTTACAGCACCCTTGCTGTTTGTGATAGAAGTATAGCACGTTTAAGAATAAAGTGTCAATAATTTATCTGCCTAAAGTGTAAAATCGGGAATTTACCACATAAATTGCGGGAAATTGTCGATTATTTTACAAAATATGGTGAGATAATCCCGGCGAAAATTGAGAAAAAATACTCAATCTCATGAAGAAAATTCAAACTTCCTTCAGATACCGGTAGATGGTTTTTCGGAAACTCCCAGCCTTTTGCAACTTCGCTGACTTGTCCCTTCAATTCGAAAACGCCGTATTCCTGCAGCTGACGGGCGATCCGCCGCTTCACTTCCGTGGGGCAGCGCTCCGGCGCATGGGCGCCGGCAAACTGGCGCATACGGCGTTAATTTTTCCACAGCAGAGCTTCCCAACAAAAAAAGGTTTCCCTGCTTCCCTGGCCCAGGAGGGCAGGATCCAGAATCAGTACCTGATCCAGAATCTTCCTGGCTTCCAGAATGCTGCTGATATCAATATTGACGCAGAGAAGGCCCGCAAGTTCCTTTCCATCCCGGATGAAATAGGTAGAGGAACGGAAAATCTGCTCCGGCGAGCCGCCCACATAATTCACCACAAACGGATCGGTCAGATACCGGCGGCTTTCCACCAGCTCCACGGCGTAGTCGGTCATGCCGTCTCCCAGAGATCTGCCGGTCAGTGTGGGCTGGGTGATGTAGATAACGGAGTGAAGAGGGTCGCGGACGTCGTGGATCAGCGCCTCGCAGCCGTCGCCGTTCATGCGGGCTATAAAATCTGCCAGAGGCGTAGCTTAACAGCAATTCTCTTCTCTGCATCTCATTTTCCGCCTTTCGCTTTTTTATGGACCGCACCTATCTGGCATACCAATCCGGCGAGCAAGAACGCACAGGCGCTGACAAGCAGCGGCAGACGCGGGGAAAATTCCGTAAAAATCCGGCGGTTAATGAACCCGCAATCATACCCATCGCCCGCACGGAGGAAAAATACTCCGGAAATCTGTCCGTTTCCCTCTTTTCCCTCCCGGATGATCAGGGCCTGCTGCAGGGGCAGGTACATGGAGCTGAAAACATAGAAGAGCATATTCAGGGCGATAAAAGGGGCAATTTGGGACAGGGCAAGAGAGAAAAGCAGCGTGAATCCGCTGAGCGCGAGGATGATGGCCAATGGGCCCCGGCAGTTTTCCCGGCGCTGGATGCGCAGGCCCAGGGTGAAATTGACGATGAGGCCGATGAGTCCTACCACGGCATAAATCAGGCCGTTATAGGAGGGGGAACCCGAATTGATCCTTAATATAATAATTGAAAGAATTGTCATAGGAGGTGGTTTGCAAAGCAGGAGGCAAACACCACAAACAGGAATACGCAGACCTTGGGCGTGAGCAGCCCCGCGGGCTTCCAGGAATGCAGAAAAGGGGTTTGCCGCCCTTTTCAGGGCCAGCGGCTGCTTTTGATAGGCGGGGCCGTCCCGGAGCAACAGGCCGATTCCGGCGGCCACCGTGCAGAGGATAGCAATCTGAGCGAGAAAGGTGCCATGAACGGAGAGATCGCCGATGACGCCGCCCACCAGGTATCCGGCCGCAGTGCCTGCAGAAGTGACGGCGGCGCAGACAGACATATTGCGTCCCAGCTGGCCGGCTGGAGAGACGTCTGCAATGTAGGCCATAAAGTTTACCGTGGTGCCTGCGGCAAACAGGCCGGACAGCATTCGTGCCAACAAGATGGTAGGCACCGAACCGGACAGCAGGAAGGCAAGCTGCCCCACCGCATAGCCCAGCGTGGAAAAGACCAGTACCCGCACTCTGCCCACTGTCGCCCTACGGGCCCCAGAACGGACAGGACAGGAATTGTGTGACCGCCATAGCCGCAAAGGCAGCGCCGAACAGGTAAGTGGGCATGGAAAGGTCCTGAAAAAGGTAGGGGTGACGGGATGCACCATGTTGGAAGCCATAAGCTGGAAGAACATCAGAACCAAAACAATGGGGATGGAGGCTCGTCGTTTCATTGCAGATTTGTACCGCCCTTTCTGGAGTGTGGAGTCAAAAATTTCCTGAAATCGTCTCACAGGATACCATGCCGCATCTGAACTGTCAAGGCTGGCCGTCCAGAAAGCCATACCTTGAAAATCCAGGTACGGCGCCGACAGTTTTTTGGGAGAGAAACCTTCTTTTTACCCGTCAGCAGCATGAGGAAAAACCGGAGATATAATTGTGTTTTCGGGCAGTCTATGCTAAAATAGAACCCGTTCGGCCACTGGCTTTCTGCCGTTTTTCCCTTGTCCGGCTGTCTGTGCCGCTTGGAGGCGCCGCCGGTTTGGTTCGGCGGGATGTGGGGAAGCCGTGGTCTTGAGAAAGGAAGAGTGGTTATTGCAGTGGAACAGACGGAAAAAATGATAGCGCAGCTGGCGCAGGAACTCAAGGTGCGGCCGGAGCATGCGGCTGCCGTGGTACAGCTTTTGGACGAGGGGAAACACAGTGCCATTTATTGCACGTTACCGGAAAGAGCAGCATGGAACGATGGACGATCAGACCATACGCATGCTGTCGGACCGGCTCAATTATCTGCGGGGTCTGGAGAACAGACGGGCCGAGGTGAAAAATTCTATCGAGGAACAGGGAAAACTGACTCCGGAACTTGCAGGGAGCCATCGATGCGGCTTCCACACTGGCTGAAGTGGACGACCTCTACCGGCCTTACCGGCCCAAAAGGCGGACCAGGGCCAGCATTGCGCGGGACAAGGGCTGGAGCCTCTGGCGGAGCTGCTGTTTTCCGGAAAGGCGGACAGCAGTGACCCGCTGGTTTTGGCAGCGCGCTTTACAGATCCGGACAAAGGAGTGGAGACGCCGGAAGAGGCGCTTGCCGGCGCCCGGGATATTTTGGCGGAGAACCTGTCCGACGATGCGGACATTCGGAAACGGCTGCGGCTGCAGATGCAGAAAAACAGGACGCTGCGCTCTGAAGCCGCTACCGAAGAAGATACGGTATACCGGCTTTATTATGAATATGAAGAGCCC
>VOFI01003030.1_pt1 | contig 14237 bp, 18 predicted proteins | sample 5384131 | NCBI WGS metagenome assembly VOFI01 (sample SAMN12384728, study PRJNA508395) | human gut metagenome | isolation source: healthy gut H | host: Homo sapiens
TGCTCCTGGTATGAATTTGCCTGCGAGATCTTCCGCCAGGCGGGGATGGATGAGGTAAAGGTGACGCCGATGCCCACCAGCGGATACCCGGCTTCCAAGGCGAAGCGGCCCATGAACAGCCGGATCAGCAAGGAGAAACTCACAGAAAACGGCTTTTTGAGCCAGCTCCTGGACTGTGCTGACGCAGTGGGCCGTTATTCAAAGAGATCACCTGGTAGGATAAAAAATATGGACAGGACCTTGCGGCAGAGATCTGCCCGCAGAGGTCCTGGCGGCTTCCATCTGCGGGGGCTGAGTTCATAGAACAATACAGGGATCGTAGAAGGCGGGGGGGAAACCTTTTTCGTAGAGGATGAGAAAATGGGAAAATATTTTGGAACAGACGGTTGCGGAGAGGCAAATGTAAACCTGACTGTTGAGCATGCTTTTAAAGTAGGGACGTTTCTTAGGCTGGTATTATGGACAGAAAAATCCGGGGAAAGCGTGCCGTATTGTTATCGGAAAAAGATACGAGACGGTCCAGCTATATGTTTGAGTATTCCCTGGTAGCAGGTCTGACGGCTTCCGGTGCAGATGCATATCTGCCGCGTAACCACCACAATTAAGCGTATCTTATGTGATGCGTACAGAGGACTTTGACCAGGATCATGATCTCGCAAGCCATAACCCATACTACGACAACGGTATTAAGGTCATGAACGAAAGCGGAGAGAAAATGGAAGAATCGGTGATTACGGAGATCGAAAATTTAGATGGGGAAATAGGGAGATCCTTGGCAAAGAGGGACCAAATCGGCCGTACCCAGGATTTCGCAAAGAGGAAGAAACCGTTATATTGGATATCTGATTCCATTGCCACCCGTTCCTTCAAGGGGATGAAAGTGGCTTTGGACTGTGCAAACGGAAGTGCTTCTGTGGCAAAGAGCGTAGTTTGATGCCCTGGGGAGCCGAGACCTTTGTGATCAATAATGAGCCACTTTGCCAAATATCAATACGGACCACAGGCTCCGCGAATTCATCGGCAGACTTCAAAGTTTTGTGAAGGAAAACCATCTGACGTGGCTTTGCTTCACACGGCGGACGCAGACCGCTGCCTGGCCGTGGATGAAAACGGAGACGTGGTGGACGGCGACCGATCCTTTATGTCTGCGGAAAGTATAAGTGAATGGCGGTGGAAATTTAAGGAATAAGATCGTCACCACAGTCAAACCAACCTGGCGCGCCCTGGACCGAGGGAACGGCTACGACAAAACGGCTGTGGGCGACAATACGTGTATGAAAATATGTCCCAGACCGGAAACTGCCCGGGCGGCGAGCAGTCCGGCCATATTATTAGCAAATACGCCACCACCGGCGACGGGATCCTCGATTATCTTTAAAGATCATGGAGAGGTGATGCTGGAAAAGAAGGAGACTCTGTCCAGACTGGCTTCCTGAGGTGACCCTTTCATATCCTGCCCCAGGTCCTTAAGACGTGCGGGTGGCCGACCGCGCGGCCGCCGCCCCGGCGACGAGGACGTGAAGCAGGCGGCGGCTGATGCGTGGCAGCGGCCCCCTGGCAGCGACGGAAGACTGTCTCCGAGACAGAGCGGAATTGAGCCTCTGATCCGTGTCATGGTGGAGGCCGAATCCACAGAGATCTGCGAGAAGTACGTGGACCAGGTGACGGTAGCCTTCAGAAAAAAAGCCATGTAGTTTCATAGAACGGCGGCCTTCATAAATAGTCCCGGCGATAGCTCCCATAATCGCAAAGATGTGGCTTGTTGATATAACAGAAATCAGATGCTATAATGTGTGTTACATAAAATCTGAGTAGAGGACTGATGGATATGGGGTTAGACCTAAGAGCGTAACACAGTTTATCGTAGAGAAATACAGCGTGATTTACCGACCTGGCCTTAATATGGTTCAGAAAGCAAAAACGCTAGCACAGGACTTAAATGGAGGAAGCAGATCATGAAAAATGTGAACGATATCAGAGAGTACCGGTGGTCCATTACCCGGAGCAGAATGGCCCGGAAAAAATACAGAAGGCGCCCGCATGGTGCAGCGTGGGACGGAAACCAGGCCCTGAAGGTGGAGCCATGGTGGTAGAGGAAAAGATCGAGATGTTTGTCTCCTGGTGGAAATGGGATTTAAGGAGATCGAGATCGAGCTTTCCTGCCGCCTCCCAGATCGAATTTGACTTTTTAAGGCAGCTGGTGGACCAGATTTGATCCCAAACGACATTGATGGTCAGGTGCTGACCAGTGCCAGGAACGCACCTGGTGAAACTGCACCTTCGAGGCCATTCAAGGGATCAAAAGGCTGTGGTCCACATTTACAATTCCACATCCACTTTACAGCGGGATGTGGTATTCCACATGGACCGGGAGGAGATCAAAAGATCGCCACAGACGGCGTCGCCATGATGAAACATATGAAGGACCATGACGGAGAGGTGAATACTGGGTATTCACCAAGGCTTTTGAGCACGGAACTGGACTACGCCTGAATATCTGCAACGCGGTCCAGAGCCTGGGGACCGACGCCCGGAGCATAAGATGATCATGAATCTGCCATCCACGGTGGAGATGACGACTCCCAACGTGTATGCAGACCAAGATCGAATGGATGAACAGGCATCTGGAAAACCAGAAAGCATTATCTTAAGCGTTCATCCCACAACGACCGGGGAACCGGAGTGGCGGCCACAGAGCTGGCGCTCCTGGCCCCGGAGCGGACCGGAGTGGAGGGCACCCTGTTCGGAAACGGGGGGCGGACCGGAAATGTGGATATCTTGACCCTGGCACAATATGTTCTCCCAGGGCATCGATCGGGCTGAGATCTCCGATGTAAAGGCGGATCGCAGAGGTGTATAGGCGGTGTACGAAAATGCATCAATCCCGTCACCCCTATGCGAGCTGGTGTTCACCGCCTTCTCCGGTTCCACCAGGACGCCATCAACAAGCGTCAGAGCAAGGTATGGCAGTGCCGTATCTCCCCATCGACCCGTCGGATATCGGCCGGGAGTACGAGCCCATCGTCCGTATCAACGTCCAGTCCGGAAGGGCGGCGTGGCCTTTGTCATGGATACCTTCTTCGGCTTCAAGCTGCCCGCAGCATGCATAAGGAATTTACCGACATGATCAGAAGATCGCCGAGCGTCGAGGAGAGGTGGCTCCCGAGCAGATCATGGAGGAATTCAGAAAAAACTATCTGGACCGGAAGAGACCGTACCACTTCAAAAGGGTGCAAGATCACAGATTTCGAGTCCGCCGGAGATTTCACCACCGTGGCCGTGGTCACCTATACCGACCATGGAGTGGAAAAACAGTTTGAGGGCATTGGAAACAGCCCCATCGACGCCGTCCAGCGCGGCCTGGAGGAAGAACTGGGCATCAATATCAAGGTCCTGGATTACAGCGAGCACGCCACGACCTCCGGTTCCGGAGCCCAGGCGGCCTCCTACATCCCATGATGGACCAGGACCGGAAGCGCGTCACCTCGGCGTCGGCATCCAGCTCCAACATCACCCGCCTTCCCTGCGCGGCATCTTCAGCGCCGTCAACCGCTTATGCGGAATAATTGACGAATTCGCCCATTTACATACCCCTTCTTATGGACCGGAAGCTCCCCCAAAGCTCCCGGTCCCTTTTTTACCTAGGAAAGAGCGTCCTGTGACAAAAAAAACTCTGTGGGCGACGTCCGAAAACAATGACTGCATGTTACAAACATGGTATAATGTCCATGAGCGACATTGCCACCACCTACTGCTGTTTTTAGGCGAAAAAAAGCATACAAAAATGATCAAACATACAGACCGGGAGGATCAAAATGGAAAAGAAAGTTATAAGAAGCGGCATATTTGCTTAAAGTCATCGGCATCATCTACAGCCATATTTTCACTGGTCGGCCTTTTTTCCTTGCCATAACAGGAAACATCCTTGGCTTCATCACCAACTTTTTACCATTTGTGGCGCTGGGGATCCTGCTCCTTCTGGCCTATAAAAAGAAAGGATCACTCGTGGAAGAGGACCGATTGATCTTTTTCCATTTATTCAAACAGCCGAAACAGGTAAAAATACAGCATTATCCGATGCCTGCTCCTGGTCCCTCTGGGCAGCCGGACTGGAGGCGGTCCGCATGGACCCTTAGTATGGGCTCGTCACGCTGGACTATGCGCTGGCCGATCTGAAATATTGTTTTGAAGCTCTCCCTGAAAAACGACATTCCCAGCGTAGATCTCGGCGAAATGACAGAAAAGGGAGAAAAACGTATCCCAATACATAAATACATTAAATGTCATGGAGAAAAAACCATTACAGATCCATTGCAGACGAAACAAAAACGATGGAGATCTGTCAGGAAGGAAACGGGCCTTTTCACATTTACGGCGCAAAAGAAATTTTTTTTAAAGAAAGCAGCAGGCTGGATCTGATATTTCTGAATGCTGGCAGCAGCGGCCTTCCTGGCAGGCAGTAACGGCTCATGGTCGCTATCTTTCTTTGTACTTCAGCCCTTCAGGATCTCACAGTATTACCCAAACATCTATATAGAAACCACCACAAAAAAAAGGAGAGCAGAACGCGCTCCAGATGCCGGTCCTGGGCCCTGTAATCCGCAATACTTTTATGCCCGAAAGGTCTCAAAAGCTTTGATTACGATCTGGGAAGCCTGCTCCGGTGATAACCATTTTACCTAACAGCTTTGCTGTCCATTCCATACATCATCAGATCAGCAGGCGCAAAGGTACCCCAGAGACCTGTCCGGGAAGCTATCAGTTATTCTGGCTGTCCTTGTTATCTCATTCACGGCCACATTCCCCCGAACTTCCTGCTGACCTTCGACAAATCGGCCCATGAAGCCATATCCGTTACAGACAAAGACATAAGCACCAGCGGGCAGCACCACCGACTACTATCTATATGGAAACTGGCACGAGAACAAACAAAATTCAAGACATCCAGAAGCGTATACAACAACACAGCCATCGGAGACACAAGAAGGATCTGCCTAAGAAAAAGCGCCCTGGGTCTAAACCACTTTTTGCCATAAATGCTTCGCCAAATTGTAATGAAAATGTGAAGAAAAAGTGATGAAAAAAATACCAAGAAGCAGGTATACTCCATACAACAGATGAGGAAAAATAATTTTGACAGATTTTTTATAAAGGAGGAAATGATATGAGAAAAAGGTTTAATGGTTCTGACACTTGCAGCGGCGTTCACAGCCGGAATGGCAATGACTTCCTTTGCAGGCTGGTCCCAGAAAAATGGAAACTGGTATTACTACAATGATTCCACAGGAAAAATGGTCCAGGACGACTGGGTGAAGGTCAACGAAAAATGGTACTATATGGATTCCAACGGCGTGATGCGGACCAACAGCCTGATCGACGACACCTACTATGTGAACAGCAGCGGCGAAATGGTGCTCAACGAATGGAGAGAGCTGAGCGACAACTGGGATCATGAAGGCGGCTGGAGATACTTCGGAGCCAACGGAAAGGCTTATGAGAACGGCTGGAAGCAGATCCATGACGTATGGTACTATTTCAACAATTCTGTAATGGCCACCGGCTGGCAGGATCTGGACGGAGATATCTATTATCTGGGCAGCTCCGCGCAATGGCAGCCGGCTGGAAGCAGCTTCGGATCCCAACGATGACTGGGGTGAGTACTGGTTCTATTTCGGCACCAACGGCAAGATGGTGCGGGAGACAGAAAAGAGCATCGGCGGCACCGCTTATATCTTTGATCATGAGGGACGGATGCTGACCGGATGGGTAAACCCGTCAGACTATACCTCCACAGGCCGCGACGATCTGTCCAGCTCGGATACCGCCCACTTACGGTATTACAGAAGCGGCGGACAGCAGGCGGACGGCTGGCAGTACCTGGCTTCTCCGGACGATGCAGAGGAAAGCTGGTATTATCCTGTGACGGCCGCGCATACTCCACCGAGTATAAGACCACAGTCATTGGCGGACACTACGGTATGGCGAAGATCAAAGGCGAGACCTACTTGCTTCGATACCCAGGGCCGTATGGTGACCGGAATGGTAGAAGTGGAAGACGGCAGAAAGTTCTACTTTAACCCCGATAACGGCGAAATGATGACAGGCCGCGTAGTTGTAAACGACGATGACCATGACAACGAGGTATTCTACTCACGACCACAGGTTCTCTTTGGAAACCGCGGCGACGGCTACACCGGCGTCAAGGACGGAGCTCTTTATGAGGAAGGCGTTCTGATCCGGGCAGAAGAAGGAATGAAGTACGAAAAGGTAAGCGTTGACGGCAAGGATGTAGTAAACGAGCAGGGTAAGGTAAAGACCAGCGGTGTCAGACCGACGCCGACGGCGTGAAATACAGGATCGCCAAACAGAGTGACGGCAATACAAGATTGGAAATCACTGGATTAACGATCACTTCTCTTGAAGAGAAAGTCCCGGAAACGGGACCTTTCTTTTGGAAACAGCGAACAAATGTTTGAATCTGAGAGAATCATGGTATAATGTCTGTAAAACAGACATTATACCATGGTAGCATCGTGCTCGCGTTCACCGCGAAAATCCAGGCGCTCAAATCTCCCGGAGGGGCATCGCAGCCGAAGGGTGCGTATAACACGGCCTGCAAACATTATACCATTGGCGCATCTGGCTTCTGCCTTCCTGCAAAAAATCCCAGATGCCCGGATTTATAGGAGAATGGCAATGCCAAAGCAATATATTAAGATCCGCGGTGCCGCCCGTTAACAACCTCAAGATATTTGATATTCCTGGTGAATGAGCTGGTGGTCTTAACCGGCCTTCCGTCGGGAAAATCCTCCCTGGCCTTTGATACGATCTACGCCGAGGGGCAGAGACGGTATATGAATCCTCGTCTCATGCCCGCCAGTTCCTGGGGCAGATGGAGAAGCCCGACGGGACTTGATCGAGGACTTTCTCCGGCGATTTCGATCGACCAGAAGACCACGGCAACAGAAACCCCGTTCCACAGTGGGAACGGTGACCGAGATCTATGATTATCTGCGGCTTTTATGCCCGCGTATTGGCATTCCCCACTGTACCGTGTGCGGCCGGGAGATCGTGCAGCAGACGGTGGATCAGATGGTGGGTCAGATCATGGCGCTGCCGGAGGGCAGCCGGATACAGATTTTGGCGCCGGTAGTCAAGGGCCGCAAGGGCGGCACGAAAAGGTCCTGGAGCAGGCGAAGAAAAGTCTGGCTTCGTCCGTGTCCGCATCGATGGCAACCTTCACGAGCTGACGGAGGAGATCCAGCTGGAGAAAACAAAAGCATAACATCGAAATCGTGGTGGACCGTCTGGTGGTGAAGGCGAGGAAATCCGAAAACGCCTGGCCGATTCCATGGAAACCGCCCGGCGAGGGAGGCGGGATGGATGGTGGATGTGTTCGACGGGAGCTGCTGTTTTCCCAGAATTATGCCTGCCCGACCATGGGATCAGCATCGGACGAGCTGGACGCCCCGCATGTTTTCCTTCAATAGCCCCTACGGAGCCGTCCCCCACCTGTACCGGCATGGGCATTTTTATGAATTGGACGAGGACCTGGTGATCCCGGATAAGAGCAATCCATCCGTGGGGCGCCATCAAGGCCTCCGGCTGGGGCAATGCCGACGGGGGCAAGCATTTCCAGATGTATTTCGAGGGCCTTGCCGCTCATTATGGCATTTTCGCTGGATACGCCCGTGCAAAGATTGCCGAAGAACGATCCACGATATTTTCGATTCTACGGCACCAAAGGCGAAAAAGATTAAAATGACCCGGGCAGCGAGTATGGCAATCGGGAACCTATTAGGGCCACGTTTGAAGGCGTCATCAACAACCTGAACCGCAGGTACTGGGAGACCAACAGCTCTTGGGCCAAAGGGAAATTGAGGGATTTATGAGTGCCCGTCCCTGTCGACCTGCCATGGCCAGCGGCTTCGCCCGGAATCCTTGGCGGTAACGGTTGGCGGAGTTAATATCCATGCGCTTTGCTCAGATATGTCGTATCGAGCAGCGCTTTGGCCTTTTTAACGGCCTGCGGCTGAGCGAGCAGACAGATCGCGAGAACAGATTCTGCGTGAGATCTGCGAGCGGATCATGTTTTTTTGGAGAGCGTGGGCCTGGAATACCTGACGCCCTGTCGCGCCACGGGGACCCTTTTCCGGCGGGGGGAGGCCCAGCGCATCCGGCTGGCCACCCAGATCGGCTCCGGCCTGGTGGGGTGGCCTATATCCTGGACGAGCCCTCCATCGGCCTGCACCAGCGGGACAATGACAAGCTTTTGGCGACCCTGAGCCCACCTGCGGGACCTGGGAAACAGCGTCATCGTGGTGGAACATGATGAGGACACCATGATGGCTGCGGACTGTATCATGGATATCGGTCCCGGAGCGGGAGAGCATGGTGGAAAAGATGGTGGCCGTCGGGACGGCTGAGGAGATCTGTCAAGTGTGAGGATTCCATCACAGGCGCATACCTTTAAGCGGCCGGAGGTCCATTCCGGTGCCGTCAGAGCGGCGGCAGCCCACAGGCTGGCTGAAGGTGCGGGGCGCCAGGGAGAAATAACCTGAAAAATGTGGATGTGGATATCCCCCTGGGAGTGATGACCTGCGTGACCGGCGTGTCCGGTTCGGGAAAAGAGCTCCTGGTCAATGAGATATTGTACAAGTCCCTGGCAAAAGCTGAACCGGGCCAGGGGACCATTGCCGGGCCCACGACGGCATCGATGGCGTGGACCAGCTGGATAAGATCATCGCCATCGATCAGTCCCCCATAGGGCGTACCCCCCGGTCCAACCCGGCTACCTATACCGGCGTGTTCGATCTGATCCGGGACCCTGTTTGCGGCGACGCCCGACGCCAAGCTGCGGGATACAGCAAGGGGCCGGTTCAGCTTTAACGTAAAAGGCGGCCGGTGTGAGGCCTGCAGCGGCGACGGATCATAAAGATCGAAATGCACGTTTACGTTCCATGCGAGGTCTGCGGCGGAAAACGGTACAACCGGGAGACGCTGGAGGTAAAATATAAGGGAAAGAGCATCTACGATGTACTGAACATGACCGTGGAGGAGGCATTGAAGTTCTTTTGAAAACGTGCCATCCATTTCCAGAAAGATCGCTACCTTAAACGATGTGGGGCTTTCCTATATCAGACTAGGGCAGCCGTCCACCAGAGCTTTCCGGCGGCGAGGCCCAGAGGATCAAGCTGGCCACGGAGCTTTCCAGAAGAGGAACGGAAAGACCATTTATGTCCTGGACGAGCCCACCACGGGACTTCATTTTGCGGATGTTCACAAGCTGGTGGAGATCCTGCGCCGTTTGTCTGAGGGCGGAAACACGGTGGTGGTCATCGAGCACAACCTGGACGTGATCAAGACCGCCGACCACATCATCGATATGGGGCCAGAGGCGGCGACCGGGGCGGTACCGCCGGAGCAGGTGGCAGAAAGCCCGGTTTCCTATACGGGAAGGTACGTGAAGAAATATTTGGAAAAGCGGGAGGAAGTGATGATACAATGGAGAAAAGAAATCCATCGTATCATGGCGCATTCTGATCTCTGTATTTTTATGAGACCATGCGCTTAAATCGCCCGGAGGGGTATAAAAACAAGGAGGAGCAGATATGCTATTAATCAAAGGGGCAGAGGTGTATGCACCGGGTATCTTGGGAAAAAGGACGTGCTCATCGCCGGTGAAAAGATCGAGCGGATCGGGAGGATCTTCCGGAATATGAGGGCTGCCAGGTGATCGACGGAACGGGACGGATCGTGGCGCCTGGATTCATTGACCGCCATGTCCATATTACAGGCGGCGGCGGTGAGGGAAGCTTCCACACACAGGCTCCTCAGGTGCAGCTTTCTGATCTGATCGGGGCGGCGTGACCACAGTGGTGGGACTTCTGGGAACCGACGGCATCAGCCGGAGCACTGAAAATCTGGTAGCTAAGGCCAAAGCATTAAAGGAAGAGGGAATTTCTGCCTACTGCTGCTGCGGAGCATACGGGCATCCGGGTCCGACCATCACAGGAAGCATCAGCAGGGATATCATGTTCGTAGACGAGATCATCGGCCTTAAGCTGGCAGTCTCTGACCACCGTGCCCCGAACATCACCGTGGACGAGCTGATCCGCCTGGGAAGCGATGTGCGGACAGCCGGCATGTTAAGCGGAAAAGCCGGTTTTGTATGCCTCCATATGGGCGGCGACGACAGGGCCTTAAGTCCGGTCTTTGAAGCCCTGGAGCACCTCGATCCCTGTAAAGACGTTCCAGCCCACCCATGTGGGAAGAGCAAAAAGCTCCAGGAGGACGCATTCAAGCTGGCAAAGATGGGCGGAACCATCGACTTCACCTGCGGACAGTTTGAGGAAAAGATCAAAAGAGCTGGCGGCATCCTGCGGGCGGCAAAGGAGGCCGGGGGTTCCCATGGACAAGGTGACCATCAGCTCCGACGGACAGGAAGCTGGTCCAACTATGACGCAGCCGGAAATCTTACGGAAATGGGTGTTTCCAGTGTGGATACCATGTACCGTCAGGTGGTATATCGAGGTCCAGAATGAAAATATGTCCCTGGAGGAGGCTCTGTCCCTGGGAACCAGAAATGTGGCGAAGGCTCTGGAGGTATATCCCAAAAGGGAGCCGTCCATGTGGGAAGCGACGCAGACGTGCTGGTGCTCAACGGCGATCTCTCCATGAATACGGTCATTGCCCGCGGCAGCCTGATGATGCAGGACGGCGTATTATTAAAGAAGGGAACCTATGAGGCATAGCTGTTAAAGGGCGCACCGGGACAGCTTGGAAAGACTGGAAACAGATCTATTCCCAGACGGAAAATCTGCCGGATAATCAGGGATTTTTAAACGGATCACTGGTGTTTCTGCTGTTTTTCCGGACTTACAGTTTTTTCTTGCAAAGACAAAACCTTTCAATTATAATGATTACAAAATTTTTGTACCTGCTGAAAGCATGCTTTTTGTCAACCTGACAGGGAGGCTCTCGATGAATGAAAAAATTATTGTTATTGATTTCGGCGGCCAGTATAACCAGCTTGTGGCCCGCCGTGTCCGCGAGTGCAGCGTATACTGAAATTTATTCTTATAAAAACAGATCTGGAACAGATCAAGGCCATGAATCCCATGGGGATCATCCTCACGGGAGGCCCCGACAGCTGCTATGAGGAAGGAGCCGCATCCTGCAGCAAAGAATTATTTGAGCTGGGGATCCCGGTGCTGGGCCTGTGCTACGGGGCACAGCTGATGATGCATGTGCTGGGCGGCCATGTATGTAAGGCTCGGTCCGTGAGTATGGAAAGATCGAAGTGACGGTGGACAAGACCAGCAAGCTGTATGGAGATGTGTCCGAAAAGACCATCTGCTGGATGAGCCATAACGATTATATTGAAAAGGCGGCTCCCGGTTTCGGATCGTGGCCCATACAGCCGATTGTCCGGTGGCGGCTGCCGAGTGTGCGGAGAAGAAGCTGTATGCGATCCAGTACCATCCGGAGGTCCTTCATACCAAAGGAAGGCACGAAGATGCTGCACAATTTCCTTTATGAGGTCTGCGGCTGCTCCGGAACCTGGAAGATGGACGCATTTGTGGAGAACAGCATCCGGGCGATCCGCGAGAAGGTCGGAAACGGAAAGGTGCTCTGCGCATTATCCGGCGGTGTGGACTCCTCCGTTGCCGCCGTTATGCTGGCCAAGGCCGTGGGCGATCAGCTGACCTGTGTGTTCGTTGACCATGGCCTGCTGCGGAAAAATGAGGGCGACGAGGTGGAAGAGGTATTCGGCCCCAACGGCCCCTATGATCTGAACTTCATCCGTGTAAATGCCCAGCAGCGCTTCTACGATAGGCTGGCCGGCGTGGAAGAGCCGGAGAAAAAAAGAGAAAGATCATCGGCGAGGAGTTTATCCGCGTCTTTGAGGAAGAGGCAAAAGAAGATCGGAGCTGTGGATTTCCTGGTGCAGGGAACCATTTATCCGGATGTGGTGGAAAGCGGCCTGGGCGGTGAATCCGCTGTGATCAAGTCCCACCACAAGAGATAAAAAGATTCGATTCCTAAAGTTTTCAAAGTTCCGATATCCAAAAGCATTACGTTTAATGACTTTGATGGCACTGTTTGTTCCTTCGTTATATCCGTTTGTATAGGAACAATCAAAAGTGTTTAAGATGTATTTTGACCAGTTTCCGAGCATAGTAAGGCAGGCATGGAATTCTTTCAACTCACTTGCCTGTGCAGCAAGGATAAAGAACCTTAACTTTTTAGCGGCCTCTGCCCGGGTGGAGGAGTCCATAAAATCGTAAAATAATTCTTTAAGATGATAGGCAGTGGCCAGATCCTGGGAATGAAGGAGCATGATTTCCAGAGCCTGAAGGCCTTCTTTGTTTAGCTTGTATTTATGAGTCAGCAAAAGTTTTCTCCGTTTGAAATATTTACGTTTCCGTTCTGAAACGTTTTCGCACGTTTTCCAAAGCCCATGTCACATAGCGGATAACATGGAATTTATCAACGACAATAGTGGCATTAGGGAAATATTCGCTTGCAAGATCACGGCATATCTTGTTCATGTCTGTGACAAAATAGCGTACCTCTTTTTTGTTTGGAAAGTCCTGTAAATATTGCATCAGTGAAACTTTTGAAGGAAGGATATGTTTGGCTTTCGGCATCCGTGAGGACTGAAATCCTCCGGCATTCCCTCTAAATTCGAAAGACACTTTTGGAAGGTGTGATGGCTTTGGAAAGCGGACATCCTGCATCCTTCGAAAGACAGAGGAATCTGAGATCCCAAGGAGTTCGGCGACGGCTCGGATACTCTGCCGGTCTCTGAGAAGGTGGATGGAATAGAAAGCGAGACGTGTAGTGATGCGGCAGTGCTTTGGGAGTAGTCGGAAGGATTCGTAAAAATGTTTATTACAGCACGGACAATGATAGCGTCTTTTACGATAATGTAAAAAAGTTTTTTTACTCATAATCGTGTACTTTATCAGTAACTGTATGGCAGTGGGGGCAAGTATGCGGTTTTCTTTTTTTAGGGAAAAGAAAATGTGGACTTCGGAGTTGGTTGTATGTAAATCTTCAATAATAGCATCTTCCATTTCAAGGAGTTTTGCGGTAAAATTAGAAACAGGCATAGGGTTCAATCCTTTCTATATGTTTGGTGTGGTAAAATCTTCTAAAGAACTTTTCGACTATAGGTGGTAGAGTTGTTACTTTCACCGGTGGTGAGGTTACTGTAAGACCAGATTTTCTTACAATCATTGAGGCGGCGAAAAAATGGACGACTGTATGTGTTCTTACAAATGGGGTATTGTGGAGTCGGCAATTTATCCAAAAAGCCGCTAAATATATAGATGAAGTACAGGTTAGTATTGACGGATTTGATGCAGAAAGTTATCGTGCAGTCCGTGGTTCCAATGCTTTTGGCGATGTGCTTGTATCTGTGAACAGACTGGTTGAGGCTGGTATAAGAGTTACTGTTGCTGTTACGCCTTTGCTGGATACTCTACTGGGAAACGAAAAACGCTATGTCGACTTTGCAAAAGATCTACTGGCCCGATATAAAGGAAAGGAGTTTTTTGTAAAGTTTAACACGGAGCTTATGGATGGCCGAGATATTACACCTACAGAAGAAGAAAACGATCTATATAGAGCGGCTATGAAAAGTAACAGGAACCGGGCTGCCGTTACCAGATTTAGGAGCCACAGTTGTTGCGGGAATTATATTGCCGGCGGCCGTTCCGTATATAATATGTGCCGCCTGCACATACCGATTCCGTCTGCCGGCGGTCGCTCGGCGGGTGCAATCCGTATGAGGTAATGTATTCGGCAAATGGCGGCGCATGACGGTTTCGGGTTAGTGGATGATGCGCCCGCAGAAATAAAAAGGGGGCGCGGTGTCAGCCCCATAAGCAGGTCGTGGAAAACCCGAAATCGGAAACTGTCCTGCGCCCCTGTCGTGTCCCGCAAAAAATATGCGGGACATAACAAGGACTGACAACCATTATACCAACTTTCAAACCCTCCCGAAAGAGGTTTCCACGTTTGCGTATGGTATAAAGAGTTGTTTACCCTTTATAGTTATGTCCGTCGGCTATGCCGAGTTCTGAAAGCTACTAATCGTTTGCATTGTTCTTGCAGTTATTCGTTCCCGGACGGCTTGTGCCGACCCAATACAACCAACACTGCAATGTATGCTTTTCAGACTTGTGGACAAATATAGGTAAAAATATTCTTTTGTACACTATTCGGGC
>VOFI01001854.1_pt1 | contig 14232 bp, 20 predicted proteins | sample 5384131 | NCBI WGS metagenome assembly VOFI01 (sample SAMN12384728, study PRJNA508395) | human gut metagenome | isolation source: healthy gut H | host: Homo sapiens
CTTTGACACATTTACCCAGGTGTGCCAAAGATCACATAGAAGTCCCTTCACCCCCACAAATGAGGCAATAGGCCTCATTTACCCAACATGTTCTTATGATGCAAGTGTTTATATATGATGTTTAAAACGTTATCGAGCAATCATTACTAGATTTGTTATCGTTAGAACCATTTTAAAACCTGCTGCCTGCCAAGATCCACTGGGGAGGCCCATTTTGAATATATCAACTGATATACTCATTGTGATCATAAATTGTTGTATTACCCCTGAATCAATTAGTAGTTGAGATAAACATAACACAATTTGGACTACAAGCGTTATTCGGGCTTATACGAGGTTATCACTTCCATTTGAGTGGTTGCTAAAGGTACAAAAGAGCAAACCCATGCTGGAAGGATTTTAGTTTCTGATGTTCAGCGTAGGGATAGCTTCAAATCATCTGAATAGACACATTCATCCTATATGTAATGATAGAAAGTAATAGGGTTTTAGTAGATATGGATGATACGTCAGATTACTGATGTTGCTATCACATATCTTTTGCATGTCCTACTAGGTTTGATATTGTAACTGATATCAGTTACTGAACTCCATTTAAACCGAGATTATTAACCTTGCTACACAGAAGCTTCTTGGCAAACTTTAAAGATGAAGGTTATCAAATTCATAAATGAAAGTAATTTTTAAAATAAAACGTTACTATGAGAATTGTAAGTTACATTTTTTTTTTTTTTTTTTTTTTTTTCAGTTACGTATTGCTCCAGATAATCCTAAAAAGAAGCAATATACCGTATATGCGATTGTCGCAACTGGTCGCCACAGCACTTGATCACTGCCAGAACGTTCTGCAGTTTCTTCCTTTTTGTTAACTAGATTCTGTTCAGCTTTGTTGTTTAAATAAGCTCATCAATTTTACTCATATCCCTCGTCCTTCCCTTTGCCCTCTTGTAAGTCTTCGACTATCGACAAACTGTACCTTCACTAAATTTTATATGGCGTACACGGTCACCGACCCATACTCCAGCTTTCCCCCGCAGGCTTTCCAAAGGATTTTCCCTTTGCTGTAATTGTCGCAAATGCTTTCGTCTTAAAATGCCTGTCTCGCCATCTGGTAGTCCGTTTTTTTCCGGTTCTTCATGATCCGCGTGGTCTGTGAGACTTTTTCCATTTCCGGAAAATTTATTTCCTGTAGATATCAGTTCCAGCGGAACTTCCTTTAAGAAACGTGACATTTTATTATACTGCGTCTCACCGCGGACCATACGTCTTCTTGCACAAGTCATAGTCAGTTCGCTCTGGGCTCTTGTAATACCTACATAACAAAGTTCGCTCTTCCTCCAGTTCGTCCGGATCATCAGCTGTCACTGTCATATAGCTTGGAAACAATCCGTCTTCCATTCCGGCAAGATAAACGCGTGGAAATTCCAGTCCTTTCGCACTGTGTAACGTCATGAGCACCACATAATCACTGTTCTCATCCAGATTGTCAATATCTGCCACCAGAGCGACTTCCTCAAGAAATCCACTCAGTGTTACCGGTTCATCATGCTCTTCGCATACTTCTTCATAAGCAACGACTTTATTTAAAAGCTCATCGATATTTTCAATTCTCGCCTGAGCCTCTATCTCACCCCTCTCTGCCTGAATGCTCTCGATATATCCGGTTTCGTCAATAATTTCCTGCATCAGTTCATGAAGTGTCAACTCCTTTGCATCTACTTTAAAGTGCTCGATCAATGCTACAAATGACTCAAGCTTTGACACGCTCCTCTTCCGATATCCGGGATAAGGTCAGCTCCCTTAAGACATTCATAAAATCTTTTTCATGCATCGCAAAGATATTCCTGCACACGATTAATGCTGGTAAGACCGATTCCTCTTTTTTGGTACATTGATAATTCTCCCTTTTGCACCGCCGTGTCATCCTGACCATTATCTACGGTTTTTAAATATGCAAGAATATCTTTAATTTCCCGTCTTGCATAGAAATTAATGCCGCCTAATAATCTTATATGGAATATTTGCTGTTACAAATTTTTCCTCGAACATACGGGACTGTGCATTCGTACGATATAAATGGCGTTGTCCTGATAGTCGCACCGCCTTTTTCCACGTGTTCTTTTATATCGGATACTATGTATTCCGCCTCATCGAATGCAGTATCAAACTGACGAAATGCAATCTTATCACCATCTTCATTGTCTGTCCACAGCGTCTTGTCCTTTCTTCCGTGATTGTGGCTGATCACAGCATTTGCTGCATTCAGGATATTTGCTGTGGAGCGATAATTCTGCTCCAATTTAATGACTGTCGCCTTTGTAAATACATTCTCAAAATCCAGAATATTACGGATATCTGCCCCACGGAATCTATAAATGGACTGGTCATCATCACCGACTACACACAGATTCTCATACCTGGAAGCCAGAAGACGTACCAACTTAAACTGCTCCCGTATTGGTATCCTGATATTCATCTACCATAATATAGCGGAATCTCTCCTGATAATATTCCAACACATCGCGCTGTGTCTGGAATAGCTGAACTGTCTTTAAAAGCAGATCATCAAAGTCCAGTGCATTGTTAGCTCGAAGTCGCCATACTCTTCATACACATCTGCAATCTTTTTTTCTGATGAAAATCTCCGCCCGACTGAAGCCGAAATTCTTCCGAGTCAACATCTCATTTTTTGCATGAGAAATGGTTCCGATCAGCATACGCTCTTTTGTAGATTTTTGTGTCAATCTGTAACAACTTGCACACATCCCTCATCAGTGTCTTCTGATCATCTGCATCATAAATTGTAAAATTCGTGTCATATCCAAGCAATGCAATATGGCGTCTTAGTATCCGCACACACATAGAATGGAAGGTACTGACCCAGATACTTTCTGAGCCGAACCCAACCAGATTATCCACACGTTCCCGCATCTCTGCGCCGCTTTGTTCGTGAATGTAATTGCCAAAATATTCCATGGATTGACGCCTTTTCTTCAATCAGGTACGCAATCCTGTGGGTCAGGACTCTTGTCTTACCTGATCCTGCTCCTGCTAAAATAAGAAGCGGTCCTTCCGTGTGAAAGACTGCTTCCTTCTGTTTATCATTTAACGTATCATATATATTCAAGTTCTTTTTCGTTTCCTTTCTTATTATTTTCCACCTGTCATCTTCTCATGCTCTCGCATGATCTCATCATGAAGTGCCACCGATGTCCAGTTCTTATTCATCTCTGTCAAAACGGCTTTTAACGGAACCTGAACTTTTCTTTTCTTTCATACGCCGCAATGCCTGATCCAGCATACGCTCATTTTCCGGACACATTAAGAGCATCTCATCTTGAAATACAGCTTCTATTTCTTTCGCTTTAACACCAGCTTCTTCATTTATTGATTCCGTTGTTCTGCCTTCTGCAACTTCACCAACCGGAAGCAAGTATTCTTTTCCTCCACATGACGGACTCTGTAGCCTAAAAATCCAAAAATCAATCCAATTTTCCGACCTTTGTCGTCCCTTTTAAATTATAACAAAGTACTGTTGCCCGCACCTTAATCCTCCTGTCTTCCAATAACCAAGAATATTCCAAAGCATATTTTTATATTATAACAAAGATAAAAAAGAAGCGCAATGACCTATGAAGCTGAAAAGCTATTGTTCCTGTGTTGAACAAGCGCTATCACTGATTAAGAATCTGTTTTATAATACGGTATCCCACTCCGACTTCTGTAAATATAAACTGTGGCTGACCGGGATTTTTTTCGATTTTTCACGGATATTTGCCATATTCACACGCAGGATACGGTTATCCCCCTTCATGTTTGGTCCCCAGATTTCTTTCATCATGTAATCATATGTCAGAACCTTTGCCTGCATATTTTCCAAGGAGACTTAATAACCGGAACTCATTCTGGGTCAGTCCTGCGTCTTGTTCCTCCACATAGACCCGGTGTTTATCATAATCTATCACCAATTTTCCATTTAAAATGTGACTTTCTGCCTCTCTCCTTGATTCTTGCTTGTTCCCCGGAAATGTCGGATCGCAGTCCCGAATCCTTGCAAGAAGTTCTGATGTCCCAAATGGTTTTGTTATGTAATCATCAGCTTCCCATATCGAGCGCTTCTACCTTATCTTTTCATGATCTCTGGCAGAAACTACAATAATCGGCATATTGACCACGCACGGATCTTCTTTTAAAATCTTCATGCCGTCCATATCCGGAAGTCCCAGATCCAAGATCACCACATCTGGACATCTGAAGTGATCAGACTATATGCTTCCTTTCCTGTCTCAGTCGCGATTACATCATAATCATTGGCCTCCAGGATCGTCTGTATAAACTTTCGAATATTTTTATCATCTTCTACTATTAATACACGGTCTTTAATCTCCATTCTGTTCTTCCTCCTCAAGCGGTAATGTAAATAAAATCTTTGCCCGCCATCTATCTTATTCTCTGCCCAGACTTTTCCCCTGTGCGCATCTATAATACTTTTACATACCGAAAGTCCGATTCCCATACTCCGTTTATTATCGTACATCTCACCTTCCCGGTGACTGATCTGACCTGTAAATAACATTGGCAGAATCTTTCCATCAATTCCTTTTCCATTATCTTCAATAGAAAATATAGCTTCTGTTTCATTCGCAGATATGGTTACCTTCACCTGCGTCGTCGATCCTCCATGTATCACAGCATTTTCCATAATATTCACAATGACTTGCCGGATCAGGATTGGATCCATCGGAACAATAACAACTTCTTCTGGAATATCCACCTCGACTTTTATGTCCGGGAAAACGCTTTGAAAACTTTACAACTGCACTGCTGACAATCTCTTCTGCCAGTTCTTCGTGTGTCGTAAGTCTTGTTCCTTCATCATTCATCCGGGTAATGGATAACAGGTTCTCCACCATCCGTACCATCCACTGTGCCTCTTCTTTGATGTTCAAAAGCAGCTTCTTCTGCTCCTCTGTCAAAACATCTTTATTATCTATAATTCCAGCCGCTGCTCCTTCTATAGAAGTAAGAGGCGTCCGGATATCGTGAGACACTGCTCTTAGAAGATTTGCTCATTTCTCTTTTTTCTGCCTTTAACCGCACATGCTCCTGCATCTTGATCTGAGTCATCAATGCACTTACTGAAATAGATACTGTCAGCATTACAATAAATGTAAGCGGATAGCCGGTCACAGTAAAATCCACTTGAAAATATGGATAGGTAAATATAATTGACTCCCACAACTGCCACCATAGATGCCAGCACCCCATAAAAATATCCTTCTGTAAGTCTGATACACAAAGTACTGCCAACACATAAATAAGTTTACGACATGCGTGTCTGTCGGAACAAGCGGCCTCAAAATAAAACATATAGCTGTTGCTGCTGCCAGCATTGCAAAGCCTGTAATAATTATATTTTTCAAAATTTTCATATAGATATTCTCCATTCCACCGCCAAATTGATAGCACAATACATCTTTTTTAGGTGCTCCTATTATATCACATACATATGTTAAGATTTTTAAAATCAAAAGGGACAGCACCTTTTCAGATGCTGTCCCTTTGATTCTTCTATCTTCACTTACTGATATAAGTCTATACCCATATCTGACTTTCCGGTAAATCTTCCATACCAACATCACCGGTACACTTAATGTCAAAAGTATCGATGGTACTCCTCAATCAAAACTAACAAGACTACTAAAATTGCATTGATCATCTTCGTTGCCTCCTCGTAATTTTCTTTGCATTCACCTTACCACACACACGTACTCTTCTCCACTAATCTAACCTATTTTTAACTGCTCATTAGCTCGTTATGTTATTTTCTTAACAATATGTGAACATTTTATTTTTGCTTGTCATATAGTTTTTATTACTATATAATATCTATATTGAGGTGGCAATTATGAAGATTAATATGGATGAACTACTGAACAGCATGTTAGAAGGTATTTCCAATATGGATTATGTACGCTCTGAGGATATACCGAATATTGAATTATATATGGACCAGACCAGCTTTATGGACGAACAGTTAAGCTCCAGTAAGCGGTACGATGATGATAAGATTCTTACCAAGACAATGATCAATAATTACGCCAAGAATAATCTTCTTCCACCACCGGTGAAGAAAAAGTATTCCAAAGAACATGTGGTTGTCATGATTTTTTATCTATTATTTTAAAAAACGATCCTGTCCATCAAGGATATTGAGACGATTCTTACTCCAATTACGGAAAGTATTTTTGATACAGACAGTGCTGTCGATATTGCATCTATCTACGAAGAAGTCTGCGACACAGCAAAGAGCCAGATTCAGAATTTAAAAGATGAAGTCCCGGCGAAGCATACGAGACTTCTCAGAATACTTTCAAAGATATGGAAGGTCTCTCTGACAGTGACTGAATATCTTGCAGTTATTTTTCTAATTTTCTTCTCTTAGCTTTGATGTATATGCAAAGAAAAGCTCTGATTGAAAGGATTATTGATGAATTACTAGAACCAGCACACAAAAAAAAGTAGCCATCATCGGCTACTTTTTTTTTCGCACAAATACATCTCCGGTCTTCCTCTGAAGTAGTTCTCTTTGTATGCAACTTTCAATATTTCTTCACGCTCTAATCGTTGACAGAAAACGGTTCGCACTTTGGTAACTCCTAACCTGAACGCAAGTTCCTGCTGTAATCTCTTTTTCTGCAGATGATTCCAGCGGCAGACATAACTTTGTTGACCGTGATCGGTGATAGTTTTGACTGAATATCCCGGTAAGACTGATTATCAACCATAAATGTCTCAGTTGCCTCCACTCCAAGAGGGCCGATCAAGCCCTTTTCCTTTCTGTTACATAGCTCTGTATTCTTTTAGTTCTGCTCCCCATGGCATGCATCAACGCATTCAATCTTGCTCCTCTGGGCGATTCCTGCTCAAAACCATAGCCAATACAAAAGTTCCAGCCGGTCTTTTGTTTCTAAGTTCTGCAAACAATCCATCTCTTTGACAGATCCTCCATTTTAAGAACATCTTTTGGTTGCAAGAATCTCCATTCCATAATGATATCTGTGAAGTGAAAATTCTGTGATACCATTTCCAAACATTTCCATCATCATGCTTTCCAACCGAATGTATTAGAATCCAGCTCTCGCAAATAACTAACTGAATTCTCCTTGTCCCAACAGACGAACTACAATGACACATGGCTGGCGTTCTTCCAGTTCCCCTGTTTTTCAATATCACTGGGCAGCCTCCTCACAGACTTTTTGTACATACTGTTGTCCCGGATAGGAAAATATACATTGACTCCTTGTTTAAAAAAACGTGTAATTGAAAGATCTGTCTTTCCTTCTTTCCACAGATTCAGATGTTTCTCATACTGTTCTTTTCCAGTTTCTGCATCCTTTCCAATGTAAATGTCTCATTAGAAAGAATGGTAAGATCCGGCATTGTCTCCCGTCCTTCTACAAATGCCGTCAGATTACCACCAAACAATTCCATGATATCTGCATATACTCTTCTAAAAATCGCTTTTCGATTCTATTTCGCAAAGCTTCAGTAGCAGACGATACATGGCTGTGTCATCGGTGTTAAACATCCAATCGACGCTTCTCTTCCCGGATAGTAAAGATGAATCATATGTGCCGGAAAACTTCCGCTTGCTAAAATCCCATCATATTCCGGTCCGATTTTTTATAAATATCCTTAATATCTTCGAATTTTTCATATGTAAAGACGTGATACTGAAACCCCATATCCAACTCAGTAATTATATCCTTTATGAATTGTTCCAAAAATCGGTCGCGATAATTGCTATCTTTTTCCCCACATTCCGACCTCCTTCTGCTTTGTTCCATAATATGATACCACACTTTTTTCTGATATGGCTAACTGCCCTTTTCACACTTCTTATATTCGTACATTTCTTATTAATTATTCCTAATTAAAATCACTGTTTTTTGTGCAATACATATATTTTATCCAGAATATATCCTTTATTCTTTAACAAAGGGACTGTTTCTTTTCCGAAACAGTCCCTGATATCATTCTCATTATTCTATCTGAATTTTTTTCTTCTTATTTATTTTCTTCTTCACTTCCCATGCCAATTCGTTCAAATACCATATCATATCCATCATTGCCATAGTTTAATGAACGATTCACACGGCTGATGGTTGCTGTGGAGGCTCCGGTCTTCTCCGCGATCTCCAGATAAGTCTTGTGTTCTCTGAGCATCTTCGCAACCTCGAATCTCTGAGACAACGATAACAGCTCATTGATCGTACAGATATCCTCAAAAATGTATAACATTCTTCCTTATTCTCCAGACTTAAGATGGCGCTAAAAAGATAGTCAACCGCCTCCGTTCTGATCTTCTTACTCATATATATTTACACTCCTTTGTTTTCATATCTCATCATTGTTACATTTTAACACAGTAAATTTTTAAAGTCCATACATTTCCTTTCGAAAGGTACAAAAACACTGTTTTTCCTTTACATTATCTCAATATTTTTATTATAATAAATCCAGGCAGTTTTAATTTCATGAATGCCTATGATAATAAAATAACGAGGACTTAAATATGTTAAGAGATATTGATTTAAATGAAATTTCAGACGGTAGACTATATACTGCCAACGATATGGTAAAAGCTGATTGTATGGGCTGTCAGGGGTGTGCTTCCTGCTGTCAGGGCATGGGAGATTCTATTGTTCTGGACCCGTATGATATGTACCGGTTATGCACGGGTCTTAAGACCACGCCTGCGGCTCTTCTTGCTTCTTCCCCGAACTTGGTGTCGTAGACGGACTGATCCTGCCTCACCTTAAAAATGAATGTAAATACCGATTCCTGCACGTATTTGAATAAAATGGCCGTTGCAAAGATACACCCTTTCCGTCCGGGATTCTGCCGGCTTTTTTCCACTGGGGCGTTACTATGAAAAATGATTCTTTTTCATATTTTCTCCAGACTCACGAATGTCCAAAACCCGGCAAGGCAAAGATCAAAGTCCGTAAATGGATTGATGAGCCGGATTTTTCAAGGCACGAAAAATTTGTATCCGATTGGCACTACTATCTCAAACCGTTACAAAACTATGCTATGACATCCGAAGACAGTGAAAAAAGATAAAGGCACTCAGTATTCAGATACTTCAGACTTTTTATCTTCTCCCCTACATAGAAGATGTGGATTTTATGAGCAGTTCTATGAAGTACTTTCAAAATGATAAACAAGAATGCCTACAGACTATAAATATCCTGATTCCAGATATCTGTCAGTCTGTATGGCATTTATGATTGTTTATATTCTAATCTATCTACTTTGTATCATCTTTAATCTTACCGGTTTTTACATTTGGCTCAATAAAGTTTGTATATGCATAATCCCACAGTTTTTGTGAACCTTCTGTTGTATGTGCATTGCGTTCCAGTATCTGGCTTAACCGCACACCCTTGGCAACCCAGTCTTTCCTTCTGTATAATCATTCAGCATCGCCGGCTGAACATTATCCATCACGTGGGCGAACTTAGCTTCCGGCGTTTGAGCCTCCTCGAATTCTTCCCAAAGTTCACGAAGCTTTTCCCTGATCTTCCGGCAGGATTCCGTAGATCCGGTCTACGCTTTACTTCCCTGTACTCTCTGAGTTTGCTTTCCTTCCTCATCATATGCATAAGTATCTCCGGCATCAATCTCTACAAGATCATGGATAAGAAGCATACTGAGAACCCGAAGAACATCAATCTCCTCATTGGCATACTCACTTAAAAGCAACGTCATGATTGCCATATGCCATGCATGCTCCGCATCGTTTTCACGCCGCTTTGCATCTGATAAAAAAGTCTGTCTTGTAATAAACTTTTCCTTTATCAATCTCCCGGATAAAATCAAATTGTCTGTCTATTCTGCTCTTTTCCTGCTTCTCTTCCATATTCCATGCTCCTGTATCTATATGTTTTTATTTTTTCCCTTTTTCTTCTTTTCTTACACTTTTTCCGGCTCTTCTTTTTACATCTTCATCTGTATCTTCTGCGGCAAGGCTCTTCCATTGTCTCAAATTCTGTATGATGTCCCCACATATTTGTAAGCCGGACGGATAATTTTGTTCGCATTTGTCAACTCTTCCAGTCGGTGTGCGCTCCATCCCGGCATTCTGGCAATTGCAAAGATTGGCGTAAAGAGTTCTTGTGGAATACCAAGCATAGAATACACAAAATCCACTGTAGAAGTCAACATTTGCGCAAACATTTTTCTGAAGATTTCTCTGCTCTTTGATCATCTTACCTGCAAGACTCTCTACCAGCTCATAGAGAGCAAACTCTTTCATTCGTCCTTTTTTCTTCTGCAAGAGCTTTTGGCAAATCTCTTCAAGATTACCTCTCTTGGATCAGACAATGTATAAACTGCATGTCCCATACCATAGATCAGACCTGCATGATCAAATGCTTCTTTATTCAAAATCTTGTGTAAATAAGCACCCACTTCTTCTTCATTTCCCCAGTTTTTCACATGAGCTTTAATATCATCAAACATATTCTGAACTTTCAGATTCGCACCACCATGTCTAGGTCCTTTCAGAGAACCGATAGAAGCTGCTACTGAAGAGTAAGTATCTGTTCCGGAAGATGTTACTACATGCGTTGTAAACGTGGAATTGTTACCACCGCCATGCTCTGCGTGAAGTACAAGCGCAATATCCAGTACCTTTGCCTCAAGTTCTGTATATTCTCCCTTTGGTCTGAGCATCAGAAGGATATTCTCTGCCAATGACAATCCCTTCTCCGGGTTACGGATAAAGAGCATCTCATCTTTTACGGAAATGTCTATATGAATGATAAGAATATACGGCAATAAGTGGCAGTTTTGCAATCAGCTCAAGTGCCTGACGAAGTACATTTTCAGGAGAAATATCGTCCGGATTCTCATCATAAGAATACAGTGTCAATACACAACGTCGCATCGCATTCATAATATTCTCATTAGAAGCTTTCATAACAACATCACGGACAAATCGTCCGGACAGCTCCTGTAATTCAAACATTACATCCAGGAAATGTTCCAGTTCTGTCTTATTTGGTAAATGTCCGAACATCAACAGATATACAGTCTCCTCAAATCCAAATTTTCTGTCTTTCAGACTGTCTACAATATCATTAACATTAATTCCCTGATAATAAAGACGTCCTCTGCCGGAATATTACGTCCGTTGATCAGATTATATCCTGTTACATCTGAAACTTCAGTCAGTCCTGTCAGGACTCCTTTCCAGCTGAATCACGCAGTCCACGCTTTACATCATATTCTACATAAAGATTGGGATTAATTCTATGGTTATTACGAAGGGCTTTGCAAAGCTCCTTAAATTCTCCCTTTTAAATCTTTATCTTCTTCTAATTTCATGACCTCATTATTACTCATTCCAGGGTCCCTCCTTGCGCCCTCCCGTATCTTTTGGGATGTCTTTTTATATTGTGTTATTGTATACATTTAAACAATTGTAACCCATTTTCTAAAAAATACAACCTCTACTTTTATTTAGAGGCTGTATTTTTATGAATTTTTATGAATTATTTTGAATATACCCAAACTGCTTTGATCTGGGAACTGATCTGGGAATAATTCCAGCTTTTCTTGGAATTTTCAAGGCTGAATGGATCACAGATCGTGACATTTCCATTATTATAAGATGTCAATATGATAAAATGTCCGATATCTGTAAAGTCTCCCGGACGCATACTGCAGATGACCGGGTGCCCTGCCTCCAGTTCTTTGCGATCTCGCTCTCATTCCCATTGCTCTCACGGCACGTCAGTCCCAATGTTCCACGCCTGATGTCATAAATGCCCGTGTCGTATCATTATTCTCATCTACATAATGGTTCTGTGTTGCGTAATCAGCAACTACTGAAGGAGTCACTGTCTTATCTCCGGTAAGCCCTACGACCAGCATAGAAACACAAGTTGGACCGCAACCGCTTACTGCAATAATACTCGTTCCGTATGGAGAATATCCCCATCTTTCATCCCATTGGAGGATCTCCGGAAACATACCGGAATAACCATCTTCTGCTTCCACAGTTGCGGCCGGTGCCTGATCTTTCTTCTTTCCATAATCTTCCACAAACTGTACCGTCTCCGGATTCTTATCCAGAAGTTCAATGACCTTCTCCGGGTATCCTGCCGTAACTGCTTCCTGTCTTACCCTTGCAATTCGCTCCTCTGCCGTCTCTGTCTTCTTAGTCGTATCTGATGTATCCTTATCATCTGTCTTCTCTTTCACAGCTTCACTGTTTGCCTGTACCCCATTCTCAACCGATGTCTTTCTTTGCATCCGTTTTTCTGCCGGTCTGAGATGTCTTTGCCTGTATATCAGTCTTTCTTGCCATATTATCAGACTTTAATGCCCATGTTGCACAACCGATGATAACAACAACGACTGCCACTCCTATAAAGAATAACTGTCTGATAACTTGCTGACGTCTTTTCGTATATTTTTTCGTTTTTTATATTCTGGTTTTTCTTCTAACATTTCTCTTTAGCTCCTTACGAATTTACATTATACTATAAAATCCGTCCTTCGCAATAACCATAGAAATCTTATAAAATACTTAATTTAAATGAAGCCAGGAAACTGCCCTTAATCTGACAGCCTTCCCGGCTCCACATTCATGTTTCAAAATTCCTTTTAAGCAGTCTGTTCAAACTGTGAATTATACAGATCCGCATAGAATCCATTTTCGCAAGTAGTTCTTCATGTCTGCCCATCTCCACGATATCTCCCTCTTTCATGACCAGGATCAGATCTGCGTCACGAATCGTAGACAGACGGTGCGCGATAATAAAAGCTTGTGCGCCCTTTCATCAGGTTATCCATTGCTTTCTGAATACGCACCTCAGTACGTGTATCGACCGAACTTGTAGCCTCATCTAAGATCAAAATCTTCGGATCTGCAAGAATCGCTCTTGCGATCGTCAGAAGCTGTTTCTGTCCCTGGGATACATTACTTGCCTCTTCATTCAGCTCCATACCATATCCACCCGGCAGAGTCTGGATAAACCTGGTGTGCATAAGTCGCATCCGCGCTTTCACCACATCTTCATGTGTAGCATCCAATTTGCCATAACGGATATTGTCTTCAATACTTCCTTTGAACAGCCATGTATCCTGAAGTACCATACCAAACATACGACGCAGTTCTCCTCTGTCAAACTCGCGGATATCATGTCCATCTACCTTGATGGAACCACCTGACACATCATAAAAACGCATCAGTAATTTTTACCATCGTTGTCTTGCCGGCTCCGGTCGGTCCTACAATTGCAATTTTCTGTCCAGTTCTACTTTTACACTGAAATCATGAATAATTGTATGCTCCGGATTGTAGCCAAAATGAACATGCTCAAATTCTACAGCTCCTTCTGGATTCTTTAATACAACCGGATTTTTCTGGTGCTGCCTCTTCTTCCGGCTCTTCTAAGAACTCAAACACTCTCTCAGAAGCGTACTGCTGTAGACTGTAACATATTGGCCACCTGGGCAACCTGCTGAATCGGCATGGTAAACCGACGTACGTACTGAATAAATGACTGGATATCTCCTACTTCAATAGTCTTCTTAATTGCCAGATAACCACCAAGAATTACAACTGCAACATATCCCAGGTTTCCAACGAACTGCATGATCGGCATCATCATTCCGGATAAGAACTGTGATTTCCATGCAGAACGATACAGTCTGTCATTATCTCTGTCAAAATTCATCTATGACATCGTCTTCTTTATTAAATGCCTTTACAATATTATGTCCGCCATAGACCTCTTCTACCTGTCCATTAACATATCCAAGATACTCCTGCTGTTCCTTGAAATATCTCTGGGAACGCTTCACGATCATTCCGATCAGCCCCATGGAAAGTGGAAGGATTAAAATTGCAATCACTGTCATAAGCGGACTGATGCTGAGCATCATGACCAGTACTCCAATGATTGTCGCAACAGAAGTAATAACCTGTGTCGCACTTTGTTCAGACTCTGGCTTAAAGTATCCACATCATTTGTAATTCGTGAAAGAATCTCACCATGTGTCATCTTGTCAAAATATCCCATCGGAAGTCTGTCAATCTTTTCCGAAATCTCTTTTCTCATTCTGTAAGTCAGTTTCTGGGAAACTCCTGTCATAATGTATCCCTGGATAAATGAGAACAATGCACTGCACACATACAGGCACATCAGTCCG
>VOFI01001738.1_pt1 | contig 14209 bp, 26 predicted proteins | sample 5384131 | NCBI WGS metagenome assembly VOFI01 (sample SAMN12384728, study PRJNA508395) | human gut metagenome | isolation source: healthy gut H | host: Homo sapiens
TCCAGGGACAGCTCCAGCGGGCCTTGCTGGAAAACCCGGACACCTGGGCGCTGTACCAGGGGATCGTAGACTTCACCGATCTGGAGCAGGCCATGAAGGCGTGGCAGGCCGCCCCTGCCCCGGGAAGCGCAGTCACCATGGCCCTGCGGTGGAGCAGGCATGGCGGGGCAGGGGGCAGGCGGGCCGGATGGCCCCTGGCGGCCAAGGGATCAGCCGCACCCTCTCGGCAACTACAACGGAGCGCTGAATATCTATAACCTGCCGACCTCCCTGATGGCGGCGGTGACCGCGGCGGTGATCCCCGCCGTCTCGCGGCGCGCTGGCCCGCCGGGACCGCCGGGGGGCGGGCCGGATCACCGGCTCCGCCCTGCGGATCACCGCTCTGCTGGCTTTCCCTATGGGGGTGGGGCTCTTGTGCTGGGCACCCCCCCATCATCCCTGATCTTTCCGGAGTCTGGACGCCGGACCTGGCGGGGCCCCTGTTGTCTACCCTGGGCATCGCCTCCATCTTCGTCTGCCTGATGCTGGTGTGCAACTCTGTCCTCCAGGCCCATGGCTTCATCAATCTGCCGGTGGTCATCATGGCACTGGGGGGCGTAGTGAAGATCGTCACCAACTACAACCTGGTAGCCGTGCCCACCATCGGCATCTCCGGGGCACCAGTGGGCAATGTGCTCTGCTTCGGACTGTGCATGGTACTGGACTTGGTGGTCATCGCCCGGGTGATCCACGGCCGGCCGGACTACCTGCCTCTGCTGGCCAAGCCGGCAGCCGCGGCGGGCGTGATGGGTCTGGGGGCCTGGGCGGTGTACGGTCTGCTGTGCAAGCTGCTCAGCTATGAGGAGGTTACCCAGGCGGGGGAGACGATCCAGACCCTGGGGAAGACCGGCAACGGGATCGCGGTGATGGGAGCCATCCTGATCGCGGTCATCATCTATGCGGTTTTGGTGGTGGCTCTCCGCGCTATCTCCCGGGAGGACCTCTCCCTCATGCCCAAAGGGGACAAAATCGCGAAAATTTTGAGGCTATGAGCTGATTTCTAGTAGAAAATACCTTGCAGAGGATGAGAAACTGTGGTAAATTTTCAAAGTATGGAACGATACAGCTTCCAGGACCTGAACCGGATCATGGCGCTGCTCCGCCAGCCCGGGCGGCTGTCCCTGGGACCGGGAGCAGACCCACGAGAGCATCCGGCGGAACATGCTGGAGGAGGCCTATGAGGCGGTGGAAGCCATCGACGAGGAGGACCCGGAGCACCTGAAGGAGGAGCTGGGGGATGTGCTGCTCCAGGTGGTTTTCCATGCTCGCATGGCAGAGGAGGAGGGGCTCTTCTCCCTGGACGATGTGGTGGACGGCGTCGGCAAAAAGCTGGTGTTCCGCCACCCCCATGTCTTTGGCACAGTCCGGGCGCCTGCAGGACTCCGAGCCAGGCGCTGGAATACCTGGGACGCCCAGAAGCGGGAGGAGAAGGGTCCCAGCGCACCGCTGCCGACACCCTGGGCGGTGGCCAGATCCCTGCCTGCCCTGATGCGGGCGGAGAAGATCCAGAGCAAGGCCTGCTAAGGCTGGCTTTGATTGGCCGGACGGGAGCCCGCCCTGGACAAGGCTGGCCGAGGAGGTGGACGAGCTCCGCCGCGCCGCCCACGGGGACGGCGACCCGGAAGAGGAGCTGGGCGACCTGCTCTTCGCCGCGGTCAAGGTCGGGGCGTTTCCTGGGGCTGGACAGCGAGCAGGCTCTCACACAGGCCTGTGACAAATTCATCCGCCGGTTCCGGACGGTGGAGGAGCTGGCGCCCCGTGCTCTGAAGGAGTGCTCCCTGGAGGAGCTGGAGGCCCTCTGGGCCCGGGCGAAATCACATCCGGAGGCTCAGGCTTAAAAGCTGGCGTTCGTCCCGGCTTTAAGTGATATTTCAAAAGACAGGCTGCGTGTGCGCGGCCGTCGATGTTCTTAGAGGAAGACGACATGAATAAAACTGAACTCATCGCCGCTGTGGCGGAAAAGTCTGATCTGTCCAAGAAGGACGCCGAGGCTGCCATCACCGCCGCCGTGGAGGCCATTACCGGCGCTCTGGTGGAAGGCGAGAAGGTCCAGCTGGTCGGCTTTGGCGCCTTTGAGGTGAAGGCCCGTGCCGCCAGCGTGTCGGCCGCAACCCCCAGACCGGGGAGGAGATCCCCATTTCCGAGGCCCGTCTGCCCGTGTTCAAGGCCGGTAAGGCCCTGAAGGACGCGGTGGCGAAGTAAGGGCCGGTCGGAGCGTGATCCCGGGGCGCCGCCCACCGGCGCCCCTATTTTTATCAGCGACAGGAGGAAAGAAGATGCGATTGGATAAGTGGTTAAAGGTATCCCGCCTGATCAAGCGGCGCACAGTGGCCAATGAGGCCTGTGACAACGGCCGGGTGACGGCCAACGGCCGCGGCGTGAAGGCCAGCTATGAGGTGAAGCCCGGGGATGTGCTGGAGCTGAAGTTCGGCGAGCGCACTGTAAAGGTGGAGGTGCTGGCAGTGGCGGACAGCGTGGGCAAGGCGGACGCCTCCGCCCTGTACCGGGAGCTGCTGTAAGGCGGGGCGGTCCATGAAGAGAGCGAAGTGTCTCCGCCTGGCCGCCCTGGCCCTGGGCGGCGCGGTGCTGCTGTCCGGCTGCGTGACCCGGACAGAGCCAGCCGTGTCCACCAGGTCTTTGTGATGGATACCATCATGTCTCTGGAGCTGTGGGAGGGGGGCGGTCAGGAGCAGCTGAACCAGGCGGTGGAGCAGCTGTACCACTGGGAGGATCTGTGGTCGGCCACCGATGAAAACAGCGAGATCTGGGCGGTGGACCACAGCGGCGGGGAGTGGGTCTCCCTCCGGAGGAGACGGCGGAGCTCCTCTTCCAGGCCCTGGGCTGTGCCGCCTCACCGGCGGGGCGCTGGCCTCACCGCCTACTCCGCCGTCAGACCTGGATGGGCGGAGGGTCCGTCTGCCCGCCGGGATGGAGCTGGACCTGGGGGCGGTGGCCAAGGGCTATGCCGGGGCGCGCCTGGCGGAGCGGCTGCGGGAGCAGGGGGTGACCTCCGCCCTGCTGAACCTGGGGGGCAACGTCCAGACTGTGGGCGGAAAACCGGACGGCTCCCCCTGGTCGGTGGGGGTCCAGGACCCGGCCTCGAGCAGGTGGACAACCTGCTGGCCATCCAGGTGGTGGATCAGGCTGTGGTCACCTCCGGCAGCTATCAGAGGTATTTTCAGCAGGACGGACAGACCTACTGGCACGGGATCCGCTACCTGTCCCGACCAGGTGTGCGTCCGCCAGGGGACCTGGATCATCCGACTCCACCGTGCCGGTGGTCTGCCTGCCCAACCAGGTGATCGTGGAGATCGTGGGGGGTGAGGGCTTTGTGGACCCGGCTGGCCCTGCTCACCGCCATCGCCCTGACCATTTTCATGGCGGAGGCGCAGATCCCGGTCCCCATCCCCATCCCGGGGGTCAAGCTGGGGCTGGCCAATATCGTCACGGTGTACGCCGTCTTTGCCCTGGGGCCGGGGACGCGCTGCTCATTCTGGTGACCCGGGTGTTTTTGGGGGCGGTGTTCTCCGGGCAGATGATGACGCTGTTTACAGCCTGGGGGCGGGTTGCTGTGCTGGCTGGTCCTGCTGCTGCTGTCCCGGCTGCTGACCTGGAGGCAGATCTGGCTGTGCAGCCCCATCTCCGCGGTGTTCCATAACCTGGGGCAGCTGCTGGTGGCCGCCGCCCTGCTGGGAAGCTGGACGGTGCTGGCCTATCTGCCCTATCTGGTGGTGGCCGGGGCGGCCAGCGGCCTGTTCACCGGCCTGTGCGCCCAGCTGCTGGTGGGGCGGCTGAAGAAGGGGCTGGACCACGGGTAACACACGGCTCTGATCTGTCATCGTCCAGATGGTGGAAGTCCTTGTTATGGCCGAACACATGGGTGAGGGGATAGACCTTGATGAAGCAGTCATAGCCCCGTCCCGGATGAACTCCCGGAGGCGGACATACTCCCGGGAGGTGCAAACACAGTCCAGCTGGGTCTTGGACTGCCCGGGTAGCTTCCCACCACCTGGTCGATGGTGGCGCTCTTGCGGATGTCCTGGATGATGAAGCGCTCGATCTCCTGGGGCTGGTCGCAGATGATCTCTACCTCATAGAGCTTGGGCCCCAGGTTGAAGACGATGTGGTTCATGCAGCTGACATAGAGCAGCTGTCCTACAAAGGCATAGGCCACCGCGTCCAGAGAGAAGGCGGACAGCATGAGGAGCATGATGCCTCCGTCCAGAGCCAGCAGAAGGTACTTCAGCGGAACCGCCCGGAACAGGCGCTGTTTCAGCAGCTTGGCCAGAGTGTCCGTTCCGCCGTAGGAGTAGCCCAGGCGGTAGGTGAGACCGGAGCCCAGACCGTAGATCGCGCCGAAGAGCATGACCGCAATGAGCTTTTCCTGAAGGATGATCTCCACCTGGATGTGGTTCAGCCCCAGAGCACCACCGGGTAGAGCAGGGAGAGCACCAGGATGTTGGAGACCTCCCGCCAGCCCAGCGTCAGGGCGGTACACAGCAGGATCGCCAGGGCCAGACCATAGTAGATCAGCGCGTAGTTGACGCCGGTGAATTGGGCGGCGGTCATGGAAAGGCCGGTGATCCCAGTGACCACAAAGCCGTTGGGGAGGGCCACCCAGTTGACCGCGATGCTGCACAGCACGCAGCTGAGGACCATATTGGCCAGCGCCTTGCCCGGATGCTTTTTCATAAGTACACCTCACAGGCGGCAGAGCGTACCTTATTTTCTTAAAAAAGCAATACAGCGGCGGGAAAATTGTGTACTTTACCGAATCACTGGGGGAGGGTCAGATCACCCTCCCGGATCCAGCCGGTCTTCCGCAGGATCTGGCAGAAGACCCAGGACAGAATGGCTGGCAGGACAAAGCAGATCAGGATCAAGCCCAGCCAGTCAAAGCCGGTGCGGGGACGATGGCGGCTGCCCTCTGGCGAGGGGCCTCCTCACTGGGGGGCGAGCCAGCCGGTCCACACGCCGATCTGTCCGCACAGGCCGCAGGTGCCCATTCCGGAGTTGATGGGGGCGCCGTTCATCTCCAGTCCGAACACGCAGGTGGCGATGGGACCGGAGATGGCGGAGGCCAGCGTGGGGGGATCCAGATTCGGGGATTTTCTTCACGATGTTGGGCATCTGGAGCATAGAGGTACCGATGCCCTGGCTGACCAGACCGCCCCAGCGGTTTTCCTTGAAGGACATGACGGCGAAGCCCACATCTGGGCGCAGCAGCCGGCCACGGCGGCTCCGCCCGCCAGTCCGGTCAGGCCCAGCACGGAGCAGATGGCGGCCGAGGAGATGGGAAGGGTGAGGGCGATGCCCACCAGGACGGATACGGCGATCCCCATCCAGAAGGGCTGGAGCTTGGTGGCGTTGTCAATGACCAGGCCGAAGGCGCTGGCGGCGGTGCCGATCGGGGGAGCAATGAGCTTGGCCAGGGCCACGCCGATTAAAATGGTGACGCCTGGGGTGACCAGAATATCCACTTTGGTCTCCTTTGCTCACCATTTTTCCGCACTCTGCGGCAATGATGGCGATGATCAGGACGGCAAGCGGGCCGCCCGCCCGCCCTCGGCATTGGCCGCCCAGCCCACGGCGGCGAGAGAGAAGAGGACCATGGGATCGGCCTTCAGGGCATATCCGATGGCGACTGCCATAGCCGGGCCGGAGACGGCCATGGCATAGGCGCCAATGTCGATGAGGTACTGGATGGACAGCTGCTGCCCCAGGGTCTTGATGATGGTGCCGATGAGCAGAGAGCAGAACAGACCCTGGGCCATAGCGCCCAGGGCATCGATCCCATAGCGCTTGGCTGAGATCTCAATATTTTTCCGTTTCAGGAATGCCTTGAATCCTTCCATTGGATACACCTGCTTTATAAATGGTATATAGGTGTCAAGACACCTGTACATTGCATCATACACGAATCGGGACTGATTGTCAACCCGCTTTTTCCGAATCCCTCACCTCTTTGAAAAAGCTCCCTCCGCCGGTCAGGCAGAGGGGAGCACTTCTGGTATGGAGCAGGATGCGAGTTTGTATGGATCATGCCTCCAGCAGGACGCCCAGCTGTTCCAGGGCGGCCCGGACCCGCTGAAAGGTGGCCTCGCTTGGGCAGGAGATGGTGTGCAGGTGGATACCCTCCGTGAGGTTGGACGAGGGGGAGGGCGTCAGATTGGCGGCAGCGGTCCACAAACTGGGCCACATCGTACCGGCTGGACAGCTGGAGGGGCCGGTGAGCTGGCCGTAGATCGGATGCTCCACAATGACGTCGATCACCGTACAGCCCTGGTCCACGATGGCGTTGAGCTCGTCCTCCATCTGGTCCGCCCGGTGGCGGCAGGCCAGAGTGCGGATCAGCCCGCTCCGTTCCTCCGGGAGCATATACCCCTCGGGGTAGCTGCAATGGACAGTCCCCCCTGCCCGCAGCAGGGGCTACGTGCCCCTACGATGATCTGTCGGCTGACGGAGAACTCCCGGGCCAGGGCGGCGCTCACCGGGTGTTCGGCCCGCTCCAGAACAGATAAAATTGCGGCGCGGCGCGCGGCAGCGTCCATAGGTGATCCCTCCTTGCCCCCGGACAGGGCTGGCGCTGGGCACGGCCCCGGGACATTTTTGTCCAGTGTATCATAAACCGCCCCGGCGGCAAGCGGGAGTTGCAGAACGGCGCGTCTTGAGAGGACGCCCACAGCTCCGGACGATATAGTGGAGGCCGCTGGCCTGACGATTCCGGCAAGCCGGGACGAGCCCGGAGGCCTCCGCAGGCATAGGTCACATCTGTTCCGTCTCCTGATCCAGCAGCTGCCGGTAGATGGCGGCCATGTGGCTGCTGAAGCAGACGAAGGTGATCTCCGGTCCGTCTGGGTGTTCCGTGAAAGCGGCGGCACTCGGCCACCGCGATGGCGGCGGCCTCCTGGGGCGGATAGTGGTAGACCCCCTGTGCTGATGGCGGGGAAGGCCACCGTGCGGCAGCAGCTCCAGAGACCGGGCCAGGGAGGTGCGGTAGCAGGAGGCCAGCAGCTCCCTGCTCCCCCCTTCCGCCTCCGTGCCACACGGGCCCACTGTGTGGATGACGTATCTGGCAGGCAGGCGGTAGCCCCTTCGTGGCCTTGGCCTGGCCGGTGGGACAGCCGTGCAGAGTGCGGCACTCGGCCAACAGCTCCGGACCGGCTGCCCGGTGGATGGCCCGTCCACTCCGCCGCCGCCCAGCAGGGAGGTGTTGGCGGCGTTGACGATGGCGTCCACCTCTAACGTGGTGATGTCTCCAGTGACAAGATGAAACTTCATATCAGACAGACCTCCGATCTCAAAGTAGAATGGCGGTTTAGCTGACCGCCACTGTGTGATCCCATTATACAGTAGGATGAGAGGTAAGTAAATGAACGATGAAGTAGAAATAAAAAGGACCCGGAGAGTCCGGGTCCTGAAGCACCGGGCGTCCACCCGTCCGGCGCTGTGAGGGCTGAAGCTGATTCAGGGCGTGGGCGGCCAGCCGGTCCAGGCGGTCGGCCGGAATGAGGGCGCGGAAGAAGGGAGACGCGGGGCAGGGCGCTGAGCAGCAGGCTGCCCAGAAGATAGCAGGCCAGTAGCTCGCCCAGGCCCACGGTCAAGGCGTTGAAGGCATAGGCTTCGGCCAGAAGCCGGGGCCGAAGCCCGTCTCAAACCAGGCGATCTCCGCCCCCACGATGGCGGCGTTGCACAGCACCGGGGAAGGGGAGCCAGCCAGCGGCTGGGCATCCGCTGGGTCATCAGGCAGGCCAGAAGGGTGGCGCGGAGCCGCACACGATGTCCAGCGGATAGGGGGGGAAAACAGGTTGGCCACGATGCACCCCACGAACAGGCCCGGGGGTAGCCGCCGGAAAGAGGAAGGGCAGAACGGTAAGGGCCTCGGACATACGGATCTGGATGCCGGTGAAGGCGGGATGGGCAGGACCAGGGTGAGGGTGGCGTACACCGCCGCCAGGAGGGCTGCCAGGGTCAGGTCTTGGACAGAGAATTTGCGCATAAAAAAAAACCTCCATTTTCTTGTTTAGAGAACGCCGGAGCAGATGCTCCGCCGAACGAACGGGAGACAGGCCGGAGGGCCGGGTCCCGCTTGGACGAGGTGTGGAGACTCGTCAGCAGGTATCCTAACACAAGCCGGAGCATTTGTCCAGCAAAAAGAGAAAAAGTCCCCTGCTCAGGCTGAAAGCTGATTGAAAAAGCCCATCGATTCACGAAATGGCAGCCCCTGAGCTGTAAAACGGCATGAGCGGCACTCTTGGTTCCGAATCGTGCTTGATGGGCCGCAACTCCGGCGATTTTACCGACATACCTTGCAGAAACCATTTAAACATAGTAAAATAAGAAAATACCAAAGGATTCTGCGTCTATTGTATATCATAAGCATAACTTTGAAGAAGGTAATTGATATGAAATTGTTCATATTATTTGGTGTGATATTGTCTTGTGTGCTGGCAGGCTGTGGAAGTGGACAAGAGGCAATGGTGCAGGAAGACGACATCACAGATCAGAGCTATACCTATGAGGGAGATGGCTTTGGAGGAATTTTACCCTTACAATTAACAGTGATGGTACATTCCAGTATTATGAAGGACTTTTGAGCAGCTATATTGGACATGGAACATGGGAATTGGAACAAAATATTTTAACGATTTCTGATGATAGCGGACATGATCGCGTAAACCGTTTTGCTGTTGACCAGGATGGGCTTGTCTTTCAGGAAGAAGATTCCAGCAATTTTATCTGCGTCAAGGTATCTGATGGGGAATGAATGACACATGATAGGAATAAATTGTGAGACCAAAGTATCAATATATGTGGAGTATAAGCATAATATCCAGCAAATCGAGGGATGATTTGCTGGATATTTTTATATCAACACAGATTCAGAGCAGAGAAGGGAAAAGGACAGGTCCGCTCATGCTGAGCGGGCCTGTCCAATCAGAAAAGGGGGTTCGCGCAAAAATCAGATCAGAGTCTTGGGGTCCACATACCCAGGTTCAGCGCCTCGGCAACACCGGGGAAGGTGCAGTGGCCGTCATAGCAGTTCAGGCCGAGCAGCAGTCCGGGGTCGGCGGCGCAGGCCTTCTCCACGCCGTCAGCGGCCAGACGCAGGCCATAGGTCAGGGTGGTGTTGACCAGGGCCTGGGTGGCGGTGCGGGCCACCGCGCCGGGCATATTGGCGACGCAGTAGTGGACGATGCCGTCCACCATAAAGACGGGGTCGGCGTGGGTGGTGGCGTGGGTGGTCTCGATGCAGCCGCCCTGATCCACGGCCACGTCCACCAGGACGGCGCCGGGCTTCATCAGGCTCAGATCCTCACGGCGGACCAGCTTGGGGGCGGCGCGGCCGGGGGAGGAGAACGGCGCCGATGACCAGATCGGCGGTCTTGAGGCAACTGCGGATGTTCTCACGGGTGCTGTACAGAGTGGTGATCTGGCGGGGAAGATGTCGTCCAGATAGGCCAGACGGGCGGGGTTGACGTCCAGGATAGTCACGTTGGCACCCATGCCCACGGCGATCTTGCAGGCGTTGGTGCCCACGTTGCCGCCGCCCAGGATGACCACGTTGGCGCGGGCCACGCCGGGGACGCTCGGCCAGCAGCACACCGCGGCCGCCGAAGGTCTTTTTCCAGGTACTTGGCGCCCTCCTGCACGGACATACGGTCCGGCGATCTCGCTCATGGGGGTCAGGCAGGGCAGACCGCCGTTGCGGCCCACGATGGTCTCATAGGCGATGGCCTTCACGCCGGACTCCATCAGAGCCTTGGTCGGGGGGGCGTCAGCGGCCAGGTGCAGATAGGTATAGAGGATCGGTACTCGCACTCGATGGGTTCCTTGACCTTTACGATCATGCCGGACTGGTTCCAAACGGCCTCCGCAGTGTCCTCCAGGGTGGCGCCGGCCTGTACGTACTCCTCATCGGGGAAGCCGGAGCCCAGTCCGGCACCCTTCTCCACCAGTACGGAGTGTCCAGCCTGCACAAAGGCGCTGACCGCGTCCGGGGTCAGTCCCACACGGAACTCATTGTTTTTGATTTCCTTTACTACACCGATCGTCATGTCCATTCTCCTTTTTATGTTTGATATGTGTCAGGTCTGTCCCACTGGCTCCGAAGCCCCCCGCTCTGACGGGCTGCGGAGGGGTGAAGGCTCCGCGCAATAAAAAAAACCAGCAAAGACGGGAAACGGCCCACAACACGGGACGTCGATTCGTCTTTGCTGGATTTTATCTGTGATGGCAGGGCGGAGGCCCTATCTAACAGCTAAAAGCAGCACATATCGTTATCTGCATTATAACGACTTTTGCCAAAATGTCAAGTACTTTTTGAAAATAATTGTTCAGGCTATACAAACAAAAATCGGCCCTCCACCAAAAGGAGAGATAGGAGACGGCCGGAAACCTCTCTTGCCAAAGGATTCGGAGGAATAGACCGTCAATCCCGGCCCGGGACCCAGCCCGTCCGCAGCTCCGGCGCAAGGGTGCGGAGCTGCTCCAGAGCCCAGTCGCCGCGGGCGCGGTCCGCCAGGGCGGCCTTGCGCTTCCCGCCGTCCCGGAGGACGAAGGGGCTTCCGTTGTAATCGGCGGACAGCAGCGCCTCATAGTCACGGATCCCCACCACAATGTCCGGCTGGTGGAGGCGGATGTAGTCGGCCAGAGACATTTCACGATAATGGCGCAGGTCAATGGAGCGCATCTCATCAAAGCTGTAATAGGCCAGGCACTCCACCGGGTTTGTGAAGCTGTCCCCCGTAGATGAGGATGGAGGGCAGGTCGGGGCGGTTGGTCTCGATCACAGTTTCGCCCACGTCGCCCCCCATGTAGAGGGAGTAAAGCACCTCCTCCGTGCCGGTGGCAGGGCGTATACCGTAGAGGCGGTCTCCCTGCCGTTGTCCGTCCGGGTGAAGGGGATGGGGTCCCTGGGCAGGCCGATGGTTCCCCCGGTTCCGCCATCCGCCCCGGGAGCCCTGGGTGAGGGGGGGTGGGGACCTCCAGGGCTGTGCCCAGTTCCATACGCCTCCCGGTTGTTCGGCCAGGGAGAAAGTCCGGGGTAGGCGTCCGGGTAGGGTGGGTAGGCGTACTGTCCCGGGACCGCCACATAGCAGAAGTGTCCGCCGTACTTTCCTCCACCACATCCCGCAGGCGGGCCAGTTCCTCCGCCATGTGCTCCGCCTGGGCGGTGATCGCGGCGGGATCCGGGGTCTCATAGGGGTTCCAGCCCAGGAGCATCCCGTCCGCGGGGACTACCTGGTTGACCACAGGCCGGTGAAACAGGTGCAGGTCTGCCCAGGTGGACAGCCGCATCAGGGTGTTCCGTCCGCGGCGTGGTCCTGGAGCACCGGCTCCACGCTGGCGGGGAAGGTCCCGTCCAGCAGCGTCTCCACCGACAGCTCCGCCGGGCGGGCCAGATTCCGGTTCTCATAGTAGGACCAGCCGGATTTCGGACGGACCAGAGTGACCGCCAGGGCCAGAGCCAGAAATCCCACAAAGCCGATGACCAGGAACCAGTCGGCCCATCTACTCTTTTTCATGGGGGGAGCCTCCTTAGAATTGGAAATAGATGAAGGGATTGAAGGAGCCGGTGACCAGCAGCCCATAGGAGAGGACCAGCAGCCCCAGGGCCAATACCCGGGGCGCCCACAGGGCGAGCGTCTGACCGGCGGCCCCCGGGCCTCCAGCCAGGACTGGAGCCACTGCCTCCGGCCAGAACTGGAGCAGGTAGTAGACTGCTTGACCGTCCTGGGCCAGGCCGGTGGTTTGGCTGAACATGGCCCCAGATAGGCCAGGGCTTGCTCCAGATCTGCCGCCCGGAACAGCACCCAGCTGAGGATGACGGCCAGCATGGCGCAGGCCCAGCGGATCAGGCCGGGCAGCCGCTCCAGATACTTTCCCCACAGAAATTTTTCACCCAGCAGCAGCACAGAACCACAGCCCCCACAGGATAAAGGTCAGGCGGCCCCGTGCCACAGGCCGGTGAGCAGCCACACCGCCAGAATGTTGCGGATCTGCTTAGGCCTGGAGCTTCGCCAGGCCGAAGCAGAATCGGGTGGCTCCGGCGGCAAACTCCGTTAAACTCCTCCCGGTGGGCGATCTCCTCCATCACGGTGGTGTACCGCACGATGGGGTAGAACCACCAGCTGGGGAAACAGGGCCACATACAGGGCCGTGTCCAGCGGATTCTTCTGGATCGGGGCGTCCCCGCGGTACACATCGATCACATAGCTGAGGCCCTGGAAGGTGAAAAAGGAGATGCCGATGGGCAAAGTGACCTGTGGGATGGGGATGGAAAAGCCCAGGCCGCAGATGGTCGGGCCAGGAATCCGGCGTACTTGAACCAGGCCAGCAGGCCCAGCCCGGCACACGGCGAAGAGCAGCCCCGCCCAGGCCAGCCGGGGCCGGTCCCTCTGTCCGGCCAGCAGGCCGCCCACATAGTTGACGGCGATGGACAGGAGCATCAAAGGACCAGCGGACCGGCCCCCCACCAGTAAAAGAAGAGGCTGGCCCCCAGTAGGATCAGGTTCCGAAGTCCCCGGAACCGGGCGGGGGACGAGATAATAGACCAGAATCAGGGCGGGCAGAAAGAATAGCAAAAACACAAGGCTGCTGAATACCATCAGAGGCCCCCTTTGACCCTAGGATCAGGAAAACGGGTGCGGGGAAGATCGTACATCCCCGGGGATCGGGCCAGAACTGGGCGGTTTTGACAGCTTAAGTATAGCGTATTTTCAAGTTTGCGTCAAATCCTGACGAAGGCGCAGGCTGGAATTGTAATTCCGCCGGGAATGTGATAAAATAACACGGAATATGACAAATTGCCCCGAAAGGGGCGGAGACGGAGGTGCCCCATGGACCATCCCTTTCGCAGCGCCGCCTTCGGCGGCTTCAACCGGCAGGATGTGCTGGACTATTTGGAAAAGACGGCGGCGGAGAACGCTCAGAAGCAGCAAGAGCTTCAGCGGTGCCTGGAGGAGGCGGAGGAGGACCGGCGGAAGCTGGCCTCTCAGGAGTCGGACCAGGAGGAGCGTGTGACCATCCTCAACCGGGACCGGGAGAGCCTGAGCCAGCAGCTGGAGCAGGTGAAGGCGGTGCTGGAGGCCAGCCGGGGAGCGGGAGGAGGCCCAGAGCCGGGAGCTGGAGGAGCTGCGCCGGGAGCGGGACAGCCTGCGCCGCCGTGTGGCGGAGCTGGAGCCGGGGCGGCAGCCTACACGGCCGTCAAGGAGCGGGCCGCCGGGGTGGAGCTGGAGGCCCACTGCCGGGCGCAGAACGTGCTGAATGAGGCGGACGGACAGGCGCGGGAGCTGCGCCGGGAATGGAGCAGTGGCTGGGCCGGGTCCAGCTGGAGTACGACGGAACGCCCTGCTGGCTGACCAGGATGTGGCCCTGGAGGAGCTGTCCCGGGCCTATGACAGCACGGACCGGGAGAAGGTCCCCGCGCCCATGCCGCTGACAGAGCTGTGAACATGGATCTGGACCGGGTCCGTCTCTGGCTTCCGCCGGAGGCGCGGCCCGGTCGCTTTTTGCGGTATGACCGTCGCACATGGACAAAATTCTGTGCAGAACGGACATGAAGTGGGGTGTACTTTTTTCTGGATTCTGGTGGAAAGCACCATTGACTAATTGCGGAGGGTGCTTTACAATAGAACAAAATTCACAACCATCCAGAGCTGGAAAGGGGAGAGGGAGCATGAAGAAGCAGAGCTGCGGACACAACGCGTACAGCTGCGCTTCTGCCGCCGGAATGGCAGCGGCCGCTTCCTCCTGCGCGAATTTCCAGGCCCAGTCTGGAAATGCCTCTGTGAGCCTGTTGGACACCATGATGATGGTGTCCTTTTTTTTGTTATCCTGGCGGGGTTCGTGCGCCTTCTGGCCGGGTCCCTCCTGCTGGTGAACGTACTGTCTGTACTGTGCGTAGCCGGGCTGTTGATTATTCTGGCCCTGGAGGGCCGAAGCACTGTTCCAAAGAGGCAACCGCTTTCCATCCATTAAGGATTAAAAGGGCGGCTCCGTTCTTTGGAACGGAGCCGCCCTTTAATATATCCATCCTGTTGAAAAAAAAGGAGAGGTTTCTATGAACAGCAAAAGTTTCTTGCCTTTGCCATGGCCGCGGCCATGACCCTGTCCATGACCGCCTGCGGCGGCTCCGGCTCCCAGATCGCCGTGGACGAGATTAACG
>VOFI01003711.1_pt1 | contig 14184 bp, 18 predicted proteins | sample 5384131 | NCBI WGS metagenome assembly VOFI01 (sample SAMN12384728, study PRJNA508395) | human gut metagenome | isolation source: healthy gut H | host: Homo sapiens
GTGTGACAGCAGTAATTTTACTATAATTATGAGACATATCCTGCCCAATGCCATGGGGCCTATCATCATTCAGGCGAGTATGTCCGTTGCGTCCATGATGCTTACGGCAGCGGGCCGCAACGCTATAGGAATGGGAGCACAGCCGCCCACGCGCCGGAGTGGGGCGTTGTGCTAGAGTACGGCGAGAGATTATATGAAAACAGCGCCTTACCTGCTTCTCCCGGAATCGCCACATCGCTCCCGCAGGCGCTCTGGCGCTGAACAGCCTGGTAAGAGAGGACGGCATGCAGGATGCGCTGGATCCCAAAATGAAAGTGGCGTGCTTTTTGGCGGACCGGCTGAAAAATAAGGACTCAGTTCTGCCGGCCGGCATTCGGCGGAAAACTGTATGCGTGAATATAGAGTACAGATGGGAGCAAATGATGAGTGAACAGGGAACTTTTAGCTTTCGATACGGAATCTGGAAGACCTATTTTGCTTGACAGATGAGGCCGTACTGAGCTGGTGCAGGGCGGCAATGTGAAATATGAAGGCGGACAGATTTTGTTTGAAGGCAGGGACACCCTGCAGATGACGGAAAAAGAGCTGCGGAAAATCCGGGGGAAGGATATTTCAATCATATTCCAGGAACCCATGACGGCGCTGAACCCTTTATATACAATCGGGGATCAGATGAAGGAAGCCTGAAGAACAGAAAATCAGTGACAGGCATGCCCGGAAGGTGTGTGGAATACCTGAAAAAGGTGAAAATACCCATGCCGGAGGAGATGATGTTCCGCTATCCCTTCAGCCTTTCCGGAGGGATGCGCCAGAGGGTGATGATAGCCATGGCACTGATCACTTCACCCAAGCTGATAATTGCGGATGAGCCTACGACCGCGCTGGATGTGACAATACAGGCGCAGATTCTGGATCTGATGAACGCGCTGAAGGAGGAAACGGGAAGCTCCTGTATTTTCATCACCCATGATCTGGGTGTGATCAGCGAAATGGCGGATCGCGTTGTAGTGATGTATGGCGGAAAGGTCTGCGAAATATCTCCCACGGACGAATTGTTTGAACACGCGGCGCATCCCTATACGCTGGGACTGATCCATTCCATTCTCGTGACTTTAGCGATCGTCTGGAAGTGATACCGGGAAATGTGCCTTCGTTGAATGATAAACCTGAGGGCTGCCCGTTTCATCCCAGATGCAGGTATGCAGGGAAGAAATGTGAAAAGGAATTCCCGGAGGCCGCGCAGCTTTCCGAAGAACACAAGGTGTTCTGCTGGAAATACTGCGGAGGCTGTGAGTAAAATGGTTTTGCGGAAGGAAGAACAGCATGGATAACATGGTAGATGTACGGAATCTGAAAAAATATTTCCCGGTAAAGGGCGGGTTTATCCAGCATACCTTGGGATATGTCCAGGCTGTGGACGATATCAGCTTTACATACAAAGGGGAAAAGTCCTCGGGCTTGTGGGAGAATCCGGCTGCGGGAAATCCACGGCGGGCCGTACGATTCTCGGCCTTACGCCGGCAACGGAGGGACAGGTTCTCATAGACGGCGTGGATGTGTGCACGGCGACAGGCGATGCGATGCATACGCTGCGGAAAAAAATGCAGATAATTTTTCAGGATCCTTATTCCTCTCTGGATCCGCGGATGACCGTATACGATCTGATCGGAGAAGGGCTGGCGGCGCATAAGCTGGTGTCATCCAGAATAGAGCTGGAAGAGAAGGTGGAGGCTATTATGGAGAAGTGCGGTCTTTTTCCGGAACAGGCCCTTCGTTTTCCCCATCAGTTTTCCGGCGGACAGAGACAGCGTATCAGTATCGCCAGAGCGCTGGCCGCCAGTCCGGAGTTTGTTGTCTGTGACGAAGCGGTATCCGCGCTGGATGTCTCCATCCAGGCGCAGATCATTAATCTTCTGAAGGATATGCAGGAGGATATGGGACTGACCTATCTTTTTATATCCCATGATCTGAGTATTGTACGGTTTATCAGCGACGATGTGGCGGTTATGTATCTGGGACAGATTGTTGAGATGGGGAGCAAGAAACAGATTTTTGATGCCCCTGCCCATCCTTATACACAGGCACTGCTCTCTGCGGCTCCCGCTTTTACCAGAAAAGAAAAAAGGGAGAAAAAGAGGATTCTGCTGGAAGGCGATCTCCCCACACCCTATAATCCGCCTGCAGGTTGCCGGTTTGCGGGGAGATGTCCCTATGCAGATGCGGAATGCAGGGAAAGCGTCCGGGTGGAGGAAGTGGAAAAAGGGCATAAAGTTATGTGCTTGAAAGCGGGGAAATTATCTTAATGTGTATCGGCGGACTGCGTGAACGGTATATGGATAAATGACAGACGGGTATAGAGTATGGCGAAGGAGGAAAAAGGGATGCTGGTTGCGGACAGAGTAATCGTTGGGGACGGGAAAAGGGTTATTGAACAGGGAGCGGTTGTTTTGGACGGGAAGAGGATTCGGGCGGTAGGTACGGCAGATGAGCTGCGCAGGCGTTTCCCGGAAAAAGAAATCCGGCTTGAGGGCTGTACCCTGATGCCGGGTATGATTGATATGCATACCCATATCGGCTATTACTATGGAGAGAAAAATGCGGACAGGCTCGCAGAGGACAGGATGCTGCGGGCTTATTTTATAGGGAAAAGAATGGAGGATACGCTGAAAGCGGGGGTGACCACTATCCGTGATATGTCCAGCGCAGACGGCGTGGGGAGGGCTTTGAAGGAAGCGGCGGCAGCAGGCTATATCAGGGCGCCCCGTATTTTTACCAGCCTGAAGGGGCTGTGCATGACCGGCGGACACGGGTACGGTATGACGGGAGCCGTGGAGGAAGTGGACGGTGTGGAAGAAATCCGGAAAGCGGTAAGGCGCAATATCAGAGATGGAGCGGACTGTATTAAGCTTCTGGACAGTGAAGCCTTATCGGGGAGAAGAATTCAATCAGGAGGAGCTTTGATGCGGCTGTGGAAGAAGCACACCGGTTCGAGGATGCAAGGCGGCGCATGCCGGATACGGGCCATCCGGCGGACATGTGCATTCAGGCGGGCTGTGACAGCATTGAACACGGCACCCATCTCTGTCTGTGTGGATCAGGCGGAACGGATGCGGGATAACAGACAGACATGGGTTCCCACCATTTACGTATTCCATTATGCCTATGAACTTGTACAGAAGGCTATGACGGATGAAAGCCTGAGCAGCAACCGGGATTATCTGAAGGATACGGTGGAGACCTACCGGGATCAATTTAAAAAGCTGTATGACACCGGTGTCCTTGTGGCAACAGGAACGGATACGGATGCCTGCAGCCATCCCAAGGCCTCACCGGTAGCCAGGGAATGTGCTTATATGGTACAATATGGAATATCCCCTGTGGAAGCGATTGCGCCACCGGCAACGGTGCTAAAGCGCTTGGGCTTTCGGAGCCTGGGGCTGCTCCGCGAAGGCCTTCTGGCAGATATCATTGCGGTAAAGGGGAATCCGGGCGAGGACATCCCGGGCACTTGAGGATGTACAGGCCGTCTGGCAGGAAGGGACGTGCGTATATGAATCTGAAATCAACTCATTTATGCCAGTGAAATCAATCGTCTGGGTTCAACAGCAGAGCAGCCCAGACCCTTTATATTTCCCAGTCGGCATTGAGCAAATCAATACATGCTCTGGAATTGGAGCTGGAACAGGAAATTTTCATAAGGACTACGGAAGGGATCGCAAACCACGGATTTCGGGAGGGCTTTTCTTGCGGAGGCGGAGAAACCCTGCAGCATGTGGACAGGATAAAAAGCATGGCTGTCCAAGCAGAAGAAAAAAAGGGACAGCCGTTAAAATTCAGCGCTTCCTGCGGACAGATGCTGTTCGCCAGTGAAATTTTTGCAAGGCCGGGCCCAATATCTGAATGCAGATACGGATTTTCAGTTTTACCAGAAAACCTATTCCGGTTTTTACCGATGTGAAAGACGGAGATGCGATCTGGGGATCCTGATGACGCTGAATCTTTATACAGAGGGAGGGCCTGTTCCCTGTTTGCACAGAATGACATGGAGTATCATGCCCTGGGGAGGCTGAATGTGGGAGTGGCGGTTGATCGGAACAATCCGGTGAATGAGCTTTTGGGATCACACGGCTGAGGAAGGGCTGCTGTCGGAACAGCTGCTGATAACAACTAAGGAGACGATATATCCGTTTACCCGGGAGGAAAGAAACTGTACCGCTTTCGGAAACCCCAGGTGGTTTACGTGGCGGATAATGATACGGCGTTCAGTCTGTGCGGGCAGATTCCGGCCTATTTCTGTGTGGCCCAGAGTGCAAAAATATATAATAAGCTGAATCTGCCAATTTCTATGGTGATTTATCCTTATCAGAATGTGAACCTGAAATATGAATTCGGGATGGATTAAGAAGAATCAGACGGAGCTGACGCGGGTGGAGCGGACGTTCATCAGTGAGATCATGCGCCTGTTTCGTTGAGACAGCCAGCTTCTGTTTGCAGTTCGTAGGGGTTTGTGAGGTTGGGAGGCTGGTGGCTCCCAGGTGCTGGATATACCGGGCACCCTTCGATGAGCCCAGGGCATCCCATACGGCAGGTGAGGCTGCCGTATGGGATTGGTCTCCTCTGCGTGGTATATAAAGCACCTGGGCGCCACACTCCAACACCGGCCGTCCCCCGGGACAGGACATCAAGGCCCCCCTTCACAGACCCCGCAGGGAGACAAAGCGGAATTCCCGCGCAGGAGGGAACGACTGGCAACGGAACCTGGGGGTATGGGATGGCGGATGGGTTAGAAGGGATTAGAAGGGGAGTTTATGGAAAGTTAATATTTTTTGGGGTTTTGTTTTGGGGATGGGTGTGGTATAAATAAATTATCTGGATAGGATTTTCTTTTTTCGGCGGTTCAGCCAAATATTCCATTTTTAGGTTTTTTACTTTTATATGTCCGAAAGAATTGCTTTTTTGTTGGGATGTGTCTATAATAATCTGTATAAAGCACATATCTTTTGGATTTATCATTAATTGATGAGGAGGAGATGTGCTTGTATGGCAGGGGAAAAGGATTTGGCAGTGATGAGGTTTCTGGAGAAACCGGAGAATTTTAGTGATTTGTTTAATGGTTCTTTGTTTCGGGGGAAGCAGGTGCTGAAGGCGGAGATGCTTGAGAGTATGTCCGGGAGGTCTGTGCTTTCTTTTCGGGATAAGGGCGGGGGGAAGGTTTCGGTAAGACGGTATCGGGATGCTGTGTGTAAGGCGTCGGGGCGTACTACTTATGCTGTTTTTGCGGTGGAAGGGCAGAGGGAAACTCATTATGCTATGCCGGTGAGGGAAATGGTTTATGATGCCATGAATTATGCGGAGCAGGTAAAAGCGCTTTCGGATACACCGTAAGAGGAAGGATTACAGGATGGTGCGGAGTTTTGTCGGGGCTGTTGAGGGAAGATAGGCTGGCGCCGGTGGTTACGGATTTGTTTTATTATGGAACGGGAATGGGAGGGCCCTGGATCTTTTTTGATATGCTGGATATTCCGGAAGAGTATGAGGATATGAAACCGTTTATGTCGAATTATAAAGTGAACTGGTGCAGGCTTCGAATGTGGCGCCGGATAATTTCAGGACGGATTTAAGGCATGTTTTTTCTCTGCTGGGTATGGCCGCCGATGGTGCGGGGATGAAACGGTATATTCAGGAAAGGCCGGAGGAATTCAGGCATATTTCTTATGAAACTTTTGATTGTCTGAGGGAATTGCTGCATGTGGATAAGTGGTGGAAGACAGATGGATTTGAGCGGAAAGGGAAGTGGATATGTGTAAGGCTTTGGAAGAGATTGCGGAGATGGCAAAAGATGAAGGCAAGGCAGAAGGAGTACGGGTTGGAATAAAGGCCTGGCGGAAATCTGTGAAAAGCTGGGAGTTCCTTTTGAGCAGACGGTGGAAATGGTGACGGAGAAGTTTGGGATGTCATCAGAGGATGCCAGGGAGTTCTGTGGAGCTTTACTGGAAATGATGGAAGTGGGGATTGAATAGGGAATGGATAAGGCCGCCATCGGTTTTGAAGGATGGCGGCCTTTTTGTGTGCTTGAAAAAAGCGGCAAGTCAGAAGGAGAGATTAGGCCGAAGCCGGGAGCATCGAGGAGGGTGAAGATGTCGTTGTCCCGGGTGAAGCCGCCGGTCATGCCGGTCTGTTCGTCGGCATAGAAGAGGAAGCTGTCACAGTCTGCTTCGGTGATGTTTTTCTTGGCGGCAACGAGGCTTACTCCCGGTGGTGGCGAGTTTGGTCTCCATCATGCAGCCAACCATGCAGGTTACCCGAAGGCTTCGGCGATGGAATTGATCTGGGAAGCACGGAAAAGGCCGCCGCATTTCATGAGTTTGATGTTCAGGATATCGGCACAGCCGTTTTTGCAGGCCCGGGCGGCATCCAGGTGGTTGTGGATGGATTCGTCCAGCATGATGCGGATGCCGCTTACTTTGCTGCGGACATAGGCGGAACCTTCAAAATCCCAGTGGGGTAGGCATTGTTCTACCGCTTCGATGCCTGTTTTTTTAAATTCCTGGATGGCGTAGACAGCGTCGCTGGCGCTGTAGCCCTGGTTGGCGTCTACGCGGAGGCGGATGTGTGGGCCCACGGTTTCACGGATGAGGCGCATGGCACGGATATCTTCTTCTACGTTGATTCCGGCTTTGATTTTGAGGATGTGAAAGCCGTCTTTGAGGACATGCTGACGGGCCTCTTTGGCCATGAGTTCGGGGGGTGCTGATGCCTATGGTGATGTCATTTTGGACACGGTTGGAATAGCCGCCAAGGAGTTTGTAAACGGGCTGTCCCATGAATTTTCCCATGAGATCGTACATGGCGAGATCGACAGCACATTTGGCGGAACTGTTTTCCGTAGATACAGGTGTCCATTAATTCATGGATTTTTCAATATCCATGGGATCCATACCGATGAGGCCCGGACGGATCATATTGATGACGCTGATAACGCTGTCGATGGTTTCACCGGTGACAAAGGGCATGGGGGCGGCTTCGCCATAGCCGTCAATTCCTTCATCGGTGGAAACCTTCAGAAGAAGATTCTCTGAATAGTTTATTTCGGCAAAAGCAACGCGGAAGGGAACGGTAAGTTCTATGCGGACCTTTTCCGCTTTGATATCGGTGATTTTCATGGCTGGTTTTCTCCTGTTTTATGTAGTGTAAATGATTGTTATGAGGCATGGAAAAGAAGGGATAGTTCACTTGTTTACTTTAGTATACTATAGTGGCCGGAGAGGGATGGAATGAAATATTTTCATGCGGGTTATTCTTGAAAAGGACGTTTATGGATGTGATATTACTATATCTGGAAAGAGAGTATATGATACGTTGAAACATAAACAGAGGCCACGGTACAAAATGTACCATAGCCTCTGTTTATAGCAGTATATAATTTGTATCAATTATTCAGTGTGTCTCCAAATAAGCTTTCAATTCCGGTATTTCATTTGTCAGCATATCCGTAAAATAAATAGCTCCTTCTTCATTAAGATGATCCGCATCCCCGAAATACTCCAGATGCATCTGGAAGCGCTCATCATGGGAATAATCATAATACGAAACGCCATATTCCGAAGCAATTCCCTGTATCTTGCTGTAGAATTCATTCATAAACTCTTCTGATACATATTTATTATAATATATCGAAAATGGTGTCGTGATTAAAATGGGAGTGATATTTCGTTCCTGGCACAATTCTATCATTTTCTTTAGATTCTGTTCTTTATCCTCTTCAAAATATTCGCTCTTCCTTCAAAATGCCTTTGATATCTGGCAATTCCCTTCGCCTCAAACTCCTGCACTTTTTCGGCTCCGTAAATCTGCTCCAGATTTTCGGCGGAAACAGGGACTTCGGAAGACAAATCAGTAGAAACAGCATCCGTATTTTCGTCCTGCACAGGTACATCAGGTGATACTTCTGCGGCATAAACAATATTCTGGCGGTTGTCAGATAAGGACGGAAAGGTAACAGGCGGTTTAAACAGATCAAATATCTTATCGCCTGCTGATAAAATAGGAAACCGTATGGCAACTATATCTTTATAGAGACTATAATTGGGATTATATTGGGGGGATAGAATACGATAATACCGTACACTGATGGCCTCAATATCATCCGGTGAGGTGGCCTCACTGTTAAAGGAAAAATAAGATATCGGAATGAAAGCAATACTCCCTTCCGCAAATTCATCTTTATGCATATTTAACAGTGCATAATCATATTCAAACGACTGGCTTGGCAGGGCAAAGTTGAAGCATTTAATTCCACGATCTTTAAGAGCACCCCAATCGAACGCATATTGTCCGTGGGAACTGCCGAAATTTGCGAGCTGAATCGTTTCGGGAACAAAGTTAAAGGCATTTACTTCGGCAATTGGATTATCTGATTTTTGTTCATACATAATGTCCAGATAAAATACGCAGAAAACGGTTATGCATATGGCAAGGACACTTTTTACAAGAAATGATTTCATAAGCTTATGTCAGAATCAGATATGGATAGATTCTGCGGCGACTCCTTTCTTGAGAAGAAATGATAGTTCTATTTTACAATTAGCAGTTTTTTGCTTAAAAGATACCAATTATTTATTAGGATAAGAAATAAAAATCAGGTTAAATTAGAACTACAGGTAGTACTATATTGTACTACGAGTATGGAAAAATATACAAGTATAAACATTTGTTTTAGAAAAAATTAATTAAAATTTAAGAAATAAAAAAGCGAAAATCAGAATAGAAACATTGCAAAATAAAAAATACGGACGTATAATATTACAGATTGTCAAAAATAGCGATAAACTTAAGAAAACAGGTTTAAGGATTAATTGTGGAAAGAAAAAAAGTATTATTTGCAGTCAATTTATTTTTGCTTGCATATTTAGGAATATTCGGACTATTTCTTCAGGCAAAAGAAGAGCAGAAAATTATGTCCGTTGAAGTAAAAACAGAAAATGAATTGGACAGAATGAAGGAAGGGCTTATTTCATCAGATGAACCCATAGGAAATTTTGTCCTATATGGGGAACATGAATTGCCCTATGACGGTAATTATGGATTTTATTATATATCCCAATCCCTTAATTCAGAAGAACTGAAAGGGAAGCTGGAAACTACAGATAAAAAACTGAAAGTGTATTTTTATGAGGACAGTTATTGGGAGGATAAGGCTCTTGCCATTAAAGAAGGCCATCCTTTTCGTTTTATTGTCTTTGGTGATGGGTGGTACAGTGAAGATGAGGTGGTATTTTCAGGACTGCCTATTGTCAGTATCACAGGAGATTTAGTGGAGTCAGCAGAAAAAGGAGTCGGCAACAATAGTAAATTAATTGTATGGGATCCGGAAGATGATGAAGCGAGCGGCTTATACACGATAAAAGAAAGTTATTGTACCTATTATGAAAGAGGGGCCAGCAGCCGGCAGTTTGAGAAAAAAAGTTTCGGTATTCGTCTGTTTGATGAAAAGGGTAATTCTCAGAATAAATCTTTTCTGGGAATGCGCAGTGATAACAAGTGGATATTGAATGCGTTATATTCTGATACAAGTAAAATACGGGAAATGATGGCGGTTGGTCTTTGGAATGAAATCAGTCCCGAACTGCAGGGAACCAGAATAAAATATGTAGAAGTGTTTGTTAATGGCTTTTACAGAGGAATCTATGGGTTGATGGAGCCCATAGATAAAAAACAGCTGGGCTTAAGAGATGGGGATTATCTTTATAAATGCGGTTCTATAAATGGAGTCGGAAAAGATTATTATGATATGCTTGCCGACAGTATGGAAACAGTAGAATTTGAGGTGGAATATCCTAAGGAGTGGCAGGAAGATGTATGGTATCCTTTGCAGAATTATACGGATTTTCTGCTGGATGGAAAGCTGCAGGATGAACAAGTTATTTTAGATAAAGAAAATATAGTCAGATTTTGGCTATATCTGCAATTTTTATCTGCATCAGATAACATAGATAAAAATTTCTATATATTAGCGACAGAATATGATAAACAGCTGTTAATACAAAAAATACCCTGGGATATGAATTATTCCTTTGGCGATGCATGGTCGGTTGAAAGTCCAAATATCACTCGATTTGGTGTCTTCGGGATAGATGAAATATTTTCTGTTCAGGACTATCAGAATTTATACAGAAATAACGAGCGGGAAATTTCTGACCTCACAAGCCAAATGTGGTCTTCTATGAGACAATCAATTATTCAAACGGACAGATTATGCGGACAGGCAGCCGAGTATATGTCCTTACTCACAGAAAGCGGTGCATTCCAAAGAGAAACCCTTCGCTGGCCCGAAGCGGGGAACAGCACGGATATCACCGCAATAGAAGGATATATCAGGGACAGAATTGCTTTCCTGGACAATGCCATTGCACAGGGAAATTATGGTGAGGAGTGAAGGACGATGGAGTATAGGGTAGAAGAGAAATATGTCTGCACCGAGGGAGAACTCCTGATTCTGACAGGGCGGTTATCTCCTCTGATGCAGGAAGACGCTCATCACGGAGAAGAGAGAAGATACCAAATCCGCAGTCTGTATTTTGATGACTATGAGAATTCATGTTTTGCCTGAGACTATGGACGGAGTGAATGACAGAAAAAAGTTCCGTATCCGTATCTATGGCGGATGTGCTGACAAAATTTCCCTGGAAGTAAAATATAAGCTGAATGGGATGACCAAGAAAGACAGCTGTATGCTGACTGAGGAGCAGTGCAGGGCGATTATGGCAGGAAAGATTCCTGCATATAAAAAAGATGCACCCAAAAGTCCTGCGTATGCTGTATCTTTCCATGCAGACAATGCTGCTTCGTCCGGTGGTCATAGTCCAATATGAAAGAACAGCTTTTGTAAATAAAGCAGGAAATGTCAGAGTTACCTTTGACAGAAATATTTCTGCATCTGCCGATATAAGGAGATTTCTGGATCCGAAGGTCAGAGTATTGCCTGTCATGGAAAAAAAAGGAAAGCATATACTGGAAGTAAAATATGATGAAGTACTTCCTGCATATATTGCGCAGGCTCTGGAAACCGGACGCCTGCAGCAGACGCCATATTCAAAATACAGAGAGTGCAGAATTGCAGCAGAAGCATACAATACGGGAGGAATGTTATGAGTACAAAGGATGTAATAAAGAAATCGATCTTGGAAGGCTTTTCGATGGAGATGTCAACATTTCATGTAGTCTCCATTCTGCTTATTACAGTATTGCTGTCTGTTTATATTTTTTATATCTACCGTCTGAACAGCCACAGCAGCTTTTATTCCAGGGATTTTAATAAAACACTGGCAATCATGCCTGTGCTTACGGCAGCGATTGTATTGGCTCTTCAGGCTTCCCTGGTTATTTCGTTAGGTATGGTCGGAGCCCTTTCCATCGTCCGTTTCCGTAATGCCATAAAAAATCCCATGGACCTGCTTTTCCTGTTCTGGTCGATCAGTACGGGCATCATCTGCGGCGCCGGGCTATATATGCTGGCAATCGTCACCTGCCTGGTGGTCACAATACTGTCGTTTTTGCTGGATTTCATAAAAACACCCCAGGCTTCTCTTTTATTGGTCCTGAACAGTTCCGATAAAGGAATTGAAAAAAAGCTGCTTCCTGTATTGGAGAGCTTTGCAAAAGGCTATAAAATCAGATCCCGGAATGTGACGGCAGGCGGAATTGATTATGTGGTGGAATTAAAGACAAAAGATGAAATGGGGCTGATAGATGCCTGCTCCGTAATGGAGGGTATGGATTCTGTTTCCCTTCTTACCCATGACGGAGATATCCGCTATTAATAAATCATTTTCCAGGGGAAAAGGTTTTACCAGAGAGTAAAAAGCCGCCACCCGGGCATACTAACCGAAAAAGTGAAAGGCGGCAGCAGTTATGGATAAAAAGCAAAAGCAGGCCAGGAGGCTTCCCGGAAAACAAGCAATGTATACGATGACGGAAACATCCCCCAGTCGGATCTTCCCCTTCCTGATGATAAGGAAGGAACCAGTGACGTCATCCCGGACGAGGTTCCAAGGAAGGATGGCCCCGGAGGAGAAAACAGCAGTAAGAACCGGGCTGAGTAATGCTGACCGGAGGAGGACAGGCATGTTCTGCGGGCGGGTACCACGGCGAAATGGCGGGGGTACCCGCTTTTTTTCTTGTATCATGAATCTTAATGTGGTAAACTAAGTTGAATTTGAGGGAACAGTTCAGCCATGCCAGAAGGAAGGTGCGGGCTGACCGCGTGAATAACGAAAAGGACGTAAGGATGCGTAAAATTGTATTTCACATAAACAGCCTGGAGCAGGGCGGTGCAGAGCGGGTAATCACGAATCTTGCCCACCAGTTTGCGGCAGAAGGCTATGAGGTTTATATTGCTACGGAGTGGTATGCTGAAAATGAGTTTCAGATAGACAAGAGCATTACCAGGGTCCATGTGGGCCTGAATAAAGAAGAAGAGAGCAGGGGCAGATTTGCCAAGCTCAGAATCCGCGGACAGCGTCTGCGGGCGTTTATAAAGAAGGTTAAGCCGGATGTGGTGGTTGCGTTCTGCCATAAGGCGAATTACCGTGCCATAACGGCAGCATTGGGAACCGGGATTCCGGTGATTGTATCCGTGCGTACGGATCCGGTGGGGCATTATGACCACTGGGATGATAAATTCCAGATTCCGCTGCTTTTTCCCAGAGCGGCAGGCTGTGTGTTCCAGACGGAAGGGCAGCGAGACTTTTTCCCTGAAAAAGTGCGGAAAAAATCCCGGATTATTCTGAATCCCCTGAATGACAAATATCTGGATGTGCCTGAACCGGAAAAACGGGTCAAAGAGGTGGTGCAGTCCGGAAGAATTGTGGACTTTAAAAATCAGCTGATGCTGATTCGGGCTTTTGACAGGGTGCATAAAAAGCATCCTGATTATGTACTTAAAATTTATGGTGGAGATTCCGGAGACGGCACCAGGGAGCAGCTGGAGGAGCTGATTGCCGAGAGAAATGCCGGAGAGTATGTATTTCTCATGGGAGCAAGCGATTCTCTGGAAAAAGTGCTGGTGAATGCCTCTGTTTTTGCTTTTTCTTCCGATTGGGAAGGTCTGCCCAACGCGCTTTTGGAAGCCATGGCTCTGGGCCTGCCTATAGTGGCGACGGATTGTCCCTGCGGCGGTCCGCGGACGGTTATGAAGGATGGAGTGAACGGGCTGCTTGTCCCTATCAAGGATGAGGAAGCCCTGGCGGACGGAATCTGCAGACTGATTGAAAATCCGGATTTGGCGGAGCAGCTCGGCAGAAAGGCGAGAGATATCTGTAAGATTGCTAACGGCAAAGCGGTTTTTGAGCAATGGCAGGATTATATAGAATCGGTATGCAAATAACTTTGGAGGAATAAAGCGGAATGTTTTCCTATTCGGATTATAAAGAAATCATTAATATTATTAAAGAAAGCGGACGGGGATGCAACTTCAGGCAGGCTCAGGCAAGGGATAAGTTCATCATTATGAGACATGATGTGGAATTCAGCGTGGATCGGGCTTTTGCACTTTCCAAGCTGGAGTTGTCCATGGATTTCACCTCCACTTATTTTTTCCAGTGGACGAATAATTCCTATAATATTTTATCCAAGAAAAACATGGATATGATAAAATATATGCATGAAAAGAGGACATGTTATCGGCCTTCATTTGCTTTGAACGGTCTATTTGACGGATATGGAGCTGGTGAGAAAGAAAATCCTGCAGGAAATTCATGTGCTCAGTGAAATGATCGGGGTTGAAATCACCGAATTTTCCATCCATCGTCCGTCTGCGGATGTGCTTCGGGAAAACATCAAAGTTCGGGATTATCAATGCTTATCAGGATGAGTTTTTACCTTTTCCGAAAATGTCACGGAATCCACGCCTCTGCATGTAAAATATATTTCGATGCGAAGCACAGGTGGAATATGCACGCCGGATGCTGCAACGCTTCTGGAAAACGACAGAGTTCAGATTCTGACCCATCCCTATTCGTGGACGAAGAAGGGATATGATAACCTGGAGAATTTCAGGACCCTGATACAGGAAAGAAATGAAGAACTGATGGACACAATAGATAATGAGTGTAAACATTTCGCAAGCGTCAGGATCTACCGCCAGGCGGTGCTGACAGTAGAAGCAATACGTAACTGAAACGAAGT
>VOFI01003246.1_pt1 | contig 14148 bp, 25 predicted proteins | sample 5384131 | NCBI WGS metagenome assembly VOFI01 (sample SAMN12384728, study PRJNA508395) | human gut metagenome | isolation source: healthy gut H | host: Homo sapiens
CATTGATACCTGGACAGGAATGCGGCTGGCAGGAGTAGAAGGTGCGGTAGTCCATGAAAAGCAGGAGCTGAAGGCAGAAATCGACAAGGTGCTTGCCGATAAGGAAATCGGCATCCTGCTTTTGACGGAAAAATTCGGGAAGGAATTTCCGGATATCATCGATCATATCAGGTTGGAGCGGAAGTTACCGCTGATTGTGGAAATCCCGGACAGACACGGCACAGGCCGTGCGCCGGATTTCATCACATCTTATGTGAATGAAGCGATCGGAATCAATATCTGAAAAAGAGCTGCATAGGCGCAGCATCTTTTAGAGATATTTCGGAGGAGACCATGACAATAGACGAAAAGCTGCAGCATTTTATGGATGTGACCACAGAAAAGGTCAATGCAGAAAATAGGCGTCCATTTATACCGGACTGACACTGGCGGAATATTACCGTGACATGGGGTATGATGTGGCGATCATGGCGGATTCGACATCCAGATGGGCAGAGGCACTGCGTGAGCTGTCGGGACGTCTGGAAGAGATGCCGGCAGAGGAAGGATTCCCGGCGTATCTGGCATCGAGACTGTCGGCATTCTATGAAAGAGCCGGCATGATGCAGACGTTAAATGGTGCGACAGGATCGGTCTCTATCATCGGAGCGGTATCTCCGCAGGGAGGAGATTTTTCCGAGCCCGTTACCCAGAATACGAAGCGTTTCGTGCGCTGCTTCTGGGGACTGGACAAAACCTGGCATATTCCCGTCATTTCCCTGCGATCAACTGGCTGACCAGCTACAGCGAATACCTGCCCGATCTGGCGAGCTGGTATGCAGATAATGTAGGCTCTGATTTTCATTGATTGACAGAAATCAGATGGTAGCGATCCTGAACCAGGAAAGCAGTCTGATGGAGATCGTAAAGCTGATCGGCAGCGATGTTCTGCCGGATGATCAGAAGCTGACTCTGGAAATCGCCAGAGTTATCCGTCTGGGCTTTTTACAGCAGAACGCATTCCATCCGCAGGATACGTCTGTGCCTCTTGCAAAGCAGCAGAAGATGATGGAGACGATCCTGTATCTTTACGAGAAATCCAAAGCACTGGTATCTATGGGAATGCCCATGTCCGTGCTGAAAGAGGATAAAATTTTTGACCGGGTAATTTCCATTAAATACGATGTGGAAAATGACCGACTGGCAAATTTGATGATTACAAAAACAGCAATCGACAAGTTCTACGACGACGTGATTGCACGCAATGCATAATGGAGGGAAAAACGATGGCAATTGAATATTTGGGCTTAAGCAGCGTGAACGGCCCTTTTGTAGTATTGGAAGGCGTAAATGCATTTTACGATGAGATCGTGGAATCGTTGCAGACGGATCATGATAAAAAAATGGGACGTATCGTGGAGCTGGATGAAGATAAGGCCGTGATCCAGGTATTTGAAGGAACGGAAAATATGTCGCTGGATAATACCCACACGAGGCTTACGGGACATCCGATGGAAGTTGCCGTGTCAGAGGAAATGCTGGGCCGTACATTTAACGGGATCGGGGAAGCAATCGATGGCCTTGGACCGATCACAGATGCTGAGAAGCGGGATGTAAACGGACTTCCGCTGAATCCGGTCAGACGGGAATACCCGAGAAACTATATCCGTACCGGAATCTCGGCAATTGACGGACTGACGACACTGATCCGCGGGCAGAAGCTTCCGATATTCTCAGGAAACGGACTTCCGCATGATCAGCTTGCGGCACAGATCGTCAAGCAGGCTTCGCTTGGTGACAATTCGGATGAACAGTTCGCAGTTGTATTCGGAGCAATGGGTGTGAAGCACGATGTGGCGGAATTCTTCCGTAAGACATTTGAGGAAAGCGGCGTGTCCGACCATGTGGTTATGTTCTTGAACCTGGCGAATGACCCGGTTGTGGAACGTCTGATCACACCGAAGGTAGCACTGACGGTAGCAGAGTATCTGGCATTTGAGAAGAATATGCATATCCTGGTTATTCTGACGGATATGACCTCCTTTGCAGAGGCGATGCGTGAAGTATCGTCTTCGCGTGGTGAGATTCCGTCAAGAAAAGGATATCCGGGATATTTATACAGTGAACTGGCAACGATCTATGAACGTGCCGGTATTGTGGACGGGGCAAATGGTTCGGTGACGCAGCTTCCGATCCTGACGATGCCGAATGATGATATCACACATCCGATCCCGGACCTTACCGGATACATTACAGAAGGACAGATCGTACTGGACCGTAATCTTCACGGTCAGGCGATCTACCCGCCGATCAGTATTCTTCCATCGCTTTCGCGTCTGATGAAGGACGGTATCGGGGAAGATCATCAGGATGTGGCAAACCAGCTTTTCTCTGCATATGCTAAAGTAGAAGAGGCGAAGCTCTTGCTTCCGTTATCGGAGAAGACGAGCTTTCTCCGATTGACAAGAAATACCTGGAATTCGGACAGGCATTCGAGGACGTTATATCGGACAGGGCGAATGAAAACCGTTCCATCGAGGAAACCCTTGATCTTGGCTGGGAACTGCTTAGAATCCTTCCAAAAGAAGAACTTGACCGTGTCGATACCAAGATCCTTGATAAATACTACAAAGGCTAAGGAGGGAAGCCTATGGATCCACGTTCATTTCCCACCAAGGGAAATCTAATGCTCTGGAAGAAAAAGAGCGTGAAGAGTTTACACGTCTGAAGGTGATCAAACGTATGAAACAAAACAGTTAAAAATCCTCCGCAGATCTTTCCGGTTCTGCGGAGGATTTTTTGGTTATCCACATTTATCCACACCTGAAAAATGACTTTTCAACACCTTGCAGTGATCGTTTTAACTGGGCACTGTTCTTTTTTATCCTCATTTCCATACATCCGATAGTCCCCTTTTAAATAGATTAGTTTTTTCAAGAATTCATTTACTATTATCTGATTATTTGTTTTTATTCTTTTATATTATGTCTTTTTTGCAATAAATTTTATGATATTTAGAATTTAAAAATGTCAATAGTTTTAAAAAACTTTTTTCCCATTTTTACAATTTTATCATTTTACACAAAACATATGTTTAAATTTATTTATGTAAATCAGGTCATCCACATGGTTATCCTTGTGGATAATGTGGATAAATTTGTGCATAACTTGATTATTGGCGGATTTGCGGATTTTTGTCATGTGGAAAACTTTTGGAAAGTTTTTCACTTATCCACCATGGTTCGACAAGTTTTGTGCATATTGCCAGAACGACCTTTTCAGGGCTGATATTGCCCGTATCCGCACGCACCTGTCTAATGTTGCCAATCCTCTCCGATTTTATATCAAGCCTTTCTTTTTGCAGCTTTTTTTATGGTATTTCTCCTGCGTGCGGTCTTGACATCAGCACTGTTTTTTGTTAATGTGAAAACACTAAAACAACGTGTGGATTTTTCAGTTTTGAACTTTTTTCGCCACACAATCTGTCCGATTCGAGAAGACAGATTGTGTGGCTTTTTATTATGCACAAAAACACGCTCTGTTTTCCGCACCTGATATTTTTACGATTCTGATATAAAGGGGATTTTTCATGAACAGCACATTTATGAAGGAAAAGCCCGTCGGCCCGCTGCTGGCATCCATGGCGCTGCCTATGGTCTTTTCCATGCTTGTAAACTCACTATACAACATTGTGGACAGCTTCTTCGTGGCACAGATCAGCGAGCAGGCCATGACCGCCCTGTCCCTTGTCTATCCGATCCAGAACATGATCAACGCCGTTGCCATTGGCTTCGGAATCGGAATCAACGCCAGAGTTTCCTATCACCTTGGCGCAGGGGACAAAAAAATGGCAGACACTGCTGCAACCCACGGATTTTTTTTCTGTCTGTGATCCACGGGATCCTGATGACTGTGATCAGCATCGCTGTTATGCCCGTATTCCTTCAGATGTACACCCAGGATGAAACCGTGATCCGGATGGGGCTGGAGTATTCTACCATCGTTTTCCTGTTTTCCACAGTAATTGCCATCAGCCTTTTCTTCGAAAAACTTTTCCAGGCTGTAGGACGGATGAAAGTATCCATGATCGCCCTGCTTGTGGGATGTATCAGCAACATCATCCTGGACCCGTTCCTGATCTGGGGAATCGGCTTTTTCCCGAAGCTGGGTATCCGGGGCGCAGCTCTGGCTACTGGCATCGGCCAGGTGCTCACCATTGCGGTCTATATGGTCTTTTATATCCTGAAGCCTATTCCTGTACGTGTAACGCCCAAAGCCCTGAAAACAAGCAAAGTAACGGATCTGAGCCTGTATGCCATCGGTGTTCCCGCGATCCTGAACCTTGCACTGCCATCGTTTCTGATCTCTTTTCTGAACTCCGTGCTGGCCGCTTACTCGGACAGCTATGTGGTGATCCTTGGAATTTATTACAAACTGCAGACCTTCCTGTATCTCCCGGCCAACGGAATCATCCAGGGAATGCGCCCGCTGATCGGTTATAACTTCGGTGCCCGTGAGATGAAGCGTGTGAAAAAAAATCTTCCGGCTCACCCTGGAATCCAGCTGTGTGATCATGCTCTTTGGAACCGTTATCTGCCTCCTGGCATCCGGACAGCTTATGGACTTTTCACAACTACCCCGGAAACCATTGCCGCTGGCTCCAGAGCACTGAAGATCATCAGCGCCGGCTTTCTTGTTTCTGCTGTATCCGTTACCACTTCCGGTGCCATGGAAGGCCTTGGAAAAGGCACGCAGTCCCTTGTAATTTCCCTTTTCCGCTATGTGGTCGTTATCATGCCCACCGCATATCTTCTGTCCCATTTTATGGGTCCTGATGGCGTGTGGAACGCATTCTGGATCACAGAGGTGTTTACAGCCATCGTTTCTGTCATGATTTATCACAAAACGTTGAAAAAAAAGCCTGAGACTGCAAATGTCCGGGCCCACCGGCCTGTTTGCAGCCACCTGCAGGTTTACGTCCCGAAAGCACAAAAAAGCTTCGATCCATTCTCTGAGCACATCGCTCATCGATGAGAGTTAGATCGAAGCTTTTCTTTATTAACCAAACCGGGAAAATCCCATGAGTGATCCCTGATATCCCTCTTGACTCAAACGGATATCCGTGATCTGCGTTCATTTAATTCGCGGAAATTTCCTCTGTATCTCTTACAGAAGTCCCTTCTCACGGATCAGTTTTTAAAGCGCCTTCATCGGCCACTACCGTCACATCCGGGTGAAGCTGCAGGATAGATGCCGGCACGTTGGGCGTGATCGGTCCGTAGAGAGATTTGTAAAGAGCATCTGCCTTTGCCTCTCCGGTAGCGACCAGAAGGATTTTCTTTTGCAGTCATGATGTTTTTGATACCCATGGTATATGCCTGCTTCGGCACATCATCCATAGTCTCAAAAGAATCTTGCATTTGCCTTGATGGTGCTTTCTCTGTAAGGTCTACGCAGTGAGTTTCCTTCTCAAATGCTGCACCCTGGCTCGTTGAAGCCGATGTGGCCATTTCCGCCGATTCCAAGCAGCTGCATATCGATACCACCCACGCTGCGGATGATCTCATTGTAATCCGCACAGGCTTTCTCACTGTCCTCTTCCAGTCCGTTTGGCACATAGGTTCTTGCCTTATCGATATTTACATGGTCAAACAGATTTGTGTTCATAGAAATAACGGTAGCTCTGGTCGTTGTCACCGGAAAGTCCTTTATACTCATCCAGGTTTACAGATGTGATCTGCGAAAAAGTCCAGATCTCCTTTTTTGTACCACTCGATCAGCTGATTGTACATTCCCACCGGTGTGGAGCCTGTAGCAAGTCCAAGAACAGCATTTGGCTTCATGATGATCTGTGCAGACATGATGTTTGCCGCTTTTCTGCTTACGTCATAGTAATCTTTTCCTGTATAAATGATCATAATCTTTTCCCTTCTCCTTATGGTAAAAAAAGAACAACCGGATAACTAAGATTCACATATCTCCCTGCTTTTCCTGTTGTTCTTTTTTATTATTGATTCGTTTTTTACTCAGCCATCTCTACTTCGAGAACATAATCTACCGGGTCCGGAAGTACCGGGTCAGGTCCCAGATCAACGAATGCGATATCCGGGTAATCGCTGTGCATCCATGCGTTGGAGATCGGCACCTCATGTCCGTCATCCAGCGCACGCACCTTCACGATCTTATCCTTATCGAATCCCAGAAGCGGAAGTGGTCCCAGTGTATTCTCATAAATATGCACATAGTATTTGTTTCCGTTTCTGGTGATACGTCCGTAATCCGGCTTCGGAATGTTTTCAGCCGGTACACAGCCGTAGATACTGTCATGATTCTTATCCATCCAGCGGCCGATTTCCGACAGAATCGCAGAGGACTCTTTCGGGAATTTACCTTTCGCATCAGGTCCTACGTTCAAAATCATATTTCCACCTTTGGAAACGCACTCTACCAGCTTCTTGATCAGCATGGAAGCCGGTTTGTAATAATGATCGTTTGCACAGTATCCCCAGTTGTTGTTCATGGTGAAGCATGCTTCCCAGACCATCGGGTTGCCTTCTTTATCGCAGATTCCTTCCGGCGGGATGATCTGTTCCGGGCTTATAAAATCGCCATGATACGGTGTCGGATCACACTCATACAGGGATCCTCTTCCCTCTCCGCTGGCTTCCAGACGGTTATCGATGATAACCTGCGGCTGTAAGCTGCGCACCATGTTGATCAGCTTGGTTGCGCCCCATTTTTCCCCCTCTCATATCGTCGTAGGAGAAATCAAACCAGATGATATCGATCTGTCCGTAGTTTGTACAGATCTCTTCTACCTGATTATACAGATATTCTGTATAACGTGAGAAATCACGGTTCTCATTTCCGCACTCTTTGTGGTTTCTCATAGGATGGATGCGGTCTCCGTAATGAGGATAGTCCGGATGATGCCAGTCAAGTAGTGTGAAATAGATTCCAACCTTAAGGCCTTCCTCACGAAGTGCCTCTACATACTCCTTGATCAGGTCTCTTCCTGCCGGTGTATTTGTAACTTTATAATCTGTGTATTTACTGTCAAATAAACAGAAACCATCATGGTGTTTTGCAGTCAGAACCACATATTTCATACCTGCTGCCTTTGCCTCTTTTGCCCACTGTTTCGGATTATAGTCTCTGGCATCAAATTCTTTCATAAACGGAAGGTATTCTTCCTCAGGCATCTCCTCTGTACTGCGTACCCATTCTCCTCTTGCAGGAATAGAATATAATCCCCAGTGGATAAACATTCCGAAAGCGGGCATCCTGGTACCACTCCATACGTTTTTCATATTCTTTTCTGTCAAACTGATACATGATTTTTCCTCCTGTTTAGATTAAAAGCATCAGCCTTTGATAGCTCCGGAAAGCATACCTTTTTCAATCTGTTTATGGAACACGATGTAAATGATAAGCATCGGAATTACGGACATTACTACATATGCAAACTGACTTCCGATCTCCCTGTGTATGCGCGGAAGAGAAGTTCAGCATCGCACGTGAAACTGTGAAATATTTGGTATCTGTCATCAGGATCATGGAGAATACAAGTTCACTGTATCCATAGATGAATACGAAGATCGCCTCTGTTGCGATGATCGGCTTGCAGACAGGGAAAAGGATCTTCCACAGCAGCTGCCAGTTGTTACATCCATCAATGATCGCCGCCTCATCCAGGTTCCTGGAGATTCCATCCATGAATCCTGTATAAAGGAAGATTGCCTGGGACATACCAAACGCAACATAGATCAGGATCAGGAAGAACAGGTTGTTCTTTGCATTTAATGCTGTTGCAATGTTGTTGATCGGGATCAGTGTACAGTGGACCGGAACCATTACTCAATCATGAAGAATACATATACCCATTTCAGGAATTTGTAATCTTTTCTTGATAAGATGTATGCTGCCATCATTCCGACTACAGTATTAAATACAGTTGTCAGAGTCGCTACAACCAGGGAGTTCTTGATGGTATTCAATGCATCCGCTGTTTTTTGTTTGCGCTGATATAGTTCTGGAACATAATCTTCTTAGGGAAGCTTAACAGGTTCAGGTAAATCTCTGAGTTTGTTTTGAAGGAAGCCATTACGGTCACTACTACCGGAAACAGTGTAACAACTGTCCACAGGATCGCAATAACGTACAGCGCTATCTTTCCTCCATGCATTTTCTGTTTATTAGCTGTTTTTTCCATATCGTCTCTTCTCCTTCCGCCTACATTGCAAGATCTTTTATCTTCACGGAACAAATGATTGGTTATAAGACTCAGTGCAACACCCAGCACTAACAGAATAACACCGTATGCACTGCTTCGTCCGAACAGCTTATAGGGAGAATCCCTGTGTATAAAGCATAATTGAAGGCGTGGAGCTGATATCGTTCGGGCCTCCTCTTGTCATCGCCCAGATAATATCGAATACTTTCAGACATCCTGTGATACACAAAATAGAGAATACCTTGAAGGAGTTTTTCATCAGAGGCAGGGTAATGTAACGAACTCTCTGCCATCCGGTAGCTCCATCCAGTGCTGCTGCCTCATTTAACTCATCCGGGATCGCTACCAGACCAGCTGCAAAGATCAGCATGTTATATCCGGCATACATCCACTCATTTACCAGGATAACGATCCAGACGTTTACAGTCTTTATCGTCAGCACATCAGGGATCGCACCATGAAGGCCGAAAATATTTTCAATGGTATTAAAGATACCAAAGTTCGGATTTAACATAAATGTCCACATCAGGGCTACTGCTGTTGTTCCTAACATATTCGGAAGGAAGTAACAGGTTCTGAAGAATCCGGTTCCCTTTGATCTTTGCAGTTACCAGCATTGCGAGACCAAATGAAAGCGGCATCAGGATAACGAAACCACCGATCATAAAGTACACACTGTTGAGCATTGCATTCCAGAACAGATTATCTGAAAAAATCTTCTGATAGTTCTCAAGTCCTACCCATTGCTTTACCGCACCAAACATACCGTTCCATTTACGGAATGATAAGCCTACGGTATCAAAAAACAGGGTAGATGACAAAAAATAACAGTTATTAAAATTGCCGGAAGAAGGAACGCTAAAGAAAGCGCAAGATCTTTTTTTGTCCAGCTTCTGTTTTACCTTTGGTACAGATTTACCTGCCATATGTATACCTCCGTAATGAACAAGGGGAAGCAGATGATGCTTCCCCCTGTTTCTCTTATCCACATCATGCGTTCAGTCAAAATTCTCTTTATTCGTAAGCAGACATTTTGTCAACGATATCGTCTCCAACTTCCTGTGCACTTGCGCCTGTCGCTAATGCCTGAAGAGAATTACGGATTGTGTCCATAGCTGCTGTGTTGCTGTCATATGTAGGAATCTCAAGTTTAGACTCTGTATTCTCAGCCATGATCGCATTTACATCGTCAAGCAGATAGTTACCTGTATCGATCGTAACCTTCTCAGCATATGTTGTCGGGCTGGATTTGCACATTTCGTTGATGGAATCTACACTTGTAAGGTATTTGATGAATTTAACAGTTGCTGCGATTTCCTCATCGCTCTTGTTTAATGTAGTGATGTAGTATGTATCAGAACCGCCGCCCATCTCTACAGTCTTGTTTGCTTCATCGATATAAGGAATTCTTGTAACACCGATCTTCTGAGCATCGAAGAGAGTTGTATCGGAGTCATTCTGGAAGTTACCGCAGTTCCATGTTCCGTCAACTGTGAATGCAGCTTTTCCTGCCTCGAACATATTTCTCTCTGTGTTGAAATCTGTGCTGAGGATTCCCGTCTCCCAGTATCCTGCATCGATCATATCTTTCATCTTCTGATAGATTGCAACCATCTTCTCGCCGTTGTAAGCTTCTTTTTGTCGCTTGCAAGATCATCTGCGATGCTTGTTCCGTAAGCTTTCAGAGCAAGAGCACTCATCAGATGCTCGAAGTGATAGTTATCTTTGTCAGAGTAGTTGAATGGCTGGATTCCTGCATCTTTTAATTTCGCGCAGGCATCAACAAGATCATCCCAGGACTCCGGAACATCTACGCCAACCTGATCAAGGTAATCTTTGTTGTAGTAGAGGCAGAGCTGATAAGCGGACCACGGAATACCATAGGTTCCTTCAATGCCGTCAAACTGTGTTGTCTCCCATGCAAAATCCTGAACTCCCTCTTTCCATTCCGGATACTGTTCAAAGTATGGTGTCAGATCCAGTATATATCCTGCATCTACATACTCTCTTGTACGGCTTCCGCCATACTGAAGGAATGCGTTCGGTACATTACCGGAAGCGAAATCTGTTGTAAGCTTCTCTTCGTAATCAGACTCTGTAGAAATACTCTCATCTGTTACATGGATCTTTCCTTCGTTCTCTTTATTGAACTCATCAAGTGCTTTGTAATACCATTTAGCCTGTCCGTCTGTATCAGATCCGTTGTTAAATCTGAATGCTACACGAAGCTCAACGTTTTCAAAATCCATATTGTCTACATCGTAGTTTGTGTCACCCTTTGCAAATACGGCGCTTCCTGTTACGCCTACTGTTGACATTGCGGTTACACCGGCGAGACACAGTGTTGCAACTTTTTTCATTCGTTTCTTCATGAATAAATCCTCCCTTAATATGATTTTTATTATATAGTTTTTCCCATTGATGTTCATAAATTGATCAATCGATGATCGCCTCAAAAGATCGGCTCTTCTTCCTCAAGCTCCAGGCATACACAGTAGTTCTTTGCCCCTGAAGCTTCTCCGGAAGCTCTACCTCTATCATCGAGTTTCCTTCGCAGCACTTTAATGCACGGCACGGAAGCTTTTCTCCTGTGCTTACCACATATGCACCCTTTAACTGATTACCGATGTTCAGCAGTTCAACTCGATATCTCGGTGCAAGGACGTGTACGTAAAGCTTATGTGGTCTCTTTGTAAATTCAATGCTCGGGATCTCATACGGATAGATACCAACATTCTTGGTTCCGTAAATTGCTTCCGCATTCTCAGTCACGTATTTACCAACCTCATTCATAACCTCGACACAAGCTTCCGGAACAGTTCCGTCTGCCATTGGTCCTACGTTCAGCAGGTAATTTCCGCCTCTGCCGACGATCTTGAGAAGAAGGTTCAGGATATCATCCGGATTCTTCCAGTTTGTATCGTATTTATTATAACCCCATGTATCATTTACAGTTGCCGGTACTTCCCAGTCACCGTCGTATGGAAGACGTGGGATAAAGTTATCACCGGTGGTCATGTAATCGCCCTTCTGGTGTCCGATACGTCCGCTGATGATGCAGTCAGGCTTAATACCCTTAACCCAGTCTCTTAATTCCTGAGCTTCGTCTGCGGTCATTCCCATCGGAGTATCAAACCAGATCAGGGAAATGTTATCGTAATTCTCAAGAAGCTCTTTTAACTGCGGCTTGCATTTCTCATCGAAGTATGTACGGAATTCCGGCTTCCATTCGTTCTTGTCTTCGTAATCCTTCTTATAGGCATTGTCATCATCCCAGTCCTGAGCCTGTGAATAATAGATACCCATTGTCATGTCATATTTCTTACAAGCATCGGAAAGCTCTCTTAAGATATCTCTTCCTGCAGCCTTCACTACATTAAAATCACTGACCTTGGAATCGTACATTGCGAATCCCTCGTGATGCTTGGAAGTAAGAACGATATATTTAACACCCCACTGCTCTTTCGCTCTTTTTCACAAACATGTCCGCGTCAAATTTGTCCGGATGGAACTCATCTTTCAGCTTTCTGTAATCTTCCTTGTCAATGTTGAGATTGTTCTCGATCCACTCTGCGATACGGTCTGTCTTGGTGACCTCGCCGGTCTTCGGATCTTTCCATTCTCCTGCAAGGATGGAATAAAGTCCCCAATGGATGAATAATCCGTATTTGGCATCTTTATACCACTGCTGCTTTGTGTCTGCCATAACCTTCTCCTTGTTTCGTATAGCTGATTTTCTTGTTACGTAAAACGTTTCGTTTTTGTTAAGACTATCTTACCGCATCCGAAGCAGCTTTTTCAAGTAAAATCATAGGGCAAAAATCATTTTTCCTATTTTTTACAATTATTTCGTCTTGTTTTTTGTGTACTTTTTTCGTATCAGGTTTTGTTAAACGTTTCATTTTTATCAATTTTCTGTACAATATGCTCGTTTTTTCTGATACTTTATGTGTAAAAAAATGCCATGTGTATTGAGGCATTTTCTTTTTCATGATATAATATGAAAATACTCTATTATCTGTAAATGTATCAGAACCGGAGGTTTTACATGAACGTTACGATCAATGATATCGCCCGTGCGACAGGCCTGTCCACCGCAACGATCTCCAAATATATAAACCACAAAAAATACGGGAAGAAAATCGTATCCTTATAGAAAAGGCAATTCAGGAGCTTGGATATACCCCAAACCGGAATGCCCAGCTTCTCCGTGCCAAAAAACACACATACCATCGGTATCCTGATCTCAGATCTTGGTAATTATTTCTGGGGCGAGCTTGTCAACTCCATTATCAAGCATTTCACGGATCATGGCTATACAGTTATTGTCTGTTCTTTCTTTTTTGAACATCAGAAGGAGATCGATACGATACAGGATATTATCTCCCAGCACTTTGACGGAGTTATCATGCTCCCATCCTGCTGGCATGATGACCTGTACCAGCTTTTAAGAATGCCGGCATACCGGTTGTAATGCTCGATCAGATTCCTGCTTCCATGAGACATTTTCCTGTAGACTGTGTTATTTCTGATAATTACAGAGGCGGTGCACTGCTGGCAGAGCACCTTTGGAAAAGGCCACACAAAGGTCTGGATCATGGAACAGTATCTGGACTCTATACCATCGAGCAGCGGATCCAGGGCTTTGTGGATGTATATCAGAAAAATGGCATTGACCTTCTGAAACAGCAAGGATTCTTTTCCCCCTGTTTCTTTTGGTTCCACTGCAGAAACGATCACCCAGAGCAACCTGCATTTCCAGAAGCTTATGGATTCTTCCGATCCCCCTACTGCTGTTTTTTGACTGCTATCTCTCCAATGGGTGGTTTTAAGCGCTGCCAGCCAGGCACGGTTTCCGTTCCTCAGGATATTTCCTTTGTGTGCTTTGATGATGATCCGCTTTTCAAGACCATGAGCGCGACTATGACCTGCGTCTCACAGGATCTGACAAGCATGGGGAAACATGCTGTGGAATTACTTTTAAAAAAGGATCCATGGAGACTATATGGATTTTCCCAAAATAGACATGCTGGATGTTGTATTCCACCCGCGGCGCTCCGTAAAAAGACCTGTCCGAACACAACAGTACAGCATCCGGAAAGGATTGATTTATGAGTGCAACCATCAAGGACATTGCCAGAGAAACCGGTCTGGCACTGGCCACCATTTCAAAATATATCAACGGCGGAACTGTACGGCCGCAAAACAAAAAGCAGATCGACGAAGCAATCCGGAAACTGAATTACGTTCCACGAAACACGGCCCGGGGACTTCGTTCCTCCAAGACTTACCGTATCGGTCTGGTATCCGGTCCTCCCCAATACTCCGCATAATGCTTTTCTTCTGAGCAAAATAGAAAACACCATGCGCGCTCACGGTTATTCTCTCACATTTATGAGCGGCGACAAATATAAGGATCATGTCAATAAATTCGTCCCTCACATGCTCCGCTCCGGGATCGACGGCCTTATCATTACCTCTTTCAGTCTGAATCAGGACATCTGTTCTGCTGTGGAACACGCCAAAATCCCTGTTGTAGAGCTGGAAGAACACAGCCATTTCCACCGTACAGACTGTGTACAGACCAGCTGTACCTCCGGAGCCTACGAGATCGTGGAGCATCTGATAAAAATGGGGCATCAGAAGATCGCCCTTGTCACCGGTTCTCCTGCATCCTATACCGCATGCGAACGAAAAAAAGGCTATCTCCGGGCACTGGAAGACTACGATATTCCGGTTAACCCCGATTATATCATCGCTGAAAATTACGCAAACGACTTTGGATATCAGGCAATGCAGAAATTATGGAATCTTCCGGAACTGTTGTCTCCTTTGATGATTTTGACTGCCGTATTTCTCCTGCGAACTATACACTACAGGCATTTTCATTCGATCTGCCGCATATTCTGAGCATCTGAACCACTGCAATAATTTCA
>VOFI01002524.1_pt1 | contig 14132 bp, 15 predicted proteins | sample 5384131 | NCBI WGS metagenome assembly VOFI01 (sample SAMN12384728, study PRJNA508395) | human gut metagenome | isolation source: healthy gut H | host: Homo sapiens
GTCCAATCGTCGTCAAGAAGCTGGAACGCCGCATATTTGTCGATAAAGTGGAATTTCTTTCAATCGCTCGAAAATATCAGCACTCAGCACGGTTTCAGCCTTAGAGATTTCGATGCTTCCCATCCGGGCGATAAGTTCTTCTTTCAGGAATGCCGGGGAAAGTTTATTTTAGGGTGGCTCTTGATGGTACAGGGGGCATATGAAGCCCCTGCCTTTTTTCAGCGCGGACACACCTGTTTACTTATCAGATATCCCCGGGAAACCGGAACATAATTCCATGGTTATGAAAAAAAGATAAATAATATGAAATAAGGTGGAAGAAGTCGGATATAATACCTTCATGGAAATGATGGAGAAACAGCAGATTGCGCAGGTTCAGATTGAAAGCAACCAGATCATTTTTTCAGATAAAAATTCACCTACCGGTTTCTATAAGACCGGCCCCATGGAGGATCCTGCCCTGGTGGACCGTCTTTATGCATCCGGGGCAACCTTCGGCACAGAAATTGTAAAACAGCAGCCCTTCCTGGTCACTTTCCTTCTGACCTGGATCCTGCCCATTATCGTCATGGTTGCCATCGGCCAGTTTGCAATGCGCAAGATGATGAAAGGCGGCGGAGGCATGGATTCCATGACCTTCGGCAAAAGCAACGCCAAGGTTTATGTCCAGTCGGAAACCGGCATTAAATTCGATGATGTCGCCGGTGAGGATGAAGCCAAGGAAGTGCTCTCCGAGCTGGTTGACTATCTCCATGACCCTAAAAAATACCAGGAAATCGGCGCGTCCATGCCTAAAGGCGCTTTATTGGTAGGACCTCCCGGAACAGGTAAGACCCTGCTTGCCAAGGCTGTGGCCGGAGAAGCCAATGTTCCCTTCTTTTCCATTTCCGGTTCGGAGTTCGTGGAAATGTTCGTAGGCGCCGGAGCCGCCAAGGTAAGGGATCTTTTCAAGCAGGCCAACGAAAAGGCTCCCTGTATCGTATTTATCGATGAAATCGATACCATCGGCAAGAAACGTGACGGCGGCGGATTTTCAGGCAATGACGAGCGGGAACAGACTCTGAATCAGCTGCTCACGGAAATGGATGGCTTTTCCAGCAACAACGGTGTTCTGATCCTGGCCGCCACCAACCGTCCGGAATCCCTGGATCCCGCATTGCTGCGTCCGGGCCGTTTCGACCGGCGTGTCCCGGTGGAGCTGCCTGATTTGAACGGCCGTATATCCATCCTGAAGGTTCATGCCCAGAAAGTGAAGCTGGGTGATAATGTGGATTTCAAGGCAATTGCCAGGATGGCTGCAGGCGCATCCGGAGCAGAGCTTGCCAACATGGTAAACGAGGCCGCCTTAAATGCCGTCCGCTCCGGACGTAAATTTGTGACCCAGACGGATTTGGAGGAAAGCGTGGAGGTTGTTATCGCAGGTTACCAGAAGAAGGACCGCCTGCTCAGCGACAAGGAAAAAATGATTGTTTCCTACCACGAAATCGGCCATGCGCTGGTTGCTGCAAAGCAGACCAATTCGGCGCCTGTTACTAAAATAACCATTATCCCCCGTACTTCCGGAGCCTTAGGTTATACCATGCAGGTGGATCAGGGTGATCAATACCTGCTCAGCAAGGAAGAACTGGAGAACAAGATAGCCACCTTCTGCGGCGGCCGTGCTGCAGAGGAGATTATATTCCACAGCATCACCACCGGGGCAAGCAACGATATCGAGCAGGCCACCAAGCTTGCCAGAGCCTGCATCACCCGCTACGGAATGTCTGAGGACTTTGACATGGTAGCCCTGGAGACCGTTACCAACCAGTATCTGGGCGGCGACACCTCCCTTGCCTGTTCCGAACAGACTGCCGCGCAAATCGACCGTCTTGTAGTGGGAATGGTAAAAAAAGAACATGCCAAGGCCTGCGATATCCTGAACACCAACATCGGGAAGCTGCATGAGCTGGCAAAATTCCTGTATGAAAGGGAAACCATTACCGGGGATGAATTTATGGAAATCCTCAATGCTCCTGAACGGATTCCTTCTGCCAATTCATGATCGGCAAAGCCATAAACAACGGATGCCACGCCCTGTGAGCCATCCGCATATTCCATAAAAGGAAGAGGAACGGCGCATACCAAATGCCGCTGTTCCTCTTCTTTTTATTATAATGTATAAAAGCCCTGCCTTATTTCAGCTTCCCAGCTTTGTATTCCGGTATTCATTGGCGGATATCCCTGCCTGCTTTTTAAATACCCTGGAAAAATGGGCCACATCCAGAAACCCGACTTCCTCCGCGATATCGCCGATACGCAGGGAAGGATCCTTCAGCAGTTCCTTTGCCTTTTCAATCCGGATAGTATTGAGGATTTCAGAAAAATTCTGGCCGGTATGCTTGTTCAGCAGCTTGCTCAGATGCCACTGGCTCACGTAAATCTGATCCGCCACATCCGAAAGCTTCAGCTTCTCCCTGTAATTTTCCTCTATGTATGCCAGGGCGTTCTTTACGATAAAGCAGCTGGCCGGGCTGTCTGTCTCCTCGCCTTCTTTCCCTTCCGAAGGCTCCGCTTTCTCTTTTCCTTCTTCTCCCTCCCGGTTTCCTTCCGCTTTCGAGGTATTCTCACCAACGCTCTCATCCGTCCCGTCTTCTTTTCCTGTGATTCCCTGCTTTTCCAGGTTCTCGATCATAACCCGGACCGCTTCCTCCAGTTCATCCATCTTAGAAGGCTTTAAAAGGAAACGGGTCACCCCAAGGCGGATGGCCTGCTGGGCATAGTCAAAATCCCTGAAACCGGTGAGTATGGTGATCTGCATATGGCCGAATTCCGATTTCATACCGGCGATCATTGTCAGGCCGTCTATGCCCGGCATACAGATATCCGATATCAGGATATCCGGCTTCTGCTCCCGAATCAGCTTCATGCCCTCCTGTCCGTCCCCGGCAGTTCCCACTACCCGGCAGTTATAGCTTTCCCATGGAATCATCTTGGTAAGTCCCCTGACAATTACCGGTTCATCATCCACAATCGCAACCTTATACATAATATCCCCCTGTATGTTCATGCCCTTTGGCGGGACATATGCCCTGACAAGAACACATGCCCCGCCGAGTGCATTTATTTCTCCTGTTATCCAAAACGTTTTATCATTATATCATAAACGCACAAAAACGGAAAGCGTTCTGTTAAGAAACACTTTCCGCATCTTCCCTGTTTTGTTTTTTATCCTTTAATCGCTCCTGCCGTCATACCCTTGATAATGTATTTCTGCAGGCAGACATAAACTACAATCAACGGTACTACAATAAGGGAAACCGCCGCAGCCATCAGACCGTAATCCGTACCCTGCTTTCCTGAAATTTCACTCAGCAGCCTGGTTATCGCCCAGTGATTGGGGAAACGCAGGAAGAAGGTCTGGGTAAACAGGTCGTTATAGCTCCACAGGAAACTGAAAATACCAACGGTGGCAAAGGAGGGCTTCGTCAGCGGCATAATCACCTTGAAGAAAATCTGGTATGCATTGCAGCCTTCCATATATGCCGCTTCCTCCAGCTCCACAGGCAGTCCCTTGATATACCCGGAAAGCACCACGATGGCAAAAGCCAGATTACCGGCTATCTGCGGCAGCGCACAGGACAGCAGTGCGAGCCAGAGATTATTGGTATTTACAATCCCCCAGCTGGATTCCATCCGGAATACGGGGATTATGGTTGCGAATACGGGAAACATCATTGCCGCAATGACAAGGCTGTTCATCAGGTTGCTGCCTCTGAATTTATACCGGACCAGAGCATAGGATGCCAGACCTGCGAACAGGATAACCACAGCCGCAACTGTGCAGGAAATAATAAGGCTGTTCCGGTAAGCCGTAAAAATACTGAATTTATTGATGGCCTTTTCATAATTATCCAATGTGAACAGGCCGCCAAACGGCAGGGCAAAGGAATTGGAAACAATCTGTTTCTTATCCTTAAAGGAATTCATCACTACCCAGATGAGAGGGTAAATTGTGGTTAATGCCCATACTATAAGAAGCAGATACACAAGCGGCATTCCTAAGGAAAATTTCTTCTTTTTCATCTTTGTATACCCCTTCCTAATAATCTTTTTCTTTGAAAATCATGTTCACGACCTTGGAAAGCAGGATTCCCAGTATTACGATAACGATAGCCACCGTACAACTGTAGTCAATATCCTTTCCCTGGAAGGCCCAATAGTACATGTAGGTACCGGTCAGCCATGTTTCTCCCATAGGCATGCCGTTCGGCAGCATTATCCAGGGCAAATCGAATACCTTCAGCGCGCCCGTAACAGCAAGGACGCTGCAGGTGCAGATAACGTTGTGGAGCAGGGGCAGGGATATGTATTTCACCTTCTGCCAGGTTGTGGCGCCGTCAATAGCCGCCGATTCATATAATTCATCTGAAATATTGTTAAGTCCCGTCAGCAGGATGATAAAGTAAAAGCCTACATACTGCCACATTACCGGAACCAGCATTGTCACCATTGCGTGGGCTGAATCCTTCCAGTCCGTCAGCTTATCCGCCCCGAAGAATCCCAGGAACTGATTAAGCATACCTTTGTCATACAGGAAAATCAGGTTAAACAAAAGACCAAGTGCGGTAGCGGATACTACGATGGGAAAAAAGTAAACGATACGGAAAAATTTGGCCCCCCTCTTAATATTATCCACCATGAGGGAAAGAATCAGGGCGATTCCCACCTGGCCCAAAAGCGTTACCACAATCATGATAAGCGTGTTTTTCATGGCGATTCCCATGTTCTTATCCGTAAACAGCTTTGCATAATTCTTATATATCGGGTCATTCCATCCTTTTGCAGGCGCTCCCAAATCCTTGATAATCTGGAAGCTGTTTAAGATGTTTCTGACAAACGGGTAAAACAGGTACAGCGCCAGAAAAAGGAAAGCCGGGAGAAGGAAGAAAAAGACAGGTTTTTTATTTTTATAGATATTTGGTTGACTGTTCATACCAACACCTCTCTGCCCGTTTCGCCGGGCGCTGACGATATAAATCTTTTTACAGCTTTATTATTACGTCATTCCATCATTATTTTCTTCATGAAAGGGCCGGAGGAAAAGCCTTCGGCCCTTGTGCTGTTAATAGTCTGCGTATGTTTATGACAGTTCCGCAAACACCGGATATCATCCGATTATTCGTTCATATTCTCAAGTACCTGGGAAATCGCATCTTCAATGCTGACACTGCCGGTCACGATTTCAGGCATATGGTCAAAGATAGGTGCTCTCTGTTCCTGTGTGCAAAGATCCTGTGCCGCATCGGTAACACCGGTAGCTGTTTTAATCATTACAAGACTGTCTTTCTGCAGGGAATTCAGAGAAGCTTCATCCAGCTGAACGCCGTTTTTCAGGGCTGTTGCTGCAGTCTGTGCGAACAGGGATACGTTTTCATCAGTAATCATGTCAGTGATAAAGGATACGGCTGCCGCACGTTTTTCCGGATCGTCCCATGCTTTTTTGGTAATATACCAGCCTGAAGAAAGTCCGCTGATGATATCGCTTGCTTTACGGTCATTTGCGCCGGGAACAAAGGTTACGGTAAAGTTATCAATGTCATCCGTTGCTTCCGCAATACCGCCCATTTTCCAGGAACCATCTACATAGAATGCTGCTTTTCCGTCGATAAAGCTCTGGAATACTTCAGAAGCTTCTGCGGTATTTGTATTTTCAGAGAAATAGCCTTTTTCAAACAGATCCTTGATATCGCCCAGTCCTGCAGCCCATGCCTTTCCTGCCGCGTCATCCAGGGAAGCGGGGACAGATGCATGTGTAGCCGGGGTATCATGGTTGTAAATGGAAAACTCAAACCAGTAATGGGGCTCTTTTGCCAGGGATGCTGCAATAGGTGTAAATCCGGCATCCTTGATTGTCTGGCAGATTTCCAGGAATTCATCCCATGTGGTATTTGCTCCGGGAACCTCTACGCCAGCCTGCTCACATACGGATTTATTTACATACATGCCTTCCCAGTATCCATAGAAGGGAACTGCATACTGTTTGCCGTCTGCAGGACATGCGGGAATCATTTCGTCTTTCATGTTGGATGCATAATCAGGATATACGGAACGGATTTCGTCTATGGTAACTACCTTTCCCGCTTCTACGAAGGGATTGGAGTCATTTCCGTTAAAGTAAAAGAGTACATCCGGTTCTGCGCCTGCCTCAAAGTCGGAGATAACACGGGACTTAAAGGTTTCATCCGCTGTTCCTGAGGAATCCGCTACGGTACATCCGTATTTTTCTTCCCATCTCTTCACAGAATCCTGATAATTCTGTACGTTGCTTTCTTCGCCTGCGAAGGTAGTTGTCACATTCAGCGTTGTGCCGCTCTTGACATCAAGCTCTCCGGTTTCTGCCGCAGATTCCTCCGCCGGTGTGCTTTCCTCCGATGCCTGGCTCTGTTCCGCCGCTACGGACTCCGCAGGTTTGGAGTCATTTGCTGTCTGGCTCGCGCTGCTTCCGCAGCCTGCCAGTGAAGCTGCCATCGTACATGCCAATACACAAGCTAATAATTTTCTTTTCATCTAAGAAACCTCCCTTTCGTTTTGGATGACTTGTTTTTCATCTGTACTTATCATATAACAATCCAGCGTAAAGGTTAATGATTCCTATTGTGATTATTTGTCTTTTATTGTTCTGTTCCCCAGGAAATCATTTATGCAATTTGACTGTTATTGTGCTCACCGTACATTCTTCTTTGTCGTTTTTTATTGTCAAGCCGCAGTCCAGGCCATAGATAATCTTAAGTCTCTTGTTCACATTGCGGATGCCCAGGCTTACGGAATGCTGCTCGCCGCCGTCCTCCCCACTGCCCAGGAGGTTATCCACTTTCCTTTTATCCTCTATTGACATGAGCCCGTCATTGATTATGGCTATTTTCAGCTTGTCTTCCTCCGCATAAATACGGAGTACAATCTTTCCCGCACGCCCTGACAGGCCATGTTCCACCGCATTTTCCATGATCGGCTGTATAATCAGCCTTGGAACCTCCGTCTGAAGAAGCTCAGGGTCAATCTGTTTTTCAAACTGGAATTTCTCTCCGAACCGCTGTCTGATTATATAACAATAGGCTTCCACATAGCTGATTTCCTCAGACAGAGGTATCATCTGCTGCTTCTTCCTGTCCATCGTGGCCTCCAGCATGGTGGAAAGCGCCTCGATCATGCTGCTCACCCGATCATTGCCCTCCATCCTCGCCTCCCAGTTGATGATTTCCAGGGTATTATTGAGGAAATGCGGGTTTATCTGGGACTGGAGCGCCATGATATTCGCATCCCGCAGGGCCAGCTCCTCCAGATAAATCTGTTCAAACTGATTCTTCAGCTTATCCGACATGCTGTTGAACGCATTGTCCAGATACAAATTCTCTGCTTGTTTCTTTCTTTTCAATTTTTACCCCGAAATGCCCCTTTTCGATTTCCGAAGCCACGTCAATCAGCCGCTGTACAGGCGTGGTAACCTTCCTGTACAGGAAATAAAATACAATGAATATAAGAGGAAGGGTGAACGCCATCATCAGGATGGTGATATACCGGATGGCCTCCTTCTCATAATGGATGGCGTCGTAGTCCATCTTCACCACATAACGGATAACATGATTGTCCATTTTCCGTTCACAGGTCACATAGGCCACTTCATCTTCTTCATGGTATACACTGTTTCTTTCCGTATCCTGCCGGCTGATAAAATCCTCCGCCCAACCGGTGCCGAACACCCACTCATCATCTATGCTGACATCATAATCCAGATACCAGGGAACTCCCTCCACGCTCTGAAAGACGCTGTCCTTGTCGATATCCATGACAATTACCGCATAGGGCGTGTATACCGGGGTCATAATATTACGCACCATATATAAATGTCCCTGTTCATTCACCCAGCCTATCCCGGTATCTATTTCCTTTGCTTTCTGATCCACACTGTCTCTTGCCTGGCTCCTGAATTCCTTAATGCTGCTGTAATTATTGCTGCTGTAGCTGTAATAGATTCGATCCGGTTCTTCTGTAAAATACAGGATTGTACTCAAAAAGCTGCTGTCATAACGGTACATCTGTTCCAGGAAGGTAGTGACCTTTTCATACAGTCCCAGACGATTTCCGTCACTCTGGTACTGTCTCCAGCTTTCCTTGATCTGAGGAATATACGAAGCATTTCTCGAAACCCGGACCGCGGCCTCCACCCTCATTTCACATATTTCCACAGCCGTATCCATGGATTTTTCTATATTTTCCCTCATCTGACCTGAAAAACGGTTGGACACATAGGTTAAAATAGCCATGGTGAGAATTGCCAGAGGCAAAAGCCAGCATAGCAGCATTAAAATGGTCATACTCCACTTTAACTGCGGCGGCTTCCGTTTTCTCTCCGGAAAAAATGTGTTCTGCACAGGCTGTACTTTTTTCAATTATAAATCCCCCTCATTCCCCGGGCCATAAACAGAACCGCCTTCGGCGGATCCTACTGGCTCTTTATAGTAAATGTACATTCATTATAATATAAAGAAAGGAGCCAGTAAACTACCAGCTCCTTCCGCAAAAATCATTCATGTCCCATAACCGGGATTATATGACCGTCAATGTACCTAGCGGTGCAATGTACCTAGCGGTGCATGGAAAAAGAATCCATGTTATAATTTTTCAGGTTTTCATGTACGCCTCTTCCGTCTGCCTGGGAAATCAGTTTATCCCTGTCTTTCTTGGCAGCCAAAGCTGCTTTATGCCGGCTGGGGCCGCCTACACAGCCGCCTTCACAAATCATACCCTCAATGAAATCTTCCGGCAGCTTGCCCAGCTTGAGAAGCATGAGCGCTTTCTTGCAGTCTGCAATACCGCTGCACTTTGCCACCTTAATATCGGTGCTTTCACCGGTTTCCTTCAGGCATTCCACAACGGCTTCGGTCACGCCGCCGCCATTGCCGAAGCGTTTTCCGAATACGCTGGCTTCCTGACTGGTATTCTCTTCCGGCTCCAGTTCTACGCCTTTGGCACGCATCATAGCACGGATTTCCCCGAAGGTCAGGACATAGTCCGCATTCCCTTTAATGCTCTTATCCTGTGCTTCCGATTTTTTGCCGATGCACGGCCCGATAAATACGGTAATAACTTCAGGATCCTTAGCTTTCAGCATTCTGGATACCGCGCACATAGGGGAAACTGTGGTGGAGATATTATCTACCAATTCAGGGAAATGTTTCTTTATATAGTTAACAAAAGCGGGACAGCAGGAGGTGGTCATTTTCTTGCCTTCCTTGAAGTTTTCCGCCCATTCTTCCGCTTCAAAAGCTGCAGTCATATCGCCGCCCAGGCCTACTTCCACGAAATCGGCAAAGCCGAGCTTCTTCATAGCAGTCTTCCAGCTCGCCATGGTAATGTTTTCGCCAAACTGTCCTTCACCGGCCGGCGCCAGCATGGTCACAACCTTTTTCCCGGCACGGATTTCATTAATGACATCCACAATACTCGTTTTGGATGCGATGGCTCCAAAAGGACAATTATGGATACACTGTCCGCACTGGATACATTTGGACTCGTCGATCTGGCATACTCCATGCTCATCCATGGTGATCGCGCTTACAGGGCAGCTCTTCATACAGGGTCTCTGTATTTTTACGATTGCCGAATAGGAACAGGCCTGGGAACATTTTCCGCAGCTCTTGCACTTATCCTGATCGATGAAAGAACGGTTATCTCCGATAGTTATGGCGCCGAAATTACATGACTGCTTACAGGATTTTGCCAGGCATCCCCTGCACAGGTCGGTTACAACGTAGCCTGATGAAATAGGATGATACCATGGTTGATACATGGAGCGTATGCAATGATCGAGGGATGGTCCCGGATATGCCTCTGCCTCAATGGCGGCCTTGATGGTCTGGTTTCATATCTGCGCCCATGGAAATCTGGGCCACATATACATAACCATAGCTCATTGCGATACTGGCAAGGTCTTTCTGCTTCGTTTCTTTACCGCCTGCTGCGAACTGTGCAACAGCGCCGGTAGGTGTAGCCTTGGAAGCCTGTCCGCCTGTATTGGAATATACTTCGGTATCGAATACCATAACATTGATATCTTTTCCGCTGGCAAGGATATGGTCAACGCCGCCGAATCCGATATCATATGCCCATCCGTCACCACCGAATACCCACTGGGACTTCTTGGACAGGAAATCTTTATTCTTAACGATCTCCTTGCAGGTCGTGGCAGTCGCAGCCGGAAAGAACCGCAACCATCTTATCCGTTGCAGCACCGTTTAATGCGCCTACGGAGAAGGTATCTAACCATTCCTGGCAGGCTGCTTTAACTTCCTCGGAAGCCTCAGCGTTGGCAACAATGGATTCAACCTTTGCCTTTTAAGCCGTCACGGATTGCGTTCTGAGCCAGAAGCATACCATAACCGAACTCTGCGTTGTCCTCGAACAGGGAGTTGTCCCAAGCGGGACCCTGCCAGCCTCTTGTTAACGGTATAAGGTGTACTCGGTGAAGAGTTGCCCCAGATGGAGGAACAGCCTGTTGCATTTGCAATGTACATTCTGTCACCGAACAGCTGGGTAATCAGTTTAGCATAAGGTGTCTCGCCGCATCCTGCACAAGCTCCGGAGAATTCAAGCAAAGGCTGTTTGAACTGACTTCCCTTAACGGTTGTCTCTTTAAATTTATCGATCACGTCCTGCTTTGTCAAGCTTCTGGCCGTAATTGAATACTTCCTGCTGACCCAGGTTCTCTTCCAGGCTTGCCATTGTAAGAGCCTTGTTCGCCCTTCATACCAGGACATACATTTGCACAAGAACCACATCCGGTACAGTCAAGAGCGGAGATGGACATAGCAAACTTGTACCGGCATACCAGTCATGGAAACCATCATCTTTGTTCCTTCAGGAGCCTTGGCAGCTTCGTCTTCAGTCATAACAGCAGGACGGATTACAGCATGAGGACATACATAGGAACAGAAGTTACACTGGATACACTTGGAAGGATCCCATGTGGGAACATTAACAGCAATACCTCTCTTCTCATAAGCGGAAGATCCGGAAGGAGTGGAGCCGTCTGCATAATCCTTGAATGCGGAAACCGGAAGATTGTTTGCCTTCCTGAGCATTTACCTTGCAGCCTGGAGTTGTTAACGAAGTCGACAACGTCTTCTCTTTCCCCTCTGTGGCGTGAACCATATCAAGACCTTCATCTTCACAGTTCTTCCAGCTTTCCGGAACCTTGAACCTCTCATGAAGTCCCTTAGCGCCTGCATCGATAGCTGCCCAGTTCTTCATAACAACGTCTTCGCCCTTACGTCCGTAAGTAGCCTTTGCAGCTGCCTTCATCAGTTCATTTGCCTTCTCAGCAGGAATGATTCCGGTCAGTTCGAAGAATGCGGACTGAAGGATGGTGTTGATACGTGTGGGGCCCATGCCGGTTTCGATACCGATCTTAACACCGTCGATGGTGTAGAAGTTGATATTGTGGTCAGCGATGAATTTCTTAATCTGTCAGGGAAGTGCTTGTCCAGTTCTTCTGCATTCCATGCGCAGTTCAGCAGGAAAGTACCGCCGTCAACCAGTTCCTGAACCATATTGTACTTACGGATGTAAGCCAGGATTGTGGCATGCAACGAAGTTAGCCTGACGGATCAGGTAAGTGGATTTAATCTTGGAATGTCCGAAACGTAAATGGGACATGGTAACGCCGCCGGACTTCTTGGAGTCATAATCAAAGTATGCCTGTGCATACATATCGGTGTTATCACCAATGATCTTAATGGAGTTCTTGTTAGCGCCTACAGTACCGTCTGCGCCCAGACCCCAGAACTTACAGTTGGTGGTTCCTTCGGGAGTTGTAACCAGCTCAGCGCCCAGCTTCAGGGACAGGTTGGTAACATCATCTTCGATACCGATAGTGAATTTCTTCTTCTCGGAATTAGCATATACAGCAACGATCTGTGCGGGAGTGGTATCTTTGGAACCTAAGCCGTAACGTCCGTAAATACTGGAACTGCGTCGAACTTGGTGTTCTTTTAATGCAGCAACAACATCTAAGTATAACGGCTCGCCGATAGCGCCTGGCTCTTTTGTTCTGTCAAGAACGGAGATCTGTTTTAACAGTCTCCGGGAATCGCATCGATCAAAAGCCTCATGCCGCAGAAAGGTCTGTACAGACGAACCTTAACAACACCAACCTTAGCGCCTGTTGTCTTGATCATGTAATCGATGGTTTCTTCAATGGTATCATTTACAGAACCCATAGCAACGATTACGTGCTCAGCATCTTCAGCGCCATAGTAGTTGAACAGCTTATAATCGGTTCCGATTTTCTCATTAACCTTGTCCATATATGTCTGAACAATTCCGGGAAGAGCATCATAATAAGGATTGCTTGCTTCTCTTGCCTGGAAGAAGATATCAGGGTTCTGAGCGGAACCTCTCTGACAGGGATGGTTAGGATTCAGCGCTTTCTTACGGAATGCGTCAACGGCATCCATATCTACCATATCCTTCAGGTCTTCGTAATCCCAGGTTTCAATCTTCTGGATTTCATGAGATGTACGGAAGCCGTCGAAGAAGTTAATGAAAGGAATGCTGCCCTTAATAGCTGCCAGATGAGCTACTGCAGTTAAGTCCATAACCTCCTGTACGCTGCTTTCGCAAAGCATTGCACAGCCTGTCTGGCGGCATGCATATACGTCGGAATGATCACCGAAGATGGATAATGCGTGGGAGCAACGGCACGAGCAGATACGTTGAATACGCCCGGTAACTGCTCGCCAGCGATTTTGTAAAGGTTCGGGATCATAAGAAGAAGACCCTGGGATGCCGTGTAGGTAGTTGTCAGAGCACCTGCTGCCAAGATCCGTGAACGGCACCTGCCGCACCTGCTTCAGACTGCATCTCTGTAACCTGTACTTCCTGTCCAAAGATGTTCTTTCTTCCCTGAGTTGCCCACTCGTCTGTAGCCTCAGCCATTACAGATGAAGGGGTGTAATCGGGTCAAATAGCAGCTACATCAGCAAATCGGTAAATGATGCATGAGCTGCTGCATGGTTACCATGACAATATCAGCCTGCATATCTGTGTCCCCCGGGCCAGCTATATCACCTGCGCCTTTACCGCATTCCTCAAAAAATATGCCAAAGGCCGCCAGCTGTCCGTCAATTATAATGAAACGGGAACGCTGGATGCGATCTGCCAGGTATCCGACCGGACGGCATCACTGGCCGTCATCCGCTATCCCGACCGCTATGAGAAGACTCTTCTCCCCCTGCTGAGGCTGCGGGAGCTTTCTTATGAAACCATCTGCAAATTCGAACTGACAGTCATCATGTCAGACCGGCACCCCCTGGCAAAGGCCTCCGTGCTGACTCCGGATCTGCTCTCCCAGGCGATAGAGGTGGTATGTGACGACACCGCCCTCTCCACCTACCTCCATGAGGCGCCCGATACGGAGCATAACGAGAACAGTATACACATCCATGAACGGGGCAGCCAGTTTGATATTCTCACAGGTGTTCCCGGTACCTTTATGTTTGTCTCCCCGGTACCGGATTCCGTTTTATCCGGATATCATCTGGTACAGAAAAAATACCAGGGCTCTCCAAAAAAAATGACCGACCTGCTGATTTATCCGGAGGATTACCGTCCCAGCAGGGCTGAATCACTTTTTCTGGAAATGCTGAAGGAAGCTGTACCGAAATAAAATACTCCTGCGCAATCATCGGAACGCCAGACTTGAAACGCCTTGCATGCATTATTTTCTTCCTTATTGTATATACTATCACTGAAAACAAATGCAGAAGCATCTGTAAAAGCGTTGACTTTTCTTACTGCCTATGCTAAAATGTTTTTAGTGATCAGGTTTCAGATACTTGCGAGGACTGAAACCGGGGGAGGACCTGAGGGCCCTCCTTTTTATACCTTATAGGGCAGGGAGCCAATGACGCACTTCCTGTATCCCCCATAAATATACATAGGCGGTTTGAAATATGGCAAAACCATTTCTTACATATGACCAACAACTCGACAAATTGATAAATGGGAAAAAACTCTGCATCACAGACTGTGAAAAAGCGAAAGAAATTTTAAGGGATATAGGCTACTTCTCCCTGATTGGCGGGTACAAGACTCCG
>VOFI01003219.1_pt1 | contig 14124 bp, 25 predicted proteins | sample 5384131 | NCBI WGS metagenome assembly VOFI01 (sample SAMN12384728, study PRJNA508395) | human gut metagenome | isolation source: healthy gut H | host: Homo sapiens
GATGACTACCTCGCCAAGCCGTTCGGCGTCCGCGAGCTGATCGCCCGCGTGCGCGCCGCTTTTGCGCCGAGGGCATGGCGACACAAGTCAGCCACGACGAACGCCATCACCGCAGCGGGCATCACGCTTGATGAGGATGCGCACACGGCAAAGGGGACGCGGGCGAGATGGAGCTGACCCCGCGCGAGTTCGAGCTGCTCGCAGCCCTCGCCATGAAAAACGCCGGCAAGGTGGTGTCGCGCGACGAGCTGCTCCATGACGCCTGGGGCTGGGGAGTACCTCACCGAAACCAAAACGGTCGACACCCACGTCAAGCGTCTTCGCGACAAGATATCCCAGGCAGGCTACGATCCCGGCGTCGTGGAAACGGTGCGCGGCTACGGATACCGGTTCAAGGCGTAGCTCGAGCGAATTCCCCTCGGGCTAACGAACCGCCGCCCTCACGACACGCGCGCAAGCGACCGCAGCGAGAATCTTCACCGCGTCCACCATGATGAACGGGGCGATGCAGGTGAGGAAAGCCGCCTCGGGAGTCGCGCCCTGTGACAGCCATGAACTGAGCCCAACCGCACAAATACGAGACGCCCCGGTGAACAGCGCGCACGCGATGATCTCGACGATGGATACCCGCACGAACGCGGCGAGCCGCTTCGCCGCGGGAAGACCGCTGTTCTTCGCGACATCCGCATCCCACGCGCGCTTGTCACCCCATGTCGTGCGACTGCGCACCACATGGAGCAGCAAGCGCCGCCGCCGCGATTCCGAACAGAAAACCCCAGATGAACCCACCCGTAGGACCTGCAAGAACGCCGATGCCGCCGCGCATCCCGGAAACACCGGCACGCCGACGGCCCCGAGGGCAAAGATATCCCGCGATGGCGGCGATGCCCTCGCGCGGCGTCAGCACGACGACGGCGAACGCCATCGCGAACATCTGCAGCGTGAACGGCACGGGGCCGAAGGGAATGGTCACCCAGGCAGATACCGCCATGATCGCGATGGTCAGGCCGACGAACGCGATGGAGCGCGTCCTCGAAGAGCTCGCCGTGCGCATCGTGGTTTCTCCCATATGCTCACTGCCTTTCCAGTGCGATACTCATGAATTGAAGGTTATTTTTCTAACGCAGCGGAGAAGCTACGACCCGGCAACATCGCAACCTCGCGCCGCCGTGCCCGTCAAAGCGCAGCAATTGCGAAGGCGACCTCCGCCGCTCGCCCCGCACAGAGCTACGCCGCGCGTCCGCCGAACAAGCCTCCGCCCCTTTGCACCGCGCGCTCTCATCCTCCATGCGACGCAGGCGGCGAACCTCCCAGATCACGAACACGACCGGTCGTCACCGTCGAGGAAGTCCGCGCATGGCTGCGCGAAGTACAGCGCATCAAGCCCGTGCAAGGTCGGGGCGATATGGGGAAGCATATCGGGCAGGAACAAGATGAGCGGGATGAGGAACAAGGATCTGGCGCGTAAGCGACAGGAAGATCGACTTCGCGGGTTGGCCCGGTTGCCTGGAAGTAGTTCGAGGACACGATCTGGAAGCCGATGATGAGGCAGCGTGATGAACTGCACGCGCATCGCGAACAGCGGTGAACTCGTTGAGGTCGTCGTTGACGATGCCGAACGCGCTCACGATGGCGGTCGTGAACAGGTAGATGATCGACCACACCAAAACGCAGATGGCGGTGGCCCCGATGACGCCGCACTTGTACGTGCTGCGCACGCGCGGGATGATGCGGGCACCGTAGTTGTAGCCCAAAGCGGCTGGATTGCCGTCGCCACGCCGATGATGGGAAAACACCGAGAACTGCGCGACGCGCTGCACCACGCCGATGGACGCAAGCGCGTTCTCGGCCCCGATGACCGTCATGGCGCCGTATTTCACCAGCTGATAGTTCAGCAGGAAATTGATAAGCGCCATTCCCACCTGCATGGCGAAGCTGGGAAATCCCCAACGCGAAGATGGAACCCATGAGGCGAAAAATCGGGCCTCATGCAGCGCAAGCGCAGATGCATGGGCGCGTCCTTCACGCCGATGAAGTACCACAGCACCGCAATGCAGGAGCGCCTGGCCGGCCAACGACGCCAACGCGCTGCCGACGATGCCCCACCCGAACAAGATGACGAAGAAGTAGTTGAAAACCGCCGCGCTCACCAGACCGATGACCATCGTCACCAAAGCGCGGACAGGGGCGCCCGCCGTGCGGATGAAGTTGTTCACGCCCATGCCGATCATCTGGAAGATGAAGCCGAAGCTGAGAATCTGAATGTAGATGCTCGCGTAGGGACGTACGTCCTCGGTCGAGCTCGACACGGTGAGAACCCAGTCGAGAATGAAAGGATTGGACGCCGCCAGGGCGACGAGCGCCGCCAAAACGATGCTCAAAAGCACGACGTTTCCCAACGCGCGCTCGGCCTCGTTGCGCTTCCCCTCTCCCAAGCGCAGCGCGGCGAGTGCGTTACCACCGTTGCCGACGAGCATCGCGAACGCCATGAAAACGATGAGCATGGGATTGGCCACCGTGATGGCGGACAGGCCGATCTCGCCCATGGCGTTTCCGAGGAAGATGGAATTGACGATGGCATAGGAGCCGTTGACCAGCATGCCGACCACCGATGGAATGGCGAACTCGACGACCAGGCGCGGCACCGACGCCGTGCCCATGCGCATGACCCTCGCATCGCCCTTCGACGACGCATCCATGGTCGCGCGGCTATCCTTCTGCGAATCTTCCAACTGATCCATCCAAGTCATCCCCCCCGTTATCGCGAATGGTTTATTGTAGCGCCCCCACCAACGACGTCGCTCGTAACGGGGCAAGACCGGGCAAGCGGGGCAAGTCATCCGCCGATACGCGAAAGATGCACCTCGCCGGATGACAGATGCATGGGCTCGTCCGCGCCATCGCCTCGCACGAGCAAGCACCGGATGCGTCGACGCCTTCCACCCCTGCCCTGCGCGACGAACGATCCATCGACGTTCTCAACCGTGACGATACGGCCGCCAAGCGCGGAGTGCGAACGGTACTCGTCCGCGAACGCCGCGAAGCCTTGCTCGAGCCAGCGACCGTAGCACGTCTCGAATTGAGCGAGAACCGCATCGCGAACCCCTTCGACCGTGACATCATCGGAAGAAAGCTCGCTCACGTAGGCGGGCGCGTATTTGCCCGAAGAGATTCGAGGCCGCGATGCAGCGCTCACGTTCACGCCGATGCCGACGCAGATGCCGCCCGCATGCGACTCCAGGGGAGATGCCCGCCAGCTTGTCGAAGGGCGCGGGCGCGCCTTCGGAGCCCCCGCCCCGGGAGCGCAGCAGCAGAAAACTCCCTGTCGCCCGCGCCGTCGCAGCGCGACGCGGGCGAGCACACGACGTCGTTAGGCCACTTCAGCTTCACCCGATCAGCCGCGCCTTCCCGGGACACCGACGCAATCGCCCTCCTCACCGCAACGCCCGCGACCAGGCTGAGCGTGGGAAGCTGAGACAAAGCGCATCGGGGGCGCAACAGAAGGAAAAAGGTACATGCCGCCATCAGGGCTCGACCACGCCCTTCCCTGCCGCCCGTACCCTGCGGTCTGCACGCGCGCGCCGACCGCAAGACCCTCGGGCTCCCCCTCTTCGATCGCGCGCTTCACGATCTCGTTGGTCGACGGCACCTCTCCGTACGCCTGCAAGCGAAACAATCCGCCCACGGCTTCCCCCTCTTTCGCGAAGAGGGGCCGCGTCCGCGATATCGGCACGCCGACGCGACACGGCCCTCATAACCCGTTCTGCAACAACCGCTTTACGTGCGCGGTGCCTATTTGCCGATCAGCCACGCGCGGCCGATGCGCTCCTCATCGGGAACGGAGTCGACCGAACGCCATTGGCCGGGACATGGCGGGGAGGATCTCGAGAATCGGCTTCACGACGAAATCGCGCTCGCACACACGCGGGTGCGGCAACGTCAGATCATCGGTGGAGAAGTCGTACATCTGGTAATCGAGGATGTCGATGTCAATCGTACGCGGGCCGTTCTCTATCTCGCGCACGCGTCCGAGCGAGTTCTCGATGGCGTGCAGGTAATCGAGAAGCTCACGCGGCGGGATGCCCGTGCGCAGCAAGACCACGGTGTTGACGAAGTCGTCTTGATCTTCGTAATACGCAGGTTCGCTACCGTAGAAACTCGCCACGTCGATGATCTGGGGAATCGGGAAGCGCGCACAGCTCGCCGATCGCGAGGTTGATCTGAGCCATCTTGGCCTCGGTCTCCCTCACCGGGCTCCGCCACCAACGCGACGTTCGAACCCATCCCCAACAGCACACGTAGGGGCCGCAGGTCGGCAAGGCCCTCGGCGGTCTTCTCCACGTTATGGGTGCGCACCACAGCAGCCCCCCAGCTCGCAAGCCAGAAGCGCTTCAGCAGCGGACGCGACGTCGCGCTCCTTCGGCTCGTCGATGTGGTACGCATACCCCACGTAGCTTTTGCGCGAGGGGGCGGCCATGACGACGGATAGCCCAGGTGAACCAACTCGTGAATGTTGCGCATCAGCTCGATGGTCTGCTTGGGCGTCTTGCCGAACCCGGGACCGGGGTCGATGCAGAGGCGCTCGCGGACGATGCCCGCCGCCTCAAGCTCGGCGCAGCGATCGCGCAGGTAATCGCGCACCTCGGCGACGACGTCGTCGTAGACGGGGTCGTTTTGCATGGTGGCGGGCTCGCCCAGCATGTGCATGACCACCAACCCGGCGTCGCACGCGCGCCACCTCCACCATGGCAGGATCGCGGAAACCCGAGACATCGTTGATGATGGCGGCGCCTGCTTCCACGGCACGTTTGGCGACGTCGGCATGGCGGGTGTCGACCGACACGCACACGCCTCGGCTCGCCAGCTCGGCGACGACGGCGGCGATGCGTCCCCACTCCTCGTCCGAGGTCACCGGCGCCGAACCCGGGCGGGTTGATTCGCCGCCGACGTCGATGATGGCGGCGCCCTGCTCGAGCATGAGCTCCGCATGGGCTATGGCGGCGTCGAACGTGGCGTTGTCGCCACCATCCGAGAACGAGTCGGGCGTCATGTTCAATATGCCCATGATGATCCGGGGTTTTCAGATCGAATTCAAACGATGCGCACTGCCATGTCATGATTGTCGCTCCTCATCAGTTGTTCACGCCGCCTGCAGGCAACGCGCGTGCTCCCGCGAAATAAAGCGCGCCCGGATCGACGAGATCCGGGCGCGACGAGCTTCGGATGCGATCAGCATACCAAAGCGAGCAGATCGCTTACTTGCCGTCGGCGGAGTTATCCTCATGGGACGTATCGGTCTGGTCGGCGGATGCCGCATCGCCGGAAGCGGGGTCGGCTCGACCGGCTTGGCGGGCTGGGCGCCCGAACCGTACGTCTGCGCGTAGCCCGACACGCCGTAGGGATTCGCATAGGGGTTGTCGGCATTCGCATCTCCGAGCGCACCCGCCGGCTGCGCGGCAGCTTCCGCAGCGAGCTTGCGCCCGTCGGCGGCGCGGGCCTCGGCCTCCTCGCGTTCCTTGGCGGCGATGATGTCGCCCTCGCGCAGCAGGTACTCGTCCCACTTCCCGTCGAGCAACGCCTGACACGCCTCGCCTTCCACCGTTTCGCGCTCAAGCAGCACGTTGGCCATGAGATCCATCTGCTCCTTGTGAGCTCCGAGGATCTCATGAGCCAGGTCATGCGCCTCCTTCATGATGCGCGCGACTTCCTCGTCGATGCGACGAGCCGTCTCCTCGAGTAATCCTGCGTGTTGCCGTAATCGCGACCGAGGAACACCTCGTGGTTCGGCTGTCCGAACACCTGGGTGCCCAGCGGGCTCATGCCGTACTGGGTGACGATGGCGCGAGCCATCTTCGAAGCACGCTCGAGGTCGTTCGACGCGCCCGTGGTGATGTCCTCGCAGAAGATCTCCTCGGCGACGCGACCGCCCATGAACACCGCCAGCTCGGCCTTCATCTCGGAAAGCGAGTTCAGCACCTTGTCCTCGTCGGGGATGGACAACGTGTAGCCGAGCGCGCGCCCGCGCGAGATAATCGAGATCTTGTGCACCGGATCCGCGTTGTCGAGGATGTGGCCGACAAGGGCGTGCCCGCTCTCGTGGTAGGCGATGGTACGCTTGACCTTGTCGTTCATCACACGACCCTTGCGCTCCGGGCCGGCGATGACGCGCTCCATGGACTCGCTCACCTCGCGCATGGTGATGATCTTCTTGCCGCGGCGCGCGGTGAGAAGCGCCGACTTGTTCATGAGATTGGCAAGGTCGGCGCCGGTGAAGCCGGGCGTGATCTTGGCGATGCTGTCGAGATCGACGTCGCTGCCGATGGGCTTGCCCTTCGAATGCACCTCCAAAATGCGCTTGCGGCCCTTCACATCGGGGGTGTCCACCACGATCTGGCGATCGAAGCGGCCCGGGCGCAGCAGCGCCGGGTCCAGAACGTCGGCGCGGTTGGTCGCCGCGATGAGCACGACCGAGGCGCTCCCCCTCGAAGCCGTCCATCTCGACCAGCAGCTGGTTCAGGGTCTGCTCGCGCTCGTCGTTGCCGCCGCCGAGGCCGGCGCCACGCTGACGGCCGACCGCGTCGATCTCGTCGATGAAGATAATCGACGGAGCCGCCTCCTTCGCGTCCTTGAACAAGTCACGCACGCGCGAGGCGCCCACGCCGACGAACATCTCGACGAAGTCGGAACCGGAAATGCTGAAGAACGGAACGCCGGCCTCGCCCGCGACCGCCTTCGCCAAAAGCGTCTTACCCGTGCCCGGAGGGCCCACCAGAAGGCAGCCACGCGGGATCTTCGCGCCCATCGCCTGGTACTTGGCGGGGTTCGCGAGGAAGTCCTTGATCTCCTGCATCTCCTCGACGGCCTCGTCGACGCCGGCGACGTCGGCGAACGTCACGTCCGGGCGCTCCTCGAGCGCCACCTTGGCCTTGTTCTTGCCGAAGCCCATTTGCTGGTTGTTGGCCTTTTGCATCTGCGAGAAGAAGAAGAACAGAAGCGCGCCGATGATCAGGATGGGAAGCAGCGAGGTGAGCAGGCCCACGAACGGGCTGGGCAGCTTCACCTGGTACTGGATAGCCGGATGCGCCGCCATCAGCTCGCCGAGCGCATCGGAACCCACGTAGGTCGAGGTGAAGTTATGCTCGGAGCCGAGCGTGGCAGGCTCGAGATCGGACGTGGAGACGCCCGGTGAGCTTGTCGCCGGTGCGCGCGTCCTGAGCGTCGCCATGCGGGCGTTCATCGCGTCGAACGCGCTGTTGAAGGCGTCGGCCGCATCGGCGCCCGCGGTGGCCGCCGGATAGTACGTGCCCGACACGGAATAGTCGCCCGCCGCGTAAACCACCTTGGTCACGCGCTCCTGCTCGACCGCCTGCGTGAACTCGGACGTGAGCAGGCTGTCGGTGGGCTTACCATCGGCCGAGCCCATGTTAAGAAACTGGCTGCCCACGAAAAAACATCACGAGGCAGGCCAGCACCACGGCTATGATCGTCGTGCGCGAGTTGGACTGAGGCGATTGGGGTTTCTTGTCTTTATCTGCCATGAATTCTTACCTTTACTGATACAGCTCGGGCTTGAGCACGCCGATGTAGGGAAGGTTGCGGTACCGCTCGGCGTAGTCGAGCCCATAGCCCACGATGAACTCATCGGGGCACTCGAAACCGACGTAGCGGCACTTGACGTCGGCTTGGTCAGGCGTTTTCTTGCGAACAAGCGTCGCCTCCTCCAACGAGGCGGGATTGCGCGATTGCAGGTTCTTCATCAGATACGTGAGCGTGAGCCCCTGAGTCGAGGATGTCCTCGGCAATGAGGACATGGCGTCCCTCGATCGAGGAGGAGAGGTCCTTCAAGATGTTCACCACGCCGGAGCTCTTCACGCCGCTGCCGTACGAGGAGATGGCCATGTAGTCCATCTCAAGAGGAAGCTTGATCTCGCGGGCGAGATCGGCCATGAAGATGGCCGCACCGCGCAGCACGGAGATGAGAATCAGACCTTCCTCGCGCGTCGCATCGGCGTAATCGCGCGTGATGGCGGAGCCCATCTCGGCAACACGGTTGGAGAGGACCTGCTCAGAGAACAAAATTCGAGAGACGTCTTCGTGCACGATACACACCTTTTTTTCGTCGTAAACGGGCCTCACGCGATCCCGCGAGAGCGGAATTGCGCTAGCCCTGTGCCAAATTGATAAACAGTCGATAGTTTACCATTGCGCCCGATGCGCTTAGGGGTGAAACACCGAATCGGCACATGAATACGACACGCAGGAGCACCTTCGGGCACGCATGTGCGATCGAGGCGAAATCATCGAGAAACGCCGCACCGTCGTCGCGTGCCTGTGGGCACGCGCGCACGCGCCCACAGGCGAAAACCACGTCGGGAAGAGACGCCGCGCCTGGGAGACGACGGCCGAAAGGCAAGTTCACCATGTTCTTGCGATGTCCCCTCCTTGCGCGATGCATGCGTTACGCCTACAATGCGAGCCGTGAATTCTGTTTCAGGGCGGGGTGGAAATCCCCACTGGCGGTAAGCGCGTTCGTCAAACGCGACGGCGCAAGTCCGCGAGCCCTGCAGGTCCGCGCGCGAACGCAAGCGGGCAGGCGGGCCGATTCGGTGAGAATCCGAAACCAACGGTCACAGTCCGGATGGAAGAGGCAGAGATTCGTGCTTTGCAGCATCGCGTTGCGCGGTGCCGTGACGTCGAACCTACACGAGCCTGCAGTGAAGGAATTCATGCGGGCTTGTTTTCTTTTCCGGCCGGAGGCAAACCCCGATGAACAAGGCCGAAGAAAGGGGTTCGCCATGTCCGCGCAAGCACGTAGCATCCAAAACACCAACCGTTGGGACACCCGCCAGCTCACCGCGATGTCGCTTCTCTGCGCCATCGGCGTGCTGCTATCGTTCATCGAGTTCCCGCTTCTGCCCGCCGCGCCCTTCCTCAAATTCGACGCCTCCATCATGCCCGCCATGGTGTGCGGATTCGCCTACGGGCCGGCAGCGGGCCTGGCCTGCGGCATCCTGGGAGCCATCATCCACGGCATCATCATGGCCGACTACTGGGGTGCGCTCATGAACATCCTCGTCGTCGCAGGCTACGTGCTGCCCGCAGCGCTCGTCTACCGCAAGATGCACACGATGAAAGGCGCCGTCCTCGGCCTTGCCGCCGGCATCGTGTGCTCCATCGCGATGGCGATCGCAGGCAACATCGCGATCACGCCCATCTACCTAAGCACGCCCGTCGAGGCGGTCGTCGGCATGATCGTGCCCATCCTCGTGCCCTTCAACATCGTGAAGGCGCTCATCAACAGCGCCCTCACGCTCATCGTCTACAAGAGCATCTCCAACCTGATCACCCCCAAGAAGAAGCAGGTTCGCGGGCGCTAGCGCATCCTTCGCGCGCAGAGGCCGACCTTAACGGAGCATTCCATGATCGAATTCGAAAACGTCAGGATCACCTACGACGGCGAGACCTTCGTCATCGACGGGGGTGAACCTGCGCATCAGACGAGGAGAGTTCGTCTGCATCCTCGGCGGCAACGGCTCGGGAAAATCGACCATCGCCAAGCTTGCAGACGCCCTGCTCGCCCCCGATGAGGGACGCGTTCGCGTGATGGGCGAGGACACCTCCGACCCCGCCGTCACCTACCTCGTGCGCAGCAGCGCCGGGCTGGTGTTCCAGAACCCCGACGATCAGATCGTATCGAGCGTCATCGAGAACGACGTCGCGTTCGGCCCCGAGAACCTCGGCGTGGAGCAGGAGAATCTGCGCGAGGTGGTGACGAGGTCGCTGGCCGCCGTGGGGCTGGCCGGCTGCGAGAAAGCGCGAGACCGCAACGTTGTCGGGGGGTCAGAAGCAGCGCGTCGCCATCGCGGGCGTGCTGGCCATGGATCCGGATATCCTCATCCTGGACGAGGCGACCGCGATGCTCGACCCCGCCGGCAGAGAAGCCGTGATGAGCATATGCGAGAAGCTTCACGTGCGCGGGATGACCGTGGTCATGATCACGCACTTCATGGACGAGGCGGCGCGCGCCGACCGGGTCGTCGTCATCGACCGGGCGAGATCGCCCTCGACGGGACGCCGGAGGATATCCTCACCGGGCCGACGAGCTCATGAAGCTCAGCCTCGAGATGCCGTTCGCAAGCGAGCTGGCTTGCAGGCTCCGACAGCTCGGCGTCCCTGTCTCCGCAACCGTTTCCGCAGATGAGCTTGAGGAGGAACTATGTCGATTGCTTTCGAGGGCGTAAGCTTCTCCTACGAGGGCGCAGGCGGAAGGCTCGTCCTCGACGACGTGAACCTCACCGTGTATGACGGGGAGTTCCTCGGCATCGCGGGACACACCGGCAGCGGGAAGAGCACGCTCGTCCAGCACATGAACGGCATCCTGCATCCCACCGCCGGCCGCATCGTCGCCTGCGGCGTCAACCTTGCCGACAGGAAGGCGCAGGCCAAGGTGCGCGGGCGCATCGGCGTGGTGTTCCAGTACCCCGAGTACCAGCTGTTCGCCGCCACCGTCGCCGAAGACGTCGCCTTCGGGCCGCGAAACCTCGGAGTCGGCGCCGACGAGATCGACGCGCGCGTCGACCGAGCGCTCGCCTGCGCGGGACTCGACCCCGCAAGCGTTCGAGACGCAAGCCCCTTCGAGCTTTCGGGCGGACAGCAGCGCCGCGTCGCCTTCGCGGGCGTGCTCGCCATGAATCCCGAGGTCATCGTCATGGACGAGCCTGCGGCGGGGCTCGATCCGCAAGGACGCGAAGAGCTGCTCGATCTCATATCGTCGCTTCACGACGAGGGTCTCACGGTCGTGATGGTCTCCCCACTCGATGAGCGACCTGGCGAAACGATGCGACCGCATCGTCGTGATGTCCGAGGGTTCCGTCTTCATGCAAGGCTCGCCCGCCGAGGTGTTCTCCCACGAGGACGAGCTGCGCGACATCGGCCTCGACGTGCCGCCGGCCCCAAAAGCTCGCATCGCGCCTGCGCGCCCGCGGCGCGATCCTGCCCCCGCGGCCTTTACACGGTGGACACGCTCGCTCAGGACATCGCACGCTGCTACCGCGTGACGATGGCGCACGAGGAGGTGCGTTGATCGTGGCCGACCTCGAATCTGCGGTGTTCGGCCGCTTTCAACCGGCCGAAGCTTCATGCACAAGCTCGATCCCCGCACCAAGCTGCTCGCCGTCATCGGGCTGGTGGTCGCGGTGTTCGGCTCCCAAACCTACGCGGAATCGCCCTCAGCGCGCTTTTGGTTCTCGTCGCCTGCGCCGCGTCACGCATCTCCCCGAAGACCATCGCGAAGGCGACGGCGCCCCTTTGCTGATCATCGCCGCCATCGCCGTCATCTTGAACGTGTTCTTCACCCAAGGCGGGGAGGTTTACGTGTCGTGGGGTTCATCACCATCAGCGAGCGCGGCGTGAACGCGGCGCTGCTCGCCGCTTGCAGGCTCACCGTGCTTGACCGGAGCGACGCTGCTCACGCTCACCACGGCGATCCTCGACATAACCGAGGCGTTCGAACGGCTGCTGTCCCCCTCGCCAAGATCGGCCTGCCCGCCCACGAGCTCGGCATGATGATGGGCATCGCCCTGCGCTTCCTCCCGCAGTTCGCAAGCGAGGCGCGCATCATCCATCGCGCGCAAATCTCACGCGGGGCGTCGTTTGGGTCGGGCGCGCTCTCGGGCGGCATCGGAGCCATCGGCGCGCTGCTCGTCCCCCTTTTCACCAGCGCGTTTCGTCATGCAGAGACCCTCGCCCTAGCCATGGACGCACGCTGCTACCACGGCGGTGCGGGACGCACGAGGCTCTGAGCCGCTCGCGTTCGGAAGGCGCGATGCCGCGGCAGCCGCCTTGCTGGCATGCGTCATCGCCTGCACGTTCACGCTCAACATCGCGCTCGGTTAAGCCGAACATGACCCGGCGGCCCTGAGGCCGCCCCGCCCCTTACCTCCGGCCGAAGGAACTCGCGGCAGCAGCATGAAAGCACCGCCGCCGCATTCGATAAAACGTCCGCCGCTGCGTTTAAAGCGACCAACGAAGAAAGGAAACATCTATGAAACAACAGGCCATCGAGAAGATCCTCGACTACCTCACCTCCATCCCGGCGTGGTACCTCGCCACCGTCGAGGACGACCAGCCCCATGTGCGGCCCTTCAGCTTCGCCGCTGCGCAAGATGAGCGCATCTGGTTCTGCACCGCGACCACCAAAGACGTTTACCGGGAGCTCGAGCGAAACCCCAAGTTCGAGCTGACGGCATGGAAACCGGGCTCGGGCTGGATCATCCTGCGCGCGGGCGCGCCGACCTGGACGATCGGGTCGGCGACGACATCCGCCGAGCAGGTTACGAGCATCTCGTCGGACTCGGCGAATGCTACGACGGGCCCGACGATCCGACGCTCACGTTCTTCTCTTTCACCGATGCCGAAGCGTGGGTGTGCGACATCGACGGCAGCTGGGTACCCATCGAGCTGTAGGACGCCGGCGGGGCGACTGCGCAGCAAGACGGCGGAAACCCCCAGACCGCATGCGCCGCACAACGTCCTATGCGATCTTTCACCATACATTGAAATATAATTGCCGCATTGCGACGAAAACTCTCGCTAAACGGGATCCGACCCCTCGTCCGCATCAAAACGATTGAAAAGCTTTCGAAGAAAGGCCTGGTGGCTATGATCACAGGAGCGACAAAGAGCAAGGTGGACGCCATCTGGCAGAAGATGTGGGAAGGCGGCATCACCAACCCCATCGAGGTCATAAGCCAGCTCACCTACCTTATGTTCATGCGCTCGCTCGACGAGAAGGAACTCGAAAACGCGAAGATGGAGCAGATGCTCGGAACCGAGCTCGAGCACATTTTTCCCGAAGACGTACCGCAACTCCTACGGCGCCGAGGTTTCGGGCGACCAGCTACGTTGGAGCCGATTCAAAGATCTGCCCGCCCAAGAGATGTACCGCGTTGTCAGCGAGTTCGTCTTCCCGTTCATCAAGCAACTCGGCAACGAATCCGCCTTCGCGAAAGCCATGGAGAGCGCGACGTTCGGCTTCCCCGCCGGCAAGCCGTCGCTCCTTGAGAAAGCCGTCGACGGCGTGGAGGGCTTGCTCTCCGAATTCGACGACCATATCGGCGAGCTGGGCGATCTCTACGAGTACATGCTATCGAAGCTGTCGACCGCAGGCACCAACGGCCAGTTTCGCACGCCACAGCACATCCGCAACATGATGGTCGCCATGGTCGGATCCGAAGCCGGGCGAGCTCATCTGCGATCCCGCCTGCGGCACCGGCAGGCTTCCTCATTTCGGCGGCCGAGCACATTCGCGGCGTCCACGAAGCCCAGATGACCAGCGACGACTGGGACGTCTACGCAGGCGCGAACGGACCGATCCGCAGTTTTCAGGATTCGAGATCGACCAGACCATGCTGCGCATCTCAACCATGAACCTGATGCTGCACGGCGTGGACGCGCCGACGTTCGCTACCTAGACAGCATCTCCAAAAACAACACCAGGTCCGGGCAAGTACGACCTTATCTTGGCGAATCCGCCGTTTAAAGGCTCCGTCGACGTGGAGGACATCGACAAGAGCCTGCGCGGCATCGTCGACTCAAGCAGACCGGAGCTTTTGTTCGTGGCGCTGTTCTGCGCATGCTCAAAATGGCGGCCGTTGCGCCTGCATCGTGCCGAACGGCGTGCTGTTCCGCAGCAACTCGAAGGCCTACGAGCAGCTTCGCCGCGAGCTGGTGGAAGCCAAAAGCTCGAGGCGATAATCTACATGCCGAGCGGCGTGTTCAAGCCCTACTCCGGGGTGAGCACCGCCATTTTGGTGTTCACGAAAACCGACGCCGGCGGCACCGACAACGTATGGCTCTACAACATGGAGGGCGACGGGTTCACTCTGGACGACAAGCGCGACCCCGACGAAAAGCACAACGACGTTCCTCGACATCCTCGCACGTTGGGCGAATCTCGATGGCGAACGCGACCGCGCGCGCACCGAGAAGAAACTTCCTTTGTGCCCAAGAGCGAGATCGCAGGAAACGGCTACGACTTCAGCTTTAACAAGTACACCGGAAACCGTCTACGAACGTGTGGAGTACCCGCCAACCAAGGAGATCCTTGCCGACCTCGACGACCTG
>VOFI01004134.1_pt1 | contig 14117 bp, 17 predicted proteins | sample 5384131 | NCBI WGS metagenome assembly VOFI01 (sample SAMN12384728, study PRJNA508395) | human gut metagenome | isolation source: healthy gut H | host: Homo sapiens
GGAAGGTCACGCCCTTGATGGGAGTAGTGGTACCCTCGATATACTTCTCAATCACCAGAGTGGTGCTGGGGGTATTGGTGAAATAGAGCGTCTGGGTGTCATTGGGGTGGACCACCACCGTCTGAGTCTGGCTGCCGGGGTCGATGGTGTAGCCAGGGATGGTCTTGGTTTCAGTCACTACCAGTGTGCCTACCACACCGTTGATCTGGATCTTGCCCTCCTTATCGGTCATGTACAGGCCGTTGCTGGAGATATGGCCGTTTTCATCGGGGACAAATTCGCCAGAAGCAGTCGTAACCTTGAAGGTGACGCCAGCCAGGGGGGTTTCCCTGTGAGACTATCCCGCTTGTCGATGATCAGGGTGCCGGCCTGGGAGTTTTTGATGACTACGGTCTGGGTATCACCCTTGGGGCCGATGACCACATTGGTGGAGGGCTGGTCCATCACATAGCCCTCTGGGGCCTTGATCTCCGTGATCACGTAAGCGCCGGGGATCAGGTTGGTGATTCGGATCTCGCCGCTGCTGTCCGTGGTAAAGATGCCATTCTGCGTGAGAGTGCTGTCACCGATGACGCCGTTCAGCCCGACTTCGCATCCGGCAGCAGTCGTCACCCGGAACTCAGCACCGGGCAGGGGCTTATTGGTTTCGCTGTCTCGCTTCTGGATAATGAGGGCACCCTTGGGGGTGTTCTTGAAGGTCAGGCTGACCGTGCGGCCCTCCTTGATCTGGACGGTCTGGCTCTGGGTGTCCAGGATGAAACCGTCCGGGGCGCGAGTTTCCGTCACCACCACGCTCTTGCCGGGTTTCAGACCGGGGATGCGGATCTCGCCGTTCTCGTCGGTGCGGTAGACGCCGTTGCTGTCCCCAATCAGGGTACCATCTGCGTAGGCGATCTTGAACTCCGCATCTTGGAGCGTGATGCTGGGGTTGACATCACAGACCTTGCGAATGAGCAGCATCCCGTCCGGCATATTCTCAAAGCGGACGGTGACGACGCTCTGCTCACCGCTGTCTGCCAGGAAGATCGTTTCGGAGGACTGGATGATGGAGTACCCATCTGCTGGGTCCACCTCCTCCAGAATGTAGGTGCCGCTCTTGAGCCCGGTCCAGATGGCGGTGCCGTTTTTCCCGGTGACTTTCTGACCGATGACAGTCCCGCCAGTGCCAGAGGTACCGCCCAGATACCGGAGCTGGAATGTGCAGCCGGGGAGGGCCTCGTGGGTCACACTGTCGTACTTTTCGACAATGATGGCATTGAGCGGCACATTTTCAAAGGTGACTGTCTTACTCTCGCTGCCGTGGAGGATGATCTTCTGGGTGGAGGGTTCCTTCATCTGGAATCCAGGGGCGGGGCGGATTTCGGTGATGGTGTACTCTCCGGGATAGAGCCGCTTGCCCTGCTCGTGAAGCCGGATCTCGCCCTTGGCATCGGTCAGGATCTCACCAAAGTCGATGGTGCCGGGGGCCTCCGCTGCCTCGCCATTGCTCACATAAGTCACATGAAAAAGCGCCCCCTCGATGGGAGCGCCGGCAACACTGTCCTCCTTGTAGATAGTCAGCTGGGGCCTTCCGATTTTTGAAGGTCAGCGTCTTTTTCATCCCCTGCGTTGAGGGGAAACGGTCTGCTCCCGGTCGGCATCCTTGTCCGGCAGATAGTACGGGGCAGGAACCGCCATTTCCACGATCTTATAGCTGCCGGGGACCAGCCGGAGTTTGACCGTGCCATCCTTGCCAGTGGTCACATCGCTGCGGTGATCGTTGTCGATGCCGATGATACGGAACACGGTATTCGGGATCTTGACCGCAGGATCATCCGCATCCACCTTGGCGATGGTCAGCTCCGGCTGTTTCAGGTTATCGAATACCAATTCTCTGCTGTCACCGGGGCCAAGGTAGACGGTCTGGGTGGGGGTGCTGCTGACCACATAGGGGGCAGGGACAGAGATCTCGGTCACGGTATAGCTGTCAACGGGAATGCCGGTCAGGGTGGCCTTACCGTTGGGGCCGGTATGCCATCGCCGGTCTGCTCATCCCGCTTGAAGATGGTGAGGTCAGGCAGCCGCTTATCCACAGCGGTCACCCGGACTGTGCCGCCGCCATCTACTGTGGCCTGATCCACATGGGCAATGACCGGTTCTGTCAGGCAGGCGTAAGGTTCGGGAGCATAGATCTCTACAAAGGCGTACATGCCCTCGGTCACATTGGGGACGGTGATGATGCCATCTCGGCCCGTTTCTTCCGTTGCGATGATCTGGCCATCTTTGACGATATTGAACACCGCGCCGGGGAGAGGGGTATCGCTGTCGTCCAGCTTGATGAGGCACACCTTTACCTTGGCGTCGTTCTCGAAGACCAGAGAAACATCCGTCTTACCATCCCAATGGAATTCCTGCCGGACCTTGCTGGGGTCGGAACTGGTGGTGTACCCGGTGGGAGGAGTCACCTCTGTGGCCACATAACTGCCAATGGGCATGGTGTCCCAGGGCACATCGGCTAGGTAGCCGCCCGGGCCAGTGGTGTAAGTGCCAACGAAACTGTTATCCACACCCTCGATCTTGATGACCGCACCGGGCAGGCCGGTGGTGGGATCGTCCGCATCCACCTTGCGGATGTTGCCATTTCCGGTAATGATGGGCGTATCCATGAAGGTGACGACCACTTCCGTGCCGTCATCACGGGGAAGCACCACATACTGGGGTCCGGCGTTGTCGATCTCATAGCCCTCCGGGGGTTCCAGTTCTGTGATGGAGTAGGTGCCTGCTTCCAGCGGGCCGACAATCACCGTACCGTCCCGCCCAGTAACTACTTCTTTGGCGTAGGTTCCATTATTGGATTGGACAAGGAACTTTGCGCCAGCCAAACCCTTATTGGGATTGGTTGTGTCCACCTTTTTAATGGTCAGATCATACTTTTCGCGGGTGATTGTAAGTCGGCCAACCAAGACCGCCTGTACGTCATTGGAAGGATGATGGGAGGAACCGGGGCCTGCGTAATGGTACTCATAGACATCGCAGTCGCCCCAAACGCCCTGCTCACCAAGGCCGAGAATGTATAGTGCACGATCTCGGAAGGACCAGCCCTCCAGCTCATCATCGATGCTTTTGAAGTTTGTCCCATTGATGTTGTTGTGGACGTACATGAGTTCTTCAGCACATGCTGTCGCAGGGTCAGAGAACAAGCCCTCCTTATAGCGCCAAACGATAGCCTGCACCCAGGCGTTCATCACCCAAACATAATCAGGTCCCCATGTCTCAGCGACACCGAGGGAAATGGCTTGATCCGTAAACACCCCGGAGGTGTGGCAATAGAAGTAGGCCATCATGTTCTTCACAGTAGGATCGCTGATGGGCTCAGGCTTATCCCACTTATGGCCTTCCAGCGACCAGCCCATCCCTTTGCCCTTTTCAGAGCAAAAACCCATGACGCTATCGCCGTCATAGTCATATCGCATCTGGTGCATATAACAGACACCCAGCGCCGGAGACTCATAGTGGGTGCCGTTGTAGGTACAATTGGTCAGCTTGATTGTACTTGGGGTCGTTTCAGCAGCGAATGCTGCGGTCGGAAACATACCAAGCACACAGAGCAAGGCCAACAGCATCGAAAGAAGTCTGCTGCCAAGTTTGGTCATGCTTTTCATGTGAGTAGTGCTCCTTAATTCATAGAGTAGTAGTGTTTTAAGCCCCTCTCCAAGGGCTCTTCCAGAGCATTTGGGCACAAAAAAGGTCTCTCAGCATAGCTGAGAGACCTCGCTTTATGACGGATTATGCTCCATATGGATTATAGGTACCCGGCCTGCCTACGATCATATATCAGTAGGTAACGCCATTCTCCCGTGCAACGCCTACCCCGATGGAATCACCATCAGAAACGGTCATTGTCCGGAAGTGCCCGGGCGAATTGACCCAGTTCTCCACCGCCTGCTCGGCTACATGGTCAGTGGGACAGAGTGTGAATACGGTCAGATTGATGCCAAAACCGTAGGGGTAGCCGCTTCGAGCGACCGCCTCACACTCCTCCAGGTCATGATGCCAGGTGTAGTGCTTGTCCGCACACTCCTGAGCTGCGGCCATGAGCCTGTCATCAATTCGTAGGAACTGTGCTCCATGCTGCATCCGCACATCATTGATCCGTTCCACCATTTCAGCCCGGATAGTATCCAGATCGGTGTTGGGCAGAGAAGGCTGGCCAGTATAGGGCTTGTCGCTCTCCACCTGGACGCAGTGATTTTCATTGTCCCAATAGACATTGAAATCTACTGCGGCACCGATGTCACGGAGCATGACATAGTTGTTCCCATTGATCGCATAAGCGGTCATAGGGGTTTCTACACCATCTACCAGGATCGTGTGGGTGCTGCGTTCTGCCATGATACCAGCAGCATAAGCGACAGACCCACCAAAGAGGGTTGCTCCAATCAGGAGTCCGGCCATAAAGGTACCCATACGCTTCATTTTCCTCACCTCATCAAGTATTTCCAGCCACTCTCTCCGGGGTGATCCAATAGCGGATGCTTTACTGCTTCAAGCAGTTCTGAAGGCCACACAGGAAAATCTCTTCCTTCGAAAAAAGTTTTGCCCGCTCCAGTTCCTTGAACTGATCGAATGCGGACTGGGGCAGGTGGACTTTGACCATCTTCGTCGCGCCAGCGGTCATGGGCTTAGTCCGGTGCTCTCGGGAACGAGGCTTGTTGTTCTTCATGATGTACCTCCAAAACTATATCAATGAATCTCTACTGCCTGCACACACAGGCGGAGAGAGGGCTGGTTAGCTACGCAGGTGATCAGTGTGATCCGATTATCTCCCATCTCATTGGTGTAGGAGTAATCAGTACTGGAAATTTTACCAACAAAGGTCACTTCATAGGTCTTCGTGCCCTGGTTGGTCTCGTATTTCACCGTATCACCGACTTTGACGTTCTTCAGTTTCCCAAAATACGGGTGGTTGCCACGGTTGTGGCCAAATAGTGCGACATTGCCAAAATAGAGGCCGGAACCTTCATAGTGGCCAGCACCCTTGGACATGGAACTGTCCGTCGCGCCTTCATATACCTTGACCTTTAGGCCGACACGGGAGATAGAGACAGTGCCAATACTCCCATCAGGCCGAGTGAGATCTGCAATGGTCAACTCTGGCCGGTAAGTGATCTCAATATTGCTGCCGTGGCTGACATCGGAAAAATCAGATTCGGGATAGCCACCGCCAGAGGGCGTGTTCCCATGCTGGCCATACTGGAGGCCACTGGGTAGGTAGGGGTTATTGAGGGACTGTTCAAGAAATTCCTGGCTGAGCCCGTATTTGATTTCAGGAATATCATAGTCGATCTGATTATGCTCGCCATAGTTATAGGCCGCATCATACCGATCTTCATAGTTTGTGCTATCGTAGTATTCCGGTTCTGGGTCAGTCTTAAAAGAGTAGTCCGCAGCACTGGCAGGGACTGCCACGCCGGATAGCACAGCAAGCGCCATGCAGAGGGTCGCTAACTTTTTCATGTATTTTCCTCCTCTAATGGTTCGTCACTCGAACTTCCAACATCGACTTTGAACCAGTACGGTCCATTAACTTCACCAACAGTGTGCTCGAAGATCGCATTGTAGTAACGGATACTGATCTTCTTGCCGAAGAGTTTTCGTGCTACCCGCTCGTCCACTTCGACGGCAATCACGCCTTCTGGCACCTTCTTGAGTCTGTCGATGCGAAGCTCAGGCCGCTTCGCCTTGAGGAGGAATCGACCACACCGGTCATACTCCTTACCCCTTGCCGGTCGCTTCATACACTGTTGTATTCTTACGAGTCAGCAGCACAATTAACAACAGACCGCCCATTGCCACAAGGCAGATGATTCCGATTAGCGGCAGGGTGCCGAGGGATTCGGATTCAGGCTGTACTGGGGTGCCAATGTAAGTTACGGTATACTGGATGCTGGATACACCGGAGGCAGAAACAGTTCCGGTATATTCGGCAGTGGTGATATAGCCTGTGGCTACTTTAGATGATGCGGTACCAGAATAGGTCGCTACGGCAGTGTATGTGGCTGGAACCAGCTCATCTCCCACAAGAGCTGTACTCTCAACACTCCAGGTCACATTGGACAGGCTCAGAGTCCGGCCATTCTTCACAACTGTTTTATCAATATAGGTCGAGTCGTTCCGATCAAGGCCAGTATAATTCTTGGTTGCTGTAACGGTATAACTACTTTGTTTATATCCAGCAGCTTCTGTCTTGATTGTGCTGTGATCAAGTGCCAATGTACCAGATGCGTGACCATCATCATATTCCATCGTAGGCTTCAGTTCTGCCAGAATGTCTTCCAGGTCTTTTGAACTGGTGGTGATGGTTACAGTCTCTGTGTGGCTATTCTGCTCATTGAAGGTCTGCTCCTCTTTAACGATGCTGCTGTATGCGTATAGGTAGCCATCATATTCAAAGTCAGGTTCCTCCAAACTGGATGGATCTTGGTCTGGGAGCAGTGTGTAAACCTTGATGGCTAACTGCTGTCCATTCAGATTCTGGTAAGTAACATCATCAGGGACAAAAGAGGCTGCACTGGCACTCACACACATTCCGAAGCTCAAGGCGAGCGCCAGTACCAATGCCATTACTCGTTTCTTCATGATAGATTTTCCTTTCTCATATTCTCACTCTGTTGATTCCGGAGGCGCAGGATCAGGTGCCAGACATGAGCGGCCACGGCGATATTCAGCAATGCACTCACAAAGAATCTCCATCAGTGAATCCTCATCCAAGCGTTCATTCACCCAAATGCACTGGCGGTACATATAGATGCTGCTACTATCTGTGAGGAAGATAGAGTGCCAACCCGTAAGTGATTCAGCATTCATCGCATTGGCTGACCGATACATATCCACCTCATTTTCCTTTGCAAAGAGGATCTTATCTGCAACGATGATGGACATGATCGGATAAGTACGAATCATGGAGACCAGGACGACACACTCCGTTTCTTCATCCTTATGGATGGCAACGAAGGTATCGCCCTGCTCCTCCACAATATTCAGGCAAGCTCGAATGACATCCCGACAATGCTGCCTCAGCAACGCATTGTCGCTCATCATCAAATTCACCTCAATCTGGCATGACGCTTAATGATGCGCGTGATCAGGCCAAATGCAATGCCTTGTTCCTCATCGACAGAGCGAACGAGAAAACTGACCGTATCCAATTTGCTGGGAAGCTCCTTGGTCCGATAGGTCATGGTCTTTGCATTAGCCCCGGCTTGGAGACGAACGAAAATGAGTCTGCCAATCACATGGGTCACAACGCCATAATACGTTGAGCCAGGCGTCAGCTTCCGCAGATTTGGAAGGTCTGGGTTCTCCGATGCGATGCCCAGCAACACCGATGACGCGGCAGGCAATCAGGATGCCCTCCTTCACACGGCCAGAGGCGTAGTATCTCTGCTGGCGCTGCATGAGGGCTTCACGACGGCTACCCACTGCGGCACGGTTCTTCAGATCGACACCGGAGAGCACGAAATCAACAGTTGCACCCAGAATGCGGCTGAGTCGAAGTCGGAAGTTCAGGGGAGGCTTGGTATTGATCGGCCAATCATCCATGAACATCTCATGTCCGGGGATCACAATACGTACACCCTCATAGTCCACAACACAGATGGGATTGATTCCCTCTGCATTCTCAACGCCGCTCACCACTCCGGTCAGGACCAGATGCCTGTGTATGGCACCATTAAGGTAGTTCCATTTCACATCATCACTGTCTTGGGGAGTGAAGCCACGTTCTTGGTCAGAGAGTTCCAGAATGTTCTGGCTGCGAGGTCTGGGGTTGCGTCTCAGCTCAGGAGATTCTTGGCCATCCTGATTGGACTTCATGGTCGTGTTCTGATCCATACCAGGGTTGGTTCCAAAGTCCTTTTCAGATGATCATCTTCCTTTCAGTTAAATTTCATCCAAATCAACTTCTCGACCGAGACTGGCATTTGTTGTAGGATGCAAGGTGGGTTCCGGTTTACACCCAGCAGCAAGCTGTTTCTCATTGATAGAGTTGATTGAATTGGCAAGTGGATTAGGCTCTAAAGTTTGAGCCCGACCGGATTTCTTCCAGTCGGGCTCGTGCAAGATTGCCTTGCTGCTTTTGAGCTTTTTGTAATCTGGATGGTTGGAGTAATCGAAGCGTTTTGCTCGATACACTTTCTGGCCTCGAATAAAGACCAGCTCCTCATCCGTGGGTAAACGCATCACTTCATCAGGTGTCAGAAGTTGACGCCTTGCGAGTGTATTAGACTGCCTGAAGTTCGGCGTGTAGTTAGTAATGTGCATGGTGTTCAGGTCACGCATGGTGCCTTCCACCTCAACAGAGGCGATTCCGACCCGCTCACTGATCCATTCAGCAGTCAAATTGTCTGTACAGCCAAGGAAGATCGTAGTGTCGCAGGCACCGATGATCTCCTGCCATTGGTCATCAGGGTATCGGTTCCGCATTTGGCCGACATTCTGGAAGAATACTGCAACTGAGCAACCACGGGAGCGGATAGTGCTGCATTTCTTTGTGAAGTCCTTGATGAGGCAGCAGTTAGGAAACTCATCAAGAACAAAGCGCACTTTAGTCGGTAAACAGCCACCCTCGCTAAAGTTATCTGCATATCGAATCAATTTGATAAACAGAAAACTGAAGAATAGGGAGCTGAGGAATTCGAATGTATTATCTTGGTCGGATACGATACAGAAATACGCACATTTCTGCTTGCCAGGGAGTTCTAGATCAATTTCGTTGAAGGAAGTGATATTACGTACTTCCTTCGCCTGCATGACTTGGAGTTTGCTCCCTAGGCCGATGATCACACTGGATCGGACGGTTTCACTTGATTGCAAGAATAATGCGTAAGGGGCGAAGGCTGGCGAAGGTGGCATAACTTCGCCTGTGTATTTATTGACATGCTCTCTCCGTATGCTATTCATGATTTTTGATAAGCCGCGCTCACTTTCATTACATAGGAGATCATAAACTTGACCCAAGTTGCGTTTTTCTGGCGGTAATTCCTGCGAAACATACAGCACTAGAGCTTTGAGCAGGTTGAGTTCTGCATTGAACCAGAATGCCTCAGTTGAATCACCACTCGTACTCTTGAGCACAATGTCTGCAAAGGTCTGCGCCATCAGTTCACTGCCTCCGACTTCTTCCAGGCAGTTCCACGAGTCGCTGTGGTCCATCTGGATCAGGTTGAATACCCGAACAGTATAGCCCTGTTCTCTAAGATACTGACTCATAGATTCATAGATTTCGGATTTTGGATCTGTAACGATCAAACTGTCACCACGCTTGGCTGCTTGAAGGATTAGATTGCGCGTTACGGAACGAGATTTACCCGTTCCTGATGCGCCGCAAATTGCGATATTGGAATTGAGTCTGGTCTTCGGGGGAAGTGTGAATACCCTTTCTTTGATACCATGCCGAGGATGTCTTGGCTGGTCTGACTGGGAGGTCGAATGTCAAAACAAGCATCCGCCTCTCGCTTATCCATGAATGCAGCTGTGCCATGACTGCCAGAATGAGAGATCGTCAGATTTCGCTCACTGTCGGTCGTTCCAGAGTTGTCCCAACCTATTCGAAAGCCAAATACGATTAAAACTGCAACTCCGACTACTATCACACTTAGAGCAATAAGTCCTTCCGGAAATGTGAATACTGCGGCAGCGATTTCATCTAACTCCAGGGAAGGTAAGCCTGGCGAGGTACGGTAGTCGCTCCCCGCCGCCTTCCACGCTGCAATGTTGATGATAAATTGTGCAAGTATCCCGGTCAGATAGAATAGCACTGGAAGTAGGATGAGAATGCTCAACGCCGTTGTGAGTTTCTTTTTCATGGAACTCACCTCACGACACTGACCGAACCTCAACCATTGGACCTAGAATCGATTGAATTGCATCAGTCTGATAATCGAGGCAGATAAGAATTGGGCTTTCTTTGAATCCGTAGGGGGCTAAGTCCATATTGAGCAGTGCCAGCAAATCGCACTGATAATTTAGCGTAACCGGTCGTCGACCATCCTTGGTCACCGCATCATACTCACGGGTTTGGGTTTCCGGTTGCCTGTAATTTGATAGGATCTCAATGTCCATTCTGTGCTTCTCTTCTGGATCGACGATCATCTTCAGCAGGTGATCTCCCAAAAGCGAATTAACCAGAAAATAACAGTGTTCAAAATAGTCGGACACCACAAAGTACCTGCGGCGTCCCTTCCCGCCAGGGTGTCGCGCAATCTTGCGTGCAACGGACATATTCGATCCAATGATGACTTGGCTGAGGGTTTGCTGTGGGAATCCTCTCGCTTCAAGCAGGGTTTGAATTGCACCGCAGGTATTTTCCTCGATCCCTTGCATCCAGTACATCCTGCTATGCCCTGTGAAGTATAGGCAATAGCATTCCTTACCTCGAACGATGACACCTAAAATGCGGGAAGTCTTTGCAACAGATTCTGGATCATACTCCTGTATGGATTGTCGAATCTCCCATGCAGAATAGAAGTAGATCCCACTGTAATCGCCAGGAGTCTTTGAATGGTATTGATCCTTAAACAGCAGGGAAGGCTTTGCGTCTGGCAAGATTGCAGCACCTGAGTTGTAGGCCATGACCAGTGCATAAGCTAACGCATGGTACCGCATGATCTTCTCCGCTGATAGGTGGCCTGCCGGCATCTGGTCACGCTTTGCATAGATGTAGGTAAGAGAGTTGGGATCTGCAATGGCAATATAATCTATGCCTTCAGAGGTCAACCGCAAAGAACGGAGAATTCGTCCTCGATATGTGCAGCGATTAACAACCACATAGCCCAACTCTATCGCTCGATACATCACATGCCGATTCCACTCAGGATGCCCACCAATCCGCACGGCCAACTGAGATGGAAACTCAATACAGTAACCAACAAACCAAAGGAATTCAAGCATCCTATCGCTCTTACAAGTAATCATTTCATCACCTCCAATCCGCTCAGAACAGTCTGCTTAGAGGCTGCCGGCATAAATGCTTACACCGACTGATAAGAAGTTCCATTTGCTCTTGCACAAAAACACCCTCGCTTTTTTGCATGGCGATTTCCATACCGAAAAGCGGGGCTCTTAGAGCCAGTTTTCAAATTGCCTCATTTAGATACCAATTTCTGAGGGCTTTTTTTGTAGATTTAGGTATTGCTTTTGATGTGGTCTTTTGCCCAAATAGAGAGCGTTTCCGGTTGCATCAAGTAGAATTGGGTACAGTCCCGTTCACCCATTTTTTGTGGTCTGGAGGACAGAACAGAGCAACCCGCTGTCGTTGGTCAGCAGGATCGACTCAATGACATCCAGATACCGCTTCGTTTCAATGTTATCGTAATCTCTGACACGCCGGATGCCCAGTGCTTCATCATACATATGGACGATGCAGATTCCGCAGTTACGAAACCGCTCCATCGGATTCTCACGCTGGAATTGGATCAGGCAGTGACGGAGTGGTCTGGTAATGTAGGCCAGATTATCCCGCTGGTTCCGGGATGGAAGTATGGCTGGAACAGTGATTTTTGAGCCATTTTTTCCTCCTCAACCACGCCGATCCCCATTGCAGATACAACGGTATCATAAATGGGTTCGGAACTTTTCCCAAGCACCCGACCAGCCAAGTGCCGGAGCTGCACAGCATTTTCCTCTGTACTGCGGACGAGGCTATATAGTTTTGTCTTGGGGTCATACTGCGGGTTATCTGCCGCATTGTGGGATAGTGCAAATAGTTCCGTGGAGATTGCATCAAAGTCAGAGGCGATCTCCATCATATTCATTAAGTATTTCTGATTCATTTTTGCTTACCTCACAGTTCATAAGCGCCTATTACGCCATTTTCATCGACTAAAAGTGCAATATCATTCTGGATTCTTCGTTCAATATCATTGAGCAAAGTTAGATCTCTGGTAACTAAGAAGCGGACGGACTGCTCTGGCAGTTCGTCCGCTTTCTCATTGATTAGAGCAATATTCATACTCGAAACAGGAATCAGGTCATATTCTTTTGTTTTTGTGCTGATCGTGAGCAAGTGTAGGCCGCTCAGCTGCACAGAAATCCAAGATACGATTCTTGATTCGAATAAAGGCCCAAAAGCACATTACACTCTCCATCTGATTGTACTTCTCCAAGGAGTACCGGCTGGTAGACAGGTATTTGGCGTCTGAGGTGCGATACACCAAGCCCTCACTGCTCAGCCGCGTCATGATCCTCCCGTATTTTGCAGCGGGAAGATAGGAGAATAGTTCCCGCATCTGCCGTTCCTCAACGACACCAAAAATGGCGAGGATTTTTGTGATATAGGCCAATTGCCGGTCCCCAACTACTGTTGCAAATGACATGGTTCTATCTCCTTAATGTCGAGTTATAAGAACGCATAATGTAACTATTTTTTCTAGTTACGTTGAACGTATCTCTAATGTAAAAACTCCGCCGTTGAATGTTCTTCGTTGAGAACGCTTAACGTAAAAGTTTATTGCTGCTCTGAAGGATCTGATTGAGTTCATAACGATCGGTTGTGATTAGCCGCTTCTCCAAATTAGAGGCTTTGAACTCAACAGTGATGTGATTGCTGTTATGAGCCCATTGCCACGTTCGAACCGCGTAATATTAGAAATTTCAGCATCAGTCAGATTCAACGCATCCTGTACGCGAAGTGCTTCGTCATCCTCCAGATTGAGAATGATTTTTTGTCTTAGCATTATTGATGATTCCTTTACCGTACTTGCCCCCATCCAGGCTGAAAAAGTCGTTGAGGTCCTGTGTTGCAGCAATAGCGGCACCACCGTATCCCCGGATGATCTTGAATATCTCCAGACAGAATTCGGCGGCCAAGGAATTACTCCCGGCACCAACCAGCTGCCAGATCTCATCAATGAAGATTGCTTTCTCCTTGGTTCGATCTTCTTTCGCTTTATCCCACACGAAGTCCAGCACGAGAAACATACCAACAGTCAGCAGTTCACCCGTCAGCTCAGAAATATCAAGAACTGTGTAGGGATTGGAAAGATCCACATTGGTCTGCTGATTGAAGGTCTTGGCTGAGCCATGGACAAGTCGATTCAGGATATACCCATGCGTTTGGTTTCCGGGACCTCCATCAGGATATTATAGACATCCTCCAGTAGCGGCATGGTACGGTATCTGCTTGGGTCATCTGGGTCGATTAGCGACTCATTTTCGTGGGTGATTCCCTTCATTGCATAGGTCCGAATTAGCGCCTCATCCAGCAACTGCTTTTTTTCTTCATGGCTCATATCTGGAATGAGGAGGCTAAAAAGATATGAAGTTGCTGGATCTTCTTAGCCAGAATAGAATTCTCGTTGATTCCTCCATCAATAATGGCGTTAGCAGTCTGATCTGTGCGCCGGATCTCCATGATATTGATGCACTGCTTTGAAGCGGGGCTGATGGAGATGAACTCGCCACCCACGTTTCTACAGGCGCGGAGGAATTCATGCCCCTTTAGTGGTGCAATAATGAAAACCTGTGTGCCTTTCCGCCGCATCCGCAACGCCATCAGTTGCATGGTAAAGGTTTTTCCGGCACCACTGGTACCCAGGATAGCCATGTTCGCGTTTTTATAGACCCTGCTGTTAAAGATGTCCACGATAACCAGACTGTTATTGTGCTTATTTACCCCAAGTAGGATGCCGTTTTCATCTGACATCTCATAGCTGGTGAAGGGATAGCAACTGGCAGCGGCTGATGTGAGCATATTTCGTTTACTGCGCTCGAACAGTTTTTTATTCAAACGGCAAAACGGCATTACAGACCGCATGGCATCTTCCTGACGGAAATAGCATGTTCGTACATCCATATCCTGTGAAATCATCAGGCGGCGAACCTCGGCAACCCGCCATTCCAAGTTATCTAAACTATCAGCTGTGACTGTTACGATGATACTTGTGTAATAGAAATCCTCATAGTTGGCAAGTCCCTGCTTTAGGAAATAGCCGGATTTAATGGCACCTTCGATGTCATCAAAGTCTGTATTGGTATCTGAGGTATCTTTGATTCGGCTGCGATTGATGCGGATCTGCTGGCCGAGCTTAGATTGGATTCGCTCTTGGGCTCACGCTGGAAAAAAGAAGTCAACGTCGATT
>VOFI01003470.1_pt1 | contig 14092 bp, 17 predicted proteins | sample 5384131 | NCBI WGS metagenome assembly VOFI01 (sample SAMN12384728, study PRJNA508395) | human gut metagenome | isolation source: healthy gut H | host: Homo sapiens
ACTGTCGCACTGATATTTCTACTCTTTCCTGCTTTGAAATAACGGTTGGATAATTTTTGATAACAAGGGCGATTGCTATTTCAAATAAAATATCATTCATAGTTTTTGCCCCCCTTTATTCTGCAATTTTCCGTCCTCAATGCGGACAATACGATCTGCAAGCTGGGCGATCTCGCTATTGTGGGTAATCATCACAATCGTTTGATGAAATTTCTGGCTTGTTACTTTCAACAGTCCCAATACATCGTTCTTGTTTGTTTTATCAAGATTGCCCGTTGGTTCATCGGCTAATATAATGGCAGGCTTTGAGACAAAGGGCGCGAGCAATCGCTACACGCTGTTGCTGACCGCCGGATAAAGTTGTTCGGCTGTTGCCTGACCGTCCGATAAGTTCGTTCGGCAAAACAATGTTTTTTTTGCAGCTTATCGCCGATATTGCGTCTGCCGTAAGCTGTTCATCGTTGCACAAAACTTTTCGTCCATGAAATTTTATCTGACAATGTGGATTTCCGCTGCCGGAATCCAATTCTACAGGCAGAAAACAATGTTTTGCCATATACAAGTTTTTTGTCTGCGGAAAATGCTCATAAGCAGAAATGTCACAGCCAGCATAATAAATTGCCCTGAAATGTCACAATCCTGTGACATTTCAAAAAAACAGGTTATTCATGGGGAAGAAAAACGGAGAATGTTGAACCTGTTCCTACTTGAGAAGTTACTTGTATATAACCGTTCTGTAAGCTGATAATTTCCCTTGCAAGATACAACCCAATGCCGATTCCCTCTATATCGTGGACATCTTCTTCCCGATAAAAGCGCCTAAAAATTGCTCCTTGCTGGTTTTCGGGAATACCTTTGCCGGTATCGGTAATGCTGACTTTCAGGTGCATTTCCCAGCTTTCAACGCAAACACGAATAGAACCGTACTCCGGCGTGTACTTAACTGCATTATCCAATATGTTAAATAAGGCTTCTGCTGTCCATTTGCGGTCATGGGAAACAACCAATGTTTCCGGGCAGTTTACTTCAACTTGTATGTGCTTTCTTTCAGCGTTCAGAAAAATACCGCCCAGCGCCATAGCAAGAGTATCATAGATAGGCTGCTGTTTCTTTTCAAGTGAGATAACGCCAGTTTCAAGTCGGGAAGTTTTTATCATAGCCTGCATTAAGAAATCCAGTTTATCAAGCTGTGTGCCACTGGCAAGTAGAAATTCCCGCTGTTTATCCGGTGGCACTTCTTGTTCTAATAAGGTGGCATTTATCATTTTTAAGTTTGCTATCGGTGTCTTTACCTGATGAGAAATATCGGAAATTAACTCCTGTAAGTCAGCTCGTTCACTGGCAACGCTGTTTTTGCTTTCCTGCATAACCTCATAAAGACGTACCAGCCGATGATTGATTTTATAAAATAGGTTTTCTTCTTCGGCAACCTGTGATACATCTATTTTTCCATTCATCATTTCGTCTAAGGTGCAGCAAAGCATTTCAGAAAACAAAGTCAGCTTTCGCCGTATCAGTATCACAAAAGCAGTAACACAAAGTAGAAAAAAGCAGACCAAAAGCCATGCTACAAAATACCACAGACATTTCTTTTGTCAGGATATATAGAACCGAAAGCATGACTACGGATAAAAGTAAAATGGTAGTTGCCAGTATTATGCAGACTTTATTTAAGGAGAGTTTTTTGAAATCATTTTTGCGCTCCTCCAATCCACATATAGCCCATACCGTAAACGGTTTTGATGTAGGAATGCTGGTTCGTTTCAATTTTACTGCGGATGCGGCTGATCGTTGTGGTTAGTGCGTGTTCATCCACATAATTTTCATCTGCATCCCACAGCTTTTCAAGCAATACCTGACGTGTCAGGACAGTTTGAGAATTTCTTTGTCAGCACTTTTAATAAACGATATTCCAACGATGTAAGGGTAATCGGCTGTCCTGCAAGACACGCTGATAATTCGGAAAAATTGATATACAAATTCCCATCATCGTAGAAATCTCCGCCGGATTGTGCTGAAATGCGGTTCAGTAAAGCAGATACTTTCTTTTGGAACACGCTGATAGGAAAGGGCTTTGTTACATAATCATCTGCGCCCAATTCAAATCCTTTCAGCATATCGCTTTCCATATCATTTGCGGTTAGAAAAATCACGGCGGTATCAGGACACCTCACAACGAGAAAAAAAATTTAATAATCTGTCAGCTCCACAATTACATTACTCTGCTGATACAGCCAGTCCGTAAATTCTTTCGGGCTGGCTGTTCCTGTTTTTACAGTCCTTTTTTCTCTGCAATGCTTCTTTCTTGAAGTCAGCAAAGGTAACTTGTATTTTTTCCAGACGGTCAGCTGGAAAGCCGTTGGTATTCTTTACTCGGTTGATTTTGTTGCGCCAGTTCTGGCACTCATTTTTATAAAGTAAATCATAGTTGTTTTCTCTGGCTCGTTCGTCAAACTCCCGCTTGTTTTGAAGTGCCTGCACCTTTCGGCATTTGTCGCTGCACAGCTCATACCGCTGGCTCTTTGCCAGAAAATATTTCCCGCAGACCTTGCACTGCCGGAAGCAAAGCCCCCAGTCATTCAGCCTGTTCAGATAATAGGTAATCAACGGGTAGAGGGACGCATAGGCAGACACACATTCTTCTGTGCGCCGGTTGTCCGGGAACCAGAGGTCAAGCCGGGTATCTTCTGACGGTGCGCCTTTGAAATAAAGGCTGCCAGTTTGAAAATGTTTCGGTTTTCCTGTTTCCTTATCAAAGCTCATGGTTCCATCATGGAATACCCCGGTCAGGCTGCTCATTTTATCCATATAAGTTCCAATCTCTGTCCGTGTCACGCTCAAAGTTTATCAAAAAAGTTCCCAGCGGGCGTGTCATATCACAAAGCACCTCTGCGTTTTTGCTCCCGTCCAAACGGAAGCGAATCTGCTGTTCTTCCCCAATCAAAATCCGTTCTTTCATTTTCTTCCTGTCCAGCGTCAGGACAAACAAAATCCTCTCAAAACACGGTTCATGCCGTATAAACTGATTCTCCATCCCTATCCCCTGCCTTTGCTTATGGTAATTATATAATTCAATCATATCCGTTACACTCATGGTATCGCAGAAGTATTGTTTTGTCAAGGTTAGTTCGCTATGATGATTGCGGTTGGTAATTTCGTACTAAACAGTACCTTGACAAGTGAATGACCGTCCAAAAGGGATATGACCGGCAGGAGAAGTGACGCATCCAGCGCACCAATGCAGGGAAACACCGCAGGAATGGGGCAGTTACAGAGATGTAGCTTTTAGGAAAACGGCTTTTGGGGAGAACGGCAACAGGAAGCATTTTAACTTATTTGATTTATGGGAGGAACAGAATGAACGATAAAAAAAGATTGAGCAGCTATGACGATTTACCGCTGGTTCTGGATGTGGCGGACATCCAGCGGATTATGGGAATTTCAAGAGCGAGCGCCTATGAGCTGGTACACACACCCGGCTTTCCAGCGTTCCGCAGGGGCAGACTTATCAAGGTCAGCAAAATTGCTTTCTTTGAATGGATGGCAAAAGGCTCCGAAACCGTACCGGGAAGCGACAAATAAGCGTGAGTTATCATTCCCTGACTTGCAAATACTGCCGCACTTTACAAAGGGGTATACAGAGGGAAAAAACTTAAAAATGATACCGAAACGCTACACCAAAACAGCCTATCTGCGTACAGCAGATAGAAACGGAGAAAGGAGCCGGTTATGGCAAGAATGAGCAACAAGCGGCGGCTGGAATGGTCTTTCTTCTTAAATGACCGCAGCCGTATCACTTACAACGAACTGTGCCGGAAATGCCAGCACGAATGTAAACAGAGCTTCCGGGCGGTTGTGGTTGACTGCCCGAAGTATCTTTCCAAGCGTTCCAAGAAAAAGGACAAGACTGCCAGCACAGCTTGCCTATTCCTTTGATATTGCCATGCAGAATGAATTGACGCTGGAAGAAAACATGGAGCTGGCGAGGAAGTTCGTACAGGAGCAGTTTGTGACAAAAGGCATGATTGCCGACCTTGCTTTTCACAGCCCGGAGAAAGGGGACGGCGGCATCCCTAACCCGCATTTTCATGTGATGACAACCATGCGCCCTTTGAACCCGGATGGCACATGGGGACAAAAACAGCGGCGGGAATATCTGCTTGATGAAGATGGAAACCGAATCCGAAAAAGGACTGGATGTGCGTATCGGATTGGGGAAACGGGAAGCTGCGGTCAGGCTTGCGGAGGACTTCGGCGTTTCCTATGAGAAATCCGGCAATGCGCCGCCAGATAGGAAGCGTCACAACAGGTCACAGCCCCGGCAAAAATCAGCGGAGCAGAGATTTCAGGAAACGGAACGGTATTGTTTCCGGGTGCTATGCGATTATCAGCGCCTGCTGGAGCATTGGAAAACAGCACACGCCCCACAGCCGCAGGATGCCATCTGGCATCCTCTTTTTGTGGAAGCGTTGCAGAGGATAAGCTACACAGAATACCTTTTGGATATTTTGTTATACGGAGAAATAGAAGAAAAAAGCGGCATTGATCGCCGCACAGGGAAAGGAGGTGCTGCGGCTTGAACAGCGAATTTCAGAGCTTGCCGCCGGAAACGCAGGAAGCGGTCAAAAGGACGATGGACACAATGGAACCGGCGCAGACACCGGAAGAAATCCGGGAGACATTAGAGGGGACGCAGAAAGGCGGCGTGAAGAACAGCATCCGAAACTGCCTGACGGTGTTCCAGCGTGACCCGCTGTTTCGTGGGGCGCTGCGCCATACAACGATTTATAACACTGCACTATATTTGAGATTGAGCCGTGACGATGAATTACAGGGGGAAAGCGGCAGTATCCAGACCCAGCGCATGATGCTTCGGCAGTACGCCGCCGAGCATGGATTGACCGTAGTAGACGAGTATATTGACGATGGATGGAGCGGGATGAAATTTCGAGCGTCCAACGCATAACCGAGTATAACTTCAATATGCTGTCCGGAGAAGTACCCAGAACGAGCAAAAGGAACTTGAACAAAAAATAAGACAGCTTCACGAAAACGATGGAAGCCGCCGTACAGACCGCAGCGGATGCTGAAAAGTGGATTGCCCCTGATGAAACAGTATGTCAACCCTGTGGGAGCTGACCGCCGAACTTCTGAACACTCTAATTGAAAAAACAACCGTCCACGAAGCTGTCAAAGGGCGAGGACGGCCGTATTTGCATGGAAAATAGATAATTCATTCACAAATTGGCAAATGCTTGAATAATAGAATGAAGATTTTGAGAAATATTCATTCTGGGCAGCTCATCAGCCCCAACTGGTAAAAGGCCACGGCGCTGGCTGCCGCCACATTCAGGGAGTCCACCCTGTGAGTCATGGGAATCATCACCGTATAGTCGCAGTGAGCAATGGTGTCGGAGGCCAGTCCGTCCCCCTCCGTGCCCATGACCACCGCCAGCTTGGGTTCCCGGGCAAGCTGAGGGTCATTCAGACGGATGGAGTCCTCCCGCAAGGCCATGGCAGCAGTCTTGAAGCCGTATTGCCGCAAAGTTTCCGTCAATCCACGCCTTCGGGCAGATAGGTCCAGGGCACCAGAAACACGTTGCCCATGCTGACCCGGCTGGCCCGGCGGTACAGGGGGTCGCTGCCGGCGGCAGTCAGCAGCACCGCGTCCATCCCCAACGCCGCAGCAGAACGGAAAATGGCGCCAATGTTGGTAGGGTTCATCACGTTTTCCAGTACGGCGATCCGCCGGGACTTGGCGCAGATCTCCTCCACCGTGGGCAGCGGCGGCCGCCGCATGGCGCAGAGCATCCCACGGGTCAGGTGAAAGCCGGTGAGTTGGGTCAGGACCTCCAGCTCCGCCGCGTAGACGGGAATATCTGCCGGACAGCGGGCCAGGATCTCCGCACCCTTGCCGTTGACGTGCTTCGTCTCCATCAGGAAGGATACCGGCGTACACCCGGCGTCCAGCGCCCGGCCAATGACCAGAGGACTTTCCGCCACGAACAGGGCGTTGGCCGGGTCTGCCCGGTTCAAAAGCTGATTTTCCGTCAGCCGGGCATAAATATCCAGTTCCGGGGCGGCAAAATCGGTGATGGGGATGATCGTGGGCATGGCGGCTTCCTCCTACGCGGTATCGTTTGAAAACGGGGCGATGCGACAAAAAACTCTGTCCCTCTATTATAGAGGGACAGAGTGGGAAGGCAAGAGGTGTTACAGCTCCGGGAACCGCTTTCGGCCAAGACCTCCGGCGGGGATCAGAGAAGCGGCTCCGGCAGGTACCCGATAGATCAGGGGATAGGCTGCGGCGCAGACAGCCAGCCCCGCCAGCACATCCAGAACGGAGTGCTGCTTGAGGAATACGGTAGACAGGCTGATGAGCACGGCCATGGTTAGAAAGCCCAGCCGCCAACCCTTGGCGCGGAAGCGCCGGATGTCCCGGGCAGCGAAGTACACCGCAAAGGAGCCGATGACGTGAATAGAAGGGCAGACGTTGGTGTTGGTGTCTGCGGCGTACAGCTTTGCGGTGAACCGCGTCAGCAGGTCGCCGCCCAGCAGTGTGGGCCGCAGATGCTGGCAGTTGGGGAAGAGAAGGTAGGTCACCAGAGCAAAGGAGTATGTCAGGATGATGAACCACATCATCCGCCGGAAAGCGGGAATGTTATAAAATAAGGTGTAGAGCAGCATCCCTCCTACAAAAAGAAACCAGAACGCGTAGGGGATGACGAACCACTTGCAGAAGGGGATCCAATGATCCAGCGCGCAGCGCATGGGGGCATAGTAGACGGCAGGGCGGTAGTTTTCCAGATAACAGAATACCAGACTGAAAATCGGCCAGAACAGCAGCAGCTTCAGATGCCGGAACTGCGGGGTATTCAGCCGGCTCAGACGGAACTGACGGTAATCGATCAGAGGCAGCTTCATAATCAAGATCCTCTCAGCCGCAGAAAAACGCGGCGTGCCAGTAAAATAAAAATCACATTTTGGAGATTATAGGCGGTTCTGCGAGAAAAAGTGTGAAAAAATTTTTAACAAATATTAAACACTTGCAGAGAACAGAACATAGCGCCGCTGGCCGGAAAAAACGGCAGGCACCTCTGCAAAAGCTTACTTAGGAAATCTTAACAAAAATTAACGGCTGTTTTGTGCAAAACGACCATTGCAAAAATCGGGGAAAGCGATAGAATAAGGGCCTTGTGAAAAAATGTGTGTATGCGGTGGAACCGCATGGAGAGGAGTTTTTTGTGTCATACCATTATTTACTGGATCTGGCGTTGATTTTGTTAAGTACGAAGCTGCTGGGCCTTCTGACACAGCGGTTTCAGATGCCTCAGGTAGTGGGCGCTTTGCTGGCGGGCCTGATCCTTGGCCCTGCGGGACTGAATGTTCTGACAGAAACTGAATTTATTTCCCAGCTCAGCGAATTGGGCGTCATCGTGCTGATGTTCTCCGCCGGTATGGGAACGGACATCAACGAACTGAAGCACAGCGGCAAGGCTGGCTTTTGGGTGGCTCTGCTGGGTGTGATCGTGCCCCTGCTCATGGGTACGGCTCTGGCATGGGGCGCTGCCGCCGCAGGCTTGATCGAGAGCAACGGTATGCTGGAAAATGTATTTGTGGGTACGATCCTTACGGCGACCTCAGTCAGCATCACGGTGGAGACCCTGAAGGAGATGGGTAAGCTGGAAACGAAGGTGGGCAACACCATTCTGGCAGCAGCCCTGATCGACGATGTGCTGGGTCTTGTGGCGCTGACTCTGGTCAGCAGTCTGGCCGGCGGCGGGGAGAGCGTTGGACTGGTCCTGCTGAAGATCCTGGGCTTCTTTATCTTCGCGGCTGTGGCCGGTGTGGGGGCCAACCGCCTGTTTTGCTGGATGCTGAAGCGGCAGGGAGGCTGGGCCACTCACCGCAACTCCGTTCTGGCCTTTGTGCTCTGCCTGGTGATGGCCTACTGCGCGGAGGAGTTTTTTGGCGTGGCGGACATCACCGGCGCCTATGCCGCCGGTCTGGCCGTGGCCTGCACCCCCAAGGGAACCTATATCCAGTCCAAGTATAATCCGCTTGGCTATCTGCTGCTGACGCCGGTGTTCTTCGCCGCCATCGGCATCAACGTCAAGCTGGACGGCGTCAGCGGCGGGATGCCGGCATTTTCCGTCCTGTTGCTGGTGATCTCCGTTATTTCCAAGCTGGCGGGCTGCGGCTTGGGCGCAAAACTCTGCGGCTTTACGGAGCGGGAGAGCATTCAGGTGGGTGTGGGCATGGTCTGCCGCGGCGAGGTGGCGTTGATCGTAGCCAACCGGGGACTGTCCATGGGCGTTCTCAGCAGTGCGATGATGACACCGGTGGTCATCACCGTGGTAGGCGGCACGATTCTGACGCCGATCCTGCTGAAGCTGGTTTTCCGGGGCGAACCGCAGGAAAAGCTGGTGGAGAGCAGCTTGGCGGACCGCTACGAGAAGACGGCGCAGTTGGAGGATGCCTCTCAGCAGCTTTTGGATGCTGACGCGGCCATGATGCGGAAGAACAAGTAACACGGCTGCCAAAGAAGGCCCATTCAATTTTAAATCTGTAATAGAAACATACGAAGAACCGCCCCGGCCTTGCTTCACGGCAAGCCCGGGGCGGTTTTTGGCAGATGATTATGCGGTCATAGGGCAGTGGGCAGCATGGCCGCGCCGATGATCCCGGCGTGGTAGCCCAGCGTACAGCCGAGGATGCGGGTGTGAGTCTGCAAATACTGATTGCCATAGACCTGGGGCGCAACGGCTTCCCGCAGGGGAGCCAGCAGCGCCTCTCCCTGATTGGCGATGCCGCCGGAGAGCGCCACTACCTCGGGAAAGAAGCAGTTGATGACATTGGCGATACCTACGGAGAGGTAGTGGATGTACCGCTCCACCACGGCGACGGCGGTAGGGTCCCCCTGCTCCTTGGCACGGAAAATGGTCTGGCCGTTGACATCACCAACCTCTGCGGCGGTGGCGTGGAGCAGGCTTTCTGGATGCTGGGCCATGGCCTCCTTCGCCATGCGGATCAAACCGGTGGCGGAAGCGTAGGTTTCAAAGCAGCCTTTTTTCCGCAGGCGCAGAGCGCGCCGCCGTCCTCCACCACCATGTGTCCCAGCTCTGCTGCGCCGCCGGTGCAGCCCGTCAGGATCTTTCCATTCAGCACCACACCGCTGCCTACGCCGGTACCAAGCGTCAGGATCACGGCGCTGTCCACATTCTGAGCACAGCCCGCTACTACCTCGCCCAGCGCGGCGGCGTTGGCGTCATTGGCCAGACGGACGGTATAACCGCTGTATTTCTGAACGGCGGCCCGGAGATCAAAATTTTCCCAATGGAGGTTGGCGGAGTAGCGGACGATACCGCTGTGATCCTCCACAATGCCGGGACAGCCCACGCCCACGCCGCCGATCGCCTGGGGATCGTATCCTTCCGCCAGAGCTGTGATCAGTCCGGCGATCTCGCGGGCCACGTGCTCAGGCCCTGATTCCCTCTGGGTGGGGCAGGAGGCTTCCTTCAGGATCGCGCCGCCTTCTGTGACAACGGCCCCTTTGATGCTGGTGCCGCCGAGATCAATACCGATGTAGTGCATATGTTACCTCCTTGATGCGTTCCCCGCAGGGCGGTGAGAAATTTAACTTATATGCAATTATATAGCAGAAGCCGGAAAGAAGCAAACGGTTCCGGCAGGAAGTACGGAAAAATTGGCGGACGGCATCTGTACCGGGATTTGGCGGGGGATCTTTTTGTGCAGAGCTTCAAAAGTTGAAATGAAAATTTTACAGATTGCTGTCTTTTCATAAGAATAGGTTTGTGATAAAATGACTGAGAAAAACGATTACTTTAAAATGGGAAAGAATCGGCGTTTCTTTTGAAATGGCGGAAGGAGTGCGTGAGATGCGAAAGACAAAGATTGTATGTACCCTTGGCCCCTCCACGGACAGGGAAGGCGTGCTGCGGGAGATGATGCTGGCGGGCATGAACGTGGCCCGCTTCAACTTCTCCCACGGCACCCACCCGGAGCACAAGGCCCGGCTGGACGCGCTGAAGGCGCTGCGGGGAAGAACTGGACGCCCCGGTGGCGGCCATGCTGGATACCAAAGGTCCGGAGGTGCGGCTGAAGAACTTTGCCGGCGGACGGGTCCATCTGACCGCCGGTCAGGAATTTACCCTGACCACCATTCAGGTGGAGGGGCGGACGGCATCATGGTGGCCCGGGGGGACATGGGTGTGGAGATCGACTTCACAGAGATTCCCGCCATCCAGAAGGATATGATCGCCCAGTGCGTGGCCGCCGGGAAGCCTGTAATTACTGCCACCCAGATGCTGGACTCCATGATCGAGAACCCCCGGCCCACCCGTGCCGAGATCACCGACGTGGCCAACGCCATCTACGACGGAACCAGCGCCATCATGCTCTCCGGCGAGACAGCGGCGGGCCGGTACCCCGTGGAGGCGGTGCAGACCATGGACGCCATTGCCCTGCGGACCGAGGCGGACATCAACTACGCCAAGCGGATGCGCAACCTGCCGGGTTCCAGCCGCCTGTCCATCGCCGCCGCCACGGCCCATGCCGCCTGCACCACTGCCAAGGATATCGGTGCCGACGCCATCCTCACCGTCAGCCAGAGCGGTGCCACCGCCCGGCTGGTGAGCCGTTTCCGCCCCGGAACCACGGTGGTGGCCTAAAAAGCCTCCGGTCCGCTGTGCATCTGCCGCAGCACTGACGAGGTGGCGGAGAAATTCCAGCCCGGCGATGTTCTGGTGGTGCCCTATACCACCAATGAGCTGCTGCCCTATATCCGACAGGCGGCGGCGGTCATCACTGAGGAGGCCAGCGTGGAGTGTCACACCGCCACCATCGGACTGGCTCTGGACAAGCCGGTGATCGTGGGAGCCGCCGGCGCTGTTCAGCGGCTGACGGACGGCACGATGGTCACGGTGGACTGCGCCCGCGGTCTGGTCCGGGCCATGCCCTGAATTACTGTATATAACCGCATGTATTAGAAGCCCGGGAGGAATCATTCCGTATCAGGTTGAAGACGTACATAGGCTGGGTGCGGTGGATACGGCCGAGGATGAATACCTTGAAGGGATGATCGTAAGAATTCTTGGGATGGAAGTTTACAACAGCGTTGAATAAGCGTTTGCTTTGGCGGACTGAATAGCACATACTGAAAATAAATAGGAGCAAGGCCGAACGATGCCCTGCTCCTGTTTTGCATCCCTGATAAAGAAAGGTTGGTTGACCAAGCGGCAATCAACTTAAAAAGGAGATAAAAATCGCACTGCCGTGGACAAGCGAAACAAGCCATGCTATAATAAAAAATACGTTTGGCCGCTTTCTATATTTAAGGATCGGCGGCTGTTTTTGAAAGGATCATAGCGATGAAGCAGTGCGATAAAAAGTCCCTCCTGACTCTCTGCCTCGGCGCCGCGGGTATGTCCTTGCGGCTGCTGCAAAACTTGACCGGGTTTGAACCGGGCACCGGACTGCCCATTCCCGGTAGTATTCCGGGAATTTTGTTGCCGGTGCTGCTGGCGCTGTCGGCGGTGATGCTGTTCCGGATGAACAGCAAGCTGCCCAAGGGACCGGTGGAGGTCCCGCTGTCACGGCTCCTGAACTGGAATGACAAGGAGGGGCTGTTTGGGATTTTGGCCGGCGGCTGCGTCATGGCATTTTCCGGTGTGCTGGAGATCGCCAATGCGTTTGGACGGACGGTCACGGCGGTTTCTGCGGACGGCATGGAGATCGTTACGGTCAGTGCGGGGGCCGGCCGCTCCGGTGTGGTGATGGGCCTGCTGGCCGTTGTTGCAGGGATCTGCCTGCTGGCAGGCGTGGCCATCTGCCGCAAAACGCCGGATACGGAACCCCAGATCCTGCTGGCGGTGCCGGTGCTGCTGCTGGCCCGGCTGATCTTCGCCTACCGGCTGTATTCCGTTGACCCGGTGCTGGCGAACTACTACCTGGAGCTGCTGGGGCTGATGCTGCTGATCCTGGCCTCCTACCGGCTCTCCGGCTTTGCCGTTCAGGCGGGCGGACCCCGGATGTTCGGGTTCTATGCCGACCTGACGGCTATCCTGGCCGTGACGCTGCTGGCAGACGGACACAGCGCCGCATTGCTGCCGCTGGGCGGCGCCGCCGCTCTGGATGGCTTCCAAAGAGCCATGAGGATGTCCGACATTGCGGAGAAGAAAACGGAAGAATAAAAAAGTGCATGGCCCTGACGGGTTTCCGTCAGGGCCATGTTTTTTGCGGCAGACATACAAAAAGACCGTCTTTCGACGGTCTCTTTGTATATGATTGGGAAGATTGGATGAAAAGAAGTTTTGTCTCTTGCAAGTATTAAGATACTAGAGAGTTGTTAAGCAAACCAGCATGAATTGTTACAAAAGATTTAAATCTCTCCGCGTTTCTTAAAAACTTTGCGTCGACGGCTTTCCTTGGCGAAGCTTTTCGAAAAATTCCGCCAGTACCGCCTGACAGTCCTCCGCCAAAATTCCGCCCACCAGAGCGGGTCGGTTGAGGGAACTGCTCCATAAACAGGTTGGTCACGCCGCCGCAGGCACCGAAGGTACTGTCCCGTGCGCCGTAGAACACCTTGGGGATCCGGGCGTTGAGAATGGCCCCGGCGCACATGGGGCACGGCTCCAGCGTCACATATAACGCGCAGTTGTCCAGCCGCCAGCTCCCCAGCGTGGCGTTGGCCTGGGCCATGGCTTCCATTTCCGCGTGGGAGCAGACCGCCTGCTTTTCCTCCCGGCGGTTCCGCCCCCGGCTGATCACGGCCCCGTCCCGGACGATGACGCACCCCACCGGGACCTCACCGGCATCGGCGGCTTCCCGGGCCAATTCCAGGGCTTGAGACATATAGTATTCATGCGGCTTTGTCATGTGAGTCCTCCTGTATGAAAAATGGTATATTTGTCAAGACTTTCCGTAAACTGATAGTGCCGAGACAGGAACTGCTCCGGCGGTGGGAGGGAGATTATGATGAAACAATCCAGAAAATACGCCCCGGACTCGGAAACGCTAGCGCTGCGGGCGGAACTGCAAGCGGCCCAGAGTGAGCTGGCTCTGGCTTATCGGCAATTCGATCAGGCAACGGCCCCGGAGCTGGTGGAGTCCTGTATTTACCGCATCAGCGCTGCCAAGGCTCGGTGTGATTACTACCTCCGGGTGCTGAAGGCGCGGGAGCCTGTGGCGGCGGGATCCGCCAAGGGAGGGGCTGTATGGACCTGAATCAGAAAATCATTGCCGGCTTGCTGCTGGCTTTTTTTCTCATCACACTGCTGCGGATCTTCCGGACGCCCCTGCGCCTTGCCCTGAAGCTGCTGATGAATACGGCACTGGGGTTTCTGGCTCTGTGGGCGGTGAACGCCACCGCTGCCGTTACCGGTGTTGCGCTGGGACTGAACCTGCTGAACGCCCTGACCGTCGGCGTTTTGGGGCTGCCGGGTTTCGTGCTGCTGTTGTTGGCGCAGTGGGTGCTGTAAGGGTACATAGTTTGTCCTGCCGCAGGGGATGTCATGCCCCTGCGGTATTTTTCAAAAATACAATTTTAGATTTCGGCCAACATCGAGCGCAAGTGGTACGTCGTGGATGCCGCCGGTAAGCCCCTGGGCAAGACCGCCGTTCGGGCTGCTGACCTGCTGCGCGGCAAGACCAAGGTTACCTACACTCCCAACGCTGACTGCGGTGACAACGTCATCGTCATCAATGCCGGCAAGGCCGTCCTCACCGGCAACAAGCCCGAGCAGAAGTACTACCGCACCCACTCCGGCTGGGTGGGCGGCCTGAAGGAGACCAAGTATCGCCTGCTGATGCAGGAGAAGCCCGAGGTCGCCGTGCGTGTGGCCGTGCGTGGCATGATGCCCCGCAACATCGTCACCAAGGACTCCCTGAAGCGTCTGCACATCTACGCCGGCGGCAGCTATGAGCATCAGGCTCAGAAGCCCGAGCTGGTCAAGTAAGGAGGAAGAAAGAGAATGTATCAGTCTAAGAATCCCTATATGTACGGCACCGGCCGTCGTAAGTCCTCCGTGGCCCGTGTGCATCTGTTCCCCAACGGCACCGGCTCCATCACCAT
>VOFI01003734.1_pt1 | contig 14078 bp, 19 predicted proteins | sample 5384131 | NCBI WGS metagenome assembly VOFI01 (sample SAMN12384728, study PRJNA508395) | human gut metagenome | isolation source: healthy gut H | host: Homo sapiens
AGTCCGTTAATGCAAACCTTCTCAACATCTTCATACTCTGTAGCCAGCTCATCAGCCATGGAATGCAGATCATACTCTGTTCCAACATCTGTAGCGGTCACTACCATGTTCACGCCTTCTTCAGAATCTGGATCCTGTGCCTGGAACATAACACCGTCTGCTGCATCTTCATCTGAAATTTCCAGAACATCCCAGTTACTTGGTACATAGAGATCGAAGCCCGGCTCAAAAGATAACCATGTTCCTTCATATGCAGCTTCATCAAGCATGTCCATTGTTAATTCTGTAATCTCATCATCTGCAGTCTCAGTATCTTCTGCTGCATCTGCCTCAGCCCATACAGGAGCAGAAAATCCGGTTACCATTGCTGCGGTACATAACATAGCCATACCTTTTTTCCAGTTTTCATTTTTCTACCTCACTTTTATCATATTTTGTGATATTATATAGAGGACCTAAAAGTTTATAATACTTTCTAACGCCTCATCACCTTGAGGTTACTATATCCGATTTATTTTGAAAAAACAATATACATGGGATGAAATGACACTTTCAGTGATATTTTGATGTTCCTGTTCACAGCAACATTTTGATTTACTGCAGATTTTCATTCTTTTGGAGGATTTCAGCATTGAACATTGCAATAATTGATGATGTGCAGCAGGATCTTGATGCACTTGCAGAAGCTGCCCGGGAACATTATGACCCAAAACAGATATCTATCCACTACATACCTTCTCTTCACCTGAAGATTTCTGGAACAGCTATTCTCCCGGCAGTTATGACCTGATTTTTTTCTTGATATCTACATAAAGCAGGCCAATGGTATGGACTTGGCCGCCCAGCTTCGGGAAAAAGGCGACTCCTGTGCTCTTATTTTTGTTACCAGCAGCGATGCTTTTGCGGTTGCCAGTTACGACGTGCAGGCAGCTTATTATCTTCTGAAGCCTCTTGATACAAACAAGCTCACAAAGGTATTGGACTCCATTCAGATCAAGCGTGCACAGGATACACGATATATAGAGGTGATCTGCGACCGTACCCTTCTACGTGTTCCTGTAAAAACCATTTTATATGCAGACACCTTTCACAATGCTGTCCAGCTTCACACAGACGCAGGAGTTCTGCGCACATACCTGACTTTCCAGAAATTCGAGGAACTGATTCACGATCTCCCCTGTTTTTCTCCTGCTACCGCGGCTGTCTTGTGAATATGGACCGCATTTACAAAACCACTGGAGGAGGGCTTTCTTCTGGACAACCAGGAAACCGTCCAGATCCGTAAACGGGGAGCTAACGCAATCAAGAAGGAATATCTGAATTATCTTTTCTCATAATACAAAAGTCTGCACAACTGGTTGCGCAGACTTTTTATGTGGAAGAAAGACCCGGCAAAATTTCTCAGCCTGTCAGTCAGCTTTGTCAGAAAGCCGTAAATCCATATCTTCCAGTGGAATAAACACATTCGCCCGAATATACCGTTTCTGGCAGAAAAGTCGGCATATCCACCATATTTCTCTGCTGTTTTGGAAACAGAAGCAATTCCAATTCCCTGCCCGCTGTGACTTGTGGAATAAAAAGCTGCCCCATTTCTCTGCACTTCTCCTGCATAGGTGTTTTCAATATTGATCAGAAGTTTTTCCCATTTTTACTTTGCAGATGCAATTTACGTAAGCCTCATCTGCGTTCTCTTCTTTTTGCACTGCTCTCACTGCATTTTCCATCAGATTACCAAAAATCCTGCAGATATCCAGATCCGAGACTTTCATTTTCTCTGGAACTTCTAATGAATATTTGTACTTTATGCCTTTTGCTCCAGCTGTGACGCATAGTAATGTAAGATTGCATCCACAGACATGTTCTTGCAATAGCATACTGGTGTCTGCATTTTTTCGGTGCTCTCCTGTGCGAACTGATGAAAATACGCTTTCAGTTCTTCATAATGTTCCTGTTCCAGCAGAATGGAAGCAGTACGGATATACTGTCTGAAGTCATGTCTTGTACGGCTTGCCTCTTCCAGTGCATCAGTTAACTTCTCATAATGCTCCTTTTGCATAAGCAGACGCAATTCCATCTGTCTGGACTGTTCTTCATAGATCAGCCGCATCCGATAGCCTTCTGTCAGTTTTCTCCAGAGAAGCATTCCAAATATACCTGTCAAAATGACGCCGCCCCATTCTGGAAACCAGCCGCCAATAATCGGATCATACAAAGACCATATGCGATCTGCTGCCAGAGATACTGCATAAATTACGGTTCCTGTAAGAAGCGAAATGCCCTGCATCCCTTCCGTATAGAAAAACGCAGTTAAAAACAAGGCATACAGCGGTAAACCATTTCAGCACCTCTGTTGCCGCTGAAATACCATAAGAAAGAGCTGCGGTCTCCATTCCCCTGCAAAAATCCCGGCAAGCGTAACCCCAAGACCTGCCACAGCTGTAGCAAGAACCCCCATGCCATCCACTTATACTTTTGCCCGGTGATCTCATATTCCAGCAAAAGCATTGCCGGAAAAGCGAGAAAATAGAACAGCATTTCAACAGAGAACCAGGGCTGTACTCTTAGCGCCAGGTATGTATGCAGAAGGGGATAGCAGGTATACCCGAGCACACAAAGGCATACTCCTGCAAAAGTACATTTGCCCTGCATCTGGTTTTAAAAAATGCCCATACAGGAAAACGCCAGAACCAGAATGATCAAGGTAAATACAGAGGAATTGATAAACACCGCAATTCCCCTTATGGTGTTTATTTTAAAGGATTTCCAAAAACAGGTACACTCTGGATTCCCGGCGAAGCAGAGCTTTTATCTGTCACTGCAATCAGAATTTCTAATGAAGTATTGGCCTTGAAGGTAAACATTCTGTTCTGAGTCCGTTCCACATAATGATCCGGGTCCGGATTTCCCATCTGTCCGACCAGAACACCATCCACATATAAATTATATGCTGAAAAAATTTCCGGCAGATACAAACCATATGTATGCTGCTCAGCGGGAAGCATGATTTTTAACCGATATGTACCACTTCCATACGGACTTCTCCCACTGTTTCCAAGTTCCATTCCACCATATTCCCCAATAGAAATATAACGAAAATAATATTTATCCAGATCATCCTCCGGCGTAAGAAGTGCATCCGGATAATATTCCCATTCTCTGGACAAATAATAGACAGGAAAGCTCTCATAGGAGCCATCTGCATACAAAAAGTCCGTGTATGGCTTTTTCCTCTCTTGTCATATATTTGTTATTTGAACAATACAACACGTAAAAAACATAAAGGATAGAATCATGGTTATGATTACAGTTCCCCCACAGCAGCTTCCTTCCTTTTTATTTGCTTTGTTCTCCTTCACCCCGTTCCCCCTTTCGGACTTTTCGCCGCGTCTCATTGGTATATTCCATAACAATATTAACAAAATAACAATTATTATAACAATTGAAGCCGTTTTTTATGTTGACTGTTAAGATTCATCTGAATTCGCTTTCTGGTTTTTGACATCTTCCGAAAGAAGTTCCTCGACCTGTTCGGATAGATTTTCCTCCCCTGAGTCCTCCTCATTTTCAGAACTGTCTTCTTCCAGATCATCATCTTCTGTGTCTTCCTCACTCTCTGTCTGATTTTGTGGTTGCTCTTCCACTGTATAATCTCCGGTTTTATCAATGGGAATCACCGCAGCGTTCTGTGCATCATTTACCGAACCTGTATAGGAGTTACCTTCTTCGTCTGTCAGCATAGTCTGAGAGTCACGGTTCGCATACGGAATCTCCACGGTAGCTCCTGGAATATCTGTAACAGCTTCTCCGTTTTTGGAAATTTTTACAGAAACATCACTTCCCACCCAGGAAATGTCTGTCTCAATCTGATCCTCCGCTTTTTATATTCCAGTCTTTTACCACTTCCACAGGAACCCTTACCAGCACTCCGTCTCCTTCAAAAGGAATCAGCTTTACACCATTCTTCATAAGATCCAGCAGCCTGTTTCCTACAAGGATGGCGGAAGTATCCGTTACCCGCTCCGTTTCATCGTCAATATCCGGAAGCTCTTTGCCATCCCTGTCTGCATAATTGCGCTTGTACCAGTGCTCATTAGAAATAAGCTCCCCACCATACACAAAAGTATATACCCCGGTACTTCCACCTGGATAGGTTACGTAAATTCCATATTCCCTGCCAGCTTTAAGAACACCTTTTTTCAGATACAGCCCCTTTCTGTCAAAATAGAAATTATTTTTGCCTATTTCTTTATCTTCATTATTTTCCAGCAGATATACCTGCAGATTGTCCAGCTGTTCATCTGTAAAACAGTCTAATATCATAGGAAAGAACAGAACATCCACGCCAACCACACAGCACGTCTGTACTTCCGGCTGATCCGGGCGCTGAACGGTAATATAAGCAGACGCCCCCGGAACAGTAAGCTCCTGATCCACCGTGCAGCCTTCTGGAGCTGCAAAAGTTCCCGTCACTTTATAAACGCCAGGAGCATTCACATCAACCTGACTGAAATCCCATACCGAAGGCATGATAAAAGCCGGATGGGCCGCAGTATCCTCATATTCTTCACAGGTGCTCCCCCAAAAATATAAAAAGTCTCCTCCAGCTCGGTCCGTACTTCTGCCAGACTCTGCCCCGCCCGCACCGCATATACCATACAGCGCTGCAGGCTCTTTTCGTCAATCTCCTCGCAGGAACGGATAACAGTATCTTTTTGATACTGTCCCGCCAATTGTTCCAGGCTGATAACTGAGAATCTCCAATCTTCCATCTGACTGATAGCGGTATTTAAGATTTCTGGTTTTCCCTTCATTATAAACAACTGTCAGTGTATATATATTTTCAGCTATCATACTCTGGCAGGAAAGATACATCCCATCGGTATCCGCAAATCCATATCCTTCCTCGCTTACATTTACCCAGTCCTCTCCTTCTTTTTGAAGCCATATTGCCATCTTATCCGGATTCTGCTCTGTGATCCATGGAAAATAGTAAATACCTGCTGAAATCATTCGGGAATACACCTGAATCTCCGGCTGTCCCGGATTCTGTACAGAAATCCATGCTGTCCATTCCGGAAGACCGACATTGCTTGTATATCCTTCCGGAAGTCTCACTGTCCCTGTAATCTTATAGGCTCCCACAGTCTGAATATCAATTCCGGAATAGTCCCAGATTGCATCCAGATAAAGCTCTTCTCCATCTTCTGTATATGCAATGCAGCTCATGCCATCATAAATTTCCTGCAGTTTCTGCAGGCTTCCGCCTTTCAAAACTACTCCGGCAGGTATGTAGAAAATTCTGGAAAAATCCCTTATTACATTCTCCGCTGCCCTTACTTCCTGCACGCTTTTCCAGGCAAATATGCAAAGCAAAAAGAAAAAAAACACTTATCAGACCTTTTAACCTTTTTTCATTGATTTTCTCCCTTGTCCCAAGCATATAAGATTTTATCGTATAATACAAGAAACCTGTGGCGAACCGCAGGTTTCCGTGAAAAAAAAAAATGGGTGTTACTGTTTACTTTATCACAACAACAAGAGCGTGTTTGAAAAAGGCTTTCTGCAAGATGTGCGTCACAATTTGTGGGGCGTGCAGATTGCAGGAATAATTTTTCAAACAGGCTCTAACTTTGCATTGTACCGTAATATGTTTTACATGAATGTCTTACTATCAGAAACAAAACTCCCTGAAAAAATCACATTCTGCATCATTGCACTGGGGCAGCATCAATTGTTTTTTTACATCGCAGTGGAACACGTGACCAAGTTTATTAACCTTATCTCCAAACACACGATATACAAAGGGTACATTATTCTCCATCAGTTTCTGGACTAATGCAGGTGCCTGTGCTTTCTGATGATCTGCCACGGAAGTCATGCAAAATACAGGAGGATAAACATCTGTAATGCCGTTCAGCACATCAATGCTCTCCAGTTCTTCCTCTGTACCGCCTTCCGGAAGAAGTTCCTTCATGATCAGTGTCGTCATATTGTCTGACCCTTCCCTTGGGATCCTGTACACACCGCAATTTAAAGCAATTGCAGTAAGGGCAAAGCCCTCTGGTACAGCAAAATCATATTTGGCAGCATATGCCGGATTCGTGCAGATTGCTGCATAAAGCCCCAGAAGATGAGCTCCTGCAGAATCTCCTACTGCAAAAATACGTTCTGTGTCAAAATGGAATCTTCCTGCACGCTTTATCACCCACTTGCATACCAGATTTACATCCTCTAACTGTGCTGGAAATTTGCTCTCAGGAGCCAGACGATATGTAAAGTTTACAACTGCAAATCCTCGCTGTGCAAGACTCATACAATAGTACTGGTATCTTTCTTTATCTCCATACATCCAGGCTCCTCCATGAACGCTGATAATGATCGGAAGGTCTTCTCCCTGTGCCTGCTTCGGCCTGTATACGTCCAGTCTCTGCATCTCCCTGTCATCATGTCCATATACAATATTATCCCAACGTTAAATTCTGATCTGATCTTTATCGCTTAATTCAGACATTGTAGTTCCTCCAGGTAATGTATTTTTCTGTGAATATTATAAATGAATTATATAGAAAAACAACAGGAAAGAATCCTGCTTGCTGCATAAAAAAAGAACACCCAATCAACTCAGGTGTTCTTTAAAGATTCGCTATTAGTCTTCAACTTTAACGATCTCTTTTTTGTTATAGCTTCCGCAAGCCTTGCAAACTCTGTGTGGCATCATGAGTTCGCCACACTTGCTGCATTTTACAAGGTTCGGAGCGCTCATTTTCCAGTTTGCTCTTCTCTTATCGCGTCTTGCTTTGGAAGATTTATTCTTCGGACAGATGGACATTTCGGTTACACCTCCTTAAATTTACTGAATATATCACTGATAGCTGCCATGCGGGGATCCTTAGGCTCCTCGGCACATCCGCAGGGACCATCATTCAGGTTCTTCCCGCATCTGCTGCAGATACCTTTACAGTCTTCTTTACATAAGACCTTTAAAGGCCAGCATATCAATACCTCAAGATAGACCAGCTGGTCCACATCCAGGTCATAGCCGGTGAGATAGCTGCTCTCATCCAGATCATTCACACGTTCTTCATCCGTAAGCTTCATGTCGAGTTTTCCTCTTGAATTCAAAAAGGAATCCTGGTCCTAACCTCTTCCAGACATCTGTCACAGGGAATTCCAACAGTCACAAGACCGCTTCCCTCCAGTTCCAGAACTCTGTCGCCGGTATTCGTAATCGTAAGCTCTACAGGTTCCTTAGCCAGTACTGGAAAGGTTCCCTGCTGGAAGGTGATGGTATCCATCTCAAAAAAGCAACACTGTAGTGCCGGCTCTTACCCTCGCTGGATGAAATGTCTGATAAATGTATCTGCATAATCGTCTCCCTATTCACACTTAATCAATTATACATACCCTGTCATTATTTGTCAACTTGAATTTTCCCTTATATACAATAATTTTTCAAAAATAATAACAAAAGCTGACGAAATTTCAGGTGGAATATTAAATCAATTTCCTGTTGCATATAAAATCCTGCCAGAGTGTATGATTCTCTGACAGGATTTATGCATTTTTATAAAGTAATACAGTATTACCGCAAAGCAGCCTGCCTCTCAGCAACTGACTTTGCCATGTACTGCTGATCACACTGCAGCTAATTATTTTACAAGTGCTACCGTATCACGGCAGATTGCAAGCTCCTCGTTAGTCGGGATAACTGCAACCTTTACCTTGGAGTCAGCACCGGAAATAACAACTTCCTCGCCCATAGCCTCATTAGCCTTAGCATCAATTGTAACACCAAGGAATCCAAGATAAGAGCAGACTTTCTCACGAATCATGCCAACATTCTCGCCGATACCAGCTGTAAACACGATTGCATCAACACCGTTCATAGCAGCTACATATCCACCTACATATTTCGCAATGCCATAGCAGAGAACTTCGATTGCATTCTTAGCATCCTCGTTGCCCTCAGCGGCTGCGGCTCTAAGGTCACGCATATCACTGCCGACTCCGGACATACCCTGAAGACCGGATTTCTTGTTCAGAACATTCATAACACCTGCAAGATCCAGGTTCTCTTTCTTGGCAATGAATTCCATGATAGCAGGATCAATGTTACCGGAACGTGTTCCCATAACAACACCTTCAAGTGGTGTAAGGCCCATAGTAGTATCTACACATTTGCCATTTACAACTGCGCTGATGGAGGATCCGTTTCCAAGGTGGCAGACAATAACTTTGGAGTTGTCTTTGTCAAGGCCGAGGAAATCAACAGCTCTCTTGGATACGAAGCTGTGGGATGTTCCGTGGAAGCCGTATCTTCTTACTTTATATTTCTTGTAGTATTCGATCGGAAGTCCGTACAGATATGCTTTTTTGCAGGCATTGTCTGATGGAAAGCTGTATCGAATACGGCTACCTGTGGTACACCCGGCATAAGCTCGGAGCATACACGGATACCGATCAGGTTTGCCGGGTTGTGAAGCGGTGCAAGGTCATTGCACTCTTCTACTGCTTTGATCATCTCGTCTGTGATCACTGCAGAAGAAGCAAATTTCTCGCCTCCGTGTACGACACGATGTCCAATCGCATTAACCTCTGCAAGACTCTTGATCGCACCTGTTTTCTCATTGGTAAGAGCTTCCAGAACCATCTGGATTGCTTCTTTATGAGTCGGCATGGAAGCTTCTGTGATCTCTTTGTCGTTTCCGGCTTTCTGATAAACCAGTCTTCCGTCGATTCCGATTCTCTCGCAAAGTCCCTTTGCAAGAACAGCTTCTGTGTCGGAATCGATCAGCTGGTATTTTAAAGAAGAACTACCGCAGTTAATTACCAATACATTCATTTTTTTACTCTCCTGTTTACATGATTATGTATTACCTGACACCAGATATTTTATTCCTCTGGTATCTCTTCAAGGGCATGTGCCCTCAATCACAATACGATTCAGCCCTTTTCAGACTAATTCCAAATTAGTCCTGAGCCTGGCACTGTACTGCTGTGATAGCTACTACACCAGCGATATCGTCTGCGGAGCATCCACGGGACAGGTCGTTTACAGGTTTAGCGATACCCTGAGTTACAGGTCCGTAAGCTTCTGCTTTTGCAAGACGCTGTACAAGCTTGTATCCGATGTTACCTGCATCAAGGTCTGGGAATACAAGTACGTTAGCTTTACCAGCTACTTCGCTTCCCGGTGCTTTAGAAGCGCCTACGCTTGGAACGATAGCTGCATCAAGCTGGAATTCTCCATCAAGTGCAAGTTCCGGATTCTGCTCTTTTGCAATCTTTGTAGCTTCTACTACTTTATCTACGTCTGCATGTTTCGCACTTCCCTTAGTAGAATGGGAAAGCATAGCTACTACAGGCTCTTCCTGAACAAGAAGTTCGAAAGATTCTGCAGAAGATGCTGCGATTGCTGCAAGCTCTTCTGAAGTCGGGTTCTGGTTCAGACCGGAATCACCAAATACAAAAGCTCCGTTAGCGCCATACTCGCAATCTGGAACAATGATCAGGAAGAATGCAGATACAAGTTTTGTACCTGGTTTTGTTTTCAGGATCTGAAGACATGGTCTTAATGTATCAGCTGTGGAGTGACATGCACCGGATACCATACCGTCTGCATCGCCCATTTTTACCATCATTACACCATAGTACAGATACTGGTTAAGAAGAATCTCTTTAGCCTGATCCGGTGTCATACCTTTCTTCTGTCTTAACTCTACTAATTTGTCAATATATCCCTGTGTTTTCTCAGATGTAGCAGGATCAACGATCTGTGCACCGGAAATGTCATATCCGTCTCCAGCTGCACTCTTTTTAACAGCTTCTTCGTTACCAACAAGGATAACCTTAGCAATTCCCTCTTTTAAAATTTTCTCTGCTGCTTCAAGAGTTCTCATGTCCTCTGTCTCTGGCAGTACGATTGTCTTAATGCTGGATTTTGCTCTTTCTTTGATTACATCAATAAATCCCATGATTAAATGGCTCCTTTCATTTGTTACAGTAATCCTCTGGGAACTGGCATAAGTATCCATTCCCCATTCAGTAACTTAACCTCATTATACGCCACCCCGCCTTGTATTTCAAGCTTTTCAATGTTAGAATATGGAAGAACAACGTATTTTTGAGGTGCAATTTTATGAAAACAGCCGGAATTATTGCAGAATATAATCCATTCCATAAAGGACATGAATATCAGATAAACTATATAAAAAGAAAAACTAAGGACAGACTATATAGTTATCGCCATGAGTGGTGATTTCGTACAAAGAGGGACCCCTGCTCTTTTTTTTCACAAAATATGTACGTGCAGAAATGGCTCTTCAAAGCGGCGCAGACCTGGTTCTGGAGCTGCCGGTTTCCATTTCTTCTGCCAGTGCAGAGTTATTTGCCAGAGGAGGCGTACAGCTTCTGGATGGACTTGGGGTTACAGATATACTTTGTTTCGGAAGTGAATGCGGTGATACGGATGCGCTTATGGAGCTGGCCAAAATCCTGGCAGAGGAGCCGGAAGCTTTTCAGGACGCCCTTCGCCGGAATCTGAAAGACGGAATGACTTTTCCAAAGGCCAGAAGCATGGCTCTCTCTGCAGTTTTTTCCCGAATCAGAAAAATACCAGCAATTGCTCTCTTCCCCCAATAATATTCTGGGAATTGAATACTGTAAAGCTATTCTACGGAAAACAGCTCTATTTCACCGGTTTCCATTAAACGGAAAGGAAATGATTATCACGAAAATACTCTGTCTGAAAATCACTTTCCTTCTGCTTCTGCTATTCGAAATGCTATTTTGGATTTCAATACTCCTCCAAAGGGGATTCGTCCGATACCAAGCATTCCCACTGCTTTTTTTATCTGAATCACCAGAAACCGCAATACAGAATTTTGCGTTTCTTGCTGATATGGCAAAAAAATTTTTACCAGCAAATTCCCTGGAACTATTTTTACAGGCAATTTCCGGAAATCGTTTTCTTCTGGAAAACGATCTGGACGCTTTACCGTTACTGTCTTCTTCAGGAAACAGAAGAAAGCCTGTGCACATACCTGGACATGTCCCATGCTCTTGCCAGAAGGATTCTCTCCTGCCGGGATCAGTATGAAACCTTTTTCCCAGTTTGCCAACCTTCTGAAAACCAAGGAGATCACACAAACCAGGATCCAGAGAGCACTGCTTCACATGCTTCTTCATATTCAGAGTGTGCCCGCGCAGATTCCCTATGCCCGGGTTCTGGGATTTCGAAAAAACAATTCTGCGCTTCTGGGCAAAATAAAAAAATGTGGCAGCATTCCTCTGCTTACCAAACTGCCGGATGCTGCCGCAGTGCTTGAAAACGCACCACAAGCTATGGATTTACTAAATAAAACAACTTTCGCATCCAATCTTTTACGAAAGCATTCTGGCACAAAAAACAGTACTTCTTATGTTCATGAGTACAGACAACAGATTATTATTGTATAATATTCTCAACTGCATAAAGAGCCCCGGCTACTGCAATTCCGTACAGTAGCCAGTGCTCACTTTTGTCCATTTCGTCTTACTCTGTCTTACTCATTAGAAAGAAGAATGCGGTCATTATCCAGCTTCTTTCCTGCTCCAACTTTAAACTTGTCAAGCAGCCCTTCCACAGTAAGACCTTTTTTCTCCTCTTCCTTGATATCCAGAACAATATCACCGGAATCCATCATCAGAATACGATTTCCAAGTTCCAGTGCAGACTGCATATTGTGGGTGATCATCAGACAGGTAAGATGATGTTCTTCCACGATCCTGCTGGTCAGGTTCAGCACCTTCTCTGCTGTGCCCGGGTCAAGGGCTGCTGTATGCTCATCCAAAAGAAGCAGTTTCGGTGGATTCATAGTTGCCATCAAAAGAGTAAGTGCCTGTCTCTGACCTCCTGAAAGAAGTCCCACCGGATGGTTCATGCGGTCTTCAAGGCCAATATCCAGAAGTGCAAGCTGTTCACGAAAACGCTGTTTATCACTTTTGGAAATACGGGAAAGCCAGCCTCCCTGACCTGCAGCAAGCGCAAGGTTCTCCAGAATCGTCATTCCAGGAGCAGTTCCCCGCATCGGATCCTGATACAGTCTTCCAATATTTTTTGCTCTGGCATGCTGTGGCAGAAATGTAATATCCTCTCCATCCAGAACAACAGATCCGGAATCTGTGAGAAAATCCCCACAGATGGCATTGAACATAGTAGATTTACCAGCTCCGTTGGAACCGATAATTGTTGCAAAATCGCCTTTTTCAAGATGCAGAGACAGATCTCTGATTGCCACTTTTTTCATTTACTGTTCCAGGATTAAAGGTTTTGGAAATATGTGAAAGCTTTAACATGGATCAGATTCCTCCCTTCCTGTGAGTCATTCTTCTCTTAATCTGCGGCCACTGTTTTTTCAAATATGGACCTGAAATAGCCAGCACAACGATCACAGAAGATACCAGTTTCAGCATAAATGCCGGCATATTGAATCTTAAAGCCACCGTATAAACCAGTCGGAAAACAAAAGAACCCAATACCATTCCCACAGCTCTTACAAAAATTCCGCCTTTTCCAAGAATTGTTCCTCCGATCAGAAGGGATGCAAGCGCAATGGTAACCATTCCCGACCGATGTTAATGTCCACAGATTTCTGGGACTGGGAAAGAAGGCATCCGACAGTGCTGTAAAAAGAGTTTGCAAATACAAAAGTCCGATAATCGTTGTAAATACCGGGTTGATAGACGACGACTTCACCATATCTGCATTATTTCCTGTAGCACGGATTGCAAGGCCAAGTCGTGTCTTTAAAAAACCCACCAGAAAACAACCACTGCTGCCACTGCGATCAGCGCAACAATTATATCTGTTCTCCCCTTCAGAGGGTATCTGCCAGAACATCCTTCATCATGGAAAATACCGTCTCTGTTCTGTTCATATTGATCAGGGAGGAACCTCCCATCACTGCTATGTTAATCGAATACAATCCTGTATTCACAATAATTCCCCGCAAGCAGACTGTCTACTCCCATTTTTGTCTGCAAAAATCCGGTTTACAAAACCAGAACAGATTCCGGCAAGCATTGCTGCTAGTATTGATAAAAAAGGATGTCCGCTGACTGCCACTGCTGCTCCCACTGCTGCTCCCAGTGTAAAACAGCCATCAGTGGAAAGGTCGCAGACATTCAGCATGGAATAACTTAAAAACAATGCAAGGACAGTCAGGGAACAGATCAGTCCAAGTTTCAGGGCAGTTTCTCCTAAGGAGAGTGCAGTAGCCAGTGTCACAATCATTTCCTCCGGTTAATCGTTAATTTGCTTCCAGTTCGTTAAAGCTCTCTGCTGTAACAATCTCATTTACCTGTGTGCAGAGCGGCTCCATAGCAGCTTTGACAGTTTTCATGCCAAGAGTTTCTGTGTTTACAAGTAGCAGCAATTTTCATTGTCGTAAAGCGCTCTCTAGGAGTGGTTGCCGGATCAGCACCATTCAGAAGAATATCGGCAACCATATCGCTTGTTTTGCTCCAAGATTTGCGTAATCAACACCATGCCTCCCTGCGAAAGCGCCATTTAACGCAAAGGAATCAGCTCCAGTGTAATGCGGAATTCTTGCATCACAAATTTCATAAATGAAAGCGTCATAATGGTGCTGGGGTCACTGCGTCAACAATCTGGTGGCCGTAAGCTTTGAACTTCATCTAGTGGTTCCGGCACAAGCCTCAACATAACCCTGTTCTCATCCATGTGTGAGGACCCGTCCGATATCATATAAAAGTCCGATCTTCTTGGTATCCGGATTAACAGCTTCGATCAGTTTCATAATGGAAGCGGTATCCAGATAAATCGCTTGTTCCGGTAAGGTTTGCGCCAGGTGCCTCCAGGGATTCTACAAGACCCGCACCAACCGATCCGATACTGCGGGGTGTACGGCAAACCAGAGGTCGGTTCCTTCTGTGCTTTGCCGTGCATACGCATAGCTACCGGTGTTGCAACACCAACCACATAAGGTCTACACCGTCTGCCTGAAATCAGAAATAATCTGCTCCATAACATTGGCATCTGCATTACAGTTGTCATAGGAAATATCGAAGTTTACATC
>VOFI01004010.1_pt1 | contig 14049 bp, 21 predicted proteins | sample 5384131 | NCBI WGS metagenome assembly VOFI01 (sample SAMN12384728, study PRJNA508395) | human gut metagenome | isolation source: healthy gut H | host: Homo sapiens
GGATATGAACAGTTCTATTAGTCAGTCACTGAGGTCCTATTGTCCGAACATGTCAATAAAGCGTTTGACACAGCCAGAGTACATGACACTGCTGTTCCACATCATAGTAGGATATGATTTTGCGGTTATGCCCCGGATCGGCTTCGAGTAAAGCTCATGTGAGCCGATTATATTCACAAGTGCCGGAGGCAAAAAACTAATTCCAAATCCAGACTGTACCATCTGAAGAGCCATGGGGGTATCATAACACTGGCAGACGACATTGGGAGAGAAACCATTGCGCTGACACTCATTAATAAGGTAATTGTTGTAGCTCCAAAGGTCATCGCGGCGCAGAAGGAACATTGGGACATCTCGGAGACGCTCGATAGAATATAATCCAGTCCGGGTGCAGGATCTAGGCTCTCTGTCAAAAATGACTTCCAGTGTTTCTTCACCGAGTATGCGTTCCCATGAGCCGGAGATTTCACTTGTAGTCCCCGGAGAAATATCACGTGAAGATCGCCATTGCTCAGATCTTTCAAAAGATCCCCGGGAGTTCCCATGCGGATGTAGTACTCTACATTGGGGTATTCCGCATGATATTTCTTTAGAAAATCCAAGGTGAAATAGTGGAATAGATTGATCCAAGTTTCAAGCAGCCCCGCAGCCCCTGGTCAATGTCCCGCACACTGTCGATCATGGTGTGCATGCTTTGGGAAGATATGCTTACTTTGGACATAGAGGCTCTGCCCTGCTTCGGTCAGTTCTATTCCCTTGTTTGTACGCAGGAAAAGGCATACTCCCAGTTCGTCCTCTAAAAAGTGCGATTTGGCGGCTCACAGGTGGCTGGGCCACATGGAGCTCCTGAGCGGCCTTCGAGATACTTTTTAACCTTGCCGCAGTAGTAAAATACTCCAATTGCCTGAAGTTCATAGTGGCATACCTTTCTTTATATAACAAATATACGAATTAAGTACTTTTTATTATAACACTTATCTGTTAGAATTCAATATATCAAGGCGAGAAAAAAGGATTAAAAACTAGACATCTTGCTGACACATATTTGAAGAAGAAAAGGAGAACCATTATGACCCCAGCACATCTTGACATGGACAAGTGCATGACCATTCACTTGGACTATGAACTGCCTGAATATCCCGCTTTTGAAGAGGGCTACCGCCGTGCCCCCCCGCCGTGAATCCCATCTGACTGAGGCCGACAAGATACTGGCCATTAAGAACGCCCTGCGCTATATCCATCCTGATCATCATCAGCAGATGGCAAAGGAATTTGCACAGGAGCTGGAGGAGCACGGCAGAATCTATGGCTACCGCTTCCGCCCGGCAGGAAAGCTGCACGGCAAACCAATCGACGAGTACAAAGGCAACTGCATCGAAGGCAAAGCGTTCCAGGTGATGATCGACAACAACCTGGACTTCGAGGTGGCGCTGTATCCATACGAACTGACCACCTACGGTGAGACCGGTCAGGTTTGCCAGAACTGGATGCAGTACCGCCTGATCAAGAAGTATCTGGAGGTCATGACCGATGAGCAGACTCTGGTTGTCATGTCCGGCCACCCCCTGGGCCTGTTCCACAGCCATAAGCTGGCTCCCCGCTGTATTATCAGCAACGGCCTGATGATCGGCATGTATGATGACCAGAAAAACTTCAACCGCGCGGCCGCCATGGGGGTTGCCAACTACGGCCAGATGACCGCCGGCGGCTGGATGTACATCGGTCCCCAGGGCATCGTGCACGGCACCTTTAACACCCTGCTGGGTGCGGGGGCGCCCAAATTGGGTATCCCCCGAGGACGGCAACCTGGCCGGCCGCCTGTTCATCTCCGCCGGTCTGGGCGGTATGAGCGGCGCCCAGGGCAAGGCCGCGGAGATCGCCGGTGCCGTTTCCATCATTGCTGAGGTGGACCTGTCCCGGATCATGACCCGTTACAACCAGGGCTGGGTGAGTGCGAAGTCCGACAACTTGGATGAGGTCCTGAAAATGACTCAGCAGAAGCGGCTGCCAAGGAACCCTACGCCATCGCCTATCACGGCAATGTGGTGGACCTTTTGGAGTACCTGTATGAGAAGAATATCCATGTGGATCTGATGAGCGATCAGACCTCCTGCCACATGGCGCACGACGGCGGCTACTGCCCCCAGGGATTGACCTTCGAACAGCGTACTGAGATGCTGGATAAGGATCCCGAGGGCTTCGCCAAGCTGGTTGACAAGACCCTGAAGCATCACTATGAGATGATCTGCAAATTCCACGAGAAGGGAACCTATTTCTTCGACTATGGAAATGCATTCCTGAAGTCGGTGTACGACGCCGGCGTGCCTGCCGAGAAGATTTGCAAGAACGGCGAAAACGACCTGGACGGCTTCGTATTCCCCTCCTATGTGGAAGACATCCTCGGTCCCACCCTGTTCGACTTCGGCTACGGTCCCTTCCGTTGGTGCTGCCTGTCCCGGAAGGAAGAAGATCTGGATAAGACCGATATGGCTGCCGCCGAGTACATCAAGGCGCACACCCGCCGCTATCAGGATCACGACAACTACATATGGCTGCGTGATGCGAAAAAAGAACAAGATGGTCGTGGGCACCCAGTGCCGGATCCTGTACTCCGACGCTATGGGCCGCATGAACCTGGCTCTGAAGTTCAACGAGATGGTCCGCAACGGCGAGATCGGTCCTGTCATGATGGGCCGTGACCATCATGATACCGGTGGTACCGACTCTCCCTTCCGTGAGACTTCCAATATTAAGGATGGCTCCAATATCATGGCCGATATGGCACCCAGTGCTACGCCGGCAACGCCGCCCGCGGCATGAGCCTGATCGCGCTGCACAATGGCGGCGGCGTGGGCGTCAGCAAGTCCATCAACGGCGGCTTCGGCATGGTGCTGGACGGCTCCGAGCGGGTAGACCAGATTCTGAAGATGTCCATGCCTTGGGATGTTATGGTGGGGTTGCCCGTCGTGGCTGGGCCGGAAATCCCAATTCGCTGTCAACAATCGCTGAATACAATAAACTGTACGAGGGTCAGGACCATATCACCCCTGCCCTACTTGGCAGATGACAGTATTGTGCATAAAGCACTGGAAGATATCTGAGATCAAACTTAGGAGGTATCGAACGAAATGAGATTGACAGAGAAGGAACAAGCCATGCTGAATGGCGAAATGGGACCAGGATTTGCCCGGGCAATGCGGGTCCTGGTAGGGATCGGGAAAGCTTTCGGCGCTGAGCGTATGGTACCGATCAGCCGGGGGCATATCTCTCTAAGCAACCAGGAGGGTGACCTCTGGTTTGTTTTTCGAAGCTGTTGGAGGAGCAGGCACATTGTATGGTGCCTCCCACGGTCAATCCCGCCTATGACTATGAGTATTTTAAGACGATTTCGAAATTAGATGAGGAAAATGAGCGCACACTGAAGAGCACGATCGATGTTTATCGGAAGCTTGGCGCCATCCTCACCTTTGACTGCACCCCGTTTTTTGAAAACAATGTCCCCGCTTTGGAGAAATCTGTTCTTTCTCCGCTTCTGGCGGCGCAGTATATGTCAACTCGGTGCTGGGGGCCCGGACAAATCGTGAGGCTGCTCAGAGCGCTATGTGTGCGGCCATTACCGGTGTCACACCCGAATACGGACTGCTGCTGGAGCAGAATCGGGCAGGCGATGTCCTTATTCAGGTAGAGGCCGATGTGGACAGTGAATACGATTATGAGCTGCTGGGTTATATTACGCCTAAAAAGATGGGTCAGGCATACCACTGCCCTGTGTTCAATGGTTTGTCCAAGCAGACCACGTCGGAACAACTGATGGACCTGGGTACTCAGTTGAATATCCATGGGATCGTCCCCATGTTCCATGTGGTAGGCGTAACACCGGAGGCGGCAGATGTCCACACTGCCTTTTTAGGGCGGAAAGATCCCCCTGTGGTCACCATCACGAATGAAGACTTGGCTCAGGCCAGAGCGGAGATCTCTGCCGGCACTGGAAAAGCGGACTTCTGTATCTTGGGCTGCCCCCATTTGACCATCAACCAGGTGGGTTCCATCGCGAAGATGCTGGATGGTCAGCAGCTGGCAGGTCAGCTGTATATCTTCACCTCTACCTCCACCAAGGAGCTGGCGCAGCGGATGGGCTACCTGGATATCATACATAAAGCTGGTGGAGAAATCGTTATCAACAGTTGTGTGGATCAGCCATGCTGGTCGCATCTGTATGGGATGAGCGGCGTGACGGAATCGCCTAAATGTGCCTACTATACTAAGCGCTGGAACATGACATTTACTGTCAAGAGTATTCCCGCCTGTATCCAATCTGTGCTGAAGGGGGAGATCGTATCATGAAGGATGAGAGACTGCTGAAGGGTGAGCCGATTGCCAGCGGCATTGTTGAAGGCGAGATCCTGGTGTCAAAAAAGATCCGATCAATTTCTATATGGTAAGCCCGGAGAAAGGTACCATCATTGAACAGGATCATGCACTGACAGACAAAGTGATTGCAAAGAAAATCATCGTGTTTCCTATTGATAAGGGCAGCTCTGTGGTGCAGATGGACGGCCTGTATCAGATGTCCAAGTTTGACAACAAACCTGCGGGCTTCATTGTGCTGGATCTAAGTACTGTTCTGGTGTCTAATGCGATTATTATGGATATCCCGCTGATCCGGGTGGATCAGCAGACCTATGACAAATTCTGCGAGGGGCAGAGAGTGAAAATGGACGGAGACTCTGGCGAAATAACGATCCTGGCGTAAAAAACGCACTGAAAAAAGGAGAGAATCGCTATGACACCCAATCAAATCACAATGCTGATAATCCTGATCGCCTATATGGCGGTCGTGCTTGCTGTGGGTCTTTATGCATCCCGCAGGGTAAAAAGGCTCTGAAGACTTCCTTTTGGCTGGCCGGTCCATGGGCCTGTTTGTCCTGGTGGGTACTCTGTGTGCTACCCAGCTGGGCGGCGGCAACATCATCGGAACCTCTACAAATGGCTATAATCAGGGATTGTCCGGCATGACATTCGGCGTTTCTACCGGCCTCGCCATGCTGGTGCTGGGTCTGCTGATGGCAAAGCCCATGCGTAAAAAATGGGACTGTGTACGATCAGCGACTTCGTTTATAACCGCTACCAGTCCAACACTGCGCGTGTCCTCACGAGAGTATTCTCCTTTGCGGCTCTGGTCGGTATCCTTGCCGCCCAGGTCGGTGCCATCTCCAAGGTGCTGACTGTATTTGGAATCAACACTACAGTAGCAGCTGTGATCGCTATCTGTGTGATCATTCTTTATACAGCCTTTTCCGGCATGTGGGGAGTGGCCCTCACCGACGTGATCCAGCTTATCGTCATCTTCATCGGGGTCCCCCCTGACTACGTTTATTGGCCTGATTAAAATTGGTGGTTGGAGCGGACTGGTTGAAAAACTGTCCACCATGAACGTTCCGGGCGGCATTGATACTTACATGAGTCCCACCGGCATCGGTCTTGCAGCAATGGCGTCCATCGCGCTGCCGATGATCGCCTATGAAATCATCGGTCAGGATTTCTACCAGAGACTGCTCTCTGCAAAGAATGAACGAATCGCAAAGACCGGCTGTATCATTGCCGGCTGTATTCTGATGGCAATGGGCGTCAACAGCGCTATAGACGGTATGCTGGCCCGTGCCTTCCTGGGCGATACCCTGACTGAGGTAAGCGCCATCGCCTCTCTGGCTGTGGAGGTGCTGCCCACCGTGGCTGCCGGCATTGTGATCGCTGCTCTGTGCGCTGCCGTCATGTCCACTGCTGACTCTCTGCTGCTGGCTTGCACTTCCCATGTAGTCAACGACATCTACCTGGGTGCTATGGGTAAGTCTGCCAGCGATGAAAAGAGTTCCAAGACGATTCTGCGGATGTCTGTGGTGACTACCGTAGTGGTCGGTATCGCATCCTCTTTTCGTGGCCTTGGCCATCCCTGGCATCATTGAGATCCTGGACTATGCTTATACTTTCTATGCCAGCGGTCTGGTCGCCCCTGTTCTCTTAGGCCTGTTCTGGAAAAGGGCAACGCTTTGGCAGCAGTTTCTTCCATCGTTGTAGGTGGCGTTGTCTCACTGCTGTGCGTATTTGGTATTCTTCCCATCCCGGTGGATGCTATTATCGTTGGTATGAGTGCCTCCTTTATTGATTACGTTGTGGTCGCTCTGGTAACTGGAAAGAAAGAGGGCTGAATCCAACTGTATCAAAGCGTCATCAAATAGGCGTTACCATCCATTTTGCTAGGGAGGAGGCGCATGTGCGTCTCCTCCCTCTTGAGAAAGGATCGAACTATCATATGGAACGAGTGCTGCTCTTCAACATCGGCGTTCTTGCCACTCCGCTGGGATACGGACCCAAAGGCGGGGCAGCTCAGGGCGCCATCCAAATCCAAAAAGAGATGCGTGGGTGCTGCTAGAAGGCGAACGGATTTTTTCAGGTTGGGACTGGCACCCCTCCCGACATAGATGCTGAACGGATAGATGCAGAGGGAGGACTGGTCACGCCGGGCCTTGTGGACGCACATACCCACCTGATTTTTGGCGGTTGGAGACAGAATGAGCTTGGTATGAAACTCCATGGTGTCCCCTATCTCGATATCCTTGCCCAAGGCGGCGGTATCCTTTCTACCGTCAAAAGCACACGGTCGGCCAGCGAAGAGGAGCTGACAGAGAAGGCGTCCCTGGCGTTAAGTGAGATGCTGTCCTTCGGCACCACCACCTGTGAGGCCAAGAGCGGATATGGCCTTACGACCGATGAGGAGCTAAAACAGCTTCGCGCGATCCAAAAGTTACAGGAGAGGCATGCTGTGGACGTAGTGGCCACCTTTATGGGGGCCCATGCACTGCCTTCTGAGTATAAAGGAAACCGGGACGCATATATCCGTCTTTTGTGCGAAGAAATGATCCCAGCAGTTGCGGAACAGAAAATCGCTAAGTTCTGTGATGTGTTCTGCGAAACAGGCGTATTTAATGCACAAGAGAGCCGAAAGATTTTGGAAACGGGCCGCAAATATGGCCTGACTCCCCAAAATACATGCAGATGAAATCGATCCGATTGGTGGATCTGTCTTGGCCGGAGAGCTGGGTGCGGTCTCTGCGGAACATTTAATTGTCTGTCCGCCTGAAGGAATCTCCAGTATGGCAAAAAGGGGGCACAGTAGCCTGCCTTCTGCCAGCTACTAGCTTTTACCTGGGGGCCGGTTTTTTGCGCCTGCACGTTCGATGGTGGAAGCTGGGTGCCGGTTGCCATGGCATCAGATTTCAATCCTGGCTCTTGCCCATGCTTGAATATGCAGTTTGTTATTGGACTGGGATGCCTGAAGTACAAGCTTACGCCGGAAAAAGTGCTAACAGCTGTCACGCTTAATGGTGCTGCCGCAATTGGGATGGCTGACCAAATCGGCTCTGTGGAAGTCGGAAAACTGGGCGACCTTGTGGTTTGGGACGCACCGGATTTGGACTACATCTGCTACCGCATTGGAAGCAATTTGGTCAAAAAGTTATCAAAAGAGGCCGAATGGTACCGTAGAGCCATAGAACAGATACTACAGCGCCAATCGGAGGCTCAAAGCCCGTTTGCTGGTGTGCAGACAGCCAAATGGAAGTACTCAAACAGCTAGACTGCGATTTTAACTAACAGAGGAAGTTTTTGCTAAAAAATATGGGCTTTCACTTAAAATGGACAACATAAGTTCTGTACGAAAAAAAGGGTATATATTACAGATATAGAGTTCCAAATATCCTATTTTTATATATCAACTTTCCGTGTTGTTGATTTTTGATCTACAAAATTGAGCAATATTTGCTTTATTACATTACACAAAAGCCGTCCGGCGTTCAAATCGGGCGGCTTTTTTGCGTGGATAGACCGGAAGGAGGCAAAAAAATAATTACAGAAATTCAACCCGCAAAATTGTGCAACTTTCACGAAAAGGAGGTTGGTGAATAGCCGATGAAAAAATTGAACAAAGGCCCCAGGGGGAGGGTGAACCAGCTAAGCGCGGCAAATGTACCCGAAGTGCCGCCCTCCATCTCGGAATACACTGTCCAGCGGGCAGCAACAGCAGAACATGCCCCCGCCCCAGCAGGAAACTTCGGTTCCCTGCTTTTTATTTCTCCCCCTCTGCACCGGAAATTCATACCGGCGTGCCTGATGAGCGGGGATTTGTGGAAGCGATTTTTTCAAGGCTGTGCGTTCCTGCCACAAGAGCCGACGATATTTGAGATGGAACGCTAGGCAGAATATCTCTGTGAATTGCTATCCTGTTACCAGCAAGTCTTTTGCCCCTTTCTCAGAGACAAAAAGCGGCCTGCCCCCTCCAGGGCGGAGGCACGCTGGGGGCATCGTGCGCTGCATATAAAGGGGACGAATACAATGACGCATCGGGAAGCCCTGTCCGCAGCTCATTCTCCTTGCCGATGTTTTTCGCCTTTTCTATAAGTGATTCTCTCACATAAAAGCCGCTCCGTTGGGCATGGATAAAGCAGACATTCACTGCAGAGGATCAAAGGAGGCTTTTATGGGATCTATCTGGTCTCAGACCTGCTCTATTGGGCGCAGGCCGCCCCTCCGGGGGCATTTGAAAACTCAGGCCGCAGTGGTAGGGGCGGGGATGGCCGGGGTGCTGACGGCCTATGCCCTCCAGCAGGCCGGGCTTTCAGTCGTTGTCCTGGAGGCCGGCCGGATCGCCGGCGGGCAGACCCAAAACACCACGGCCAAGATCACCTCCCAGCACGGCCTGATCTATAGCAGGCTGATCCAGTCCTTTGGGGAGGAGACCGCCAGGCGGTATGCCAAAGCTAACCAGGATGCGGTCCGGGCCTATCAGGACCTGATCGACGTCCAAGGCATTTCCTGCGACTGGGAGGAGCGATGTGCCTATCTCTACGGCCCTGACGTCACTGTCTTACAGGAGGAGGCGGAGGCCGCCCGGCGCCTGGGCCTGCCGGCCTCGTTCACCAGGGAGGTCTCTATCCCCATCCCCCACGATGGGGCGGTCTGCTTTGAAGGGCAGGCACAGTTCCACCCCCTGAAATTCCTGAAAGTGCTGGCGGACCAGCTGACCATCTACGAGCAGAGCCGGGTCCTCACCGCGGAGGGGGGGACCTCCTGACCACAGAGCTGGGCTCGGTCCAGGCGGAGCACATCGTTTTCGCCTGCCATTTTCCCTTTGTCAACTTTCCGGGGATGTATTTCGCCCGGATGCACCAGGAGCGCTCCTATGTGCTGGCCCTGCAGGGGCGCTCCGCCTGTGGACGGCATGTTTCTGGGAGTGGGACGGGACACCTTCTCTCTCCGCACCTATGGGGAATTGCTCCTGCTGGGCGGCGGAGGCCATCGCACCGGCGAGAACACCGAGGGGGCCGGTATGACCTGCTCCGGCGGAAGGCCCGGGAGTGGTTCCCCCAGAGCCAGGAGACCGCCCACTGGTCTGCCCAGGACTGCATGCCGCCTGACCATGTGCCCTATATCGGCCCCTACTCTTCCAGCCATCCCGGCTGGTATGTGGCCACGGGGTTCCAGAAGTGGGGCATGACCTCCTCCATGGCGGCCGCCACCCCTCCTGTGTGATATGATCCAGGGCAGGGACAACCCCCTATGCCGGCCTTTTCTCTCCCAGCCGTCTGGACCCCGCGGCGCTGCCCGGCATCCTGACGGAGGGCGGGCAGGCCGTCAAGAGTATGGTCAAGCGATTCTTCCAGATCCCAGCAGAGGCGGCCAAAGATATCCCGGCCGGACACGGCGGGATCGTGTTCCTCAACGGGAAAAAGGCCGGGGTCTACCGGGACGAGTCGGGGGCGCTCCACCCCGTGGACATCCGCTGCCCCCCCACCTGGGCTGCCAGCTGGAGTGGGACGCGGACGAGAAGACCTGGGACTGCCCCCCTGCCACGGCTCTCGGTTCGACTGCCTGGGCCGGCTTATCTCCGGGCCCGCACAGACAGACCTGGACTCCAGTCTCCGGACCGGCCGGCGGTCTTTACCGCCATCAGTCGAGCGGTCTCCATAATGATCGATCTGGTCCGGAAGGGCTTGTCCCTCCGCTTTACCAACCAGGCCGCAGCGCTGGTGTGCGGATCTTCGGCGGATGTCCGCCCGATGTCTCTGCTCTTCACGGCCTGGGGCCAGCGGCGCGCCCCCTCCTCCCCAGCTGCGGCGGGGAGGAGGGGGCGCTGGTCCGGCTGGTCTGAAAAAAACTTTTGTGAGTCTGGATTTTCCCCTTGCATTGCACGCCAAGTTGTGGTATATTATACAGGCTGAAACCCATGCAGGTGTAGTTCAATGGCAGAATGTCAGCTTCCCAAGCTGAACACGGGGGTTCGATTCCCCTCACCTGCTCCAAGTCGGAGCAAACGTCTATCGTTTGCTCCGACTTATTTTATAAGTCAGAGCGCACTCATTTTGCTGCTCATCCTTTACAAATCGAATCCGCTGTGCTGAGCTTGCAGTTGGGGCCGCTCTGCGGGCGATGTTGGCGGACCGCTTGCCCGGACTGGAGGAGTAGAGTATAATAGATGCGGGCCCGGTCGAAGACACAGGATGGTTCCAAAGATCTGTAAAATGAGTTGACGAGGCGGGCAGGATATGGTATAATTTAAACAGTAATTATTCTCATTAAGAAACTAAAGGAGGAAATCATCATGCCTGAATTGAAGGGAAGCAAGACCGAGGCCAATCTGTGGACCGCGTTTGCCGGTGAGTCCGAGGCACGGAACAAGTATACCTATTTTGCATCCAAGGCCAAGAAGGACGGCTATGTCCAGATCTCCAAGATCTTTGAGGAGACCGCCGCCAACGAGAAGGAGCACGCCGAGATCTGGTTTAAGCTGCTGAAGGGCATTGGAACTACGGCGGAGAATCTAGAGGCCGCCGCCCAGGGTGAGAATTATGAGTGGACGGATATGTACGCCACCATGGCCAAGGAGGCCGAGGAGGAGGGCTTTGACCACATCGCATTCCTGTTCTCCGGAAGTTGCCAAGTAGTAGTCATTGAATAGGATCTTCTCCGAATAGCTGCGGATATACCGGGCCTCCCAGTAGGTGTCCTGGGCGTAGTTTTCCGGCACCTGCGCCCCCTCATTTGGGGTGAAGGTGTCCGTGTCCGCATTGTAACGCCCCAGTTCGGTGAGATAGCTGTAATCGTTAAAGATGACTAGCCCAGGGGCGTCGGAGAGGATATCCCGGCCGGCCAGCAGGCGGGAGTCATATTCCAGGCCGAACAGATTGGACAGGGTGGGGATGATGTCCACGCTGTAACAGGGCTTGTCCACTACCACAGGCTCCTCCATGTCACCGGACCAGAGGATCAGCGTGGAGCGGTACTTCTCAAAGGGATCGGCCTCCGTGCCTTCCCCCGCCAGCTCGTCGATGGCGCCGGTGCCGTCCAGGCCATAGGGGTAGTGGTCCCCGGAGAGGACGATCACGGTGTTCTCCAGCTCGCCGGCCTCCTCCAGCGTCTTGATGGTGTACTCCAGAGCCTGGTCCAACTCCATGTTGCAGGCCAGATAGGCCCGGGCGGCCTCGCTCATGTCCAGATCCGCCACCTCATCCCGGTGCTTGGCGGACATGGCGTTGCCGGCGAAGCTGTAATTCATGTGGCCGCTCACCGTCATATAGTAGTTGTGGAAGGGCTTCTCTCCGGCCAGAGCCTGGGGGAGGGTCAGCTGCATCATCTCCAGGTCGGACTGGGGCCAGGTCATGGCCACATCCAGCCCGGTGTCACAGGCGTAGAAATCATAGCCCAGGTTGGGGTGGGGAGAGGTTGCGGTCATAGTAGTTGGCTGTATTGTTGTGGTAGGCCAGGGTGGGATAGCCCAGGGCCCGGAGCTGGTTGCCCATGGAGAAGTACATGGAGACCCCTGTTTTTTCCTGCATACCGCTGGGAGGCATTGACCTGGTTGGTGGGGATCAGGCCGGTGGTGGCGGCATATTCCCCATCCACCGTGGAGTAATACCACAGGGGGTTGTAGAAGTTCTCAAACACAAAGCCGGAGTGGGCCAGCTTGTATAAGGTGGGGGTGTACTGCTCGTTCACTGCGCCGATCCAGAAAGCCTCGCCGGTGAAAAGGAGCAGATTCTTGCCCTGGAACATGCCGGTGTACTGATTTTTCTCCGTGGGCGTCCGGTCCCGGAAATACTCGTGCATGTCCTTCAGGGTGCTGTCCGTCTCGTTGGCGATCAGGGCGTCGAAGTCGATGTCCATGACATTGGGACCGGAGGCGGCGGGGTCTCCCCTTCCTCCGGCTCCTCCGGCTGGACAGAGACGTTCCCCGGGGCCAGCGTGGAGACCGAGCCCTCACCCGGGTCGGGGCGGCTGGGTTCCTCCAGGCCAAAGAGGGTCTGCTCGATATCCAGCCGCAGGGTGGTGGCCAGGCCGAAGTGGGAGACCGTCAGGTCTGGGACAAAGGTCTCTCGATAGATCTGGCGGGTCGTCATGATCCCGCCGGTGGGCAGGGCGATCGCCAGCACTGCTGCGGCCTGCACGATGATCACGCCGCCGATCACTCCCAGCAGCACCCGGCCGTCCGGGCGGTTCAGGAGGGCGAACCGTGGCTGGAAGAAGTACACCACCAGAGGGACGGCCAGCAGGAGCAGGGCGGGCAGGGCCTCCCAGATGCCCAGCAGGGTCAGTAGCTGCCCAGGGGCCTGACCGGCCATGTTGAAGGACTTGGTGACCAGCACGGTGGCAAAGATCGTGTGGTACACCGACTGGATCATGTACCACAGGGTCAGCACGCCAAGCACGGCGAAGCCGGCCTTGCGGTTCCCCTTCTTGCCCCAGAGAGGTCAAAGGGCACACATCCCGGCCAGCGGCAGGGAGAAAAAGCAGGATATAGACCAGCCCCACATCAAAAAGGGCCGGACATAGAAAGCCCGGTAGATCCCCTCCAGCCAGAGGATAGAGCCCAGGAAAAACAGGAGCGGTTTTACGATGTCCCAGGAGTTTCTCTCCGATACATGATATCAAATCCTCGCTGCTCTGCCCGACCCGGGGCAGATGCTTGATCTCAGTGTGCGCGGACCCCAGGAGGCCCGCAGTGCTTACCTCTTTATCATACCTCCTGCCGGGACTTCTGTCCAGAGGGTTCTCCCTTTTTCTCTGCCCTGTTTCCCGGGGAATAGGGATGACGGCCGAGTCCCTCTGTGATATAATAGGGAAACAACAGGGAAACGGGTTTGCTTGTTCCCAAAACGGACATACTGACCACTGTATCGACAGAGGAGGACCACCATGACCTTTGAGGAACTTTACCGCACTATGCTGAAACAGGCTGTTGAGAGGGGCTCCGTCCAGGCAGATGATCTGGAGGCCAGTGCCGGGCATCTGGACTGCCTGCTCCACCCTCAGGACCACCCCTTGGTCTGGCCGCTCAACCCCTGCACCTGTCCCAAAGAGGAGACACACTGCGCCGCCGCCTGCCTGTTTGACGCCATCGTGCGCAGGGACGACGGTACGCTTGCCGTGGACCCGGACCGCTGCTCCGGATGCGGCGCCTGTATCCAGGCCTGCCAGTCTGGAAACCTGACTGCCAGCCGGGACGTGCTGCCTGCCCTGGACGCAGTCAAGCATGCCAAAGGGCCCGTCTACGCCCTGATCGCCCCTGCCTTCCTGGGCCAATTCTCCACTGTGGTGACGCCGGGCCGGCTGCGCTCGGCTTTCAAGCTGCTGGGCTTCACCCGGATGGTGGAGGTGGCCCTCTTCGCGGACCTGCTGACGTTGAAGGAGGCGCTGGAGTTTGACCGGAACATTCACACAGAGACGGATTTCCAGCTCACAAGCTGCTGCTGCCCCATGTGGATCGGCATGATCCGAAAGCTGTATCATGAGCTGATGCCACACGTTCCCGGGGCGGTATCCCCTATGATCGCCGCCGGCCGGACGGTAAAAAGCTGCACCCAGATGCGGTCACCATCTTTGTGGGGCCCCTGCATTGCCAAAAGGCGGAGGCCCGGGAGGCAGACCTGGCCGGCGCGGTGGACTATGTGCTTACCTTCCAGGAGAAGCAGGATATTGTCCAGGCGGCGGATATCCACC
>VOFI01002752.1_pt1 | contig 14023 bp, 33 predicted proteins | sample 5384131 | NCBI WGS metagenome assembly VOFI01 (sample SAMN12384728, study PRJNA508395) | human gut metagenome | isolation source: healthy gut H | host: Homo sapiens
CATCCATGCTCTTTACAACATCCCCGATTTTCCCATTGGCTATATAGGCCAGCTGCCCGTCGTTATTGATCGCAAGCCCCATTTCGTCCAGCAGGCTTTGCGACAGCTCCACTCCCAGATTGTTGAGAGTCGCCGCAATCGCCGGTTTCTGCTCATCCGATACGGACTGCAGCTGGCTGAACAGCAGCATTGCCTGCACCCGCACAGCGGGCTCCTGCTCCATCAGGGACTGGACCAGCGAACCGGCGGCGTCTGTCCCCAGCTGGGGAATTTAACCTGCGCCTGGTTTTAATCTGCAGGAATTGCCCGGCGGAATTGTAAATCAGGCCCGAGGCCAAACATTCGCCAGTTCCTCGTTAATCTTCCTGCAGGAAATGCTGCCCCTGATAGGCAAGAGGCCATCAGCCCCCACATATGCTCACCGAAAGCTTTCCCCGACGCCGCTTCCAGCCTGTAGCCCTCTTCCAGCCCCTTTGTGATGTTCTGCGGCGGGATCTGCCCGGCCCTGTAAAGGTCTGGGCAATTTCCTCCAGCATAGACAGCTTCCCAATCCATCGAGGGCAAACGCCTCTGTGACCAAATCGGGAATTCCGCCGGCCAAAAGATTCTGCAGGTTCTCCGGATTTTGGAGCAGCTCCTGCATCCTGCCGTTCATGCGCTTCGTCAGAGCCTTGGAAAACTGATTGAGAGGCTCTTCGAAATTCGTCTGCAGCGTCCCAAATCCACCCGCAGGCTGTCCAGCACATAGCTGCCCCTGGTTTTCATCGTCCGTCAGGACTGCAGCATCCTGTCGTATTCCCGCGCCGCCGTCAGGGTATTCCAGCCACAGCTGCCCCAGCGTCATGGTGAGAGCGAGGTGTCCGCATGGTCCAGGTTTCCTGAAGCGCCTCCGTTGTCAGGCGGGAAACCTCGGCAAAGCTTTCCGCGTCCAGCCCTTCCCGGGGCGCGTCCAGCTGAATTTTTCGCCAGCCTGCCGTGGATCTCCACCTCCGGCCAGCTTGTCCGTATAGGCCTGCAGTTCCTTCCTTTTCTCTTCTATGACCGCGAATTCCTCCGCGCTCAGAATATTGTCCGACGCGTCGTTGGTAAGCTAGGGCCAGCTCGTCGCCCAGGCGGGTCATCTCCGCGCCGGTTTCCTCCTGGAATTTCTTCGTAAACGACTTCAAGTTGTCGAAGCCGCGCTTCCGGCGTCAGGGTAGCGTCGATCGCCAAAGTGGCTGTAAACTGGCTTTGCTGGAGCAGGTGGAGGCTCTCCTCGATGAAGGTCTCCATATTTTCCGGAAGCTTCCGGTTTCTTCTTCCGTCAGCTCCAAGGCCGATTCCCACTTTCCAGCCTGTCTTTTCAATCTCCTGGATCGCGGTCTCCAGATCGGCAGATTTGATCCAGCTCCGCTTTTGCTTCCACCACCGCCCCCAGCTTCATGGTCCATCCGTTGGTGGTAAGCCGTCTGGCCACGTCCTCGCATTCCTCCATCGACAGCCTGACATCCTCAAAATGTTCCCTTCAGGCTGTCAGCAGCGGCCTTTTTCGCGCATGGCCTTAAGAGCTATCCCGGTCACTGCCGCCGCAGCTCCAACTTCAGCTTCAATTGTACAGGGGAGCTTTCCAAGAATTCCAACACGCCCTTGCCGCTGCCCCCAGGGATTTTCGCGATCCGCCAATCCCCTGGTTACGCCGCCGATCACCTTTAGGGCGGGGCCCGACGCAGCAAAGAATACCGCCCGGCCCAGGAGATCGCCCTGCTGTTTGTCGGACAGGCCGCTGAACTTTCCGCCGCGTTCCCTATGAACTCTACCAGCTTGGGTTACCAACGGCAGAAGCTTTTCGCCCGCGTCTATCCCCGCCAGCTTGAGCTTATTCAGTTCCTTCTGCATTCGGGCTGCGGGGTCGCTGTCCATTTTTCAAATGCCGTTTGGGTGGATCCCGCACTGTTCTTCATCTGCTCCAGAATGGAGTTGTATTCCGCGCCCCGTCTTTCATGATGGTCAGCGCGGCCTTTCCCGGCCTCCTGGCTTCCAAACATATCGGAGAGCTTTTTTCCCGCTCTCCTCGGCGTTTTGTTTTCAGGAGGGTCCAGAACTCGGTCATGGACTTTCCCTCGTTCAAGCAACTCGGTAAAACCAAGCCCGGTCATTTCCCGAAGCGCCTTGTCCGCCTTGGTGCCGCTGGCTCCCAGCTCATTGAGCATGGAGTTAAAATAAGTCGTGGATTCCGCCGTGGCAATACCGTTCTTGGTCAGGTCGGCCATTGCCGCGCAGGTGTCGTCAATCCCAACATTGAACGCCTTTGCCGTGGGGATCACCCGGCCCAGGTTGCTGGCCAGCTGGTCTACATTGGTCTCGTGGTCTTGCCGACATTCTGCGTCGTGATCAATTTATCCGAAACGCTCACAGCCTGGTCCGCGCTCATCTCATAGGCGTTCAGGGCGGAGGTGACAACGTCCACGGCTTTTTCCGTGGAGGTAAAACCGCCTTTCGCCAGCTTTACCATATCTCCGGTGAAGGCAATGGCGTTTCCGCTGTCCACACCGGCCGATAGAGACTGATACAGGGCTTCGTTGAGGTCTGTGACCGCCACGCCCGTTTCCTGGATGTCTTGGTAATACCGGATTTCAGCTTATCGTGGGAAAGCACTGTTTCGTCGGCAATCGTGGAAACCTTGGCATAGCTGGTTTCTGCATCCATGTAGAACTTGGTGGCGGCAGTCGCCGCCGCTGTCAACAGGACGGCAAGCTTCGCCGTCAATTTTGACCCCAGGCCATCCAGCTTCCCGCCGAAGTTCTGGAGGGAATCCCCCATCCCCCGCAGTTTTCCCGAGGGAGGCGTCCGCTGCCGTCCCAATCCCCAGCACATGGGAGGCGGCGGTTTTGGCAGGGGAGGAAAGGCCGCGCAGCCCGTCTCCCGCCCGGTCCGTGGCGGAGACGACGGAGGTTTTTCATCCGGTCGGCGCTTTTGCCGACCTTTTCCACAGGATCGTCCCGCACCTCGAAGGAAATCTCTACTACGTCCTGGCGTATTACATTCTTCCCCCGCCACATTATCCCCTCTTCCTGGCTTCGTTCTGAATCTGGATATAATAATCCAGCGCCGCGTTGGCTTCGCCAACCTCCTCCGGCGTCATCTGGTTCCAAACCGTGTTGTAACTGAGGCCTCCGTCAAAAATCAGCCTCCACATGGGCCAGTTTTCACTTGCCCTGTTTTTCAGCGTCTGCGTCTCCGGATTCTCCGCGAAACTTGCCGTTCGCTACCCCCAGCCCCCAGGTAACGACCTCGTTGAGCGTCTTCATATCCGGAAAAACATCGTCGTCCGCCGTAAGATGGGGCGGGTCCACAATGACATTTTCAAAAATATAGGCAGCCAGCTTTTCGTTGCTGGTCACGCCCGTACCGTCCATATTAATGGAGTCCTGCATTTTCAAAGCGGCGGAAAGGCCGTTGAATTGGGCGGTAAACAAAGTCCCGTTGAATTTTCTTTTGACCTGATAGGGTTTCAAGTTTCATTCCTCCCTAAATTAAAAAAAGGGCCGCACGCTTTGCAGCGCACGGCTTTCCCATACTTTTCCTACGCGGGCTCTACCACGTAATCAAACACCTTAAACTGGAGCTCCCGGTCCTCTGCCTTGGCGCCGTTCTTCACATCCGGCACCTTGAGAATGCGCGCCTTGGTGCCTCGAACCTCTCTCCCAGGCTCTTATTGGTTGCCCATACCGGCACCACTCTGCGGTTGCGGGCCAACTCCAGCAGGAAATTGTACTGCGGGCAGGTAGCCTGCACTGTAGCCGTCACCGTGCCCAGATCGTTGTTCCTCTCGTTGATGATCACGTCGCCCTGGGCGCCCACAACGGCCTCAAAGTCGTCCTCATCCTTCGAGCCGCTCACCATGCTTTCTCCAAATCCGGTGATGATTACATCGTCCACCGTAAAGGTGCATTCCTTTGCGTTGTACTGTTTTGTCATCCTGTCTTCCCCCTTCCCTTAAACAATGATGCTGCCCTTGACCTTAGCTGTGTGAATAGCGCCCAGCAGGAAAAGCTGAACCTTCCCAGCGTGTAGCGCCGGGCCTGCCTGTCAGCCGCGCTGGTCTCGCTGCGCCTGCCATAGTTTACGCTGTAGGCGGGTTTTCCGCTGTCATCGGTGTCGATAATCAGGTTCCCGTCGCCGTAGCATTCTTTCATGACGGTCACACAGACGTTTTCCAGCTGGGTGATCCCGCTGTCCGTATAGGCCACCTTGTCGTTCTGGTTGAATACCTTCTGGCTCCCGTACTGAATGCGGTAGATCACATAGTCCTTGCTGTCGATAATGTCGATGTACTCGCCGCCCAGGGTCTTGCCCTCCGTGGTCATTGTCCCCGGCCTTGGTCACAAAACAAAGGCAGCCCGCGTCATGGGCCGTCTTGATCTGCGTATCGTCCAGGGCTTCCGGTTCCAGCTCCTTTAAAATTTGATTTTTGCAGGTGTAGGTGCCGGGGTCCTTCTGGGCGATAGCCCCTACCAGGCCGCAGCGGCATAAGCGTTTGTCCCATGCTTAAAGCAGACCGTGCGGTCCCTGGGCGCGGTTTTACCCGCCTCCAATTCCACCGTTTTTTCCCGGCGCTTCAGACAGGTCCTTCACCGTGGCAAAGTACATGCGGTCCGTCTTTTCCACCGCGTCGGAAATCTCCTTGATTGTGCTGTCCGCTTCAGTCCCCGCCGTGGGCACTACCAGCTGCCGCCAATCCTTCCCCAACAGGGAGAAAACCTTCACCGCACTTTTTTCCTTCGCGCCGCATACCGCAATCTTGAACCGCTCCGTACTCTGGGCATACATCAGCTTTGCCGCATCATGGACAGGCGTCCCCCGCGGGGAACACCGCGGCCACCTCGTCCGCGTCCAGGCATTCGGTATAGGGGATCTCTTTCTCCTGACCGCCCACCAGGATCAGAGGGATCCCAAAACCGGACTTACCCACCGATTTGGAAAGGGAAAGCTCCACGTCCACATCATAGGAAGCGAGGTTCCCGGTATCGGTATCCGCGCCGCCCACAACAGTATCCCCCGCCGCCGTTTCCCCGGCCAGCAGGGGCCCTTTTTTTCTGCCATATCTCTATCACTCCTTGTTAAATTCAATGGTTTCAATGGCCCCCGCCACATCGAACACAGTTTCCTTTGAAGTGTGCCGGAGCAGGAAGGTCACATCGAAGCCCCTCCCGGTATTCGTATTGGATGGAAGAAGATTGTCCCGGTTCCCGATATTTCCCAGGCCTTGTACGACGATCCCCCGCTCTGCCAAGTACAGGTTCCCGGACTCTGTGGAAAGCCACTCGTAAGCGTCCAAAGCTATCTGTGCAGCTTGAAAGGGATCTTCGGACTGAACCGTGAAGCTCCATATCTGCGCCAGGTCTTTGAACTCTCTGCCGTCACGGTCCCTGGCCCAGCCTTTCCCATCGGAAACCACCGGCGTTGTCACGGTAAAGGACACATAAGGATAAGAAGGGGATGGCCCCGTCTGGTTGGAGGCGATCACCTCACAGCCCAGAGCCCTTTTCATCCCCTCCGCGATATCCGTCTGTACTTTCTTCTGATTCTCCAAATTTGCTCACCCACTTCAAAAACGTACACGCACACGTCCGCATATTCCGTCCAATCGGCATCCTGGACCGGCTCATACAGGTTTCCCCCGGTATTGCACCTTTGCCCCCTCCAGCGCGTCCGGCAAAGGCGCCCGGCACATAGAGCTGACAGTCCCTTTCCGTATAGGTCCCGCCGGAATCCTGGATACGCTTCTGGGACATGGGAACGACGGCCCCTGTTCTTGTTTCCGGCTCCGGCTTCTCCAAAGCCCGCCAGTAGCCGCCCACATATTCGCCTCGGAAGACGGCCGCAAAAGCCCAAATTCACAGGAGTATTTCCGCAGCAGGCGGGTAAAATTGAAAAGTTTCGGCATCATTCCACCTCGTAGCTGATACTTTCGATCAACCCGCCCGTGTCCACCAGAGGATTGGAGCCGCCCTTGCGTTCCCGGGTCATGGAAGCGTTTGGCGGATTGGACAGATCGCGTGCATACTTTTGATCTTACCGGCAAGCTCCAGGCCAACCCCCTGCAAAAACTTGTCCATTGAAATCCCTCCCGCCAGGGCAGCGCTTAAATTGCCGTCGTACTTCTCCAATACATCCTCTGCATATTCGTCGAATCCGGCCCGAAGAAAGGAACGTTCGGGAATCACGATTTCCGTGGTGCCTTTTTGGGGGAATCCATTCCTGGCAAACCAGGCCCGCATTTTCGGCGTCACCTTAATCCGGCAGCCGTATTCATGGATTCCGGCGAGCCAAGCGTTTTCCCCGGTACTCCCCACAGTCACGCTTCCGCCCCTGCAAATCCTTTACCGCAGCCTGCATGTCTGGAAATTTGTTCTTTGCCGTGGTCCACTTTACCGCCAATCGCTCCACCGCCTCTTTGCCGGGATTACCCTGCCCTCCGGTTTCAGCCACGGGCTCAGCAGGGCTTTGGCATAGAACGCAGGAGCAAGCCTTTGTTGGCGCTGTCAATCGTTTGGGGACATTCCTCCCAGGCTTTCAGACGTGACCCCGCCCGTGGAGGCCATCAGGTCGATATACTTCAGAACGAACAGCTTCACGGCGTTGGGCAGCTCCTTTTCCTTGGAAAGCGTGGTATGCTCCCAAACCCATTCCAAAGCCGCGTCCGCCATCAATCCCGTTTCCGGGCTGTCGTGCGGCAGCGGAATCCCCAGCCGCGCCCAATCCTCGGCGTTCATTCCGCCAGCACGCCGGAGGCGCGCAGCGAGGCAAGCAGAGCATTGAGCGTCGCGGCAAAGAGCCGCGGCGTCCGCATCCTGCGCCACGTCCGCAACCGCCGCGCCGGGAGCCGTATATGCCTCAGCGATCCCCTGCTCCATATGGTTCAGGTGTTCCGCGTCCAGGGGCGTTTCATGGTCTGCCAGGTCTGTTTGGTATAAGGCATTTGTCACCCCCTCCTTATGCGATGGTGATAGTCGCGGTCACAAGCCCGTTGGGATTCGGGATGACCGGGATAAACACGCCGCTGGCCTTGGTCCAAACCGCCACCGGGTCCGGCGTCGCCCAACGGGTCAGGGTGATAAACTGCTTTGCCGACTTCTCCGTATAGGGACCGGCTTCCTCTTCCTCGGGCGTTACGCCCCACGGGCCCGCGCCCAGGGCGCCGCTGTTTCCAGGCTCAAACAGGCTCATGGCGTTCTCTGCAAAGAAACGGCTGGTCTTTTTTTCTTGCCCGTTTTCTGAGAATCCTCGTAGGTCACATAGCGCTGGTCATCCACCGTAAGCGTCAAGCCGCCGAACATATCGGAAAGCAAAGCATTGAGCTGCGCAGCGGATGTGAACACGCCCACCCCTGTGGGAGCCGTGAATGGCTTTCTGGATGGCTTCGTTCTTCTGCATCAGGCGCAAAATCTTGGTGGAGGTCACGCCCTTGGTCAGCGCATGGCCGTTTTCCGCTCCAATATCCACCCACTTCTGAATATCTCCCAGAATGTCCGCCGTGGGTTCTTTCCAGTTTGCCGTCACCTTATTCCCGGCGGGTACGCCGTAATCCATCTGGATCTTCACGCCGTTTTCCGCAATGGTCACCTTGCCGGTCTGCAGGGCTTCCATCTTCATGGCTTCGGTGCGGGTCTTCACCGCTTCGGCCATATTCCCCATATCGTCCCACAGGGTATTGATCAGCGCGGTATCCTTCACCCCGTGATTCAACAGCAGACGGGCCTTTTCGGAGAGATTGATCTTCTCTTTGATCAGAAGCTTTTCCACCGTTACGCGGGTCAGGTCTTTTCTTGTGCCGATACGGGCCTCGGTATCAAAACCGTGGACCTCCGCCGCATAGGGTAAATTTGGTTCGTCCGCCAGCCGCATATATTCGGCCTCCAGGTGTTCGGTCTTCCGGTCCGGGGAACAGGGCGTCCCCCATAAAGCTGCGCTGGATGGGATAATTCTGCGAGAACCCAGCAAAGTCCTTGTCAGAAATCAGTTCCAAAAGATTCATCTGTTATTTCTCTCCTTTACTCGTGGTGTCTTCCGGGAACCGCAGGAACCCAACGTCAAAAATACAGTCCCTTCGCCAGAAGCGCCTCCTGGGCCTCCGCCGTAGGCTGGCGGGAAGCTGCTTGCCCAGCAGATGGCCCGAGGTCACAATCGCGCCCACACGGTCCCCGTTGGTCACGTTGGCGTCCCGAACAGCACCCTTGCGCCGTGGCGCATTGGCCGATGACAGTTCGCCGCAGGAACGATCTTAAACTTCCCGTCCTGTTTCCAGGGAGGCGGGCACCTGTACGGTCTTTTTGATCAGCCCCACCTCACTCCCCGATAAAATTGGCCTTGCGGCGGTGCTTTCCGTATGGAAGTAACCGCCGGTCGCATACTCTGCCATGTTGTTGTCCTCCTTACAGTTTGATTTTTTCCGCATACCGCTTGGCGGCGCGAATCCCTATGCCGGATTCCTCCAGCTCTGCCTCCGTCCCCTTGCCGAGGGGATTCTTCCCGCGGACTTAAAAAGTGGCTTCCACCTTTGCGTCCACATATTTCTGCACCAACGCGCCAAACGCTTTCACCCGTGCGTCGATCTGTGCCCCGTCGTCGCCCAGCACGAAATCCACCAGCCCAAGGCGTTATCTCCGCCGTCGTCCAGTCCGGCTTTTTGATGGCCTTGACTGCGTACATGCGGCTCCGCTCGTTCTGCAGCCTCCGCCTCCCGCTGGGCCAGCTCCCTTTCCTCCTCGGTAAGGTCGGCCTGCTTTTTCGTCCTCGGTCATATGGGCCTTGTCCAACTCCCGGCGCACCTTTTTCAGCTCGGCTTCTGGCCTCCTTCTTGGCTTCCGCCACCGCCTTTGAAATGCGCTCCCGACACGTCTTCCTGCGTATCAGGTTCCGCGCTCAACGGCTCTGCGTTCCTCCCCGCGGTGGCCCTCCCGGCTGCATGGTTTCTGTCTCTTCCGCCATCTCTTTTTCCTCCTTTGGATCGTAAACCCCGCGCCCTTCCGGCGCCCTGTTTCTGTCTTTGGGTATGAAAAAACACCACCCCGGCAAACGCCGGGGCGGTCTGTTCCTTATTTTCTGCGCTGATCGTGCCCGGCCGGGCCGCAGCCCCGCCAACCATCAGTATTTTAGTATCCTACAGCTCGACCTTTTTGTATTGGAAGCCATTACGAATAAACCAGTCCTTCCGGCGGCGTATGACCCGTCCGAAATCTGGAAGAACCTCAATGCGGGAAATATGGCAGGCGTGTTTACAGTCTTCACACCAGATATCTCCGTAGCCAAGACGCTTCTCGGCACCACCACGGAAAAAGGAGCAATCCGTATGGCTGCCGCCGCAATGCGGGCATTTCCCCGGCGGGCCGCCGTGGGTAATCGCCTCCAAATTTTCAGCCAGATCATCCTTTCACCTTCTTTTTGGATTTCATTCCGCTTCTAGAGTAAACCATTGAAACCCTGCTGAATGAATCGTACTATATCCCCTAATGCGGCAGCTTTTAAGCGGGCCTCGAAGTCATAGTCATCACCGTTTTTCACGGCTTCTTCAGCCTGCCGCAGGGTTTCCCTGAATGGTCTCCCCAGGAATAATTCAATGCCTTTGCCCGCTCCACATAGCTTTGAGACCGTCTCGCCATTTCTTCCTCACAAAGCCTTTGCCAGGTGGCCTCCATGCGGTCCCTGTCCATATCCCCTGTCGAACATCAGCTCATCATATTCATACGGTTTAGCCTTTTTTGTATTGGAATCCATACCTTTTGGCCCCTCTAGCAGTTTCTCCATAAAATCCACATAGGCTTCCGGATCCCTATCATACCCCGGATGCAGGCCCTGCAATGCTTTCCTGAATTTATTGAAACCATTCACATTGCTGTCTCCCACCTTTTCAAACAGGTACACCGAACCATCATTGCCCACAGCCGTCATCATACGCAGCTTATCATTTGCCAGAAAAGCTGTGACGTCCCCCATCGAGAATGTCTCCCCCGCTGGGATGGTTATGAATCACGATGTAATTCTGATTGAAACGAGGCACCTTACTTTACCCAACATACCAATGCGGCTGTCCAACAGGCCCATCTCCGAATCATAGGCGCGAAACGCCTCCGTGCCCACGGGCTGATCCATGACGACGCGGAGCAAGCTCTGGTGGGATTCCTGCAACTTACGATTATTCTCCGGGGACAAAAAAGCGGCTCTCCACCAGTGCTACCCGGTTGATGCTCTCTCCCGTCACAGGCAGATATTCTATGTTCACTGTATTCAGTATATCCCCATTTTCCGGGGATTGCAACGGTTTCATCCCGTATTCCAGAAAACATCTGCAGTTGATATCCTGCCCCGCCACTCCGGATTGACCGGGGGCTTTCGCTTTTACGCCGCCGCCCAGATCGAACTCCTGATCCACAGGTACGGAAACGCCCTCCATCTTTTGATGGTCCGCCGGACCGCGCCGCACCGTCTTCCAGCCGCTCTTAGTCCTATAGCGGGCATTGGGCCGCACCCGTTCGTCTTTCATGGTGCGCCAGGTTTTCACCATCTGCAGCCCAGCCGCTCTGGCAGCACTGTCTACTTCAGGGCCGAGTCATGGAAGCCCGCTTCACGGACCCGGTGCGTTTCCGTCCGCACGATACGCACGGCCTTTTGTAGTTTCCCTCCACCTCCCCGCCACCCGGCGGGCCATCGTGGAATAGCGGTCTCCCCTGGGTCAGTCCCGTGCCCAGCTGCTGCTTGATGTTGTAGATCACCTCCTGGCGGTGCTTTTCCAACCGGTCATTCAGGGTCAGGCCGGAAACAGGGTTGATCACGGCCCGCTTCACCACCTCCGGCGTGACGCCGCGCACTCCCCGCAGGGCATCCCTGCAAGGCAGCGGAATCGGCGCTTTTCCCCACAGCCTCCTGAAAATCCCTCCAACACCGGGCATAGGTCTGCTCGATAATGTCCCGGACTTCCTGCTTCACCTCGGGCTCGTGGGCGTTTACGATCTTTTGGGTTTCCTCCAGAAACCGGGCGAACTCCCCTTTTTGCTGAAGTATGGAGAAATCCAGCCTGTCATCCACGGCAAACCGCTCGTACCCCCCGCCACAAAGGCCCGGAGATCCTTCAACAGGTTTTGGTATACCCGCCGGATTTCGCCCTCCGCCTCTTTCGTCCGGTGTTCACTGATCCGCCTGGCCTGTGTCAGCAGCCTTTGAAGTTCCGGCATTCACAGTCACCTGCCCTTCCTCCAGCGGTGGGATATCCTCCTTCTCGTTTCGATCTCCTGCAGCACCTCGTCCACGTCGTCAATGCCGGAGAAAGCCAGTCCATAAACCACACGCTTTGGAAGTCCCGCGGCGATCATCGTCTGCGCCGCCTGCGCCTCGCTTACCAGATCCAGCGGGAAGTTCCGGCTGAACTTCATGTCCACCTCCAGGGGATCAAATCGAATTCCTTTTTGCCCCAGGCTTTCGCAAGGGCACGGAATAGGTAAATGCCCGCTTTCTGCATTTTGACTGAAACATGCCGCATTTGCTTTCCAACCCCGTGAGCCGGAATTTCAGCGCCACGCCGGAAGCCGTCCCGAAGGATTCATCGTTGAGATTCGGGGTCTTTGAAAACCGGTAAATATTGTCCTCCAGACGGTCCAGGTGCTGTTGGGTCTGCGTGCCGCTGGTGTCCCTTCGTGATAAAGCCCACATGCCCATCCACGCCTGGATCTGTGGAATACTGGATAGACCCGCTTGACTGCGCCTTTGTCGATGTCTCCATCTTCCATCTGGACATTCTTATATTCCATGTAGGCGTTGGCAAAGGATTCGATCTCGTTGCTCTCGTCGGAAAATACCCGGTCGTAATCGTCGATCTCGCCCAACACTTTTCCGCATCCCCCAGCATTTCCAGGTTGTTCGGGACTCCCTGCAGCGGGCATAGCTCATACAGGTTTTCCTTTGTCTCGCCGGTGTCCTTCAGCGCGCCGTAATCTCCCCGGTAAAACCGGATGGTTTCCCCATCGTAAAATTCCGCCGTCCAGTATTCGACGTTATCCAGGTCCTTGTGCTGGCAGTAACGCACCGCAAAAATCCGGCTCCGTGATATCTCCCCATCTCGGAAAGCAGGATCGTCTCCCAGGGCGGTGTGGGCATCGCCCGTTCCCGCCCTTCGGGATCGTGGTATAAGAGCCTGCCGGAATAGCCGCAGACCGTGGCGAACTTGGTGACCTCCATATCCACATCCGGGAAGCTGTTCAGGTACACGAAGTCTGCCAGAACCTTATTCGCCCTGCCCACTGCCTCCTCGCCGCCCGTGTCCGCCTTGCTGTCCTCCGACCTGTTGTAGCTATAGGAAATAGGCTTGCCCGCAAAGTATCCGATCTTAAAGTCGCAGATCTCGCCAAAGAAGTCATTGTTCACCCGGTTGTTGATGGTGTCCTCTTCGAACCGCGGCTTTCGCTGGAAAATCGGCACCGCTTCCTGCAGCACCTCGTATCGTTCATACAGCTTTTTTCATGCAGTTCCGGCAATGCTTGTGCTTGTCTATCATACTGTTGAGCAGCTCTTCCGAAATGCCGTCCTGCTTGATCTTGGCCGCTTCCGCCCCGTAATCCGGGTATAGTTCCTCTCTTTTCCGCACCGTATCCCCCCTTCCGCGTCACAATCTACGGGCGGCACGAGCTATGCCGTGACCGCTCAAGACCGTATTGACAAAGTAACGTATTTCATCCATCGCATGGTCGTTCTCCTTGATTGGCTTGTCCTCGTTCTTCTTGTCATCCCAGCGGTAGGAAGAAAACTCCGACACCGCGCCGGGCAGCAGTCGCACACCGCCACCTTTCCCTCCTGAAACGCGCCGGCGGTCTTCCTGATTCCATCCAGCACATCGTTCCTGGCATGGCGAACGAAAAAGCGTCCGTGCTTTCTGATACAGGCAATAAAAAGAAGCCGCGCTGGGGTCCACAACCACCATTTCAATTTTTCCGGTCCCCAGCCAGCTTTTTCAAGCTCCTGATAATATTCCTCGTCGGTCAACTGCCGGCGCAGCTCCCGCCCATTATGGTAAAACTCTTTGAAGCGGTACCATACCCCATCACACAGGCCCCATAGGCCCATGCTGCCGCAGGGATTCAGCGTGCCGTAATCGATAGAGATCGCATACTTGACATAGTTCCTCGGTACGCTCGGCACAATCTGTGCCAGCGGCCACCTCCGGGGTAAAATCAGTCCCTCCCGCCACCGTCCATTTTCCCAAGGGATATACCTGTCCCGGAACACACCCGAATACATGTTTTCGTACCGCTCCTTGACCTCTTGGGCAGCGACGGGTTATCGTCCAGCAGGAAATGCAGATGCAGCCGGTTTTCTTGTGCTCCCGGTCTATGACCATTCCTCATTGAACCAGTGCCGGGGATTCTCCGGGTTGCAGTTGAACCAGGGCGGGAGCCCTGTACAGAACACCAGGCCAGCGCCTGCTCCACAAGGACCGGGGCATCAAGGCCACCTCATCCAGCAGCACCCCGGCCAGCGTCACGCCTTGGATCAGCATATAGGAGCTTTCGTCCTTTCCGCCGAATACAAAGAAACGATTTGTCCGGCTGCCCCTTGTTACCGTGAGACAGTGCGTGGAAATGGGGTAATTCAGCCGAAACCCGTTTTGGGGAAGTATGTCACCCCCCCATGAGCGGCTGGATCACGTTGCGGACCGCGCTTTGCACGCTTTGCCGCAGATCGCAAAGTTCTGCTGGTCAAAGTTCGACATGGCCCAAAGCAGAAAAGGAGAGGGACATGACGCTGGTCTTCCCAGAGCGGATCGCACCGTCGCACACCAGGGCGGTATATTTAGTCTTCGGGAACAGCAATATCTCCAGCTGCTTTTTCGAGAAGGCCATCGTCTATCACCTCTTTTTATAGACCGGCTCAAAGGATCGTCGGCCAGCTCTGGACCAGCCTCTCCAAACCCTGACCTTTTCTTCCAGCTCAAGCGTTTCTGGTCGTATTCCACCTTGTGCTGGTCCATTGGGTTCGCCATAAAGTAGGTGGAAAG
>VOFI01000087.1_pt1 | contig 14001 bp, 21 predicted proteins | sample 5384131 | NCBI WGS metagenome assembly VOFI01 (sample SAMN12384728, study PRJNA508395) | human gut metagenome | isolation source: healthy gut H | host: Homo sapiens
AGGTGCGCCTTCCGGCAGCGGGGCAGTGCAATGGTCTTTACATGATGCCCTCTGTCGATAAAAATCTGTGCTGCGGCGGAGCCCAGCAAACCGGTACCGCCAAAAATCAATACGTTCATGAAAATCCCTCCGTTAAATTTTCTGAATAGATTATAACACCGGCTGTTATCAAGGTCAACAAAACTTACACTTAACAGCCTTTTTTTTGTGTAAATAGGCATTTATTGCAAAATCTGTACGGCATTGCCTTTTATCTTTCTTCACTTTCCAGGTTACCGGTGAGCAAAGAACGGCAAAAAGGCGAAGCCGAAACTTCGCCCTTGCAATTAAACTGCGTGGATCTTGTTGTCCATATCGTCGTGTTTGCCATCCAAGCCGTACTTTTTATCTCTTCTCTTCTGGAAGAACTTAACGGCTACCTGACCGAATTGTGCATAGGAGAGAACGTCCTCCTCCTGCTCATAATACTCGGCGATATCTGCCTTAAAGTCATCGATCTTATCATGGATCAGATCGGCCGGCCGACAGGTGATAATTTCTTCGTCACCTACGATCTTCTTCTGGAATTCAGGGTCAATGGGGCACGGCGTCTTGCCGTACTTGCCGGCAACCATGTCCTTAAACTCCTTGGTAACCATCTTGTAGCGCTCGCCGGTAATTACATTGAACACGGACTGCGTGCGGGTCACCAGCGGCGGATAACCGCTGTCTTTACGCACGCGCGGTACTTCGGCCAGCACTTCCTCCAGTTTGTCCTCCTTGCCGGCTTGTTTTAACTGGCCAAGCAGATTGGAGAGCATACCACCGGGCACCTGGTACAGCAGAGTGTTGGCGTCCACGCCCAGCATTTTCGGGTTCAGCAGACCGTCTGCCAGATATTTCTCTCGCAGGGGGACGAAAAAGTCACGCACCTCGGACAAGGCCTTCAAATCCAAGCCGGTGTCATACGGGGTGCCTTGCAGAGCCGCTACCATAGACTCGGTAGCCGGATGAGAAGTACCCATAGCCAAGGGGCTCATGGCAGTGTCAATTACATCAACGCCGGCTTCAATGCCCTTTAAGTGGACCATAGACGCCAAACCGGAAGTGTAATGGGAATGCAACTGAATGGGAATGTTCACTGTCTCTTTCAGTGCCTTAACCAGATCATAGGTGCCGTAAGGGTCAACAAACCGGCCATATCCTTAATGCAGATAGAGTCTGCACCTGCGTCCTCCAGCTCCTTCGCGTAATGACAGTAGTATTCCGTGTCAAACACCGGACCGGTGGTGTAAGAAATTGCAGCCTGTACATGACCGCCGTATTTCTTGGCTGCGTTAATGGCAGTCTGCAAATTACGCACGTCGTTGAGTGCGTCAAAAATACGCAGAATATCAATACCGTTATCAATACTCTTCTTTACAAAGTAATCCACCAGCTCGTCGGAATAATGCCGATAGCCCAGCATATTCTGCCCGCGGAAGAGCATTTGCAGCTTCGTATTGGGGCACTTTTTGCGGATCAAGCGCAGTCTGTCCCAGGGATCCTCATCCAAAAAGCGCAGGCAGGCGTCAAAAGTGGCACCGCCCCAGCACTCCAGAGAATGATAACCGATCTTGTCCATCTTCTCTAAAATGCCTTCAAATTCATCCGTGCGCATACGCGTGGCGATCAGGGACTGATGCGTCACGCAGCACGGTTTCCGTAATGCCGATTTTAGCCATTCTTGTACCTCTTTTTTATCAGTTGAGAGAAGCAAGGGTCTGACCGGCTTCCACGCTGTCACCCTTGTTTACATTAATGCTGGCGACCGTGCCGTCCTGAGGCGCCACAATCTCGTTTTCCATCTTCATAGCCTCCAGAACAAAGAGTACATCGCCGCTCTTAACGGCAGCGCCGGAAGCCACTTTAATATCCAGAATGGTACCGGGCATGGGAGACTCAACGGTCACAGCGCCGGTGACTGCGGTGTCAGCGGCAGGAGCCGGAGCGGCAGCAGGAGCAGGCGCTGCTGCGGGTGCGGGAGCGGCAGCAGGTGCCGGAGCAGCTGCAACAGGCGCAGCTGCGGGAGCGGCGGAAGTCCCCTCCTCTACGGATACATTGTAAGCTGTACCGTTCACGGTAATGGTGTAGTTCTTCATAATATTGAAACCTCCAGATTATTTAACAGAATGTTTTCTCGGCAGCGTATTCTCACGCTTACCGGCCAAAATATCCAGTGCAGCCATTACCTTTGCACGGCTGTCAGCAGGTACGATCACATCGTCAATGGCACCGCTGGCGGCTGCGGTATACGGAGACGCCAGTGTCTCTTTATATTCTTTCACCAGAGAACCACGATTCTCCCCTGCTGCTAAGCGGTCGCTGTACAGGAATGCAACGGCAGCTTCTGCGTCCAGCGGAGAAAGCACAGCAGTATCCCAAGCAAATGTCAAATCTGCATTGGCGCCCTTACCGGCCAGCGCAATATACGCACCGCCAATGCTTTTGCTGGTGATCAATGCGATCTTGGGGCAAGTGGCAGTGGCATAAGCCGTCTCCATACGGGTAGCTGCGGTAAGCATAGCGTTCTCTGCATCTTTTACAAAGCCGTCAGCGTCTGCCACAGTGAGGATGGGCAGATTGTAGGCGTCGCACAACTTTACGAAAGCCTCTGCCTTATAGGCGCAAGCGGGCAAACCGCAGAACCGTCAAAGGCCACAAAGCCGACGGTGGTGCCGCCAACGGTTGCCAGTGCGGTTACGCAATGGGTGGCATAGCCGCCCTCCAGTTCTACCACGCTGCCGGCATCCGCCACAGCACAGATCACATCCATTGCAGACGCGCCGGTGTCCACAGCCACAGACGGTGCAGTAAAGTCATACACCGGTGCCGGGGACAGGTTGTTGCCCGGCAGCAGAGCCACCACATCTTTGGCGGCGGTCAGTGCGCCGTCCAGATCGTCTGCCAAAATATCCACCGTGCCCTGCTCGTAGCTGGCATCCGCAGTCACATCACTGGGGGGTGGTTACATAGAAATCGGCGTCCTTTACGGCGATCACCACATCGGCCATATTGGCCATCAAGGCACTGGCACCCAAACAACTGCCGGCAATAATGGAAACCTGCGTGCAAACGCCGCTCATCGCCGTAGAAGCCTTCACCAGTTCGCCGTAAGCGGACAGTGCTTCAAAGCCCTCGTCCAGCTTTACGCCGTTGGAATCATAAATACCGATCACCGGACAACCGGTCTTAGTCGCCAGGTCATAGATCTTTTTCAATTTTGCGCATTGGGCCACACTGATAGCACCGCCGTTTACATTTACATTCTGTGCAAATGCATAAACGGGACAGCCATTCACCGTGCCGAAACCGGCAGCAGCCTCCACATCGCCGGACGCGGATTTGGCGTAGCCGTCGATCTCAGTAAAAGCGCCGTCGTCAAACAGGGCAGTCAGCCGATCCACAGCCAGCTTGTCCTTCTCTGCAAGTTCGCTCACTTGTTGTTCCTCCTGTACACTCATTTGCGCTCCCGCTCATTGCAAAAGCGCAGTTCGGCAAATGCCGACAGTATTCTCTGTCCAAACTTACCTACTGTAATTATACCACCGTTGCCCCGGAATAGCAATAGCATATTCCATACAAAAAGCGCAGAAATTCCGCTGTATTTTCAGCAGATTTGGCAAGGCAGATCACTTCTTTGTATCCTCTGTTTGCAGCGCACCGGAGCGCATGAGTTTTTGCACCTCATTGTCCGTCAGCTCGCGCCACTTCCCCTACCGGTAGCATACCCAGCTTTAAGGAGCCTACGGCAATACGCTTTAGGCGGATCACTTCCAAATCCACTGCCTCGCACATACGGCGGATTTGGCGGTTGCGCCCCTCGTGAAGCACAAATTCCAGCACCGTACGGTTCTCCTCTGCAGTCAGGACAGTCACGTCACAAGGGGCGGTCATACGGCCGTCCAGATCAATCCCCTCTCGCAGTTGCAGCAGCGCACTGTCGTCTACCTTGCCGCGAATGGTCACCCGGTATTTTTTACTGTACGCATGACGAGGGTGGGTCAGGGCATTGGCAAACGCACCGTCATTGGTGAGCAGCAGCAAACCCTCTGAGTCCTTGTCCAGTCTTCCTACCGGATACAGGCGGGCGTCAATATCCCGCACCAGATCCATCACTGTTTTACGGCCCAATTCGTCGGACACGGTGGTCACATAGCCCCGGGGCTTGTGCAGTAAAATATAGTAATTCCGCTGGGTTTTGCGCACTTTCTTCCCCCGCACGGTTACCAGATCTCTGCGCGGGTCGATCTTGTCGCCGATTTGGGCCACATGGCCATTGACCTTCACCTTACCGGCAGCGATCAGCTCCTCGCTCTTTCGGCGAGAAGCCACGCCGCACTCGGCCAGGTACTTTTGCAGTCGTTCTTCATTCTTCTGTGGCATAAATTTCAATATCCTCCTGTGCCCGCATAGGCACGGTTATTTGATTAATACAAGCGTAGCCGATCACATCGCCCTTCTTCACCGGCGCATAAATAAAAGGATAGTAATAGAGCCGCACGGTATAAGTGGCGTTCAGCGCCGTTTGGCTGTACCGAAACGCGGCGGTCACATAGGACTCCTTGCCGCCCACTACCGGCACCTGCACATGGCGGTCCAGCTTGTAGGTGGTGTACTGCTTTTTGCAGGCATCCAACAGCCGGCGGTGATCCACCCAGTCGTCCGGATCGGATAGGGTTACGCAGATCAGCGTGTTACCCTTATACTTGACCGCACTCACCAGGCACCGCCCTGCCCGTTCCGTATAGCCGGTTTTTACGCCTACACAACCATCCAGCGAAGTGAGCAGCCGATTGTGATTGTATACCATTTGCGATTTACCGTTGATGGTCACTTTGGCTCTAGGCGCGGCGCAGATTTTGGCAAAGGTCTTATTCTGAAGGGCGTGAGCCGTCAGCAGCGCCATGTCGTAAGCGGTGGAATGATGATCGCCCCGATCCAGCCCGGAGGGGGTCACAAAGTGGGTGTGGTGCATACCCATTTCCTTGGCCGCACTGTTCATTTTTGCAACGAACGCCTGCGTGCTGCCGGAAAGAAAGGCGGCTGCCGCATTGGCAGCGTCGTTGCCGCTGACCAACAGCATGCCTACCACCAGATCGTACAAAGTGATCCGATCCCCCACATGCAATCCCAAGGAGGAGCCCTCTGTGTCTTTCAGCATAGCGGCTGTTATAGGCACCGTTCGCTGCAAGTCCCCGGCTGCACAAGCCAGGTAGGCGGTCATAATTTTGGTGGTCGAGGCCATGGGCCGTTCTTCATAAGCATTTTGTTCATACAGCACCGTGTGTCCGGCAGCGTCCAGCACCACGGCGCTTTGGGCGCTGGTGGACGCCAGCGCCGGCATCGGCACCAGCAAAAACAAACATAAGAGAACGGCAAAAATACGCTTTTTTTACATACAAAAGAATCACCCACACAAATATATGCGGGTGATCCGTACATCATTATTCGGCCGCGGGGGTCTCCGCCTCGTCTGCTTTGCCGTCCTTGGCTTTCAGCAGCTCGGTGAGTTTGTCTACCAACTCCGGAATCATAGACACAGCACGATCCGCAGAGGAAGTGTAATTGTTGATCTGCATCATACGGCACTTGCCCTTTTCGATCACGATAAAAGCCACCGGGGTAATGGTGTTGCCACCGCCGCCACCGCCGAACAGCGCTTGATTCTGCTGCTTGGTGGGCAGATCCGTACCGCCGCTGGTAAAGCCGTAAGTCACTTTAGATACCGGAATAAGCGTGGTGTCGCCGGTGACCATCGGATCGCCGATGATGGTAGAAACATCTACCATTTCACGCATTTTTTCCAGCGTGTTTTCCATAATCTTGTTTACCGGAGTTTCTTTCATAATGCTTTCTCCTTACTTATCTTTAATAAAATTTTTAAAAAAGACGATACCGGCCCGCAGGAGCATACGCACCAAAAAGACTGACGCTGAGACTACCGATGAGCTGGAATTCGTACTCCGAGCGGGGTGCGATAAAATCCGGCTGTATGTAATCATCGTATTGGTCCACCTTCATGCCGTTTAAGATCATGCCCTTAACGGGATAATAGAACGAACAGAGGGTGCCGTACTTCTCAGCTATATCTGCGGCATCTGCGCCGCCGATAATCATTTTAACATATAATGAATAAATATGGAAGCCCTAAATAAAGTTGTTACCGCAGAAGACGCAGTTTCCACTAAATTGCTGATCAACAGCAAGTAACCGATCACGCCGTCCTTGTCCCAAAGCTGCTGGAAGTAGTTGGGCTTTTTGGACTTTTTCTTCCGCCTTAGCGGGTGCCTTTTCGCTCTCCGACTGTTCTGGCACCGCCTGGGTCGCTTTCTCGTCTTCCGTGGGCGCATTTTCCGGCGTAGGCTCCGTGGTGTCTTTCTTGTTCTCTTTTTTCTCCTTGCCCTTTTTCTTAGTCTGCTCGGCGGATTTTTCCGGGAACAGGATAAAGGAAAGAATCTGGGACAGCACAATGTCTTTTTTAATGAACAGCACTTGTACACTGGTATGCCAGCCGCCGTCATAGATCAAAGTTAATGTGGCAGACAGAGACATCAGCAGTGCGATGAGCACCACCAGCACACCCACTATAATCAAAAAGATTTTCAAATCCTCACCTCTCCCGCTCAGATCTCTTTTTCATCGTCATTAGCACTTTCCAGTGCGTCAGCCGCTGCAGCCAGCGGGTCGTCCTTGCCGCCCTCTTTCTCAAACAGGGAAGTTTGGCCGTTATCCTTGGCGATCTGCTCCACTTCTTCTGTGGATGGCAGATCCGGCAAATCATCCAGGGAATTCAGGGAAAAGCAGCGCAAAAACCGATCTGTGGTGCCGTACACCAGTGGGCGGCCGGGCAGGTCCAGTCTTCCCTTCTCCTCGATCAAGCCCTTTTGCACCAAACCGGAGATGGGACCGGAGCAATCCACGCCGCGCACCTGCTCCACAAAGGAGCGAGTCACCGCTTTATTATACGCCACAATAGCCAAAACTTCAAATGCGGCCGGGCTGAGAGGCGTATTTTTTTTGATCTCCAGTAGGGCACGCACTCCGTCCGCATAGGCTTCTCTGGTGCAGATTTGGTACTTGCCATCTACGCGGATCAGCCGCAGTCCGCTGCCGCTCTCGTCGTATTTGGCCTCCAAATACCCAAGCATTTTGATCACGTTTTCAATATCCAATTTTAGCACATCCGCCAGCTTTTCCGGCTCCACCGGATCTCCGGCGGCAAAAAAAAGCATAGCCTCCAACTGCGCAATGGTGTTGTTCTTCTCACTCAACGGTATTTACCTCGTTTATGATTTGCACATCCGGGTCCTCCATGGTCCCGTCAATGGTGATCTTCTTGGTTTTAGCCAGTTCCAGCACCGCTAAAAAAAGGTAGCGACCATATCGCTGCGGGTTTGAGCGTCCTGAAAGAGGGACAAAAAGCGCACTTTCTTGCCGTTCCACAGTTTGCGCAGTACCGTCTGTACCTTAGACGCCACATTCACAAACTTGCGCGCCACAATCACCTTGAAGCTGTCCAACGGCGGCGGCAGCTTGCGCTGGGCGCGCCCGGCAGCGTTGATATACGCCTGCAAAAGCTCCTCACCCTCGTGGAATCGCTCGTAGGCATAGTTTACATATCCCTCCTGAGGTGTGCGCACATAGCGGTCAAAACCGTCTGTGTGGGCGCTCAGTTCCTTTGCCATTAATTTGCAGTCCCGGTATTCAATCAGTTCGCCGGTCAGCTCTTTTTTTAAGGTTTCTGCCTCCTCATGGCGGGGCAGTAGAGATACGGTCTTGATATAAATCAGGCGGGCAGCCATCTCCAGAAATTCACCGGCGATGTCAAAATCCTCCTCCTGCATTTTTCGCACATAATCCAAATATTGATTTACAAGCTCAATAATGGGAATGTCGTTAATATTCAGTTTATGCTTAGAGATCAAGTGAAGGAGCAAATCCATCGGGCCCTCAAAAATCTCCAGTTTATAACTTGGTTGTTCCATATTACCTCAAAAAAGATTAGCGCCGGGATAATGGAAATAAACTTCATCATCGCCGTACTTAAAGTGGAGATCACGCCGTCCAGCGCACCCACAAACAGCAGAATCATCAGTGCGATCATGATATATTGCTCATAGCGCATATATTTATTGTATGCCTTATAAGGCAGCACAGCCGCCAGCACCTTGGAACCATCCAGAGGCGGAATGGGGATCAAATTAAAGACTGCCAGAGACACATTGATCCAGGCCGCAAAATAAAGAAAATACTCTACGGCACCCAAAAAAGCCATCGGCACCGGGTGCTTTGCTGTAAATAGCGATATAAATAAAATTGAAGATAAAGCCCATCAGCAGATTGGCAATGGGTCCGGCCAGGGACACCAGCGCCATACCGCTTTTGGGATGCTTAAAGCGATTGGGATTCACCGGCACCGGACGAGCATAACCAATACCAAAAAGAAAAATCATAATGGTACCGATGGGGTTGAGGTGTGCCAAAGGATTAAAGGTCAACCGGCCCTCGTCCTTGGCAGTGGTATCCCCTAACTTATATGCCACCCACCCGTGCGCCAACTCGTGCACAGGCAAACAGCAAAACACCACAAAGCAGCTGGAAAGAATAGAAATCAGCGCCAGCAGGTACTCACCCTGGCGCAAATAAGAAAGAATAGAAAGCATAAGAGCACCCTTATATTATAATGATAAGAATAGCATACCATTATCCCTACGCAATAGTCAAGAAAAATTACGCAACGGTGGCGATTAATATACGATCTTTGCCGTAAATGTCCTGCCGAACCTGCACATTTTCGCAGGTGGCAAACAGGTTTTGCACCGCCCTGCCCTGCTCATCGCCGATCTCTAAAAGCAGCTGCGTGCCGCTGGCAAGTGTTGGCACGATCTTTTCAGTAATCAGTCGGTAAAAGTCCAGTCCGTCCGTGCCGCCATCCAGTGCCATCATCGGTTCCTTTAGCACCTCCGGCTGCAAGGTGGGCATCACAGCAGCAGGGATGTACGGCGGGTTGGACACCAAAACCTGCGGCTTGGGCAGCGAAGTCAAATCGCCGCTGATATCTGCCAGTACAGGGCGCACATTGGCAACAGGCATGGCGTTCTTTTGCAGATAAGCAAAGGCGTCTGTCGACTTTTCCACACAGTAGACACTGGCACCGGGACAGGCCTTTGCAATGCTGATCCCAATGCAGCCGCTGCCGGCGCAAAGGTCCCATACAACAGGCGTCGTTCCTGCATTTTTGACCTGTTCAATAGCCAACTGCGCCAGTTCTTCCGTCTCCGGCCGGGGGATCAGTACCCCGGGACCCACGGCAAATGTGCTGTCTAAAAAGTCCCACTCCCCCAGCACATATTGCAACGGTGTGCCGCTTTTCAGCTGCCACAGGCCGTCCGCCAACTTCTTTTGGCTCACCAGGTCGCCCAGATGGCTGTGGTAGTCCCGGTTGGCGATCTTTGCCAAATGACACACCAGGCACTTGGCCTTAAATTCTTCTTCATCTACGCCGTTGGCGCCTAAGAAATAGACACTATAATTATAGGCTTCCTGAACCGTCACTTGATTTCATCCAGTCGCTGCATCCAAAGGCCCGGTGCACTGACAATCTTGACGAACAAATTATCGTGCTTACCGGCATAGCGGATAAATTCATAGCCAAGGCCCATTAAAATCGGCAAAAACACCAATTTCAGCAGCATCCACAGCACCCGCTGAGTAGCGATCACCGGAAAACACTTGGCTAAGATAGAATAAAATATCACTCTGAAAATCAGCATTACAAAAATAAACGAAGTGCCGCACCGAGGGTGGAAGCGGGTCATTTTCTTCACATTCTCCACCGTCAGATCCAGCCCGGACTCGTAACAGGCAATGCTTTTGTGCTCTGCACCGTGGTACATAAAAGTGCGGCGAATGTCTTTCATTCGGCTGACAAGCGCAATATACACAACAAAAATGATAATTTTCGTTACGCCCTCAATGGTACCTTGGGCCGGAGTAAGCGTGCCGTCAAAGTGTTTGTTTAGCACATTAAACAGCAATACCGGCAGATAGAAGAAGATCAAAAATGCCAGTGCAAAGCCCAGCACGGACGCTACACCGGTGAGCACTTTCATCAGTTTGTCGCCCAACTTGTCCGTCAGCCAGCGCTCAAACTTGCTCATTTCTTCCTCCTCCACTTCCTCCATACCGGAGACCTCAGCGGAGTACATCAGGGTCTTGTATCCGATCACCATAGATTCAAAAAAGTTCACGGCGCCGCGTACCAGCGGCCAACCCAAAAACTTATATTTCTCTCGCAGACGGTGGAATTCGTGATATTCGGTTAATATATCGCCGTCCGGCTTGCGCACGGCAGTAGCCATACCTTTGGGGCCTTGCATCATAATGCCCTCAATCAGTGCCTGACCACCTACCGATGTTTTATGCGTTTTTTTCTCCTGCATTGGCGTTGTTTCCTCTCAATTCCATACTTTGATCCACTTCTCTGGTCTCTGCCGTTTGGGGCTGCTGCGCTAAGTCCTTTTTTGCTGGGGGCACTGTTGATGGGCAGGTAAATGGTCACCAGCGTGCCGGTGCCCTCCTCACTGTCGATCTCCAGGGTGCCGCCGTGCAGTTCCACCAGTTCATTGGTGACCGCCAGTCCGATCCCGGATCCACGCACGGACATATTTGCCTTATAGAATTTTTCTTTCACATGGGGCAGATTTTCCTTGGAAATGCCGCACCCCTGATCCGCAACGGCGATTTTAACATAATCCTGACCGCCTTTTTTGGCAAATTCAGCCTTTACAAATATCTTAGCAGGCGCTCTGGAATACTTTAAAGCGTTATCCAAAATGTTCATGAACACTTGCTTTAACCGGTTGGCGTCTGCATTGGCCGGAGCCGGCAGATCGGGAATGCTGTATTTTAACTCAATCCCCTCACGCATGGCGCGCTCACGGAAGGTGAAAACGGTTTCATCCAACTCGGCAAAAATATCCGTAGGCGCCAGGCGCAGCTTCATGCGCCCGCTTTGCAGACGGCTAAAGTCCAGCAGCTCCTCTACAAATCCCTCCAGTCGCCCGGCCTCGTGGACGATCACTTGCAGTCCCTTGCGGGTGATCTCGTCCTCATTATCATTCTCTGCAAACGCCAGCGTTTCGCCCCAGCCTTTAATGGAAGTCAGCGGCGTGCGCAGCTCGTGAGAAATAGTGGAGATAAAGTCATTTTTCATTTTATCCGTTGCAGAAATATCCTCAGCCATTTGGTTGATGGAGTCCGCCAGATCGCCGATTTCATCATTATATTTCTTCTCAATACGAACGGAGTAGTCCCCTTGCGAGATCTTCTTAGTGGTTTGGTTGATCTCCTGCACCGGGATAATAATGGAACGGATAAAGAATAGGTTGGAGTACAAAATCACCGCAAAGATCAGCACCAAAGCCAGAAAAAATCAGTAGCACAATGGTGCTGATTTGACGGTCAATCATCTCCAAAGAACTGATGACCCGCACAGCGCCCATCGGCTCGCCGTCGCCGCTGTAAATAATGCGTGTGACTGCCATGCATTTTTCGCCATTATCGGTAATGTGCCCTACATATCGTGCACGCCCTGTATCACCGGCCAGGGCCTCCTCATAGTCCGGCATACGCACCTTTTCTACCGCAAAACCGCTGGAGGAGGTCACAACGCCGCCGGCATTGTTAATGATCCAAATGGTGGTCTTATCCCGGTAGCTGAAGCTGTCAATAAAATCCGCAGCCGACGCCTCTAAGGAACTGCCGCCGTCCAGTCGGCCGGAAAAGTAATTGGTCGCCGTGGTGGACGCACCGGAATTTAAGATACTCTCAACTGCATTATAATAGTATGCGCGAATGGTAAAAGCGGAAACCACAAAAACGATCACAAAGAAAAGGGCGATCACGCCTAAAATATTGATCACCCACCGCTTTGTGATACCCTGCATCCGCAGTTCTTTCAGTCTCCCGGCTGTATGTAATTTTTTCAGCCATTTCTCTTCCATTGCGCCGTTCGTCCTCGTTGCTTAGTTATTTTTGGTGACCCACTTGTAACCCAGGCCCCAAAAATCTTGTCATCACCAAAGTAGTTGTTGCCCCATACGGTCTTAAGAATATCCGTGCGGGTCAGTGCAGCGTTGGGGTTCTTAAAGAAATATTCAATGATTTGGAACTCCACCTGGGTCAGCTCAATGTTGGAGCCGTTCTTAGACAGGGTGCGATTGCGTAGGTTGAGCTCAAACTCGTCCAGCACAACCGTGTCCCCGGTGGTGTCGTTCTTGCGAAAGCCTCGAGTCATCTCCACCCGGCGATAAACGGCATCTACCCGCGCCATCAGCTCACTGGGAGAAAAGGGCTTGGTCACATAATCATCGGCGCCGAACATCAACCCGGTGATTTTGTCCATCTCCTGTGTCTTGGCGCTGAGCATAATGATGCCCAAGTCTGAGGATTTGGCCCGTAGCTGCTTGCACACAGCCAAACCGTCCACCTCCCATCATAATGTCCAGGATCGCCACATCAAAGCCGCTTTCATCCTTTGCAAACTTTTCCAGCGCCACGGCGCCGTTCTCCGCCTGTTCCACAGTATAACCGCTGCGGGTCAGATTGATTACAATAAATTCGCGAATGGACTCCTCGTCCTCTGCAACCAGTACTTTCTTCATACATCCTCCTGTTAAAAGGTAATGATCCAGTCTTTCAGTGTGTCTGCGGTTACGGCAAAAGCCGCAGAATTGCCGCACTTTGCCAAATATACATAACCGCCCTCTCGCAAGAGTTCGGTATAATCCTTATAGTCGCCTGGGTTGGCGTCATACTGTGTTTGAAGCACCGGCAACACTTCAAAGGCCGTCTTTTTGTCCGTCTTGGACTTCACCGTCAATGTGTGGCTCTTGTCACCATAGCTGACAGTTACGGACTTAAATTGCTTATCCGGCAGCACCATTTGATAGCCGTCCTCCTGTACTGCCAGGGAGTACCCGGTGTGAACCAGCACGGAGCTTTTGTATTTGCACCAGTCTACGCTCCGTAGGAATTTCCAGCAAACCGTCGCCGTTCATATCCACACAAGGCACCATCACATCCCGGCCGGTGTCCGCCGTCAGGCCTGTGTTGTAGCTGTAAAACGGGGAAACGATGGAGTCATAATAATCGCTCCAACAGATCAGCTCTGTGAGCATAGACGCCCCATCTGATTTTACCGCGTCCGCATACACCGCCGGCTTGCCGTCTGCCTTGCCCACCTGTAACTTGCGGTAGGCGCTCACATGCCCGTCCACGCGGGTCTCGCCTAACAAGGTCTGCTTGTCTCCTTTGTAGGAATACAGCGCCGCGCTGGCGGAAAGGGACTTCATTTGATCCGCCGAGAAGAACAGAACCTCCTGCACGCCATCATTGTTCAGATCCGCAGGAATATATGCACTGTACTGCATCGGCTCGGCCAAAGCCGTCAATTTCGACTCCTGGCCTGAACCGGTCATTTTGTACACAGACATCAAGTGGCTGGTAGAGTAGCTGATCATATTCCAAGAAATCAGAAATTCTGTTTTGCCGTCGCCGTTCACATCACAGAAATCCACACTATACACATCCGTGCCTTCACCTTGAATATTGGCAATTACCTGCCAATTCTCCCCGCTTTGCTCCAACACGGCCATATCAATCTTGCCAAGAGCGTCATTTGGCTCATAAAATGCCAGTGCCTCCTTTTGACCGTCATCGTCAAAGTCATAGAAAATATAAGAAGTGGTATATTTACCCGCCGCGGGGATCTTTACAGAATAGCCGCCTTTACAATAGGCGTCCATAGCACTTTGGACGCTGGCGTCCGCCCCGGCAGGCGCCACAGGCGAAATAAGATCATCTATGGAAGACGCCAAATGAAATCCGCCGCAACCGGAAAACAGCAGAGCAATGCACAACATCGGAATTAAAATTTTAATCGCTTTCACTGCGCTGCCCTCCCGGCTTCTGATTTAC
>VOFI01000101.1_pt1 | contig 14001 bp, 16 predicted proteins | sample 5384131 | NCBI WGS metagenome assembly VOFI01 (sample SAMN12384728, study PRJNA508395) | human gut metagenome | isolation source: healthy gut H | host: Homo sapiens
GAAATCCACGCTGGACCAGGTGAGGCCCATCACCTCCCCTTTCCGCAGCCCGGTAAACAGGTCCACCAGGTAGATGGTCTCGAACCGGTGTCCCTGGATGGCTGCCAGGAACCGCTTGATCGTCTCGTCATCCAGCGGGGCCAGGGGCCTCCCTGGTGACCCGCGGAAGGATGCAGCCGGTGGACGGATTGGTCCGGATGTATCCCAGTGTCACAGCCTGCTCCAGCGCCTTGTGAAGCACCCCATGGATCGTCTTGACCGTCTTCGGCGCAAGGCCGCCGCGGAGCAGGCCGTTGCAAAAGTGCTGCACGATATGCGGGCGCAGGTCCTCCAGCTTGTACTTTCCCAGCTCCGGCCGGAGATGGTTTTCGATCTGGCATCGGTAGGACTCCGCTGTGCGCGGCTTCAGGTGGACGTTATACTCTGCCATCCAGATATCCAGCCACTCCCCCACCGTCAGCAGGCACGGCTCCTGATACGTCCCCATGTCCAGCTCCACCAGCTTCTGCCGCAGTTTCTGTGCAACTTCGGACTTGGTCTTTCCGGTGATGGTCCGCTGGATCTGCCTCCCGGTGTTGGGGTTATACCCTGCGGTGTAGCGGGCCTCCCAGTATGTATAGGACTTCCCTGCCCGATTCAGCGTCTTTTGCCGGATAGACCCGCCTCCGGAGGCGCCCCGGCCAGTCTGTTTCATACGTGCCATTACCGTCCCTCCTTTTTGCCCGTCCATCTTAGAGGGAGCGGCAGCGCCGGACAAGGGCGCCTCTGTACGAGTCTCCCGGAGGGAGGCGAGATAGATCCTCGTCACATCATCCCGCCCGTGTCCCAGGAGCCGGGAGACCGCCTTGCGGGCCTCGTAGGGCGTGGCGCCGGCAGCGATCCGCTCCTGATACCACTCCGCTGCGCAGACATGGCGGAGGCCGTGGAAGGTCATGGGACGCGCCGAGCCGGCGTCCTGGATGTAGGGCCTGTAGGTCCGAATAAACGCCTGCAGGTGCTGGATCGCCGTATGAGTTTCCATGTCATCCGGCACAAAGAGCTTATGGCCGCGGGGCGTGGTCTGCAGATGCAGCTCCAGGCGGCTCACCAGCAGGGGATGCAGCGGGACCGTCCGGACGAGGCCGCCTTTGCCCTTGATGGTGATGGCCCCCTCCCGGACCGCCCGGGCCGCGATGGCCGTGTCGATCCGGAAGCACTCATGGATGCGCAGGCCCGCATACCGGGCCAGATAGAGGATCGTCACATAGTCCTCCCTGCCCAGGCGCAGCGCCTCCGCCAGCATCCGGGAGAACTCCTCCCGGCTCCAGGTGCGGTCGACGCCGCCGAAGGTGCGCCGCTGCAGCGCGACCTTCAGCTCCTCATTGTCGGGCAGCTTATATTTGGCGTCCATCAGATCGTGAAAAAACCGGATGGCGGCCAGGTCTGTTTTGATGGTGCTGGGGGCCTTCCCATCGTCCTGCAGCTTCAGGATATAGGCGGTCAGATGCTTCCCGCTGACGTTGGACAGCTTTTGCAGGCGGAAGGCATCAGCCAGGAAGGCGCAGAACCGCTTCATGGCCTCGTAATACCGCTCCTTGGTGCGGAAGCTCCCCTGGCGGTTATGACGGGCCAGCTTGTCCAGCTGGGCGAGCAGGCCGAGGTAAATACCGATATTCAAAATCTGGTTTGCCATATATGTACGTCTCCTTATTCTGTAAAATAAGGTTCAGATGGGCGCAGTCCGGCCAGTGGCAGATCTGTACGTTTCCGGCAGATCTCCGGCGTGTCAGCGGGGCCCGATGGCTCTTCCCGGATCACAAACCCTTGCCGCACAACGCTCCTGTGTTCAGGGCGTCAGCAAACCAGAGACCTGTCTCTATTTTCTTTTCACGGGGTCAGTACGATTGCCGCATGGAGATCCTGGATCTCTGTCCTGGCGGACGGCGGTGGACACCAAGCCGCTGAACTCGGCTGCAGCCGCATGGCTGCGGGTGTCCTGGGGCCTTCCGGCGTCGGCCCTGCGATGGGGGGATTCCGTATTGCCGGATACGGATGCCAGTGCCTGGCAGGGGCACCAGCCGGAACGGGTGAAGCGTCCGCTCTGCCAGCAGCGGACGTGGGCGGCCATAGAGACCGGCCCGGGAAATAACTGTGATTTCATGGTCTGTTTCATTCTCTTCTCCTTAGCGGCAAAGCCTGATTTTGCCCTGAAGATGCAAAAAGGCCCGAAAACAAACCATACTTGTTTTCGGACCCAATTCAGGATCAGTCATTCAATTTATCGATCAGGCCCGCAGTCTGATCTCATTCCTAAAAAAAAAACGGATCTGGGCATAGTTGCCCCTTTCCCCAATACGTTACAAACAAAACGTACAAACCTAACAACGTGTGCAATGCGTCAACCGCGAACGGATCGGGAACCCGGTCCGCCCCCCGCATTTCAGCAGAGTACGCACAAAAATCAATCTACCTCTTTTTTACCACATCTTCCGGATTTTGGCAAGCGCAAAACACTGCCAATTTCATGTCAAAACACTGTCAATTTTATCGGACTGTCCGGATCCGGCAGGGCCAGGGGCGCACTTGTCCCTTGTCTCGTGCCATTCCTCCCTAACTTACTCCGCCCTATCGCCTTTCGGCGCAAAAAACAAATGAAGCCAGATACTATGCCTGTTTTACACAGAGCTCTGATACTTCCTCAATACTTCATCAGTGTATCATACATTTTAGAAAAAGGCAAATTGTAGAATTTACGATTTGCCTTTCTCCCCATCCAATCATGATGCAAGTTCACGGTCAATGTACCCAAATCCTTCCGCTTTAAAGTCTTCGAGCGAAGTGAATTGCTTATCTGCCGTGTTTGTAATCTGATTCCGATAGAATGTCGATAAAGATTCGAAGTCCTCATGAATAATGAGGCTCCGAAACGGAATATGCTGTTTTTGAAAATTTAAGCAACTAATTACAGTTTTCGATGCTTTCGTATTTTCGTTAATGCCAAACACAAATAGGGGTCTTGCTGAATGATCGCCAGTTAACCTGTAATCAACAATCAATTGCCTATCTCTAGTTGGTGTGAAATTAGATTCAACTGCATACTTTTTTGCGTTTGAAAGGATGCAATCCGCAAGGTTTTCAAAGAAAAGTGATTTAACTGTTTCACGACGAAGGATATCTATATTTGATACCTTTGCAACCAATTGTGTAAATTGGAAAATACTTTGTACTAAATTTTCCATGGTCGCAGAAATAAGCAATTCTCCATTTTCCAGCCGCCCATAATTGCTTTTTAACAATCCCATTAAGAATATCTAGCTTATTTTTTGATTCCATATCAAAAGTATAAGAGACACGCATAAGTGTATTGCCAAAATCCCGGATCACCCAAGAGTCTCCTGTTTGCTCAAGGTACATGGAGATCATATCTCCGTCTTCGTGGAAAAACGGTGCATAGATCCTTCGAACGTTTGGAGCCACTTCTTCAAGAGATACCAATGAGCCAAAATTTTTCTGTAGAAGGGTTTCCACTTCCAAAGTTCACACCTCCCTACGATCCCAAATCAAAATAGCGACAATTGAGCAATATCAAAATACTTTTCAGCATCCAAAATATTACACCGATTGAAAAAATAGGCTTCAGCTGTTAACAGGTTCATATAATTTCCAGACATATCCTCAATATTAGACGGCTTTTTTCCCACGCCCACTCTCTATATCTCTCATAGTCAAAAGATGTGCATGCGGATATGCATGATGGTTGGTATTATTATAATATCCGATTCTTGTAGTGCCATGATAACCATTACACCGCAACAAAAGAAAACCGTTATACATGAGACCAATGGAGAAATCCTGAGGCAATCGAGCTGAATACGCAATAAAAACATTAAATTTTAAATCTTTTTCCTTCGAATAAACCTCAAATCTCTGCGTGATATCCCGATCCGAATAGACAGGCCGTTTGGGAGGAGCAGTAAATCTTTTTTTCGCAAGTAATGAGATACTGAATATCCTCATCGCTTGTGAGGTGAAAATCTCCCATAAAGATACCTACTTTCTATTGATTATACCACATATAACCACGGTTTTTCATAAATGTGTCCGAATCGGACACATTTTTTACCCTCTTCAGCCACCAGATACTCCAAGAAGGTCAAAAGCTTGTCCTGGTAGCCATAGTCTCCCGCCTAAAAACCGGACACTTTTTCATCCATTAACTATGCGATGACCTACAGGTCTTTTTCGTCTGGCAAGGAACCTCTCCTTTCCAAATAATTTTATAGATATCGTTTCAGAACTTCTTCTAGCTGGGAGCCATATTGGCGAATATCATAGATGTCCTGAAGCGCATACTTCGTCTCCTTTTTGTTTTCATCAGGGACGATGAGATACTTGACACTATCAGTCAGACGCAGACGACAAATCCATTTTCGGGTATTGCCCTTGTAGAGGACGTTCATATAAGACTCTGTATCCTTATATGTAATATCATGGACATCCGCCAGTTCCACCAGCAGATTTTTCACAATAAAGTAGGCTTCCAGTTCCTCCTCCGTGGTGACAATATTCGGCTCCCGCTTTGTCTCCTCCTCCGGAGCAGCGTCATCTGCCGCAGGCAGTGCAGTGCTGCTATCAGAAACAGACACACTTCCACCAGAGCCACCCAAGGCGGTCTTGATCTTATCATTCATAGTCTCGCTGATATAATCGTTCAGCGCCTTCCGCAATACAGGCCGGAACTTCTCTAACACGTTCTGGGTTTTCGGTCCAGAATAGCACCCCTGAAGGAAAAAGCGGATAAAATCATCAGACGGGTCAGACAGTTGCTTTGTAAATACATCTTTGAATTCGTGAACGTATTTTAGTTCCGAGGCCGTGCTAAAAATGGAATCCACATCAAACTGGGATTTAGAGAATTTTTTCAGTTCTGGGACCTGATTGTCCCGAATGTCCAGAATATTGATGGTGAGGAACGGATCCTCGTCCATCTTATTGGGATTGTCCAAATCAGTATAAAACCTGTAATACTGCCCATTTGTCAAAATGGCAAACTTTGCGGTTGTTGTCCCGAAGTAACGGAAGAGCTGGGAGTCGTGCCGATCCAGATTTTCCGTGATAGACTTGCACTCCACCAAGATCACAGGCTCTCCATCTTTCAAGATGGCATAGTCCACCTTCTCCCCTTTTTTAATGCCCACGTCGGCCGTAAATTCCGGGACAAATTCTTGGGGATTGAATACATCATAGCCCAGCATGGAAAAAAACGGCATTATGAGAGCGGTTTTAGTAGCCTCCTCGGTCTGGAGAGAGTCTTTCATAGACTCGACACGCTTGGCAAACTGTTTCAACTGATCGACAAAATCCATATTCACACACTCCTATCTCTCTATTATGTGTCCGAATCGGACACATTTTTTTACTCTCTTCGGCCACCAGATACTCCAGGAAGGTCATGAGCTTGTCCTGGCTCGCCGGGGACAGGCTGTTATAGCGCATCACCAAGTAAGGCTGCGCCGGGCCTTCCCCGTGGGGATCTTCCTCGCCCAGCAGTTCGCTGGTGGTTACTCCAAGATACTGGGCAAGGAGCTGAACCTTCTCAACAGACGGGATACTTCCTCGGCTTTCCATTTTGTTTATCAAGTTTATGCCAGCGCCGCTTTCACGGCACGCAATCGTCGGCCTCACACCTTTTGCCACACAGAATTTTTTGATATTTTGCACAAAAATCTCTTTGTCCAAAGGAAGTATCACCTCTTTTGTAATTGTGGAGATTTACAAAATAATCCTATTGCCGAATTATATTATTGACAATCACCAATAGGTGATTTATTATTTACCCATAGGCAAGAAACCGCAGGGCAACAGAGGCGCCAAAATATAACGGGAGCCAAATCCCTGCCGCCTCCGTGGAAAATCAAATAAACTACAAGGCAATTTTATCACGGAGAGGTTCATGTTTCAAGCATTTCAGGAAGGAGGTTTCAAATGGCGAACAACATCAAGCAGCTGCGAGAGGCCGCCGGTATGACCCAGGCGGAACTTGCCGCCAAGATGCGGCTCACCACGCCCTCGATCACCAAATGGGAACTGGGCCGCGCCAATCCCACTTACGACAACCTGATCCAGCTGGCGGAGATCTTCGGCGTCTCCCTGGACGAGGTTGCCGGACGAAAAACCAGCGCCTAGAAAGGAGGTTTTTCACATGGAGAAAAAACAGCTCACGTCGTTTGACGATCTGCCCTTGATTATGACCGTGGAGGAGCTGGCTCCCATCCTGGGCGTCGGCAAGGGCACCGTGTACGAGCTGGTCCGCTGCGGCCGCATCAAGAGCCTGCGGATCGGCACACAGATCCGCATTCTCAAGCCGGAGCTGATTCAGTTTCTGGAGTCTTCGACTCCCCAAGTCAGCTAAATCATACCGCGAAAAGGAGGAAAACACCATGCCGGAGGACTACAGCAATATTTACAAAATTGCTCGCCGGGCGGCTGGTTACACGCAAGAATCCGCAGCCGAGCAACTGGATATCTCTGTCGATAGTGTGCGGGCGTATGAGACCTACCAGCGCACACCGCCCAATGAAATCGTGGAGCGGATGGTTGTCTGCTTTCACGCTCCTCAGCTTGCCTATCAGCACTTGCATGAGACAACCAAGCTCGTGTCGCAGATCATTCCGAAACTGGAGGCCCGGAGCATCCTGGAAGTGGCTGTTCGGATTTACAACCAGATGCGCAGTTTCTCCCAAGGAGCCTGCCTGGAACGCCTGATGGCCATTGCCGAAGACGGGCGGGTCGATGACACCGAGCAGCCGGAGTTCGACGCGATTGTCAAGATACTGCGGAGCATCATTCAATCGAGCCTGGAGCTGGAAATCTTCTGCTCACCTGATTCGGCCACAAAAAAAGAACGCCCTGAGGATGGAGCCTCAAGGCGTTCGGTTCAGGGACTTGCGTCCGAGAACGATTGCAAGACTATTGTAACACAATCAGCTCAAAATGCAAGCCCCAATTTAACCGGGAAGGAGGTGCCCTTTCCGTGATTACCTGGGGTTTTGTGCTGATCGGCATTTGTACACTCACCAGCGGACTGTTCCGGCTGGTGGATCGGATTGAAGGGAGGCGGTAAGGATGACCGCATGGAAACTGCTGGATCTGCGGCAGCGAAAGACCTACGGCCCCCATGACGGGGAACTGATCGTGCTGCACATGATCCCGAAATCCGCCTGGGGACGGTCTGAGCGGTATTTCACCGGCCGTTTACAGACTGTGGCAGGCAGGACTTGGATAAACGGCGGCGGAAATGTGGCCTCCCCCGCTGAGCTTTCGGAAACACTATGACCTCCGGTGGCTCCGCCTGCCGGAGGACACCATCTGAGAGGAGGGTGGTTATGCGGAGGCACCCCAAAAAGGGCGGGCAGTTCGCCATCATTTGGGTGGATTTATTGTATGAGGATGCGGTACCAGCCACCGGCAAGCTGCTCTTTGGAGAGATATACCGGCTCTCTGGGCCGGATGGCTGGTGCGATGCCAGCAACCAGGATTTCATGGACCTGTTGGGATGCAGTGAGACAACTGTCCGTAACCTACTCAAAGCCCTGGAGGATGTGGGGCAGATTCGGGTGGTCACCCGGCCCCGCCGGGAAGGCGCTGGCGGCACGGAGCGCAGGATCTTCTGCGGCCGGAAACTGGCCCCTCCAGAGGTCCAGGAGGTACCCGCAAAAAACTGCGGGTACCCTGGGGAGGGTACCCGCAGAAATTTGAGGGGGGTACCCGCAGAAACTTGCGGTTCCACATCTATAAGTAATTATAATAATACCCCCTATAGTCCCCCAAAGGGGGATGACCCTGACCTTATGAGGTCATTTGACCTCTTTTGGGACAAGTACCCCAAGAAGGTCAAAAAGAAAAAGGCGCGGGAACTATGGCAGAAGCTGCGGCCAGATGCCGCATTGGCGTCTGTCATCCTGGCTGCTTTGGAGCGTCAGAAGTGCAGTGACCGTTGGCAGCGGGATGGCGGTCAATACATACCGGACCCCACCACGTGGCTCAACGGCCGCCGGTGGGAGGACGAACTGTTTCCTGCAGAGCCGGAGCGTCCTACCCCACCGGATGATGCCAGAAGGGGGCGGTGCCTGTGAGCGAGATCAAGCAGGATGCCATCCTCTCCCAGCGGCTGCTGGATGCTCAGGTGGGCGTGCTAGGTTCCATGCTGATCGACCCGGATACCGTGCCGGAGGTGCTGAGCCGGGTGCGGGACGCGGACTTTGCGGAAGAGAAGTACCGGCTGGTATTCCAGGCCATCCAGGCCCGGTTCCGGGCTGGGCAGGCCATTGACCCTATCCTGGTCCGGGAGACTCTGGGGGGCGGTGTGGACAGCCCATGGACCTCGATCTTGCAGGGGCTGATGGATGTCACGACCACGGCGGCTCATGTGGATGACTATGTGGACGCCCTGCGGGCTTCCGTCACGTTGTCCAACCTGCGGACCCTGGGCACCCAGCTGGCGGAAGCCGACCGCCTGGAGGACGCGCAGACACTGCTGGACCAGATGCGGGCCCAGCAGGTGAGCCGGCCAAACGTCCAGGCCATGGACATGGCGGAGGGCTTAGAGCGGTTCTTCGACCGGCACAACGGCGAGGAGAAGCCGCAATATCTCAGCTGGGGCGTACCGGTGCTGGATGAGCGGATCTTTGCCGAGCCTGGGGACATGGTGGTGCTGGGCGGGTACCCGTCCGATGGCAAGACGGCTCTGGCCCTGCAGTTTGCCTTCGGCATCGGCAGAAATCACCGGGTAGGGTTCTTCAGCTACGAGTCCACCCGGGACAAGCTGTTTGACCGGACAGTGAGCCGGGCGGCCATGCTGAGCTACACCAAGATCAAGCGCAACCAGCTGACGGAGGCAGATTACCGGGACCTGCTGGAACTGCGGCCCCAGCTGACGGCGCCCCAGCTGACGCTGGTCGACGCCGCTGGCATGACGGTGATGGACATCCAGGCGTACAGCCAGGCCCACCGGTATGACGTGGTGTTTGTGGACTACCTCCAGAAAATCGCCGCGCCCAGAGGCGCCCGGCAGTCCGATTTTGAGCGGGTCTCCGCCATCTCCAGCAGTTTGCAGCAGTTTGGGCGGATCACGGGGACCACGGTGGTGGCACTGAGTCAGCTGTCCCGGCCGGACCGGGACAAGGACGGGAAGATCCGTCCGCCAACATTGAGCGATCTGCGGTCCTCCGGCCAGATCGAGCAGGACGCAGACGTGGTGCTGTTCCTGTACCGGGAGGACTATGGCAAAAAGGACAGCAACCGGACTTTGCAGATTGCCAAGAACAAGGAGGGCGAGGCGCTGGACTGGGTGAATTTCCGGTTTGACGGAGACATTCAGACGTTTACCCGGATCGCCCCAGTTCCGGAGCCACCGGCGGAGAAGCCCAGGCGGGAGAAGCAGCCGCCCCGGCAGGTGAGCTTCTGGGCGGACGGGGGCAGCTTTTGAGGACACCCCTGGGGGGGGGGGAGCCAGTTGAAGATCGGAGACATCCTGACCATCAAACCTAACTTTTACACGGAGTACATGGGGGCCAATGACCAGCCCCGTCAAGCCCAGGTAATCTACATACACCCCGAAGGCCGATTTTACGTCGTGGAGTTCCGGAGTGACCTGGGTATTCCCTGGCGGGAGACGTTTTTCCCATACACAAGGCGGATCGAGGGCATCGTGGACCGGTCCGCGCCGTATTTGCCAAACGAAAAGGAGCTGTTTTGAATGAGGACGATTGCAATCATGAATAACAAGGGCGGCGTCGGCAAGACCGTCACCGCCATCAACCTGGCGGACATCTTGGTCAGGGACTATAAAAAGCGGGTGCTTCTGGCGGACTGCGATGGCCAATGCAATTTGACGGATTTCTTCTTCCCTGCACTGGATGAAGGACTGTCTGTCGCGGAGGTACTGACGGGGACCTGTGAGCCGCTTTGGAGCGATAATATCATGCCGATCCGTGATGGGTTGGACCTGTTGCCAGGTTCGGAGGACCTGTATACGCTGGACCTGCAGGCCCTCCTTTACGGCAGCGACTATGGCGCCAGGTACCGGATGCGGGATTTTATCAATGCCGTGCAAACTGATGGCGAGGTGGACTATCTAATTTTCGACTGCGCCCCAGGGTATACCTGCGCCACGGTAGCGGCTCTGATGTCCTCGGATGATGTGGTAATCCCAGTGACTGTGGACGGCTTCTCTTTCCGGGGACTGGAAACGATGGCCCGACAAATCTCGGGGCTTCGCCGCAATGGGCTGCCGGCTAAAGTGGCGGGCGTGCTGATTACCCAGTGGCGGAACACAGATGTGGTGGCGCAGGCGGATGCTCTGCTCCGACAGGGGGAGATCCCTGTTTTCATGACACCTATCCGCCGGACCGACAAAGTCCCGGAGAGCACCTTCGAGCGGGTTCCGCTGGAGGCGTACAGTCCGCGGAGCGCCGCGGGCAGGGACTACCGGATGTGGGTGGAAGAATATCTGGGAGGTGAGCTCCATGGCGTTTGATATCTCCAAATATACGGAGGCTTCGCGGGAGCCTGCCGCCGTGCGGGACATTGGGATCATTACTACCGAGATCTTGCGGTTGAAGCAGGATGCCGGCAACGCTATCTTGAGTATCGGCCAGAGGCTGATCGAGGCCAAGGCCATGCTTCCGCATGGGGAGTGGCTGCCCTGGCTGACGGAGCAGGTCGAGTTTTCTGAGCGTACCGCCCGCAACTTCATGCGGTTGGCGCGGGAATGGACAAATCGGCAAGCGCTTGCCGATTTGGGAGCCGCAAAAGCATTGACGCTGCTGGCTTTGCCGCCGGAGGAGCGGGAACGCTTTATGGAGGAAAACCATGTCGTGGACGGTGAGGAAAAGTCAGTCATTGACATGACTTCCCGGGAGCTGGAAAAGGCCGTGAAGGAGCGGGACGAGGCCCTGCACGCGGCGGAGGCGGCCCGGGCGGCCGCGGAGACGGCGGACCAGAGCCGGGCCAAAATGGAAGCGGACATGACGGCCCTCAAGCAACTGCACCAGGCGGCACAGGCCGGGGGAGACCCAGGCCCGGGAGGCTCTAGCCAAAGCCCAAGCTGAATTGAAGGCCCTGCGTGAGAAACCGGTGGAGGTTGCTGTGGAGGTAGACCAGGATGCTCTGCAAGAGGCCCGCCGGGAAGCGGAGACCCGGATGCAGGCCAAAGTGGACAAAGCTGCGGAAGCCCAGAAAAAGGCAGAGGAGCAGCGGAAGAAAGCGGAAGAAGAGCTGGCCGCAGTCCGGCAGCAGCTGGAGGCAGCCCAGCAGGCAGAACGTCAGGCCGTAATCTCGGGTGACAAGGACCTAGCCCTGTTTGAACTGCTGTTCTCCCAGGGCAACGAGGCCGTGAACAAGCTCCACGGGCTGCTGCTCAAGGTCCGAGGACGGGGCGATATCGAACTTGCCGGAAAGCTCCAGAAGGCCCTGCTGGCTCTGGCGGATGTGACGAGGAGGTGCGCGGAGGAATGACGGACCGGGCAATCGAGCTGTTGGAAGAGCAGCAGCGAAAAGTGAAGGAGCGTTCCGCACCTTGGCTGGTGGCGGAGCAGCTGAAAGATATCTGCCGCCGGGAGCCGCACAGCGCGGAAATCCTGGCGCAGGACCTGGAAAACGCCTCCATGTCCATTACGGAGGCGGAGAAGAAAATCAAGGCTTTTGCAGATGGGCACAGGAGCGGCGGCTTTGCCTGCGTGACGCCCGGGGAGGCTGACGCCATCCTGCGGGAATTTACGGTCTTGGTGCCCCTGGGGGCACGGCTGCGGAAAGCGGCTCTCCGAAGATCCTTAATCTGGCGGATTTTCTGTGAGGTGCTGGATATGGACAAGGACTGGAAAAAAATCGCGGAGAAATTGTCAGTAGAGCCTAGCGGAGACCTGGTAAACGATGTACTCAGTGATATCTATGATGGAGATGCCTTTGGAACCCCAATGCTCTTATTCCATCGTGAGCCTGTCACACTGGCGGAACCGATTGGAGCAATCATGTGCCCGGGGGACTGGGAACGGCGCCAGCGGACGGCAAAGCACCGCTGGGGCGCCTGGTGTACCTGCACCAACTGCGGAGAGGACTTCGAGGCAGGGTATTCCAACGGCGGGATCGTGCTGGAGACAGGGCCGGATGACGCAACCCGCGCCGGCTATGCGGAGCCGGGGCCGGTCTCCAACGTGTATCTGGAGGGCGAGACAGTCCTCTGCCCCAAGTGCTGGACCGCTGTTGAGGTGACACGCCGGGCGGCCCTGCGCCGGGGGCGCACCTGTCAGGTGCTTCAGGCTGAGGTGGTCAACGTAGACGCCTATACTGCCGTCTTATATTGGCTGGTCAGCCGACATTTTGACGACACCGGAGGCGATCACATCCTGTTCCTGCCCCACGCCGCTCTGCTGATTGACGGTGACGGGCGGCTGCGGCGGTTTCGCGCCAAGCGGACCGGAAATGATGTGCGGGATGTGGTCTGGCTGCCGTGCAGCTCCACCCGGGACCCCATGCAGATGCCGTACTATTCCTGGGAGGCGGCCAACCACCGCAAGATCGGCGGGTGGACACTGGTCCATGTCCCGGGTCTGGACCGGCACACTGGCGAGAAGACGGCGCTGAAGGAATACATAGCTGCCGGCGGCTGCTGGCCCGGAGCGTACCTCCACGTATGGGAGCAGCATCCGCAGGTGGAGAACCTGATGCGGCAGGGGTTCGCCGAAGCGGTAGCCCGCACAATTGATGACACGTTGGACCTTGCCGCCACTGTCCACGACCTCTGCGACGCGCCGCCCATCCCGTGGGTGGACTGGAGGGAAGTCAAGCCACACCGGATGCTGCACATGAGCAAACCGGCGTTCCGGGAAATCTCTAAAAAGCACTGGGGAGCCGCAGATGCGGAGTGCTGGGACAGATACCGGCGTCAGCTCCCCAGTGCTGACGCCATGGACTTCGAATACTGCCGTCAGCGTATCGGCAGCAAGGCCGTAGGGCAGCTCCTGGAGATGGTGGCCGCCGGATGGGAAGATTTGCTCCCCCTGCCTGTGGTCCGGTATCTGGAGAGACGGGGAGCCGTTAAAGATGGTGTACAGATGCTGATCGACTACCGCAAGATGCTGCGGGACGCGGAGATGGCGGAAACGGAAGAGACACTTTGGCCGCGCGATTTGCTGGCCGCCCATGAGCGGATCACCCAATTCTGGGCCGACCATTTCAAGGCATCGTATCAGCTGGGATTCACCAGCACATTCATCCGGTTTCGGGAGCTGGAATGGACGGACGGAGATCTGTGCATCGTCCTTCCCCGTGTGGAGGAGGACCTGGTCTCCGAGACTGATGGGATGCGAATATGAAAACGCTCCATGGAGCGGACTGTCGTATGCCGACAGCCAACGAATTCGGAGTGTATCTCTACAAGTGGTGGATCTCAAACAGTGCTTTTATTTTAAATAAATGACTCTTATCTTGAAATATAGTTGAATAACTCACAAATCTAAACGAAAGTGAGGGAGACCCGTTGCAAAGCATTCATAAACGTGATAAACTGGTCGCAAAGGATGGATGGTTGCTCTGTCCCCGGTGTGGTCGGGGAAAGGTTCTACGGCTCAATTCAGAGACCAGAGCCAGGAGCTTGACGGTGTATTGCAAGCTCTGCGGAAAAGAGTCCATCGTGAATATCGACGAGTGCCTGTGCCAATGAGCCTGTGCCACATGATCCGCAAAGGGCGGACGTGTTGGTGCAGGCTTTTTGTTTTGCCCGGAGGTGATAGCCCATGGCACAAAAGCCATTGCGTCCATGCCGACATCCTGGGTGTACGACCCTGGTCACTGGCGGCTATTGTGATCTCCACCGCCCCAAGGACAGCCGCAGCGATGCGGCCAAGTCCTGGCACTGGATGTACCTGACTCCAGAGTGGACGGAGGACCTGCGGCCTGGACAGCTCCTTCGCGAGCCCTTTTGCCGGGAATGTGCCCGGCGCGGAGACCGGACGCCGGCCACGG
>VOFI01000304.1_pt1 | contig 14001 bp, 15 predicted proteins | sample 5384131 | NCBI WGS metagenome assembly VOFI01 (sample SAMN12384728, study PRJNA508395) | human gut metagenome | isolation source: healthy gut H | host: Homo sapiens
ACGTGCCATTGATAACGAAATGAAGCAGCGCGGTGAAGATCATGTATATCTGGATGTGACGCATAAAGATCCGGAAGAAACAAAAAAACATTTCCCCAATATCTACGAGAAATGCCTGAGTCTGGGCATCGACATCACGAAAGATTATATCCCGGTAGCCCCGGCCGCCCATTATCTCTGCGGAGGTATCCTTGTCGACCTGGACGGACAGTCTTCTATCGAGCGTCTATACGCAGTAGGAGAGTGTTCTTGCACAGGACTGCACGGCGGTAACCGCCTGGCTTCCAACTCTTTGATTGAAGCCGTGGTATATGCCGATGCAGCTGCCAAGCACAGTCTGCAAGTCATCGACCAATATTCCTACAACGAGAACATCCCCGAATGGAATGACGAAGGAACCCGTTCACCGGAAGAAATGGTACTGATTACGCAAAGCATGAAGGAAGTCAACCAGATTATGAGTACTTATGTAGGTATTGTCCGCAGCGACCTTCGTTTGAAACGTGCCTGGGACAGACTGGACATTATCTACGAAGAGACTGAAAGCCTGTTCAAACGTAGTGTCGCTTCCAGAGAAATCTGTGAATTGCGCAATATGGTGAATGTCGGCTATCTGATTATGCGCCAGGCAATGGAACGCAAGGAAAGCCGCGGATTGCATTACACGATAGATTATCCGCACGCAAAGAAATAATTATGAAAACATTAGCTCAACTCTTTATTTCTTTGTTCTGTATGATAGGATTAGCTTCCTGTTATACAGGCATCCCGCTAAAAAGTGGGAAATCCGAGAACAACAGAACCTACGAAGTAAGTTATCTGTTTGAGCACGACGGAATAAAAGTCTACCGTTTTTTTGATATGGGAAACTATGTATATTTCACCACACGGGGAGATGTAACTAGTATCAAGAATGATTCGACAGGAGAACGGACAATTACCATTTACAAAGACAGTATCCGAAATAAATAGAAAATGAGGCTGATTAACAAGTCAGCCTCATTTTTCTTTATCCAATTAATCCGGTAGACGCGGATTAATAGTTTTCTTTCTTGACTTCGAAGTATGCTTGTGGATGCAGACATGCCGGACATACTTCAGGAGCTTCCTTACCCACTTCGATGTAACCGCAGTTACGGCATTGCCATACCACTTCGCCTTCTTTAGCGAATACAGTCATATTTTCGATATTATTTACGAAAGCAAGATATCTTTCTTCGTGACCTTTTTCTGCGATAGAGATATTGCGATACATAGCAGCAATCATCGGGAAACCTTCCTGTTCTGCCACATCAGCAAAGTGAGGATAATCCAGTGACCATTCTTCATGTTCACCCGCTGCGGCAGCGCGAAGATTTTCAAGTGTATTACCGATTACACCGGCCGGATAGCTGGCAGTGATTTCTACCATACCGCCTTCGAGGAACTTAAACATACGTTTTGCATGTTCTTTTTCCTGATCGGCAGTTTCTGTAAAAATAGCTGCAATTTGTTCGTAACCTTCTTTTTTAGCTACACTTGCAAAATAAGTGTAACGCATTCTAGCCTGTGATTCTCCTGCAAATGAAGTCAACAGATTCTTCTCTGTCTGAGTTCCTTTAATACTCTTAGCCATAATTCTATATATATTTTAAATTGGTTGATTACCAAACGTAACTTGTCGTACTATTTATAACGCAAATATAAACGATTTGTTCACAATAAACCACCTTTTCTTAATGAATAAAAACTATCACCTCATTGATGAAATCTATCAACAGACAAATAATATGCTGGAGAACATACTTATTTCGATTATTTTATCTAATTTTGCAACCTCTACTTTGCAAAAAGTACAGAGTACACGTATAACAACATATAAAAATGAAGCTATTTGAATTTAAACCCAAACTGGTTTCTTGTCTAAAGAATTATTCGAAAGAAACGTTTATGGCGGACCTGATGGCCGGCATCATCGTAGGTATCGTGGCGCTTCCACTGGCTATCGCTTTCGGTATCGCTTCGGGAGTTTCGCCCGAAAAAGGTATTATCACCGCTATCATTGCGGGATTCATCATTTCCCTGTTGGGAGGCAGCAAAGTCCAGATCGGCGGCCCGACAGGTGCTTTCATCGTTATCATCTACGGCATTATCCAGCAATACGGTGAAGCCGGACTGATTGTAGCCACGCTCATGGCAGGTGTACTGCTTGTATTACTGGGAGTCTTCAAACTCGGTGCAGTCATCAAGTTTATCCCTTATCCTATCATTGTCGGATTTACCAGCGGTATCGCCGTTACTATTTTCACTACCCAGATTGCCGATATTTTCGGTTTATCTTTCGGAGACGAGAAAGTGCCGGGAGATTTCGTCGGGAAGTGGATGATTTATTTCCGTCACTTCGATACGGTCAACTGGTGGAACACTATCGTGAGCGTTGTCAGCATTATTATCATCGCCATTACCCCCAAGTTCTCAAAAAAAATTCCCGGCTCACTGATAGCAATTGTCGTTGTCACTGCTGCCGTCTATCTGATGAAAACCTTCGGAGGAATCGACTGCATCCAGACGATAGGAGACCGTTTCACTATCAAATCGGAATTGCCTGACGCTGTCGTGCCCGCCCTAGACTGGGAAGCTATCAGGGAATTATTTCCGGTAGCTATCACGATTGCCGTATTAGGAGCTATCGAATCATTGCTGTCCGCCACGGTAGCCGACGGTGTGATTGGCGACCGCCACGATTCCAACACAGAGCTTATCGCGCAAGGCGCGGCAAATATCGTAGCCCCTCTGTTCGGAGGTATCCCCGCTACCGGAGCTATCGCCCGTACCATGACGAACATCAACAACGGTGGCAAGACACCGATAGCCGGAATTATTCATGCAGTAATCCTGCTCCTGATTCTGCTTTTCCTGATGCCGCTGGCACAATACATCCCCATGGCATGCCTTGCCGGCGTGTTAGTCATTGTATCTTATAACATGAGCGGCTGGCGCGTATTCAAGGCTTTACTGAAAAACCCGAAATCAGACGTCACTGTGTTGCTTATCACTTTCTTCCTTACGGTCATTTTCGATTTAACCGTTGCTATCGAAGTAGGATTAATCATTGCCTGCGTTCTCTTTATGAAACGCGTAATGGAGACAACCGAAATCTCTGTCATCACCGACGAGATTGACCCGAACAAAGAATCGGACATTGCCGTGCACGAAGAGAACCTCATCATCCCGAAAGGCGTAGAGGTATATGAGATCAACGGCCCCTATTTCTTCGGTATCGCTACAAAGTTTGAAGACACCATGGCACAACTGGGAGACCGCCCGAAAGTACGTATCATCCGTATGAGAAAAGTTCCGTTCATTGACTCCACAGGCATACACAACCTGACCGTGCTTTGTGAAATGTCGCAGAAAAGGAAAAAACAACTGTTATCCTTTCCGGAGTAAATGATAAGGTACATAAAGTGCTGGAGAAATCCGGCTTCTATGAACTGCTGGGAAAAGAAAACATCTGCCCGAACATAAATATAGCGTTGGAAAGAGCGGAAAGCATTGTGAAATAGCGATGTTTATCAACTAATTACAGGAGATATATACCGTGTATATCGGGCATATAGATCCAACGTATTGGACATATAGATCCAATGCGTTGGGTATATATGGCCTACGTGCCGGATCTATATGTCCAGCACACACGGCATACAAGCTACTTAAATCAAACATTATTTCACCAGACTTTCAAGAATAATCCGCGCTTATACATCGCTCTCAACAGTACTGAATCAATAAATGGTACGATCGTTAGAAAAACGATAAGATTATGCCTTATCACACTTCAGGATTGAATACATCTTCATATCCACAACGACGCCATTCTTCACCGCATTCTTTCTCAGCGTTCCCTCCAACTGAAAGCCGCTTTTCTCAAGGATACGACAAGAGCCGATATTATGTGCGAAAGGCTCCGCAAAGAGCCGGATGATATCGGTATTGCGAAAGATATACTCACATATCTGTCTGATGGCACTCGTTCCAAGTCCTTTTCCCCAATAGGGTTCTGCAATATAATAACCTACTTCAGCCGTTTTCGAATGTATATTGCTCTGACGGAACGCGGCTATACTTCCTATTGCCTTGTCATCTACAGTAATGGCAAATGAAAAAGTAGTTTCCGGATCGGCAACATTCATCGCTTGTATGAACTCTTTCGCATCCTCCACCGTATAGGGGAAAGGAATGCCGTCTCTCAAATTATCAAGCACTTTCTTGTTATTCAGCGTCTCTGCAATGTCATTGGCATCTTCTATCCGCCACCGACGTATTCTACATTCCATACAATCTTTACTATTTGAGGTTACACTCCTTGCTAATACGTCCGTAAAACTACGAAATAAATCCTAGACTGATATAAAGAGCCGATTCTATTTTTTCTAAAAAAACAGAGCAAACAGTAGAGTCGGATTTTTTATTTCCAGCCTCTACTATTTGCTCCCCTAACCATTTTACAAGAAAAAATAGATTGAATGATTCAGGAATGCTGCTTCTATCACTAGAATTGATGCATTCTCAGTTCCTTATCAACCAATATTCCGTCTTTCAAAGTCAATTCAAACTTCACTTTACGTTTCGCTTTCAGCTTCAGGACAAACAATTCTTCCGAACCATTCAATGCTTCCTGCTTTCCTATATTGACAAACGTAGGATAGAGCGATTTCACTCCATTGGTATGCAAGCGGTCGTAAGTCAGGTTTTCCATTGCTTTTCATATTCAGCGGCTCTACACCAACGAACTCAAAGTCATTCTGATCGTAAGGCAATGCAAAGCTAAGTGCATTCACAGCTTTCAGGTCATTACCCTTCACGCGGATTTCAACGATTTCATCCTTCTGATAGAGGCGTTTCGGGGTGCTGATTGATAAAGAGCCCGATACTTTAAGCGTATCTTTTCTACCGACACCACCTTCGAGCTGAGTAGCTACCACGCTGATATCGTAAGCGTCTATCAGATCATTCATGTTTATATCCCCTTTGCTGATATATCCTTCATAATCAGAATCTCCACGGCGCAAGCCCGTGTAATTCATATAAGAAGTCAAGTCGTTGCGGTCGATCTTACCGTCATTGTTGATATCTCCCTGCAAGTAGCTGGCTGTTCCAGGCACTTTGAATACGTACAATTCGTGGCCGGAACCGTAATTTCCTACACCTTCCGTAACGGCAAGTTTGATATAGCGTGCAGTAGGACGGGACTCGAAGCTGAATATCTTCACATCACCGTTGCGTTTCCAATCGAATGCACCCGCTTCCGTCCAATGTTCCTTATCCATGCTATAATATACCGTACCTTTCAATAATGTACCGTTACCGGCATCAGTACGCGGCAAGTAGTGGAACTTATCCAGTTGGTTCACCGTCTTGAGGTCGATAATCAGATCAAGCGGCATTGCATTCACACGGTACTTCGTATGCCAGTTGTCTCCCGATTCGGCAAAGTCGAACAAACGGTTCACTCCGAATCCTCCCTGCGATGCGGCAGTCGATTCACCTTCGATTCCGTGAATAGCAAATTCCAGCGGATTGGCCTTCGTCGTTACCTGAATAGTTGCCCAGTCGGAAACGCCGTCTTTATTGACAGCACGTACTTTGAAAGAGTACGGAGTATCTGCATTCAGACCTTCAAACAGTAAGTGAGTATCCCGGATAGTCGTATAAAGCATACCGTCGAATTCGATTTCATAGAAATCTGCATTAGCGACCTTATCCCATGTCGGTTTCAAGGTGTATGCTTCGCGGTTTTCTTCGGTCACTTGTGCATTCTGCGGCATGGTCAAAGTACCGGTAGTCACACGGTAACGATCGGCAGGCGCAAAACGGAAACCGTCTACGTTCAGCACAACCTGACTGACCGTAATGTCGGCAGAAGCCAGTTTAACGCGTAGTTGCGGATTCTTTGTAATGACCACTTTCTCAAATTCACTGCCTTTAGTAGCGAATTTATTCAGGTTGGGAGTAGCTTCATACCAGTAGACGTTCTCGCCTTTCAGGAAATCTTCGGCCGTAGTTACTTCCATAAGTTTCACCGTTTTCTTGTTCACCTTAGCGACAAGTTTCTTCGGTTTTTCGGTAACATTGATACGCAATTCCGTCTTTTTATCCTTCACAAAACCGTCAAAGTTTCCGGCTGTCGGATGAATGGTGATAGTAAGACGGTTCTTCTTGTCGTTTACGTCCGATTCAATCAGGGTAGATACTGATTTATTCCGGCGGTAAGCTTCCGTTACACCGTCATCATCATACTCTATGGTTTCAGTGTGCCCGTTCGGGTAGAACTCATAAATACGCAGAGACTTGTCTATCTCGCTAACGTTATTATGAGGGTTGGTCATCGGAATGATAGAGCCACTCTTCACAAATACGGGAAGTTTCCAGATAGGAGTATCGAAGTTGTTGAGAATACAGTTACCTTCGTACTTCTCGCCACTGAAATAATCAATCCAGGAGCCGGCGGGCAAATAAATACCGTCGCGGATATCATTGCCTTTTCTCATCAACCTGGGTTTTCTGATAAACAGGAGCTACAAGGAAATCCGTACCATACATATACTGGTACTGGGTAGCCGTTCCATGCGTATAAGCACTGGGATAATCCAGGAACATCGCACGGATAAGAGGCATTCCGTCTACCGCCTCTTTGGCAAAACTATATGTGTAAGGCATCAATTCGGTTTCAACTTCAAGAACATCCGGTTTATGGATGTGGCCGGTTCGCCTAAAGCATGGGGGTACTTTTCGTTGGCGCCCCAGCCATCCATATTCAACTGCATGGGGGTAAATGTTTTCCATTGGAAATCACGTATATTGACTGCCGCATTTTTTCCACCGAAGATACCGTCCATATCCGAGCAGATATTCGGCTGGCCGGACAGACCGGAACCTATATAAGTAGGGATGTGAAAACGGATATATTCCCACACACCGCCTGTCTGGTCGCCCGACCAGATGCCGGCATAACGCTGTGTGCCTGCCCAGCCGTCCAGTGAAATGATAAAGGGACGGGCATCATTGCCATAATAAGGCATAATATGTCCTACGTCCGCCACTCCGTTCAACCCGAAGGAGTATCCGGCACCTACCCACGCTACGTCTGTTTTCAGTACACGCACGCCTGCATCACGAACCTCTTTCACAATATCACGTTGCAGCAAAGCACTTACGCCTTCCTTCGGATGCAAGTCTGACTGTGTCCAAAGTCCGATCTCCACTCCGTTTTGACGGGCATAATCTCCCAGACTTTTCAAGTTGGCAATGTTACCGTCCAGCGTTTCGGTCTGTCCGTATCCTGCACCGTAACCGTCGTTGGGAAGCAGCCAGCCGAGAGGCATGTCATGGCTCTTATAGCGGTCGATCACTGCACGAGCGGAGAACTGATAGTTGTTCTTTTCACCGTTCAGAGATTCTTTGATACCACCATTGTCTTTCTGACTTTCTTTGTAGCGTTTTCCATCTTTCAAAAGAATTCCTTTTTCATCTTCTTTCCAATAGTCACGGTTGTAGGCATTCAAATGTCCTTCGTAAAAACCAAATTTGGGGAGTAAAACAGGATTTCCCGTCAGTTGATAGAAGTCGTTCAGCAACGCAACGGCTCCATCGTTAACCATATAAAAAATATCAAGGTAGGAAGAATTGTGAGATAGTTTCACAACATTTTTTTTCCGTTGCGCCAAAGTCATACTCACCTTTTTTAAATGTATACCACATCATTCCGTAGCCGTTTGTCGACCAATAGAAAGGGGTAGGGGATGCTACGCCGCCGTCGGTCCAGCTATTCTGATTCTCGATAGCAATGACTTTGCCTTTATGAGAGAAGCGTCCGTTCTGTACGCCGCCACCGTAGAAGTACTCATCCGGCTGCTCTTTCAAAGTAACAGTTACTTTCTTCGGTTCGAATACACAGGAGCAGTTTCATCAATGACACAGGCATTTGTTCCCAGATTGATGACCTTCATCAGCCCTGTCTGTTTATTCAGTTCGACCCGGACTTTTCCGGTAGACGGATGATTCCTCCCGAATTATCCTGAAATACACGGAAGATATTCTCTCCGTAAAAAATCAATTGTCCTCCGCTGATTATTGGAGAATAACACATCGACTGTTGTCGGATTTACTTTCTTCACACTAAGAATACCTGAGGTCTGTTGAGCCGTGTTCGAAACGACATTACTCATATCGGACTTTTCAGATGCTTGTATGGAAAGAAGTGAAATCGGATAAAAGAGTAAAAAACACTGCGATAAATCTAAGTTTTCGCAAACAGAAAGAGTGGTTTTTAATCATGTTTACTTATTTAGAATTAGACATAAGACTGCTTTTTTATTTCTATCAACTTTTGTTTTTCCAATACTTCCGCTTTATTTACGGAAATATTTCGCTAATGTATAATAAATACACACCAGTTCATTGTACCCCTATTCAAAAAGGCGTTTTTTTAAATATTCTTTGTTCTTATTACTTTTTTTTTCACTATTTGCCCAACTTAAACAAAAGAAAACAATGGTATACAAAAAAGGGACCGACTTAGAGAAAAACATAAAAGATTCAGCTTATTTATCTTTTATCAAAGCATACTTATATTCAACGATTAAAATCTAGTTTTTACCCGTACTCAGCTTCAGCGCTTCGAACTCATCAGTAAGCTCTTTTACCTTTTTCGGATATTTATCAGCCAAGTTATGCTTCTGCCCGATATCTTCTTTTAAATTATAAAGTTGATATTCCGTCTGTTTACGATAAGGAGGTATTAACGCCCAATCTCCTTTTCGATAGGCATAATTGAACATACCTTCAATTACCAATTCTTCCCGACCCTTTTACTTTTACCCAGAAAAGCCTTCAAGGTGTTCCGACTATCAAGTTTTATCCGGATAAGTTTGTCCCAACAGTCCGGCAAATGAAGCCAACAGATCCTTCATCTGACAAACAAAAGCGTCGGATGCTCCTGGTTTTACCATAGCGGGCCAGCGCAACATAAACGGCACACGTACTCCTCCGTCATACATCGTCGTCTTCCAACCGCGAAGAGGACCTGCCGGACGGTGCTTACCAACCAACTCTACTGTTTTGGTCCCTATATATCCATCATCCCAACACAGGACCCGTTATCGCTCGTCAATATTACAATCGTATTTTCTGCCAGTCCCAACCGGTCCAGTTCTTTCAAAAAACTCATCAACACACCCAATCAGCTTCGAGAATAACATCTCCGCGAGGCCCCATACCCGACTTGCCAATAAAACGTTCATTAGGTACTCTAGGCACATGCGGCTGATGCAGGCCATAATAAAGAAAAAAGGACGCTCTTTATTATCTACGACCAAAGCTTTGCTTTTTGAAGAAATAACTGTGCCATATCCTCATCCCCGCCATTGTGCTGCCTTTCCCCTTTTTTGGAAACCACGGGGCACTCCATTCACTATCGAACCGGCATGCCCGACACTGGGATGCATTCTTAATAATTCCGGATTATCTTTCCCCGTAGGCTCTCAGGAAAATTTTTTCCGATAGTCAACATAAAGCGGGTCTTCCGCCTCAAGCCCTATCACTTTATTATTCTCTAAAAACGCAAAGGCACCCGATCATTCGTAGCTGCCTGAATAAACGAATAATCATATCCAATCTCAGAAGCTCCCGGATATACTCTTTTATTCCAGTCCCATTACCATCCCCCAGTCCGATATTATGCCATTTTCCTACGGAACCGGTTATGTATCCAGCCTGTTTCATTACCTTAGGCAAAGTAATTGCCTCTGTATCAATAATCAACTTTGCATTCCCCGCGGCAATATCTTTGCATCGGATTTGTCCAGGGATACCCCTGCCTGTCATTACCGAATAACGACTGGGGGTAGAAGTAGCCGCCGTACAAAATCCTTGAGTAAAACGAATACCCTCATTAGCAATACGGTCCATACCGGGAGTTTGTATTGCATCAGCCCCATAGCAACTCAAATCTCACCGTAACCCAGATCGTCAGCAACAATATAAGTACTATATTGGGGTGTTGTTTATCTATAGATTTCTTCTCCGGTTGAAACTGTCCGGCCAACAGAGTAACAGGCATCGAAGAAATGCCTGCGAACAAAAAAGTCAAATTCAAGTTTTCATATTTATTTATGTAGTTATTTAAATGTTTTCAAGTTGTTTTCAGTCTCTGCAAGACCTCCGGATATTTCTCATTTACTATTTTTTCCTCTTTGTAGTCATTAAAATAATCTCCGACAACATTGAGATATGCCTCTTTTTCTTTTCTTCTCTGCCACACCCGGCAAAGCTACTAACAAAAGAGCTTAACACATACAAATGATGTTCTTTTAATATTATAGCTTCTTTTCATGCATTCCTCAAATTAAAGCCTTCACAAAACCAATTCTTTCTAACGTTATTTCTTCACCCGCCCGTGTTTTTAACTCAAGAACTCCATTCTTTTCAGTAATCTTCTTCTTTTTTCCCAGCAATCCTGAATTTTCCTTTAAAAGGATTGACCAAACGCAACAAGCCTCCTTTCTCAGAAACAACTTTAACCAAAGAAACATCTCCGTTTTCTAAACTGGCACTTACAACAAAGGCTCCTATGGCACGTAGCTTATCAAACGAAACATCTTTCCAATCGGACGGAATAGCAGGAAAAACACGAATAACTCCACTGTGACTTTGTAATAACATCTCCTGAACTCCGGAGGCAAAAGCCATATTCCTTCTAATGTAAATGGACGATAAGTAAATCCGGACTTACCACTTCTACTTTGATCTCCATTTGCATGAAAACCATTTCTTAAACAAAAACACTCCGCAAATATACGTAAGGCCTTAGCAGCTCCGTTGCCATCAAAAGCCCGTGCCTTTAAATTTGCCAACCAACTATACGAATACCCGGTCCAACCGCCGATGCCCTACAGCAATGTAATCCCCTTGAGCATCAAGAATAAAATCAGGTAATTCTTCCTCCAGTTTCTCCAATGATCAGCTTCATCTTTCACTTCATTCTAGCCAATTCGAAGCTGCTGCAGAAAGCAAAACGAACCAGCGCGGTCAGGCCCAATCTGCCAGCATCACTATTCACGCAAATTCCGGAGATGAACTTAAAGGTAAACTTCTTATCCATTTCACCATAGTAAACTGCTCCAAATAAGTAGCAACTTCTTTCAAATAGGGACTTACCTGTCTATTATTAAAGTGACACAGACCACCGGTATAAATAAAAATGCTGCCGGGGAAAACTTGCGAGCTCGATTTGGGCCTAATGAATATTGACACCATCATCAGTTTGTCTGATGAAACAAACTCGAACCATTCGTACCTCTGTGGTTCAAAATAGGTTCTCATACTCTTTAACTGCCTTTCAGTTGATTCCACAAAGTATGTAAAATCCGTAACTTTCTTCCAGATTGCCGGTATAAAAAGGCCCGACTCAGTGACCCATTCAAATCGTGTCACCTTTCAAGAGGTAATTGCCATTGTCAGCTGTCCTGTAGACTGTAAAAAGTCCACGGTCGCCTAGAGATACTCCCCATTTTCGCCATTTCATTGTAATATTGCTTTTCTATCACCTTGTCCGGCAATGTATAGGACGAACGGCTATAAAATATATTCCACCAGCATTCATGGCCTCATCCGTTGTGATGCACACACAAGAGAAGAGGTAGCTTCCATACACCTATTATTTTTTCTCCAAACCGCTTCCATTTGCTGCAACTGAATAAAGAAAAATCCCCCAACCAGGTTGATTGCTGGCTGGTATAAGACCAATGCCCGTTCAAGCTTTTTGCCATTTCATATCCGAGTCCGGAACAGACTATATTCGCAGTCTTCAGCGGGAGCGTAATAACTAGCTACGATGAAGGAGGAGTGAATTAATAATGGCTCAAAATCGAAACTTCTACCCCTTCAAATATAACCAACCCACAGGTTTTTGGGCATGGACAAAACAGCGTAAGGATACTCCTTGATTTCCATACAACTTCACATACAGCTTGTCGTTGATATAAATGCACTTTTTCAACCTCTCCAAAATGTTCTATTGGAAACTCAAACCCGCACCCGGAATTTTTGAAGGGCCAGGATAAAGCGTTATATGGATTATCAAACCGTTCTGTACCGGTGTATAATCTCCTTTTTGAAGCTGTTCATTAAATAACCAATGAAAAAGAGAAGCCTTCTCCCTTCTAATTCTTAGAATGCCGCAAGTCCCATTAAATCCTGCGTGATCTATGGACATACGCAAACGTTCTCCTTTTTGCCAGAATTAAAGAACCAATACATTTTATTAATATACATTTTCAACACTGGAATCTCAGAAATTCCATATCATGCACATATGCGGTAGAAGCAGGTACCACCACCCAGACTCAGCATAGCTTAATAAGAAAACAATATAGCAAACAACAACTTTCGATAACTGTAAATACTTTCTTAAAATTAAGTAACAAAGAATCTTAAAAATAAACAAAAGGTTTCAGCTCACGTCCTTGTTTATCAATAGGACCTGAAACTTTTCTTTTCAACCGAGACGACATGGTAATACGGTGTCTCCCATTTCAGGAAATACGAAAAGTTCTTTTTTTGCTTCCTGATCCTCTTTCAGACAAAGGCTTTTTGCTTTCCGGTTGCTTCGGAGTCTCCGGCTTGAATAATGGTAAATCAAGCTTTGACTCACTGAAATGAAGTAATTGCCGCGATGAGCGTGAGGGAAGTGCATATGAACGTTTCAAGACGTTTTGATTGACTTTTCCACTTAGCTGCTTTTTAGATCGAATCCGTCTAGTTTATACAATCGGCAGGCAGTTTACATAAAGCACCGATAAAACTGTCGGATAAATATCCATGATCGTTCCCAGATTGGCTTTTCAAAGCTTCAACCGACGCACCGCCCAAATTGTACCGGGCTTGCCCGCTAATAAAAGGCACACTGTACACCTTCAAACTCCGTACCACTTTTTCCTCTAAATGGCGCGGAAAATCATCCCCCGTTCTTCTCCTAAAAGATTTTCACACATTCGTCTCCCAAAAACAAAATATACCCCCAGACTTATCCATGCGGCCAGAGCCTTGGCCTGTTCCTTCTGTTGGTCTGTATAACTTGGGACGAAAACGTTTGTCGACGCCTGGAAAGGTGCATGGACAGCATAATGAGCCATATTGCAGAGGACGCTTTTTCTTCCACAGCTTTTACAGCTTCCTCACGGTTAGCCTCTATCGTCAGGGGCTTCGCTCAGGAGGAAAGTATCCGTACCATAATCTTCCTCTCAGAATCCGGGTACTGCTCGCTTTCGAACCTTTAATATGACCGTATCCCCACTCACCATAATAACTGCCGGGATGTCTATTCGGCCCAATCTTGACATCAAAACCCAGATTCAACGGATTTTCACCCTCGCTATCCGCCCGGCGAAGCCGAGCTTTCACCTCATGATCGTCTTATATCCAGCCGCACGGGAACTTTCGGCATGGTCAGCATATCCTTCGTCAGCCCCTTTCAATTCAATCGGGACGAAAGGGTGATTCATGCTGCGGTAATCAGTTCATGACGTCGCCGCTGTTGCGTTTGCCCATGCTCTGAAGGGGAACTACGCACTGCGCATAAAAGCCGAAAAGCTTTCCAGTCGCTGTTCACAATATCTTCATATTTGGAGTATGATACCATTTATTTAAAAGGAAACACCTCACCCGATTTCCGCTCCCGTCTGTCAGAAGAAAAGCGGAAGTATCCATGAGATCCCATATCATCTACCAGAAAAACAATAATATTAGGACGTTTCTGATAACGCCTGCTACCGTTCCCGAGGCTGCTACTAAAAGATTTAATAAAAACATAATTACATTCAATGATTAAAATTCGGTTCTCTACCTACACCTTGCCATATCCCTAAACATCCAAATATCCCATCTTACTTAGTATCTGCTTTTTCCTGTTCAATATGGCTTTCCTTAACTTTCACCTTCTCCGGATATTTTTCAGCCAGATTT
>VOFI01000308.1_pt1 | contig 14001 bp, 24 predicted proteins | sample 5384131 | NCBI WGS metagenome assembly VOFI01 (sample SAMN12384728, study PRJNA508395) | human gut metagenome | isolation source: healthy gut H | host: Homo sapiens
CGCATTGCAGTTTATCGGGAACCCCTATGTGTGGGGCGGCACCAGCCTGACCTCAGGAGCGGACTGCTCCGGGTTCGTTCAGTCGGTCTACCGCCACTTCGGTGTATCGATTCCGAGAACGTCCGCCGAGCAGGCCGGTTATGGCAGGGAAATTGCATATGAAGAGATGGAACCTGGAGATCTGGTCTGTTATCCGGGTCATGTAGCCATGTATATCGGAGGCGGCAGAATTGTCCACGCGCTCGGCAAAGCGGGAATCCGGGTGGATGACAACCCGGCGTACCGCACGATTGTGTGTCGATACGGAGGCCGTGGTAGGCGGCCTGCGGAGAGCGGATCAATGGAGAGTATGAAAGAATAGAAGATTTTTAAACAAATGACATGAGCAGGGGAAAACAAGATGAGATACAAGAACAAATCCGGCAGGCTGTGGCTGCTTCTTGCCGCTATAACGATCATGGCAGCCGGTTTTCCATGGTTACTTACGCAGAGGAGGCAATTAAGACCGTGTCGGTCACAGTCACCTCTTCGGTGGAAGCGGAAGCCGATGAGGGAACGGTCTCGGCTACATCAAACAGCTCAAAAGTACCGGGTGGTATCGTGCGATTTCGCAAATTCGGGGAAGCTGGAAGGCGGGGGGAGACTCGAAGGTAAACATCAGGCTGGAGGCAGAGGAAGGATACTATTTCAACTCTATTAACGCCGGAAAGGCCACCGTAAAGGGAGCTGTCTATTCGTCAGCAAAGAAGGAGACGGACAACCATTCCCTGATACTGTCGGTAAAACTGAAGGGCGTGAAAGGAACGCTGGGAACCGTGGAGAGCGCTTACTGGGAATCGGCGCCGCTGGGCAAGGCGAGATGGAGCAGAGTGGAGAACGCTCCGGCTTATGAAGTAAAGCTGTACTGTGGGGACAGCATGGTGTACCGGGTGGAAAAGACGTCCTCCACCAATTATGATTTCTTCTCCCCAAATGACGACGCGGGGCGATTACTATTTCAAAGTGAGAGCCGTGGCGAAGACGGAGTCGGAAGCGGATTATTTAAAAGCCGGAGAGTGGACGGAATCCGATAATCAGGGAGATTACAAAACGGGATGCCGAGGCGGCGGAGACACGGAAGTCTTCAGGAAACGGCAGTTCCGGCGGCAGCTCGGGCAGCGGCAGCCAGGGACCCGGGCAGGGAGACGGCCCCGGTTCGCAGAATCCCGGCTGGGAGCAGGACAGAAACGGCTGGTGGTACCGGAATGCAGATGGTACCTATCCGGTGAACAGCTGGCAGCTGATCAACGATAAATGGTATTTATTTGACATGGGCGGCTACATGCTGACTGGATGGCAGACGAAGAACGGTCACGAATACTATCTGACCAGCAACGGAGACATGGTGACAGGCTGGCTCCAGGACAACCGGGTGTGGTATTATCTGGATCCGCAGGTGGGAAAGGTGTCAGGCGGATGGCTTCAGCAGGGCAGTGACTGGTACTATCTGAATCCGGACGGCAGTATGGCGGTCGGCTGGATCCGGTATAAGGATAACTGGTATTATCTGGATCCGGATAACGGACGCATGGTGAAGGACAGGATGGTAGAGACGTATTACATTAATTCAGATGGTATCTGGATACCGTAGCAGACAGGAGGACAAGATATGTTACGCAAGTTAAGACGGCTGCCGCGGCTGTTCTGGCGTGTGGTTTGCTGACGGCAGCGCTGCCGGGCGCTTCAGGCACGGCTCTGGCAGCGGTGAAAAATGAGACGAGAACACCGATCACTTCCGTGTCGATTAAGGTGCGTTCCGATGTGAAGGCCGACTACGATCGGATGCGGCTACGGTCTATGTGACGACTGACAGCAATCTCTATACCATCGGAGCCTACACGTGGGTCAGCGGCAATAAGGAATACTGGGAACCGGGAGACGTGCCGAAGGTACAGATCGAGATCCATGCCAGAAGCGGCTGTTATTTCGAGAAGACCACAGGAGCGGGGAAGTTCCAGATCTCGGGAGCGACCTATGGCTCGGTAAAACGCCAGAATAATAATGAGACACTCCTTCTGACTGTAAAACTGACAACCGGCCTCCGGCACGCTGGATATTACGAATTCCGCGGAGTGGGTAGGCTATCCGCTGGGAAAGGCACCTGGGAAGAGGTTCCCTACGCCGGAGCGTATGAGCTGAAGCTGTACCGCGACGGCCAGATGATTCAAGGCGTGGCAAAGGTCAACGCCACCACCTATGATTTCTATCCCTTTATGACCCAGGCGGGCGCTACCAGTTCCGTGTCCGTGCAATCCCGAAGGATACGGAGGAACAGGGTTACATAACCAGCGGTGACTGGGTATATTCCGATGAACAGGATATCGATGACGACCAGACATACAGCCTGGGAGCGGGCAGGCAGAATGCAAATCTGACACCGGCTAACATCGGATGGGTGAAGAATTCAGACGGATGGTGGTACCTGGCAACGCGGACGGAAGCTATCCGCAAATACGTGGCAGAACATCGGCGGCTTATGGTATCTGTTTGATTACGATGGTTACATTTTAACCGGATGGCAGATGAAAAACGGCAAATATTATTACCTGGACAGCAACGGTGCGATGCAGACAGGCTGGTTCCAGGATAACCGGAAGTGGTATTACCTGGCGGCCGACGGAAGCATGCAGACCGGCTGGATGACGCTGGGCGGCAATACTTACTACTTCCGACAGCGACGGAAGCATGCACACCGGGTGGCTTCTGGACAACGGAAAATGGTATTACTTCGCACCGGATACCGGAATGATGGTGCGCGGGACGAGTGTCGGCGGCTACTATCTGAATTCCGACGGAGTCTGGGTTCATTAAGAAATGATTACAAACCACTGTATTTTATGGCTGAAACAGGAAACAGCCACAAAAAATATGGTGGTTTTTTTTCCTTTATGGCTGCAAAGATGCCTCACAATTTTTGCACGAAATAAAAAATTTGCATTTTCAATTTGGAAGCTGATGGAAAGTTATGGAAAAACGTAAGAATTATTACAAAAACAGACTTTTTTTCTTAAGTTTTAAGTTGACGTAACGATTTTAAAAAAAGTTATACTAAAAATAGCCAAATTTTGTAACCAAAAAGCAAAATAAGAGGGGTGCTTGGAGGGGGAAATATGTTTATAGTGCCAATTACGAGGCTGGAAGGAGTTTCATCTTTGGAGGAGATGAAAAAACTTGACAAGACCCCGCAGAAACAGGTGAAAACAGTTTTCAGAATATATTGACGGACGCGGTAAAAGGAAGCGGATCAGGCGGTGAAAGATACCAGAGAGATGGACGTGAAGCTTGCTGCCGGACAGATCGATAATTTACATACAGCCTTGATTCAGGCAGAACAATCCGCTGCTGCAATTGAGTTTACGACCCAGCTGACCAGTAAGGCAGTCAGTGCGTATACTCAGATTATGGGAATGCAGATCTAAAATAACAGAAAGATAGCAGTGGTGGAACTATGGGTATGAAAGAAAAAGTAAAAAACGGCTGTCGACGGCAATGGTACGGTCGGCCGTCTTTTGGGCAGCAAAAAAGAAAGCCGCGGCAGCGGGGATACTGGCAGCGGTCATTATCGCACTGGCAGCGGCAATTCTGTTAAATACGAATAAAGATGGGGAATACGTGGTGCTCTTCCCCGGTATTTCAAGAGAAGAGAATAACGAGATACTCGCAGTGCTGAACGGTCGTGGAGTAGGCGCGAAGAGAAATGCAGAAGGAGAAGTGACGGTTCCGGAGAACCAGGTCGGTGACATTATGCTTGATATGTCAGAACTGGGATATCCGAAAACGGCACTTCCTTTTGACATTTTTTCGGATAATATGGGCTTTACAACGACGGAATTTGAGAAGCGCCAGTACCTTCTGTTAAACCTTCAGGACAGAATTGAGCGGACACTGAAGGACATGAACGGCATCAAGAACGCCATAGTGACGTTAAACGTATCCGACGACAGCAACTACGTGTGGGACGATCAGGGGGCTGACAGTACAGGCGCGGTCTCCCTGACGCTGATGCCCTCCTGTGAGCTGTCACCGGAGAAGGTGGGCGCCATCAAGAACCTGATTGCCAACAGCGTTCCCAGGCTTCTGCCGGAGAACGTGACCGTAGTCAACGCCGAGACCATGCAGGAGATGGTATCCGACGATGTGGGCGGTCTGACCAGCTACGGTCTGGGACGTCTGGATTTTGAGGCAAAGGTGGAGAAGCGGCTTCAGGATAAGATCATGAACGTGCTGACTCTTGCGTATCCTCAGGGACAGATCCGCGTATCTGCTACTGTAGTCATCGATTACGATAAGATGATCACCGAGGACCTGCAGTATGAGCCTCAGGACAACGGTCAGGGGCGTGGTGGATCACTATAAGTCGGGCCAGTCGGTAAGCGGCCAGGGCGGAGGCGCCGGCGGTGTGGCCGGGAAGAGAATAACACGGATATTCCGACTTATGGTGCGGCAGGGAACCGGCGGCGCCAATGGATCTAACGGCGATTACTACCGCGATGTGGATTATCCGGTTGGCTATATTAAGAAGCAGATCGAGAAAGACAATGTGAAGCTGCAGAAGGCCACCGTGGCCATCGCAGTGAATGACAATAATCTGACGGAGTCGAAGAAGCAGCAGCTGATCGACGCGGCGTCGAAGGCTGCCAATATCGCACAGGAAGACATTGTGGTATCCAGCTTCCAGCAGATTGCGTCGGATAAAACTCCGGAACCGGAAAAACCGGTGATGCCGGTGACGGCCCGGGAGTCGGGGAATCGAGCCGCGTGTGCTGGTGGCGGGAGCCGCGGCCGGCGTTTTCCTATCCTCGTGCTTCTGTTCCTCGTCGTTTTACGCCACAGAAGAAAAAGAAACAGAGAAAAAAGAAGACCAGGAGCTTTTCGGACCGTTTGAGGGAGATGCTTTTGATCTGGACAGCGACATTGCGGAACGCGCCGAAGAGCGCGCAGTGGAGAACCAGATTGCCGACGTTCCGGTAAGACCCCAGGATCCGGTGAATCAGGTTCGTTCCTTCGCAGAGGACAATCCCGAGATTATCGTATCCATGATAAGTACCTGGCTGAAGGAGGAGAAGAAGTAATATGCCGGCAGAAGAAAGAAGACCAGCAGAAAAAAGCTGCGGCCGTCATATCCATGCTCGGTACGGAACGGGCCTCCGAGGTGTTCCGGTATCTGACAGAGAATGAAGTGGAACAGCTGTCCATGGAGATTACGAGACTCCCTCACCTGGCACCGGATGAGATGGAGGATATTGCCAAGGATTTTTATAACTGCTGCGTGACAGAAAAGGTCATAACCGAGGGCGGACGTGATTACGCCAAGGAGGTCCTGGAAAAGGCGTTTGGCCAGCAGCAGGCCAGAAATTTGATGGACCGGGTCAGCAAGGCGCTGAAAACCAAGGCATTCAGTTTTATCAGAAAAGTGGACTATAAGACCCTGATGGCAGCCATACAGAATGAGCATCCCTCAGACACTGGCGCTCATCCTGTCCTATGCCACACCGGAACAAGCGTCGAAGATCATTGCAAATCTGTCCCAGGATACCAGGGTGGATGTGGTGGAGCGAATCGCCAACATGGACCGGGCCCTGCCCATGGCTATCAAGATCGCGGAAGAGGTGCTGGAGAAGAAGATCGGCTCCTCGTCTTCGGAGGAGACCATGGAGGTGGGCGGACTCAACTACATCGCCGACATTATGAACCATGTGGACCGCAGCACGGAGAGAGATATTTTTGACGAACTGAACTTAAAAGAATCCCCAGCTTGCCGAGGATAGTGCGCAAGCTGATGTTTGTATTTGAAGATATCGCATATCTGGATCCGCTGTCGATCCAGCGCTTAAGAGAGACCGATTAAGGACCTGGCGGTCGCGTTAAAGGTATCCAACAAAGATGTGATGAGCGCAATTTTGCCAATATGTCCAACCGTATGAGAGAATCCATACAGAGCGACATGGAGTACCTGCATAATATTCGTATGAGCGACGTGGAAGAGGCGCAGCAGAGAATCGTGGCTGTGATCCGCCGTCTGGAGGAAGAGGGCGAGATCGTAATCTCCAGGATGGAAAGGATGAGATCATTGTATAGGGTAATCAAGTCCGGACAGACGGTGCTGGGGGAAGGAAGAGTTCCGGCCTATCAGATGAACGGCCCCGAGACCGCCCAGGCGGAGGAGATAAGCGGGGAACCGGGTAACGCGGCCAGAGAAGCCGCGGATGGAGCGGTGCCCCGTTATGCACTGATATCCGAAGAAAAGAGAAAGATTCTGAACATGCCAGAAACCAGGCAGAACAGTCTGCCGCCCGGATTTTTAGAGGACGCTTACGCCCAGCGGGATAAGATTGTGAACACGGCCCTGACGGAAGCGGAGCGGCTGAAGCAGCAGGCAGAGGAACACGGCTATGAAGACGGGATAAAACCGGGCCGAAGCGGACATATCCGATGGGCAAAAATGATTGGGCGGTCCGTGGAACAGGCGGGACGCCAGCTGGAAAGAGCACTCGGAGGAGATAAAGGCAAGAATTACAGAGATGGCCCTTGTGATCGCGGAAAAATCTGCAGAGAGAAGTAGGCGCCGGTGCAGAGGGACTGGCCGATTTAGTGGAGCAGGCCGTGATGTCGGAGCGGGATAAGAATGAGATCACCGTGCATTTATCGGATGACCCATCACTCTGGTGGAGGAACTGGAGACACGTCTGGAACCATTGAGAGACAGAAACGGCGGATACGTTCGCATCAGGCCGGAACAGCAGCAGCTGGCTATGTGCAGATTGAGACGGAGGAAGGGATCGTGGACGCCTCCGTGTTTGTACAATTGGAGAATTTAAAGCGGCAGCTGGCGGAATTGCTGAAATAGTGTGACAGGCGGCGCATAAGATGATAGAGAATGTGAGACAGGCGGTTCAGAACGCCAATTTGTATACATATCTGGGGAAAATAGACAAGATCGTAGGAACCACGGTGGAAGCCATCGGGCCTGCCTGCAGGATCGGGGATGTCTGTGCCATCGATGTCCCGGGAGACAACCCGCCGGTGAAGGCGGAGGTCGTGGGATTTCGTGAAAACAGGGTACTCCTGATGCCCTACGAGGAGACAGAAGGCATTGGGTACGGAAGCGCGGTCCGCAATACGGGGGAGCGTCTTCTCATACTGGTCTCAATGAGCTGATCGGCCCTACCGTGGATGCCATGGGAATGCCCATCGACGGGCAGGGGCCTTTGGGAGAAGTCGCTTATTATCCCATAACGGGAAAACGTTCCAACCCCATGGAACGGCCCAGAATCGACACTGTGATCCAGATGGGAGTCAAGGCCATCGACGGCCTATTAACCATCGGCAAGGGCAGAGAATGGGAATCTTCGCCGGAAGCGGCGTTGGAAAAGAGTACGCTGATGGGCATGATTGCCAAGAACGTAAAGGCAGACGTCAACGTCATTGCCCTGGTTGGGGAGAGAAGCAGGGAGGTTGTGGAGTTCATCAACCGGGATCTGGGAGAAAGAGGGCTTAAAGCGCTCGGTTCTGGTAGTGGCCACCTCCAACCAGTCCGCTATGATGCGGTCCAAGTGCACCATGACGGCTACCACCATCGCAGAGTATTTCAAGGACCAGGGCATGGATGTGCTTCTCATGATGGACTCCCTTACCAGGTTTGCCATGGCCCAGAGGGAGGTGGGGCGAGTATCGGAGAACCGCCGGTGGCGAGGGTATACCCCATCCATTTATTCAGAGCTTCCTAAACTGCTGGAGCGTTCCGGCAATTTTGAGACAGGCTCCATCACCGGAATCTACACGGTTCTTGTGGAAGGGGACGATGCCAATGAACCGGTGTCCGATACGGTGCGCGGCATTATTGACGGCCATATCATGCTGTCGAGAAAGGTGGCGACGCAGAACCGCTATCCGGCCATCGACATCTTATCCAGCGTCAGCCGTCTGATGAGCGACATTGTGATGCCGGAGCACAAAGCGGCGGCCGGAAAGATCCGGAAGCTTCTCTCGGTCTATGAGAGCAACATCGATCTCGTTTCCATCGGAGCGTATAAGAAGGGGACCAATAAGGAACTGGACGACGCTGATGAGAATTGATAAAATATATGAGTTTTTGCAGCAGAAGACGGATGGCTTTACTCCCTGGATGAGGCCGTCATACGTATGATTCAACTGACCGAATAGAGAGGTTCTTATGAAAGTTTGCATTTTCACTGGAGCGAATGCTGAATTTCAGAGTCAGAATCTGGAAAAGGAGATGGGAATCTTAGGCAGGATGACCGCAGAGCGGATGCACTGGAAGCCCAAAAACAGGATATGGCAGAGAAGGCCGCAGGCGTGCAGGCGGAGATCGCCAGGCGGGAGGCGGAAGGAACTACGATATTTATGCTGAAAGCCTGTTACTCCATTCTGGAAAGTGCAAGAAACCAGCTGGAGGAGCTGGAGGAGGAGCTTAGGCTTTACAGGCAGGGCTGGAACGGCAGCGTCAGATCGTGACGGAAACATCCAGAGAGGTAAAGAAGCTGGAAAAGCTGAAGGAAAAACAGTTAGAGGAATACCACCGCGGCGAAGCGAAGGAGCAGCAGGAGACCATAGCGGAACATGTTGGGGTAATTTCGTGCGGCGTGGTGCTTCCCAATAAATATGTCACAGAGAGAAAGGCGGTGAGAAGAGAATGAATATGGGAACAGCCATGAAGGCTGTGGGAACCGGCTGGAAACAGTCTGGAACCACAGACAATGGAAAGGGCAGAGATGCAGGAAAAGCCGATTTTGCCGATACCTTCAGCGAGATGTTAAAGGCGGGAAAAAAAGGCGTCAGAGTGGAGAAAGCAGACACAGAATACGCAGAAGGCAGCGGAGGCGCAGAAGATCACAGATGCGCAGAGGGATCACAGACGCGCAGAAGATCCACAGATGCGCAGGCGGATCAGAAGGCGGCCGATACCGGAAAGGATGCGGTGCAGGCGGAAACCGCCGGACAGGATAACACGGCAGTAAAGAAAAACGCCGGAAAAAGAAGCAGGAGCCGGAAAAAGCCGATGACAGAACCGTGCAGGATGAAGCAGCGGCAGCGGCAGCCGCTCTGGAAGGAATGGCAGAGCAGCCGGCAGTTATGGCGGAAGACCCGGTCGAAGCAATGGAGCATGGCATGGAAGCAGAAGCTGGCGGACTGCTGGCGGTAACAGAGGCTGGAGGGATACTGGATCAAACAGCATCCACAACAGAGACCGGAGCGGGACAGCGCACCGGAAATGCGGAGGTTCGGCAGGCAGCTGCAAATACGGGCATCGGAAGCACTAAAGAATCAGGAGGCGCTTTACCAGACAGCGGCCCAGAAACCAGGGAAACAGGAAGCGGCCGAAAGACAGAAGCTATGGAGCCCGCAGCAGCGGAAACCCAGGTTACTGCCGATGATATGGCGGTGCAGACGAAAGAACACACAGGCAGAGATGAGGGAACATTTTCCGATCTGCTGAAGGACCAGTCGGACCAGATGAAGGCCATGGGAGCCGGAAAACGGGTTCAGACAGAAGATGAGACCGATGGTGATGAGGCGCTGGACAACAGATGCTGGAGGAGCTGAAGAAGAATTCAGACGGAAAAGGCGTAACGTATCTCGATAAGATAAGCGCGCGTCGAGGCAGGGCGGATTCCGGGGCGTGCCGGCGGTGGACAATACCGCTTCCGATATCCACACACCGGTTGCAGAACAGCTGAAGGCAGGCGTGGAGCAGGGCATGAAACGGGAACTGTCGGAATTTACCATCAAGCTGAAACCCGAAGGTTTGGGAGAGATCATCGTACATATGGCCAGTGCAAACGGCAGGACGTCAGTCAGCATCGGAGTATCAACCCGGAGACGGAGAAGCTGGTGAACAGCCAGATGACGAGCTTAAAAGAGATGCTGCAGCCGCTTCACGCGGAGGTGGAGGAGGTATACCACAACAGCCAGGGCGGAATGGATTTTGCAGGATTTGGCCAGGAGCTTTACCAGAATCAGGGGCAGCAGGCCCGGGGACATTACCACCACGGTATGAATCAGGGAATGACGGCCGACGACGGCGTGTTTGCACAGGAAACAGAGCGGATGGCGGCGGAAAGCCTGGTACGCAGACTGTATGCATATGTGTAAATACCCCATGAGGACAGGGCTGATAAGGACAAAATGATAAGGGCAGAAAATGATAGGGACAGAAACGAAAAGAAAAGGAGAGACATGTCAGTACAGATACCAGACTATACGAATCCGTACTTAAGGACTGCATCTTCCGGCAGCAGCGGACCAGGAGCACTGGGAGACAACACACCGGCAAAGGCATCGAACGACAGCGATAAAACACGGAAGGCACCGATGGAACTTCTGGGAGCAATGATGTCATAGTCGCGGTGTTTGGAGACGCATCCGACAAGGCCGTCAGTATGGACGATTTCCTGACTCTGATGGTAGCCCAGCTGAAAAACCAGGATTTTATGAATCCGGTTGACGATACCCAGTACGTAACGCAGCTGGCCCAGATATCGACCATGCAGCAGATGGAGGAGATGGCGTATAACGCCAAGAGCACCTATGTGACCTCACTTGTCGGCAAGACGGTTACGGCTGCAAAATTCACGGTCGCCGGGGACTTAAAGAAGACGGACGGGCATCGTAAACAAGGTTTCTCTTCTGGACGGGAAATTCGTGATCTATGTGGACGGCGAAGCCTTTTCCATGGATGAAATCATGGAGATCAAGGACAGAAAACGGCAGCAGAAGGTTGAAAACAATGCAAGGACCAATGAAACCCCGCCTGATGGAACGGGGACGGGACGTAAAACCCGTCCGGCGGTAACGTGGATGGTTGAAGGTATGAGAGCCGGTTAATGAACCAGAATAAGGGACTGGAGGATGAACAATGGATTCAATGACAATAATAAAATGCTTCATACCCCCATCTGTACAGGAAAACCGTGGGAAGCCGCCAAGAACAAGCAGGCCCCGGAAAAAAACAAACGACAATGCATTCAAGGAACTGCTGGAACAGAGACTGAAGGAAGAAAGCCAGGTATCTTTTTCCAAACATGCCATGGAGCGTGTGGTGGAACGGGGCGTGGATGTTTCCTCTGAAAAGCTGGACCGTCTGAACGAGGGCGTCCGCATGGCGGAGGAAAAGGGACTTAAGGAGCCGCTGATTCTGTTGGGAACCACTGCCTTTGTCGTAAATGTAAAAAATAACAAAGTTGTCACTGTTGTGAATGAAGACAGCCTGAAAGGCACTGTCTTCACCAATATTGACGGAACCGTTATGATATAGCCGGTCCTTTTTAGGAGGCTATCTTACCCCGACTGACAGAAGGGTAAGCGGTTAGAAAAGGAGATTATAATATGTTACGATCATTATATTCGGCGGTGTCCGGTATGAAAGCACACCAGAGCCAGCTTGATGTTATCGGCAATAATATTGCCAACGTTAATACATACGGCTTTAAGTCAAGCCGTGCGCGTTTCCAGGATGTAGACTTTAACAGCAAGATGAACAGCGCCATCACCCGTGGATGCGGCGGAAAGGCCCATCCGGGCGGAAACTTTACCATCACCGCGACACCGGCGGAGAATGTATTCCAGAAGCCGCTGACCGGCGCGGAGCCGCTGGGCGACCATTTTGGAATCAACGAAGGAACCTTCGAATTTGCCACCTCCACGGATGCACGCTGACGGTATCTTCGGCGGACTGAAGTTTTCCGGCATGAGCACGAGCCCGGCCTTTGATGCGGCGGGACCGGTGGACTTTAAATCAGAATTGAAGCCGGGCACAGGCGGTAAGATGGCCTGGGTGGTGACGGCGACGGTCGGCGGACGGGAGTTTGTCGGTGAAATAAATGAGAACACCACAACCGCAGGCAAGATGTGGCTGAAGGAAGCCGGTACGGGACAGTACATCGAGATGAGCCATCCGGGGGGTACACCGCGATTACATCTTCTTTAACGGCGGTTCAGGAAACACGGCTCTCTTTCACAATGTGACGATGCCTGCGGCAGCAGGAACCGGATTCTTCAATAAGAGCATGAGTCTCAAGGACTATGGTACCTCGGGAATCAACCCTGGCGACAACATCGAATACAGTGCGGTAAAGATTCCTGCCAGCGCGGGCAATAAGGCAAAATGGCATGTAACTGCGGTAAGCGGCGGGCAAGACGTATTCGGTGATATCAGCGAGGGCGACGCGGCCGGAGACCTGGTGCTTACGGAAGAAGGCGGCGGAACCCTGACCATCGACCACTAAGGGCTATTCAGACATTAACACCGCATTTTTAAACGCAGATGAGGCAGATAAAAACATACGCTTCTTTCATACCCAAGGACAACGCGGGTACTATCACGGCCGCGACACAGTCCAACGATGTAGGCCTCGGAAGCGGTACCTTTACACTGGAAAATGGTACGGAGGGCGGTGCGATCTCCCTTCCGGCGCATCGATCGCCATTCTGGGAAACGGTATCATTGAGGCAACCCATCCGGATAAGGGCAAAATCCAGATCGGACGCATCGATCTCGTTACCTTTGAAAATCCGTACGGCCTGGAAGAGAACGGCAACTCCTATTTCCGGGCGACCTCCAACTCCGGGAGGCCAAGGCCTGCCAGGCCGGTGAGGACGGAACGGGAGCGTTAAAGACCTCCTCACTGGAGATGTCAATGTGGATATTTCCACTGAGTTTTCCGACATGATCGTAACACAGAGAGGTTTCAGGCCAACTCCCGTATTATTACGGTGTCGGACTCGATTCTGGAAGAACTTGTAAATCTGAAACGATAACAGGAGGTGGTATCGGTGATTCCCTTAAGTAAGTTAAATGGCGAGGAGTTCATCCTCAACTGTGATTTAATCGAGATGATTATGGAAAATCCCGATACCACGATTCTTCTGACCAACGGCAAACACTTGATTGTGCGGGAATCAAAGGAAGAGGTAGTCGAACGGGTAGCAGCATTCCGGAGAAAGACGTTCAGCGATCTGATTGAACAGATCAAAGGATAGCTGCGGCGGAAATACAACAAGAAAAGTTTGAAAAGGATGTAGCAGATATGGATATCATGTCAATTCTGGGTTTTATTTTGGCGGTAGTGCTGGTACTGTTCGGTATGACCTTTGATCAGGAGGCCATGAAACTGGTCTTTTCACAATCTAAGGGCGTTTGTCGATATTCCAAGTATGGCCATTACCTTAGGAGGCACCATCGGAGTTATGATGCTGTCCTTCCCCTCCGGGGCGTTTAAAAAGATAGGGAAACATTTAAAAATCATTATAAAACCGTATAAGTTCGATCCGGAGCAGTCCATTGAACAGATCGTGGAGCTGGCGACGGAGGCGCGTATGAAGGGACTTCTCTCCCTGGAGGACAAGCTAAACGAGATTGACGAGCCGTTCATGCACAACAGCCTTTTACTGGTGGTGGATTCCGTGGATTCAGAAAAGGTCCGTCAGGTCATGGAGACGGAGCTGGACCAGTTAGATGAGCGTCATGCGCTGGACCGCGGGTTCTAGAGAAGGCGGCCAGCTTTGCACCGGCGTTTGGTATGATCGGTACACTGGTCGGCTTAATCCCTGATGCTGGGCAACATGCAGGACGTCAACGCCCTGGCAAAGGGCATGGCGACGGCCCTGATCACCACCCCTGTACGGCTCTTCTGGCAAACATTGTATGTCTGCCTGTGGCAAGCAAGCTGAAGGCGAGACACGATGAGGAGTTTTATGTAAACAACTGGTTCTGGAAGGCGTTCTGGCAATCAGGAAGGGGAAAACCCGAAATTCATAGAAGAAAAACTCTACAAGCTGCTTCCGGCCAGCCGTAAGAAGACGGACGTGAGGATAAGGGGATCCTGTGAAGGAAGACGGAAAGCAGAAGAAAAAAGAGCAGACGGAAAAGCAGAAAGAATGAGGAATAAAAAGGAGCTTATAGCGATGGCAAAGGAAGTAGAGAACCAGGGGATCATAAATATG
>VOFI01000324.1_pt1 | contig 14001 bp, 17 predicted proteins | sample 5384131 | NCBI WGS metagenome assembly VOFI01 (sample SAMN12384728, study PRJNA508395) | human gut metagenome | isolation source: healthy gut H | host: Homo sapiens
ATTTCCATCTGATGCGGGAAGTCCGTGCGGCCCTGTATATGGGCCGCATTTTTTGTAAAGGTGCATATTTTGCGCCGTGCAGGCAAGAATTTTCGCATAATGAAAAAAAAGTTCTTTTGCATTTTGCTGAACCTTGTGCTACTATACTATAGCAATACACACGCATTGCGTTGTTTTTTTGTGCCTTTTTTGCCGTAACACGTAAAAAGGTTAGAAAACAAGTACGCGATGCGGAGGGTAAAAACTAAATTTTGGAGGAAATTAACTATGGCAGTCGTATCTATGAAACAGCTTCTCGAAGCCGGCGTGCATTTCGGTCATCAGACCCGCCGCTGGAACCCCAAGATGGCAAAGTACATCTTTACCGAGCGCAACGGCATCTACATCATTGACCTGCAGAAGACCGTAAAGAAACTCGATGAGGCTTACAACTTTGTCCGCGATGTTGCTGCTGAGGGCGGCGAGATCCTGTTCGTCGGCACCAAGAAGCAGGCTCAGGAGTCCATCCGTGACGAGGCTACCCGCTGCGGCATGCACTATGTCAACGCTCGTTGGCTGGGCGGTATGCTGACCAACTTCCGTACCATTCGTAAGCGCATCGATCGTATGGAGCAGCTGAAGAACATGCAGGCTGACGGCACCTTCGATCTGCTGCCCAAGAAGGAAGTTGTCAAGCTGGAGCTGGAGATGGCTAAGCTGGACAAGTACCTGGGCGGCGTTAAGAACATGAAGACCCTGCCGAAGGCTATGTTCATTGTTGACCCGCACAAGGAGCGCATCGCTGTTTCCGAAGCTCGCAAGCTGAACATCCCCATTGTTGCTATCGTTGATACCAACTGCGATCCCGATGAGATCGATTACGTGATCCCCGGCAACGACGACGCGATCCGTGCCGTTAAGCTGATCTCCGGCGCTATGGCTGATGCTGTGCTGGAAGGCAAGCAGGGTAAGCAGGATGCTCCCGCTGCCGAAGAGGCCGCCAAGGCTGAATAAGCCCGATCCCGCCCGAAACTGTTTGTACACCTAAATTCAGAAAGGACGAATGAACATGGCTGTTTCTGCAAAGGACGTTATGGAACTGCGCCGCCAGACTGACTGCGGCATGATGGAATGCAAGAAGGCTCTTGTCAAGGCTGATGGCGACATCAATAAGGCTATCGAGATTCTGCGTGAAGAGGGTCTGGCTACTGCCGCTAAGAAGGCTGGCCGTATCGCTGCTGAAGGCATGGTTTACGCTGTTGCCACCGCTAACGGTGCTGTTGTTGTTGAAGTCAACGCTGAGACCGACTTTGTTGCCAAGAACGATAAGTTCGTTGAGTTCACCAAAGATCTGGCCAATGTTGTTGCTGAGCAGAAGCCCGCTGATGTTGAGGCTCTGATGGGCTGCAAGATGGGCGAAGGCACTGTTGACGAAGCTCTGAAGGCTCTGATTCTGGTCATCAAGGAGAACATCAAGGTTCGCCGTTTTGCTTTCTATGAGGGCCATTGCGCCGCTTACGTTCACGGCGGCGGCACCCACGGCGTTATCGTTAAGTTCGATACCACCGATGAAGTTGCTGCTAAGCCGGAGTTCGTTGAGTTTGGCAAGGATATTGCAATGCAGATCGCTGCTGCAAACCCGAGCTACCTGAACCGTGAGGCTGTGCCTGCTGAGGCTATCGAGAACGAGAAGAAGATTATCATCGCTCAGATGGCTAACGATCCGAAGGCCGCCAACAAGCCTGACGCTATCAAAGAGAAGATGGCTACCGGCCGTCTGGGCAAGTTCTACAAGGAGAACTGCCTGGTCGATCAGGCTTTCATCAAGGATGGCAACATGGACGTGAACGCCTATGTGAACGCTACCGCTAAGAAGCTGGGCGGCGATATCAAGATCGTCGAGTACACCCACTTCATCAAGGGCGAAGGCCTGGAAAAGCGCGTTGACGACTTCGCTGCTGAAGTTGCCGCCGCTGTTAAGGGCTAATTAGCTGATTGCTTTCTGAAAGAGCACTTTGAGAGTTTACCTCTTAGGGTGCTCTTTTTGTTTGCTTTTTTTGAGTGGTAAAATTTGGAACGCTATCCCCAGAAAAGCCACCTGCCTTTGTTCAACTAATCCGATTTTTGTGTCTCTTTCACGCATGTGATTATCCTCAATTTCTGCCAGTATCCTATCCGAAACTCTACCATGACCAATGGCATCGTCCTTGAAATAAAGACCATTGGATTGATACAAAGATATGATACGCACAGACAACAGAATATGCTAAAAATCGCTTGATATAAGGCTTTTTGAAATGCTTGATTTCTGAAGCCTTCTTTTTTTTGCCTTTTTTGCAGTGCTTGATGAGCAGCAGATAGCAGTTGGGGAAGAGTGGGTGCAAACAACGAACGATAGCAGAAAGAGGTATCGTTCAAAGTGAGCTATCGTGTAGAGGGTGTTGGTTATCGTTCGGTGTGTGCAATCAAACAAGTATCAGCAAATATAATGAAATAACAGATAAAATGATAAAATATCAGGAAACTACTTGAAACTTGATTCAGAAAGAGGTATAATATAATCTATATTTTTGCGTTTATTTCACAAACCGCAGAGGTGATTACATGATTGATAATAATTTAATGGATGACAATTACATAAGTATTGATGATGCTGCGGCGTATTTAGGAATAAAGACAGTCACTTTGCGCAACTGGATAAAGAAAAACCAGACATTCCGGCACATCGTGTGGGGAAACTCTGGAAGTTTAAGCGTTCTGAACTTGATGAATGGATAGCCAGTGGAAAAAGCGCAGAGTAATCATCAATACATTGAAAGACTGAAAAATTGGATACAGATGGAGAGAATGTCGTTGCAAAGTAGCAGGAGGAAGCTATGAAAAATCTACCCAAAAGATATGTGAGCGAAGATGCAGTTAAGCATGCTTTAAAGATTGATTCGTTTCGCAACCTATCAAAGATAAGGTGATGCAATTTGCATCAATGATACCTTATATGGATAAAGAAGTTGCGATAGCGATTATAAATCAATTTCCTGTATATGCGGATTTTGGAAAGGCAGCAATAGAACAGTATACGCAGACTTGTACTAGTATTTTAGAGAAAATAAAGAAAGCCAAGATGCCGTTATAAATGGGTATCAGACAATCCTTAATGCTCTTTCAAAACGTTTGGAGAAAGAGAATATTTCAGAGGAAGAGCGTAAATCTATAACAAATGACATGATTGCTGTTGCAGACAAGATTGCTGATGCGGATTTGAATAATAAAAAGTTTCTGGACAGAATTGGTAGCAAGTTTCTATTTGGCACGCTAGCTGTTGCTGCTGTAGTAGGAGCGGCTATAGGAATTAATTCTTCATTTGGTAATGGAAATTTGCCGGAGATCAACGATGGAGAAGATGAGAAGAACGCATAAAGCACGCTGAATTTCTAAGAAGGGAGGTGCCGCCGATGTACGCAAAAAGCTATCATTCGATTATGCACACACCTTGCACACTGTGCGTATCGTTCATAAGTGCCAAATAGACAATCGTGTGATTGTATCAATTTTGTAGGGCAACTGATCCGTTCCTTGGCAGTGGCTCTACGCTGATTGCCGGTGAGAAAACAGACCATGTGTGCCGGGGCATTGAGTTTGACCCGAAGTTCGTGGATGTCATCGTGAAGCGGTACATCGTAAATATAAAGTGGCTTTTTTGTGCTGAAGTTGAAGTTCTTTCTTGTCCAATCCTCCCTAAAGAAATATAATAAAAAAGACAAAATTCAAAAAAGGAGCTACCGACATGAATTCCACGCAAGACAGCACAGCAACCCAAAAGTCACTCTTTGCACGGTATCAGGGAGCACATCACCAGCGCAATTTTTATCGGCCTGGTGCTTGGTATCCTGACCGGGCTTTTCCTGGCAAGCCGCTTTGATGTGGTCCTGACCGTTACCACCTTGCTTGGCAGCATTTACATGAATGCGCTGAACATGATGATCTTTCCGCTGGTGTTCTGCTCCATCGTGGTGGGCATTACCAGCATCGGCAACGCCAAAACCACCGGAAAATCACCGGCGGTGCCATGATATTCTTCCTATTCACTACAGCGCTGGCAAGCTTTGTGGGGCTGATTATCCCCAGAGCCATCAATCTTGGAAAAGGCGTCCGGTTTGAAATGGCAACCTCCGATATCGAGGCCAGCAAAATGACCAGCATTCTTGACACCGTCAAAACCTGATTCCCGCCAATCCGGTGGCTGCTTTTTGCCAACGGCAATATGCTGCAGGTGCTGACTTTTGCGGTTATCATCGGCTTTACCCTTGTTGCAATCGGTGAAAAAGGCGAGCCGCTGCTGAAAGTGATTGAATCCGGCAACGAGGTTTGCCTGAAAATCATCAGCACCGTGATGTACTTTACCCCCATCGGCGTTTTCTGCACCATTGTTCCGGTGGTAGAAGCCAACGGCACGGAAACCATTCTTTCCCTCACAACCCTGCTGGTCGTTCTTTATGTTACCTTCTTCTCATTTGCCGCTATCGTGTATGGCAGTTCCGTCAAGTTCCTTGGCAAGGCAAGCCCGGCAAAGTTTGTTAAAGCCTGCCTGCCGGCAGCTCTGAACGCCTTTGGCACCTGTTCCAGTTCAGCCACCATCCCCCTCAGCAAGCAGTGCATGGAGGACGAGATGGGCGTATCCGATAAAATCACCAGTATCGCTATCCCTCTGGGTGCAACGGTCAACATGGATGCTGTTTCCATCGTGTTGTCGTTCATGATCGTGTTTTTTCGCCAACGCCTGCGGCGTTGAGGTTAGTACCTCCATGATGATTGTGATCCTGCTGGCAAATGTGATCTTGTCCGTGGGCACCCCCGGCATCCCCGGTGGTGCAATCGCTTCGTTCGCCGCGCTGGCTACCATGGCGGGTCTCCCGGCTGGCGTGATGGGCGTTTATATCAGCATCAATACCCTATGCGATATGGGCGCTACCTGCGTGAACGTTATTGGCGATATGGCAGGCTGCGTGGTGCTGAAAGAGAAAATTAAGCTGGATGACTGACACAGTTCCCACAAAACAAAATAACAAGTTACATTTGGGCGGGCAGCGACGAAAAACAACTGCCCGCCTTTTTGCTGCCTGCTTTGCTTTCAGCGGGAAAAGATGCTAAAATAAAGCAGTTGAAAAATCACACCGGAAGGGGAGCGCACAAAAAACGCAAGATGGACGATAAAATAAAGAATACCTCAAAGCCCGGCGTGGCATATTATCATCTGCCGGGGCTGTTTGAATTTTATGGGCTGTACCGCATGTTCCTGCCGCTGTTCTATCATCACAGAGAATATTTTTACAACTGGTGCGCCATCGGCTCCATTTATGGAGCCCTGGGCGACTGCATCTGGGGTGGCGGCCGCACAAGTTTTGGCGTACAGGACCCCGAAGATGTTATGGATCTGATGCGCGAATATGGGATATCCGCCCGGCTGACATTCAGTAACTCACTGCTGCGTGAAGAACACCTGGCGGACATAAAGTGCAACGCCCTGTGTAAGCTGTTTGAAAATAGCGGCGGCGCACAAAACGGCGTTATTGTCCATTCGGACTTACTGCTCAGATATCTGGAAAGTCGTTATCCGGGGCTTTACTTTGTTTCATCTACAACCAAAGGTGCTCACGGAATTCCCGCAGTTACAGGCGGAATTGAATCGGGATGACTTCCGCTATGTTGTGCCGGATTTCCGGTTAAATAAAGAATTTGAACAGCTGAACAACCTGCCCCAGCCCCAGAAAGATAAAGTGGAATTCCTTTGCAATGAATGCTGCTGGTTTGGCTGCAAGGACAGAAAGCGCTGCTATGAAAATGTAAGCCGTAAAAACCTTGGCGAAACCTGCCCCGACCACCGCTGCGCAGCCCCTGGCGCACAGGAAGCGGGTATCGCTTTTCAAAAGCAATGGACAACCCCGGTTTTATTGGCATCCAGGATATTCAAAATATCTATCTGCCCATGGGTTTTTCCAACTTCAAAATTGAGGGCCGCGGGCTTGGCAGTGCCTTAATTTTGGAGTTTCTGCTACTATATGACAAAGCCAGAATACCAGCTGCGCGTCCGCGAAGAAATTTATCTCAATAATATGCTAGACCTGTTCTGAATTTAAGAATTAAATGTCAGTTTAGCACAGAAAAATTCTGGAATCCTCTTGCTCTCATGCTACATGAGGGACGTATACGCAAAGTATCCCTTAAAAATAAAAATGCAAATCGAACGTGAGGCATGATGATCGAATGAATGATTTTGTTTATAACAGCGGCGTACGGATTATTATGCGATTGCGGAAAACTTGAACCGAACAGAATCCGAAAACCTGAACGGAAACCACATTTTTGCAGGCGGGCTGGCACGATTTGTGATATAATAGACAGCATGCAAATCGAAGAGAGGGGAATGCTTTGATGGAACTGCAAAAGGCCGCCCGATGGATACTACGGGCAGATTGGCCAAAGAAACCCGTACCTATGATTTACTGGATAGTCTTGGGATCGAATATAACCGCATTGACCATGCCCCGGCCATGACGATGGAAGTCTGCCAGGAAATTGACAAAACGCTGCAGGCGGTCATCTGCAAAAATCTTTTTCTATGTAACCGTCAGGAAACCGCGTTTTACCTGCTGATGATCCCGGATACCAAGGTGTTCCACACCAAGGATCTATCCGCCCAGATCCACTCCGCGCGCCTGTCCTTTGCCAAGCCGGAATATATGGAGAAATTTCTGGATATCACCCCGGCTCTGTCAGTGTGTTGGGACTGATGAACGATACGGAGCATCAGGTGAAGCTGCTGATCGATGAAGAGGTGCTGGACAGTGAATATTTCGGGTGCCACCCCTGCATCAATACCTCCAGCCTGCGCCTGCGCACAAAAGACCTGGTGGAAACCATTCTGCCCGCCATCCACCATGAATTTGTCCGGGTTAAACTGTAATTCCGTGGGGATAAAGCAGAATGATTTTGATTATGGCAAAATGATGTGATGGCTTCGCCGATTTCTTACACATAAACCACTGTACAATCCAGAGTTATACCATATAGTGGTGCAACCGGCCAGGGGAGCTTTGCTTTTTGAGTGATTCAAAAAGTGAAGTGTCCCTGGCATTCTTTTTTGTCTTTTTTTTCCATGCCTGCAGCAGGCAAAACTTACCGTAATACCGCGGTTGGTACCAGGGGACACACGGCCAAATGCCACATGCAGCACGCTGCCCCGCGCCGGAATGCGGCGTAACGTTAGCAGCCAACGGCATGGATGCGGCGCGCACTTTAACCTTGCTACTGACCACACCTCGTTTTATGAGCGTTACGGCTGGCAGTTTTACTGCATGGTGCAAGGTGATGGCGAGGAAGAGTCCTCGCGGCTGTATATCCATACGATGTAAAGCGTGTTATTGTTCGCTGTGCCCCGCAAGATGTCTGTAAGGTGCGATGCCCTCATTGCGCCGAGGAAGAACCCGAACGATTTATCATCCTCCCCAATAAAAGCATAAACAAAAAGCGGCGTGAACCCAATCACGCCGCTTTTTAATCGTTAATGCAGATGATAAATATCGGATCGTCCCAATTATACGAAACCAAGCAATCTCTTAATACTCCGTATCGCGGAACTTCAGGCTGCCGTTATCGCCCATTTCGTCCACAATGGCCAGGCTGGCCAGTTTGTAACCCTCGCGGCGCAGCTCGTCGCCGCCCGGCTGGAAGCCTTTTTCAATGCAGATGCCGATACCCGCCACACTGGCTCCGGCCTGCTGGCAGACATCCAACAGACCGCGCATGGCCTTGCCGTTTGCCAAAAAGTCATCCAGAATCAGCACACGGTCGTTGGGACCAAGGAACTTCTGGGCCAGGGTGATATTGTAATCTTTGCCGTAAGTATAAGAATGTACCGTGGAAGTGTACACATCGCCATCAATGTTTTTGCTTTTTGCCTTTTTGGCAAACACCACGGCACATCAAAGTGGCGAGCCGTCATGCAGGCAATCGCAATGCCGGATGCCTCAATAGTCAGGATCTTGTTTACTCCGTCATCCTTAAAAATGCGGTAAAACTCCTCGCCGATTTTATCCAGCAGGTCAACATCCAGCTGGTGGTTCAAAAAGCAGTCAACTTTCAGCACATTGCCCGGGCGGACCTGCCCATCGCGCAGAATGCGGTCTTCCAAAAGCTTCATCTTAAGATGACCCCTTTCATATTTACCAACTATTATGCCTAATTCCGCCGCGTTTTTCAACCCTTAAAACCAGGTTTTTCATTTTTTTTATTACAAACTTTGTCAATATGGTAGTTTGATAATATTTTGTAACCAAACTTTGTGCAAAACCGCCACAAAGGCTTTGGATTCCATCTGCAATTTATGCCGATATTCCGTATTGAAGATTTGCCAACTTAGCGGTATACTTTACCTTAAATTACAGTTATGGGCTGTGCAACCCGTTCCGGCAGGCGTTTGCCGCCGGAGGCTGTAAATTATTAGGAGGGAATAACAATGAACAAAAAGGTCATCAGTGCAATGCTGGCTGCTTCCATGGCTGTCAGCCTGGCCGCCTGCGGTTCCACCGCTACTTCCGAAGCTACTTCCACTGTCTCTTCCGAGACTTCCAGCACCGTCGCTTCCGGCGAGTCCGCTGCTTCCGGCTCCTACACCGGCACCCCCATCAAGGTTGGCGGCATCGGCCCCATCACCGGTGCTGCTGCAACCTACGGCAATGCTGTTAAGAACGCTGAAGAACTGGCTGTCAAAGAGATCAACGCCGCAAACGGCAGCGATGTTTTTGACTGGAAGTTCGAGGACGATGAGCACGATGCTGAAAAGAGCGTCAACGCTTACAACTCCCTGAAAGACTGGGGCATGCAGGTTCTGGCTGGCCCCGTTACCACTACCCCGACCCTGGCAGTTGCTGCTGAGAGCGTCAGCGATAACATGTTCGTTATGACCCCTTCTGCCTCTGCACAGACCGTTATCGAAACCGGCGACAATGTCTTCCAGATCTGCTTCACCGACCCCAACCAGGGCGTTGCATCCGCTGACTACATTGCCGAGAACGCTCTGGCTACCAAGATCGGCGTCATCTATGACTCTTCTGACGCTTACTCTTCCGGCATTTACGCCAAGTTCAAGACCGAAGCTGAGACCAAGGGCCTTGAGATCGTCACTGCTGAAGCTTTCACCAGCGACAACAAGAGCGACCTGTCCACCCAGGTTGCCAAGTGCCAGGAAGCTGGCGCTGAGCTGGTGTTCCTGCCCATCTACTACACCGAGGCTTCTCAGATCCTGACCACCGCCAACAAGACCGGCTATGAGCCCATCTTCTTCGGCTGCGATGGCATGGATGGCATCCTGGATGTTGAGGGCTTTGATACCTCCCTGGCTGAGGGCCTGATGCTGCTGACCCCGTTCGCTGCTGACGCTCAGGATGAAAAGACCCAGGCATTTGTTTCCGCTTACGTTGCCGCTTACGGCGAAACCCCGAACCAGTTCGCTGCTGACGCATACGACGTTATCTACAGCATGTACCAGGCAGTTCTGGAAACCGGCATTACCGGCGATATGGATGCCAACGAGATCTGCGAGCAGCTGAAGATCGGTTACACCAGCATGACCTTTGACGGCTTGACTGGTACCGGCATGACCTGGGATGCTTCCGGCGCTGTTTCCAAGGATCCTAAGGCTGTTGTGATCAAGGATGGCGCTTACGCCGCTATGTAATCTCTGCACAAAAGCAGGGGGACCGCGTGCTGAAAAGCATGCAAAATTGAGTTTTGGCCAATGGGGGCTGCTGATTTACCATGTCAGCAGCCCCCATTTTGTTACGCGCAGAGAAAAAGTGACAGAAAGTGCCTGTTTTAGCCAAAAATACGTGCCTTTTGCGCTTTAAGGCATTGTACTGTGCGGACAGATGTGTTAATATTATATACATATTTTGTTTTTCCGCTGTGCAATAATCAGGTGGCGTGCGTCGCCTTGGTGTGGAAGAACAAGGGAAAAAATAGAGTGAGGTGTTCTGCACAATGCAATTTCTATCCTATCTGATCAATGGCATCAGCTTGGGCAGTGTGTACGCGCTGATCGCATTGGGGTATACCATGGTTTATGGTATTGCCAAAATGCTGAACTTCGCCCATGGCGATGTCATCATGATTGGCAGCTATGTGATCTTTTTCGCATTCGGCTCGTTCGGGCTTAACCCCATTGTGTCTGTGCTGTTGTCCATGGTGGTGTGCACCATTCTGGGCGTTACCATGGAGCGTGTGGCCTACCGCCCCCTGCGCGAAGCCCCGTCCCTGGCTGTTCTGATCACAGCCATCGGCGTTTCCTACCTGCTGCAGCAGGTGGCCCAGCTGCTGTGGACTTCCAACCCCAAGAACTTCAAGTCCGTTGTCAGCCTGCAGCCCATCAAATTGTTTGACGGCCAGCTGACCATCTCAGCCGAAACGCTGGTCACCATCCTGGCCTGCATCCTCATCATGGTTGTGCTCACCCTGTTCATCAACCACACTTCCGCCGGTCACGCTATGCTGGCTGTGTCCGAGGACCGCGGTGCTGCCCAGCTGATGGGCATTAACGTCAATGCCACGATTTCTCTGACTTTCGCCATTGGTTCTGCGCTGGCCGCAGTTGCCGGTGCCCTGATGTGTTCCTCTTACCCGACTTTGATGCCCACCACCGGCGCAATGCCCGGCATTAATGCGTTCGTGGCAGCGGTTTTTGGCGGCATCGGTTCTATCCCCGGTGCTTTTCTGGGCGGTATCCTGCTGGGGATCATCGAAAACCTCAGCAAGGCTTACATCTCCACCCAGCTGTCCGATGCCATCGTGTTTGTTGTTCTGATCGTTGTGCTGATCGTCAAGCCTACCGGCCTGCTCGGCAAAAAGGTCAACGTGAAAGTGTAAGGTGAGGATCATGGCATTAACAAAATGGAACCAAGTGAAAAAAGCACCAAAAAGTAATTTTATCACCTTTAGCATCGTCATTGGGTTTTACATTGTCGTTCAGCTGCTGGCGAGCCGCCGGTGTGCTGACCAACTCTTTCTCCGGCCAGCTGGTGCCCATCTGCGCTTATGTGGTCATGGCTGTTTCGCTGAACCTCGTTGTCGGCTTTTTGGGTGAGCTGAGCCTCGGTCATGCCGGTTTTATGAGCGTTGGCGCGTTTTCCGGCACGCTGGTCTGGGTCAGCCTGTATGATGTGGCCCCGCACTGGCTGGCGCTGATCCTGGCCTTTGTTGTGGGCGGCGCTATGGCCGGTATCTTCGGCGTCATCGTTGGTGTTCCCGTTCTGCGCCTGTCCGGCGACTATCTGGCCATCGTTACCCTGGCATTTGGCGAGATCATCAAAAATATTATGAACGCCGTTTACCTGGGCGTGGACGACAGCGGCCTGCATTTCTCCCTTTAAAGATGCCGCTTCGATGAACATGGCCGAGGATGGCAAGATCCTGATCAACGGCGCCATGGGCATTACCGGCATCAAAAGACTTCCACCTTTACCATGGGCATTATTCTGGTGCTTATCACGCTGGTGGTTGTGCTCAACCTGATCCGCTCCCGCGCTGGCCGCGCTATCTCCGCTATCCGCGATAATGAGATTGCTGCCAAGAGCATCGGCATCAATATCACCCGCTATAAGCTGATGGCTTTTGTACTGTCCTCCGTGTTTGCCGGCATGGCAGGCGTGCTGTACAGCTTGAACTATTCTTCTTTGGTCGCCAAAAAGTTTGATTACAACACCTCCATCAACATTCTGGTCTTCGTGGTTCTGGGCGGCATCGGCAGCATCCGCGGCTCCGTGATTGCAGCGGCCATCCTGACCGTTCTGCCCGAAATGCTGCGCGGCCTGAACGATTACCGCATGCTGATCTATGCTATCGTTCTGATTGTCATGATGATCTTTACCCGCAGCCCCAAGCTGGTGGCATGGCGCAAAGAAGTGGCTGAAAAAAATCACCGAGAAATTCCCGATTTTGAAGCTGAACAAATTCCTAAAGGATAAAAGCAAAAAAGGAGGCGGCATAAATGGCACTGCTGGAAGTCAGTAACCTTGGCATTGCGTTCGGCGGCCTGCAAAGCCGTTTCGCAGCTGGACCTTAAAATCGAAAAAGGCCACCTGTATGGCCTGATCGGCCCCAACGGCGCGGGCAAAACCACCGTGTTCAATATGCTGACCGGTGTGTATAAGCCCACCGAGGGCAACATTGTGCTGGATGGCAACGATATTACCGGTGCCACCCCGGAAGCCATCAGCAAGGCGGGCATTGCCCGCACGTTCCAGAACATTCGCCTGTTTAATGATATGACAGTTCTGGATAACGTCAAGGTCGGCCTGCACAACCAGGTTGTTTACGGCATGTGGACCGGTATCCTGCGCTTGCCGTCTTTCCGTGAGAAAGAGCACGAGATGGACCGCCGTGCTATGAAGCTGCTGAAAATTTTTGACCTGGATGCGGAGGCTAACTATAAAGCCAGCCAACTGCCCTACGGCAAACAGCGCAAGCTGGAAATTGCCCGCGCCCTGGCTACCAACCCGAAACTGCTGCTGCTGGACGAGCCCGCAGCCGGTATGAACCCCAACGAAACCGAAGAACTGATGAACACCATCCACAACGTGCGTGACCAGTTCGGCGTTGCCATCCTGCTCATAGAGCATGATATGAACTTCGTTATGGGTATCTGCGAGGAGATCACCGTGCTGGACTATGGCCGTGTGATTGCCCGCGGCGACGCAAAACCATCCGCAATAACCCCAAGGTCATTGCGGCCTATCTGGGAGGTGACGACTAATGGGTGAGCTGCTTTCGGTTAAAAATATCAATGTTTATTACGGTTCCATCCACGCCATCAAGGATGTTTCGTTCCATGTGGACGAAGGCGAGATCGTTACTTTGATCGGTGCAAACGGTGCCGGCAAAACCACCACCATGCACGCCATCTCCGGCCTGCTCAAGCTGGCCAGCGGCGAGATCACCTATGACGGTAACCTGATCAGCAAGATGGAAGCCCACAAAATCGTCCGCCTTGGTCTGGCCCAGGTGCCGGAGGGCCGCCGTGTATTCAGCGGCCTGACTGTGCAGCAGAACCTTTCCATGGGTGCTTATACCCGCCACGATGGTAAGGATGCCATCCAGAGCGATTACGACATGGTGTTTGACCTGCTGCCCCGCCTGAAAGAGCGCCGCAACCAGCCCGCCGGAACCCTTTCCGGCGGCGAACAGCAGATGCTGGCCGTGGGCCGCGCCCTGATGTGCAAGCCTAAGATCCTGCTGCTGGGCTTCCTCCATCAGGGCGTTCTCAATCTCCTGCCGGGTAATGGGACCGGCGTTTTTCACCAGATAGCACAGCAGCAACCGGATCTCGGTGCTGCTGGTCAGGCCGCCGGGACGGACACCGGCGGTAAAAGCATCATTGGCGCTCATCGTTCCTTACATCCCCCTTGCGCTTTCACATGGTATCAAAGGTCTGCGCCGCTGCCAAAAAGGGCGGGCAGCGGGCAGACAAAAACTCTTTCTATTAGTATAAAGGCTTTCAGCCCGGATTGCAAGCCGCAACGGCAAAATCTGTCTCAATGCGCTTGGGACATTCCGGTGTGGAGTACACCCACCTGTCCAGATGTCCCTCGGTGATGAAGTACCGCAGCTCAAACCGGTGGGGCTGGCTCAGGGCGTGGTTCACGATGACCAGCTTGATCTTCATCTTTTCCGGCAGGATGTTTTTGATGTAGACACTTACCGCCTGCCCGGGCGCAAGACCGGAGCAGCTCTCCGCAAGCCCGGCAAGGTTCGGCGCAATCTCCACAAAGGTGCCGTATTCCTCCACGCTGCGCACGATGCCCACCACCGTTTCGCCCACGGTGAACCGGGCGGCGTTCTCTGCCCATGTGCCCAGCAGCTCCCGGATGGTCAGCACAAAGCGCCCCTGCGCGTCCCGGTTCTTGATGGCGCACAAGATCTGCTGTCCTACGCTGACCCGGTCGGCAGGGGAGGAGATGCGGCTTACCGACATAC
>VOFI01000436.1_pt1 | contig 14001 bp, 17 predicted proteins | sample 5384131 | NCBI WGS metagenome assembly VOFI01 (sample SAMN12384728, study PRJNA508395) | human gut metagenome | isolation source: healthy gut H | host: Homo sapiens
GTCGTGAAGTCCTATGCCGATAGTGGAAACGTTGTTCCAATAGTCAACATAGGAAGCGTAAGACTGTCCGTCTGCTGATCCTCTGAGGGTCTTGCCCTTTTCCTTATACCAAAGCTTATAAACACCGCCAGGGGTATTTCTTGACTTGCTTGGATAGCCTGAAACTATATCAGACTCCATTGTGAGCTTGCCGTCCTTATAATACCACAAATGCTGTGCAGTAAGGTCTACCTCGATATAAGTGTTGCCGTAATCCTTATCGGCTGTACGCCAATCCTTATTGCAGGTATACTCATAGGCTGAGTCAGGGTTTACATAGTAGACAGGCTCAGTTTCGGCAGACTCGCCCTTTTCAACAAGGTCTACGATAAGGTCGCAGGTCTTTTGCTGGTCTATCCACCAGCCGTAACAGCCCTGACCCTCGGAGATAGTGATAGTTCCACGCTTTGTGGTCTTGAACTCTCTGTCCTTGCCATAGGTATCATACTTATCTGCAAGGTCTTCAACATATGCCATTGCCTTATCTTCATCAACTGTATAGCCGGCTTCGGCGTTATCCTCGTCAAAGGTTATCCAATCCATGATAGTATCACCTGTGAGAGTTTCGGTGGTGTAGATAAAATCGAATGTTATCTCGATATCGTTAAGGTTATTGAGCTTCTTGCAGGTCTCTTCAAGCATATCCGCTGTTATGGCAGGCTTTTTATAGCAATCTGCCTTTGAGATATCAACGTCAAAGCTACCGTCGTCAATCTGATTTTCCACATAGGAATAAAGCTCGTCTATCTTATCCTCCTCCACAGCGTCGCCCGTGGTTTCTTTTACCACAACATAGCTGTTATCGTCGCCTTTTTTGATATACAAGCACCTTTCTTTTCAGCACCGTACGCAAGCACCTTTCTTTTCAGCACCTTTTCAAGCTTAGCCTTATCGTACTTGAACTTAGAATCAAAGCTGAAATCTTACGGGGTGATAGGCTCGTCAAAGCCGCCGTCCTGCATTGCCATATTTTTTAGCGATCATTCTTGCCATATCCTCATGGCTTCATAGGGCTGGTTCTGCGCCTGCGGCTTTGCGGCTTTATCGCTGTCGAGGGTATAAAAATGCAGTTTTCAAAATGTTATCCTGCATATTTTTCCTGTGACAAGGAATTTTTTTTGCAAAACCTCTTGAAAAAGATCACAATAAGTATTATAATATATGTGGTAAAGGTTCGCTTGCCGAGCCGATCATTAATTTAAGAAAGAAGGATCTGTATGTTAGATATCAAGATCGAACGTACCACTACTCCAAAGGAAAAACCAGCTGACGAGACAAAGCTTGGTTTCGGTCACATTTTTACTGACCATATGTTTGTTATGAATTATGACGCAGGTCAGGGCTGGCATGACGCTAGGATCGTGCCTTACGGCGACCTTTCACTCTCCCCTGCTGCTATGTGCCTGCACTACGGTCAGGAGATATTTGCTTATCGTACTGCTGACGGCTCTGTTCAGCTTTCAGACCGCAGGGCTTATCTGAGAGAATGGTAATTCCTAAGATAAACGAAGAGGAAGAGGATAAAATGACGGCTCTGTATGTTGAGAACAAGTATGTAAGAGCCGTAAGAGGCGGTACAGGCTTTGCTAAGACAGCCGCTAACTACGCTATCTCGCTTGCGGGTCAGGAAGAAGCTCACGAGCAGGATTACGAGCAGGTACTTTGGCTTGATGGTGTTGAGAGAAAGTATGTTGAGGAAGTTGGCTCAATGAACATCTTCTTCGTTATTGACGGCGAAGTTGTTACACCACAGCTTCTTGGCTCTGTTCTCCCTGGTATCACAAGAAAGTCTGCTATCGAGATATGCAAGAAGAAGGGCTACAAGGTAAGCGAGAGAAAGATCTCTATCGAGGAGATCGCTGAGGCTTACGACAACGGCAAGCTTGACGAGGTATTCGGCACAGGTACTGCTGCTGTTATCTCACCTGTTGGTCATCTTAAGTGGGGCGACAAGGTAATGGAGATAAACAACAACAAGATCGGCCCTGTTTCACAGATGCTTTATGATACAATGACAGGCATTCAGTGGGGCAAGATACCAGACGAGTTTGGCTGGATCGTTAAGATCGACTAATATCGTGAATAATCAATGCGGTCTGTGCTTCGGTATAGACCGCATTTTTCATAGGAGTGATAAAAATGGAGCTGCAGCAGATAATAGACAAGTCACACAGGATAGTGTTTTTCGGAGGAGCAGGGGTATCAACAGAGAGCGGCATACCTGATTTTCGGTCGGTGGATGGACTTTATAATCAGAAATATGATTATCCCCTGAGCAGATACTCAGCCACACGTTTTTTATGCGGCACACAAAGGCATTTTATGATTTTTACCGTGACAAAATGCTTTGTCTGACGGCAAAGCCTAACAAGGCGCATTACAAGCTGGCGGAAATGGAGAGGGCAGGCATACTTTCTTCAGTTATCACGCAGAATATTGACGGACTTCACACGGCGGCAGGAAGCAAAAAGGTGCTGGAGCTTCACGGAAGCGTACACCGCAACTACTGCATGGACTGCGGAAAATTCTACACTGCGGAGGATATTTTAAACAGCACAGGCATTCCGAAATGCACCTGCGGCGGAATAATCAAGCCTGATGTTGTGCTTTATGAGGAGGGGCTTGATGATAAAACTGTGACGGAAGCGGTGAGAGAGATATCTCAGTGCGACACGCTTATTATTGCAGGAACTTCTCTGACAGTTTATCCTGCGGCAGGAATGGTGAGATATTTTCAAGGGGATAATCTTGTACTGATAAATCGGGACAAGACTTCCATGGACGGCTCCTGCGACCTTGTTATCCATGACAAGGTGGGGGAAACGTTGGATAAGATAGCGATAAAGTAAAGATAAACAACGCAAATTGTAGGGGACGGCGCCCTCGACGTCCCATTTGTTTGGAAATTTTGCAACAGACAACGGGCGACCCAAGGTCGCCCCTACCATTGGTGGGGGTGATATGCGGTCGCCCGTGTTTTTATGCTATTTTATTCGTCCATATGCTGTGCGGTATAAAGCTTGTAATATTCGCCTTTCTTTGCGATAAGCTGGTCATGTGTGCCGCACTCGGCAATGCCTTTGTTGTCGATATACATTATCTTATCGCAGTTTTTGATAGTGGAAAGTCTATGTGCGATAATAAATGAAGTTCTGCCAACAAGAAGTCTTTGAAGTCCCTGCTGAAGGAGCTTTTCTGTTCGTGCATCTATTGATGAAGTTGCTTCGTCAAGGACAAGTATTTTCGGGTCTGAAAGCAGAGTTCTTGCAAAGGAGATAAGCTGTTTCTGTCCGCCTGAAAGCTTTGAGCCACGCTCGTTGACCTCTGTCATATAGCCGTCTTTCATTTCGCTTATGAACTCGTCTGCGCAGACTATCTTTGCGGCTTCTCTTATTTCTTCTTCCGTTGCGTCAAGTCTGCCGTAGCGGATATTATCGTAAATAGTGCCGCTGAAAATAAAGCTGTCCTGAAGCATTATGCCCATTTGTGAGCGGAGTGAATGCAAGGTCGCCTGACTTATATCCTTGCCGTCTATGGTTATTTTACCGCTGTCCAGGTCATAAAATCTTGACAGGAGAGAAACTACTGTAGATTTTCCTGCGCCTGTTGGTCCAACGAGGGCAACGCTTTCGCCCGGCTTAACGTCAAAGGAGATATGCTCCAAAACTGTTTTGCCCTGCTCATAGCTGAATGTAACGTCATCAAATTTTACCTCACCTGTGATATCACCGATATCCTGAGCATTCGGCTTGTCTGCGATAGTGGCAGGCTCGTCAAGGGTTTCAAAGATACGCTCAAGGTAGGCGATATTGTTGATGAAGTTATTGAAGATGTTTGACAGGTTCATGATAGGCTGCCAGAAGCTTGAAGCATAGCTTGTCATGGCAACGATAGTTCCAAGGAACGTTGTCGGTAGCAGGCCAAACAAGGTTAGAATATTTCACGGCGTTTATCCAGCTTTTACGATATTTCTCGGAAAGTCTGTCGAATATCTGGGCGTTTTCTTCCTCACGGGTGAATATCTGGGTCACTCTTGCGCCTGTGATGTTTTCCTGCAAATAGGCGTTAAGGTTTGAGGATTTATTTGAAACGTCCTGCCATGCTTTACGCTGTCTTTTCTTTATCATCATCATTATGACTGCAAATATCGGCAGACCCGAAAGCACCACCAATGACAGCTTCACATTCACAAAGAACATGAAAATCATGATGAAAAGCATATTAAGGCACTCGAGTATAACATTGATGATACCATTTGAGAGCATATCCGACACGGAGTTTACATAGTTTACAACTCTTATAAGAATTTTGCCGTGCGGGCGGTTATCGTAATACTCAAATGGAAGTTCCTGCAAATGCTTGAAAAGGTCGGTACGGATATCGAAGATTATATCCTGACCAACAACTGTCATTATCCTTGAACGGATAGTGGAGAATGTTATGGACACGGCTATAGTGCCGACAAATGCGAGGGTGAGCAGGACGAGCTGTCCCATATTTTTCTGCGGTATGGTATTATCAAGTGCATACTGTGTGATGAGCGGTCCGAGAAGTCCTGATATTGCGGCGAACACGCTCAGCACAAGGGCGGTTATCATTTTGCCCTTATATTTTTTGATATACACAAAGGAGCGTTTCAGGTGGGCGAAGTCGAATGGGGTTTCAAGGACTTCGTCAACGTCATAACGGTTTCTTGCCATTTAAACCGCCTCCTTTCCGAAGCCATCGTTCTGCAGCTTGAACACCTCGTAATAGTATCCCTTTTTGGCGATAAGCTCATCATAAAATCTTGGAATGAGATTTATAAGCGAGGTCTTGCCTGAGCCTGTTTCGCCCATTATGGCAACTGTCTGACCTGCTTTTATCTTAAAGTTCACGTTGTCAAGGACTATATGCTTGCCAAACTTAAAGGTAACGTCCTTGAACTCGACGTCCCCGTGAAGCCTTTCTGTCTGGTCAACTGCGTCTTCACGGTCGGTGATGATAGGTCTTGCATAGTATATCTCGATGACCTTCATTGCGGAAGCCATGAATATCGTTCACATAGATACCAAGGTTTCTGACAGGGTTTGCGATGCCCCAGATAAGTCCTGAGATAGCAACATACTCGCCCATTGTTATTTCCCCTTTTATAAGGAAAAATCCACCGCCAAGGAGCATTACAACTGACAAGGCGTTTGCGAAAGCTTCCATATAAGGGAAGAATTTAAGCCACAGCAGTGACGCTTTTTTGTTGGCGTCAGAATATTCTTTATTGGCTTTTTGGAACTTTTCTATCTCATAGTCCTCACGGGCGAAGGCTTTTACAACTCTGTTGCCTGAGATGTTCTCCTGAGCGTCTGTATTCATTTGGGACAGCTTCTCACGGAGGTCAACGTAGACCGGCTTTGCCTTTTTATCAAGAAGCACCACCACGCCGAATATGAACGGTGTAACAGCCAGCAGAAGAAGTGCCATTTTCCAGCTTACCATAAAGAAATAAACTGATGAGGCTATAAACAGCGAACATGATTCAAGCATACCTTTAAAAACGAATGCCACTGCATGACGCACCATATCAAGGTCGCCTGTGAGCCTTGTCATAAGGTCGCCTGTGCGGTTGCGGTCATAAAACTCCATATCCTGATTTTCGATACGTCTGAAAAGGTGTGCCCTTATTCTGTATATCATGCCCTGAGATGATAATTCATAGGTCATGTTGCAGGTATACTGACAGATAGTTCTAAGCAGGGTAAAGCCCACCATGCCTGCAAGCAGTAACCAAAACAGCTTTCTTTCATGCTCAAGGTTAAAAAGTGCGTCCTTGCTTGAAAGAAACTTATCCACAAGCTCTTTGCTGAAATAAGGTGTGGTAAGATACAAGGCGTTGCATACGATAGACAGCACAAGGGCTGTTACATAGAATTTTCGGTAGCCTTTCAGATTGTGCCATATCCATTGAAGCTGGAACATATTCTTTCACTCTCCTTTTATTCTTCTAAACTTCATGCTCTCATAGGCACATATATAAAACTATGAAACCCATACTCTTTTAAGCTATGGATTATAAGCCCTTTTCAAAATAAAGTCAAGGGGGTAAAAGCATTTAGTTTACATAAAGCAAGCTAAAAAATCAACGAAAACGCGAAGCCTTTGTTGTGCTTTTTTCACAAATTATGAATATGTTGTTATCTAATGATAGTCATATTTAGAATAAAACGTTTTCTTTGACTGTTACATTATATTAAACTAAGGTTTCGCACAATAAAATAACCGCCCTGAATTAACAGAGCGGATAGAGGATATTTTTGTATGCAATAATATGCGAGCGAAAAAGTCACCCTTACGGGTTTATTTAATCCTGAAAAACGTCGGTGAAGTAGCCTGCGTTGGAGATAGGCTCGTTGCCGCCTGCAAGGTGCTTTGTACAGCCCATGACGTGGCATCTGAAAAAGCCATAGTCGCCCTCACGCTCCTCACAGCCGAGGACTGTCACAGATGTAGGCTGCATATTGAAGCCATGCCACATATTCATGGTGGAAATACCAAGGAGATGTCCTATCCATAAAAATACCTCCTAGTTAGTCTGCCATTGGTTTTATTTCAGCGTTGTAGGCTCTTCTAAGGAAGAACAATGACGCCATGATCGAGAATATTTCGGCTATCGGGAACGCCCACCAGATAGCGTCAAGCTTGCCTGTAAGGGAAAGAAGATACGCCACAGGAAGAAGCACAACAAGCTGTCTTGTAAATGAAACGAGCATAGAGGAAAGTCCCCTGCCAAGAGCCTGCAATGATGAGATTATGATTATATCAAAGCCTGCGAAGAAGAAGTGTGTGCTGATTATACGCAGGGCTGTTACGCCTATGCTTAGCATATTATCGCTTGCGTCAAAGAGTTTCAGAAGCTGTGCAGGGAAAATCTGCATTATGATAGTGCCGACTATCATGATAGACACAGAATATATCATGGCGTATTTTATTGCACCTGTGATACGCTTTTTTCTTTCTTGCACCATAGTTATAGGCAACGATAGGGATAAGACCGTTATTAAGTCCGAAAACAGGCATGAAAACGAAGCTCTGAAGCTTGAAATACACACCGAAAACTGCGGCGGCGGTGTTTGAGAAGCCGATAAGTATTTTATTCATGCCGTATGTCATGATAGAAGAGATAGACTGCATTATGATGGACGGCAGGCCGACAGCGTAGATCTTCTTGATTATCTTTGCCTGCGGTCTATACTTCACAAGGTTTATGGTTATCTCTTTGTTGAACTTCATATTGAAGAAAAGTCCGAAGGCTGCAGCGGTGAACTGACCGATACAGGTAGCCACAGCCGCACCTGTTACGCCCCACTTAGGGAAGAAGCCCACGCCAAAGATAAAGCAAGGGTCGAGGATAATATTTATCACTGCGCCTATTCCCTGAGTATACATTGAATAGATAGTTTTACCTGTTGCCTGCAAAAGCTTTTCCATGGTCATCTGACAGAAAAGACCGATACTTAGCAGGCTGATGATGGTTAGGTACTGGTCGCCATATTCGATGATTATTTTGCTTGAGGTTTGTGAGCGATAGAAGATCTCGGTAAAAAATGCACCAAAAACCACGAAGATAACGAAGTTCACAAGGCAGAGGAAAATGCCGTTATTGGCGGCGCTGTTGGCTTGTTTGAAGTTCTTTTCACCAAGTGATTTTGACAGCAGTGCGTTGATACCGACACCAGTGCCTGCACCGAGGGCTATCATAAGATTTTGCACAGGGAAAGCCAGTGACACGGCAGTGAGTGCGTCCTCGCTTATTTTGGCAACAAATATGCTGTCGACGATATTATAGAGAGCCTGCACGAGCATGGATATCATGATCGGCAGGGACATTTTGAACAGCAGATCACCTATGGGCTGCGTTCCCATTTTATTTTCTCTTACTTCTTCCATTTTACGATTCCCACCTTAGAGTTACTTTTTCTTAGAATTTATACTTTAACCCTTCTATTATAGCATTTTTTATACGAAAGTTGTATGAATTATTTGTTAAATCAGCACAAATCGGGTGGTGTCCTCTATGATTCAGAATTTATGCAAGTTCTGAGCACGGGCGAACGATGTTCGCCCCTACCGATGTTTGTGGGGTTATCAAGGGTTGTGAGATAAACAATAATGCGAAATGTCAGGGGGGTGGGCTGTCGAGGGCGCCAGCCCCTACATATTGTTAGGGGAAGTTTGTTGTGCCGCAAAATCGCTACGCTCTTTGCGGATTTACATTTGCTCAGGGCGAGGGTGGGCATTTTGTACTCCGATATGGGATTTGTTTGATATATGGCTCTCGTGTGCTTTTTACACTTTAATCTGCACCTTGTCGGCTTACGCCGAATGAGGCTCTGCCTCATACTCCGCTCAGGGCTTTGCCCTAAGAACCCACAAGGGACTCTGTCCCTTGACCCTGCAAGCCCTCTAACGCCGGGCTTGAGCCTGCGTTTAAGTGTTCGCTACGCTCGGTGCTGGGTGTACAACTCTGGTAGGCTTTGCCCATTCCTCATTCCTCACTCCTCATTCCTCACTCCTCACTCCTCATTCCTCACTCCTCACTTAAATCGCTTTACCGCTTGACGAAACCACTGTAAAGTAGTATAATATAAGAAATGCTGCTTATGCAAATTCTTTTACGGAGGTCCTTTATATGGAGAAAAAACCGTTTTATATCACTACCCCGATATATTACCCTTCAGGTAATCCTCATATCGGTCACTGCTACACCACTGTTGCCTGCGATTCTATTGCCAGATCATGGTCTGAAAATCGAACAGAAGGCTGCTGAAAAGGGTGTTACACCTAAGGAATATGTTGATGAGGTAGTCAAGACTTTCAAAAAGCTTTGGAGCTACATGAACATCAGCTATGACAGATACATCAGAACTACTGACGATTATCACATTGAAACTGTTCAGAAGATCTTCAAGGCTCTTTATGACAAGGGCTACATTTACAAGGGCGAATACAAGGGCAAATACTGCACGCCTTGCGAAAGCTTCTGGACTGAGTCACAGCTTGATGAGAACGGCTGTTGTCCTGAGTGTCACAGAGAGGTAACAGAGGCTAAGGAGGAGGCTTACTTCTTCAAGATGTCACCATTTGCTGAGAGGATAGAGAAGCTTCTCACTGAGACAGATTATCTCCAGCCAAAGACAAGAGCCACTGAACTTGTAAACAACTTTATCAAGCCCGGTCTTGAGGATCTTTGTGTATCGAGAACTACTTTCAAGTGGGGTATTCCTGTTACATTTGATGACAAGCACGTTGTTTACGTTTGGATAGACGCACTTTCTAACTATATTTCTGCACTTGGTTTCTGGAACGAGCAGTACAATGATTTTGACAAGTTCTGGCCTGCTGACGTTCACATGGTAGCAAAGGATATCATGAGATTCCACGCTATCGTTTGGCCTGCAATGCTTATGGCACTTGATCTTCCACTGCCTAAGCATCTTGCTGTACACGGCTGGATAACATTCAACGGACAGAAGATGTCCAAGTCTTTGGGCAACGTTGTTGACCCGTTTATTCTTGGTGAGAGATATGGTGCTGACGCTATCAGATACCACATTCTTCGTGAAATGGCTTTAGGTGCAGACAGCTCATTCTCAAACGAGATAATGATAAACAGAATAAACTCTGACCTTGCAAATGGTCTTGGCAATCTTGTTTCAAGAACTGTAGCTATGGCTGACAAATATTTTGGCGGCACGCTTCCTGCTGACAGAGAGGCTGGCGATTTTGACGCTGAGCTTATTGCTGAGGCTGAGGAGCTTAGAGCAAAAGTCGACGAGTTCATGGACAAGACTCAGATAAACAATGCTTTGGCTGAGATATTCAAGGTAGTATCCAGGGCTAACAAGTACATTGACGAGACAGCTCCATGGGTACTTGGCAAGGACGAGAGCAAAAAGGCAAGACTTGCGACAGTTCTTTACAATCTGCTTGAAACTATCAGGATAGTATCAACGCTTCTCAGCAACTTTATGCCTACAACAATGCCAAAGGTATGGGAGCAGATAGGTGCGGCTGAGAGCGACATCACATACGAGAACGCTGGCAAGTTTGGTGTACTTCCTGCTGACGTTACAGTTCACAGGGGTGAGATCATCTTCCCAAGAATTGACGTTGACAAGGAGATAGAGGAGCTTAACAAGATAATAGGCAGCAATGCAGAGCCTGAGGAAAAGGCTGACGATGGATTTGAGCCTGCGCCTATAGCTGACGAGATAACCATAGATGATTTTGCAAAGGTAGATCTGAGAGTTGCTCTTGTTAAGGACTGCGAGAAGGTAAAGAAATCCAAGAAGCTTCTTTGCTTACAGCTTGACGATGGTTTTGGCGGCAGGCAGGTAGTATCGGGCATTGCGGCATGGTACAAGCCTGAAGATCTTATTGGCAAGAAGGTAGTTATTGTAGCCAATCTGAAGCCTGTGAAGCTTTGCGGAGTTGAGTCAAACGGCATGATATGTGCGGCTGACACACCTGACGGTGCGGCAAGCGTTATTTTCCCGGATCAGGACTTGCCATGCGGAGCTAAGCTTAGATAAAACATTTATAAAAAAACAAGGAGCGGATTTCCGCTCCTTATATGCGTCTGTAGCTCAGTTGGATAGAGCGCAAGACTCCGACTCTTGAGGTCGCAGGTTCGATTCCTGTCAGGCGCACCAGCCACTCGCCGTGGCGGGCATTTTACGCTCAACTTTCTTTAAATCTTACTATTACGCCGCTAGGTGTAGTTGAGTTGTTATTTTTACTTTGTTGGTGCTTGCACCTGCACCAAATCCGCTATCATTTATGGTAGCGGATTTTTTTTATTTCCGCCCATAGGCATGATATGCTGGGAAAGCTATATGTTCGCCGTGGCGGGCATTTAAACCTTACCTTGTGTAAGGTGTTTTATTAATTGCATATTTCATTCAGGCACTTTGTCACTCGCCTGCGCAGTTCTTCTCCTCCAAAGGGAAAGCCGAACTCTGCGGCGGAGCTTCCCCACTCAGGTGGGTGCTTCTTTGAGCCGTCAAAATAGCGGCTTTTCACCACGCCACGATAACGTTTTGGCATTTTTGCCGCAAGCTCCTCACATTCTCTCAAGCGAAGCTGCACCTTTGCAAGGTCAAGCCACAAGTCAGTAAGTTTTTTCCCTCTGTGGGCTACCCTGCCGCAATGCTCCCCCACTGCGGCAAGCTGTGAGGACATTTCGCAGATATCTTCTTTAAGCTTCCACTCCTGCCACCTTAGTTTGCGATACTGTGAAAGCTTTCGCAGTGCGGCTGTATTAACTCTGCTTCCACCGCTTCTGAAATTATATCGGCTCGCTGAGGGTGCAAGCCTTTTTTATGGAATTTACCTCTAGGGAATAATCTATATTATCGTACATTTTTCTCCTTTCGCCTTTTTGTACAGACATTTGGACAGTTAGTATGATATACTGTAAATAAAATAAAGCAATGACATTTCAGATAACCGTTTTCTGTATATCTCTCGGGGCTGAGATGTCAAAAAGGGGGCGGTTTATTCTCTTGACTTTTACAGGAAAATGTATTATAATTATATCAAAGCCAGATTTTATGCAGATATCTGTACTAACGATACATACAGTATACTACAGGTTTCTGCAAAGGTCAATAGGTATTAGCGAATTTGATACAGACTTCTGTATCTTTTGTGAAATGATCACAATTGGAGGAAGAAAATATGACTGAAATGTACAAAAGGATAAAAGAACTATGCGAGGAGAACAATATGACGGTATCGCAGATGTGCAAGGAGCTGTCTATAACGAGGAGCTGTTTATCTGAGCTGAGCAAAGGCAGGACGGAACGGCTTTCCGCAGAGAATTCTACAAAGATAGCGAACAGATTTGGAGTGAGCGTACAATATCTTATATCTGGCAGGGAAGAAGATTTTGACACGAAGCTGAAATATTCATTATTCAACGGCACGCTTGGAGTGACGGACGAAATGTTTGACGAGGTCAAGCAGTATGCAGAAATGGTCATGCTCAGAGAGGAAGCAAAGCGCAGAAAGGCTGGTGAAAAGTGAGAGATGACGAACATACAGGAATTGTATGATATTTGCAGTAGAGAGAACATAACTATAGATTTTATTGATTGTCCAAAGTGCGGGGCGATATCGCTTTTTGGCGCAGGTGGCTGTGCGATCGGCATAGACAGCCAGACGCCTGCAAGGCTTTTGAAGGAGCGACTGCTCACGAGATAGGTCACTGCGTAAAGGGTGCGTTTTACAACAGATACGCTACGGCAGACAACATCTCACAGCATGAATACCGTGCAGACAAGTGGGCGATAGAAAATCTGATACCGAAAAGCGAGCTTATCAAAGCCATAAAGAAAAATCTGGACAGTATTTATCTACTTGCGCAACATTTTGATGTGAGCGAGGATTTTATGATAAAGGCTTGCAGGTATTATGGGGTTTATTTTGGGTAGAAAAATACCGCTGAGGGCGATGGCGTCCTCGGCGGTGTTGGTTTTTAGTAGAGTTTTTTGGCTGTAATTTCTTTTAGTGTGCCTATTTTGTTGAAAAGGTCTTTTGTTACATAGATGGTTATATATTGGTCATTTGTTTTAAACTTATAAGGTTTATATGCCGTGATACGCTTTACCGCAACATAATCATTTACGTCAATGTCAGGATACACTCTTGTAAGCTGACAGCGGTCAAGTACAACATCGGGTGGACCTTGCTCTCGCCATTTATTTATTATAGCCTCTGCCTCTTCCTCAGTTGAGGATTGATAATACATAAAAGTTTTGTCATGGTCATCAATGTTATAATTATAAAAAAAAATGTTGTCATCAAAGTATGGAAGAATGGCGGTAGCAAGACCTTGAAGTTTTGGATAATCACGACACGCATAAACTTCATCTATCCTCCAGCTATCATTTTCCTCACTTATCACATCTTGAGTCCATGACGACAAAATTTTATAATCATAAAGCCTATATTCTTTGATAAACTCTGCCGCTTCTTTATACCAATCACACAATCCACCTGCAAATATTATACCAAACGAGTGTATCATGCACATAAATGCCAATGAAAATACATACCTTAGTGGCTTTTTATTTCGTGAAGGATAAAATGCTGCTGCAAGAAAAAATGAAAGTGTCAAAACTGAATAGGGTCTGCTTACAACGCCGTACTGATAAAACAGGAAGAAGTTAAACGGCAACAGACAACGTATCAGCTTTGGAAAAGGCGACTTGAAAAGCAAGACCGCCACAGCAAGAGTCATGAAAAAAATATTGACTGCCGCAAGGGACAGCTCATAGGGTGCGCCAAGCTTTGCGAAAGGCACCAATATCAAATGCCATAGTGGCGGGTGACCCTCATAGTGTGGGATCTCAAAAAGTATCTCTTTTATAGTTCCCGAACGTGCAATCGCCCATGATTGAGCTTCATCAAACCACGGTTCGTGAAAAAACGATACAGTGCAAACGCCAAGCAGGTATATTATCAGCGTTATAACATCGCATTTTCCATGCTCTTTGCTGAACGCCCAACTTTTAAATTTCTCTTTCATTAATATCCTCCAAAAAATAATCGACATATAAATTATACCATTTATTAAGAAATTAGTCAATGTTTTTGTAAAACTTTTTGCGACAAATATTGACATAATTGGACTTGTGCTCAATGTCTGCAATAAAAAAAGAAATAACCGCCCCACGTCCAATAGGTCGGTTATTTCTTAAAGAAAAAACTATATTGGAGGTAAACCGCTTACAGCAGTATGCCCCTTTTTGTTATCTTTATCATACCACAACTGCGGCAAATTGTCAAGTGTGCTAAAACTTCACGCCCCAACTGAAATTCTCAGGGAGATCGTCAGGTTTGTTCACAGGGTCAGGATACTGCCCTACAATGCCTTTAGACGTGGGTGTCCTTGAATCACACCACTGTGCAAGCTTGTATCTGCCG
>VOFI01000455.1_pt1 | contig 14001 bp, 20 predicted proteins | sample 5384131 | NCBI WGS metagenome assembly VOFI01 (sample SAMN12384728, study PRJNA508395) | human gut metagenome | isolation source: healthy gut H | host: Homo sapiens
CCACGGTGTTTGCTTGATTGCAGAGATGACAGACAACAGGATAGCGGTGACCAGAGGTGTCGTTGACGACAGCACAACGAACTCAATCTATACTTTGCGACATACTACATTCTGACTATACTGTGATCCAAGCAGAAAATGGCATACAGGCTCTTACAAAGCTAAAAAAGACAGGATAAAAAAGTTGACGCTATAATACTGGATATCATAATGCCCGAAATGGACGGATATGAGTTCATGAATAAAATAAAGCAGGATAAAACCTTATCTCAGATACCTGTTATTATACTAACAGAAAAATCAGACAGAGACACTGAAAAGAAGGTGCTTGAAAGCGGTGCGTGGGACTTTGTTCCAAAGCCTTATGACGCTGAGATTATAAAGCTAAGGCTCAAAAACGTTATCGCAAGAAGTCAGGTATCGCTGCTCAAAGAGCTTAATAACGTTATGAACTACGACCCTCTTACGGAGATATATTCAAAGAATAAATTTTTCAGTGCATCAAAGGCACTTCTTAAGGCTTATCCTGACAAGCAGTTCGCTTTTCTAAGACTAGATATCGACCGTTTCAAGCTTATAAATTCATTTTTGGCACTGCGTACGGAGACAGACTGCTAAAGCATGTTGCAAAACGTATAAGAGATTTTGCAAAAACAACGGAATGCTGTACCTTTGGTAGGATAGACGCTGACGTTTTCGGTATCTTCACCCCTTATCAGGGCAAGGAAGAAACAGTAAAGCAGATAGAGCAGGCTGTTGAAGACATGAAAAAACTGTCCGCAAGCTATAACATCATGATCGTTTACGGCGTTTATGTGGTGACTGACAGAAGCCTGCCAATATCCTTCATGTGCGACCGTGCCGCTCTTGCCGCTAAAACTGTAAAAGGGCATTATATGAAAAGCTATGCTTTTTATGATGACAAAATGCGGCTTTCTATTGAAAATGAGCAGAATATAATAAATGAAATGAGCGACGCTCTTGAAAACCACGAGTTTGTGCCTTACTATCAGCCTAAGTATGATGTAAAGACAAACAAGCCTGTGGGTGCGGAGGCTCTTGCAAGGTGGATACACCCTACCAAGGGATTTATCTCACCTGGTGTTTTTATCCCGATATTTGAGAAAAACGGCTTTATCTCAAAGCTTGATTTCTACATATGGGAATGCGTATGCAAACAGCTCAAGGAATGGAAAGACAGCGGAGTTCCGCTCTTCCCTGTTTCTGTAAACGTTTCAAGGGTAAACCTTTACAACCCTAATCTTTCAAAAAAATAATAATCGAACTTACGAAAAAGTATGACGTTGACCCTAAGTATTTCAACATCGAGATAACGGAGAGCGTTTATACTGACGACAATGTAATGATAGATGATATCACCAGTCAGCTCAGAAATAATGGCTTTACTATCCTCATGGACGATTTTGGCAGCGGTTATTCTTCCCTGAACGTACTCAAAGATGTTCAGGTGGATATGCTAAAAATGGACATGATGTTCATGTTCAAGGCAAAGTATGACGGCCGTGCAGAAACTATAATTTCTTCTGTTATCAGAATGGCCAAATGGCTCAATATCCCTGTTATAGCGGAAGGCGTTGACAAAGCGGAGCAGGTAGAATTTCTGAAAAGCGTAGGCTGTGACTACATTCAGGGTTTCTATTATTCAAAGCCTTTGCCTTCGGCAGACTATGAAAAGCTTATTTCAGATCAGGAGGAACAGCCTTTGCCTGAGAACAGGACGTCAGTAAACGACCTGCTGTGGGGCAAGGGCGGAGGATTGCTGACATATATCGACAGCATCGACCAGCCTGCTACGATATATGAATGTTTTCCGAACGGCACAGTGGTAATGGTATGTTCAAACAAGGCATTTTCACAAAAAATACGGCTATGGCAGCAGTATTTACGGCAAACTCAATGTCAAGAACTGCATTGACAGCGATTGCAAAGAGAAATTCACAAGCTCTGTAAACAAGGCAATAGAGAGCAAGGACAGAGCAGAATGTGTTCTTAGTATGCACGAGATAAACGGCAAGAAGCACTGGTTCAAGACGCATTTACGATTTGTCAGCGAAACAGGTGTAAGCTCTGTGCTTATAGCGTATTTCACGGACGTGACCGACATGGTGCTGACGGATAAACGCATAAACGAATATAAGAACTATATCCAAGATGAAATAGACCGAAAGCACAAGATCCTTATCGTCAGCAACAACAGCGACACACGCTGTCAGCTCGAAGAGATACTTTCTCAGGAAAACACTGTTTTCACTGCAGAAACCATTCAGGCAGGAAAAAAGCTTCTTCTTACTCAGGCTCATAGCGTACTTAAAGGCATGACAAAATTGAAGAACAGAGTTTCAGACTTTGTTATGAAGCCGTATATAGATGAGCTGGTACGTCTGAGAACGAACAATCTTTTAAAGATCAATATTTCTGGCAGTGCAAACGAAAAATATTTTAGCCGAACGAAATGATCTGAAAAAAGTCCTCTGCGATGAGCGGGGGGCTTTTTTTTCTCTTATTAAGCTGTCAGCTTTATTGACAAAATATACACTATCTGATATTATATAGGTATGAATGCTGAAAGCGAGGGAGAAAAAATGTATCTTGACAAGTGGCGTGTGGCAATAAGAAATTTGAAAAATTCGCTTTTTTCATATCCAAACACGGCTCAAAGCTGTTTTCCTGACCCTATCACGGACGACACAGTGTTTTACTGCGTTCAAGGTCTTGTATAAAATTCATACGCAGTTCTCCTGTGACCTCGGTGTACTCCGAGGACGGAAAGCTTTTTGCCAAAACAATAAACAACGTTTATGAGCTTAAAACGCCAAGCGATTATTTTGACTGCGATATCGCTGAAAATGCCGCACAAAAAACAGGAAGCAGTGAGCTTGCTGAAACAGCTAAAATGCAGAGAGAAAAGTTCATGGCACAGCTTGATAAATTTTTCACGATCTGCCAGAGGCTTTGTGATAATGAACAGGCTGACGTTGCAAATGAGTTACCTGAAGATACTCTTGTTATATGCTATTACGGCACTGACCCACATGGAAACAAGATGTTCTACAAAAAAAATAAAGATATGGTAGTGCCTGTTTTTGCAGATGTGACCGTTGGGCTGGTCATTGATTCTGTGGGGCTTGCGGAAAGCGAGGAAAAGCTGGATTTATGGGATACGCTGGGGAGATATTATATCGACAGCGAGCTTATGGAGTTTATGACTGTGACACGAAAAACCTTATTTTCTGCAATTTAACGAACTCTCCTATATATGTCACAATTTACGAAAGCTCCGCTGCTATGCTCTGTATGCCGAACACGGCTAAGATAGCTTCAAGAAAAGTAAAAAGAAAAATAAAACTTTTATCCGTCTGAGATCTCAGGCGGATTTTTTTATTGCACAATATAGAAAAGAACGTGAAAATTAATAGAATGTTAAACTTTTAACGTGTCATAGCAATTGAATAATCGTTGAAAGTGTAGTATAATTTTCTTATATAGTTGTTTTTTGATGTAAAATAATATATTTAACTATTTTTTGTATCGTGAGGAAAAGATCATGGAAATTTTAAAACAGCGTATTCTTAAGGACGGAGTAGTAAAGGAAGGAAACGTTCTCAAAGTCGATAAATTCCTTAACCACCAAATGGATGTCAAGCTTTTCAACGATATCGGTGAGGAGTTTGCAAAGAAATTTGCAGGAACAGGCGTAAACAAGATACTCACTATCGAGTCATCCGGTATCGGCATTGCCTGCATTGCGGCACAGCATTTTAACAACTGCCCTGTTATTTTTGCAAAGAAAACTCTCAGTAAAAATCTTGACGGCGAAATGTTCGTTACTCAGGTAAAGTCCTACACAAAGGGCGTTACATATGACGTAATGGTATCTGAAAAATATCTCGGCAAGGGTGACAAGGTGCTTATTATAGACGATTTTCTTGCTAACGGCTGTGCTCTTATGGGGCTTATAGATATTGTAAAGCAGTCAGGGGCTGAGCTTGCGGGGAGCAGGTATCGTTATCGAAAAGGGCTTCCAGGTTGGCGGAAAGACTATCCGTGACATGGGCGTAAAGCTCGAATCTCTTGCTATCGTTGACTCTATGGACAACGGCACTATCACTTTCAGGGACTAACGCACAAGGCGTTACCAATAAATATTTTATGGAGGAAGATCAAACATGAAGGTAAGACGTATTCTTGCGCTCGTTCTTTCTGCGGCTCTTGCGCTGACAATCAGACGACAACTCTCAGCTATGACACTGTAAAGATCGGTGTTATACACATCGGCAACCCTGCCGACGGTTCAGGTTACACATATGCTCACGATCAGGGTATCGTTGGTATGCAGAAGGAGCTTGGACTTAAAGACGATCAGATCGTTAGAAAAAACAACGTATCAGACAGCGACCCTGCTGCTACAGAAACAGCTATCCGTGAGTGCATCGAGGAAGGCTGCAACATCATCTTCGGCACAAGCTGGGGCTATATGGACAAAATGGAATCCCTCGCTGAGGAATATCCTGACGTTTATTTCTGCCACGGCACAGGCTACAAGAACAACGGCAAGAACCTTAACAACTACTTCGGAAGAATTTATCAGGCAAGATACCTCACCGGTATCGTTGCAGGTATGAAGACAGAGTCAAATCTTATCGGTTACGTTTCCGCTATGGGCAGCGAGAACTCTGAGTGCACAGGCGGTATCGACGCCGCAATGGGCGTTTATTCTGTAAATCCTGACGCTAAGGTATATGTAAAGGTAACAAACAGCTGGTATTCACCAACAGAGGAAACAAACGCTGCAAAGGCTCTTCTTTCTGAGGGCTGCGACGTTATCGCTCAGCACTGCGACACACCTAACCCACAGCTGGAGGCTGAAAGCGCAGGCAAGTGGGGCGTAGGCTACAACACAGATATGTCTAAGGACGCTCCTAAGGCTACACTTACTTCAACTCTTTGGAACTGGTCTGCATACTACACATATCAGGTAAAGCAGATAGTTGATGGCAACTGGAAGTGCGAGAACTACTACGGCGGCATGGCTGACGGTCTTGTAGACATCGCTCCTCTGAACAAGGATCTCTGCACAGAGGATATGCAGAAGGCTGTTGACGAGGCTAAGGCTAAGCTTGAGGACGGTTCATTTAACGTATTTGACGGCGTTATCGAAACAAACGACGGCAAAACAGTTGGTGAAGAGGGCAAAATGACGACGCTACTATCACAGGCGGAATCAACTGGTACTTCAAGAACGTTGAGGTCAAGTAATAAGGCTTAACAGCTTAACAAAACATTTATACGGGCGGTGAGGTTGCCGCCTGTTTTGTTAATGATATGAGCATACGGCAGCAGGTAATTCTGCTGTCGGTTTCTGATGACATTAGCAAATCTAAGGAAGTTCATAAAAAAAAGGAGCTGAAAGTATGAGTGAAGAAATATCTGCTGAGATCGCTGTAAAATGCAGCGGTATAACAAAAGTTTTCGGCAGCGTGGTTGCAAACGACGGCATTGATCTTGAAGTAAAATACGGTGAGATACTTGCACTGCTGGGCGAAAACGGATCAGGAAAGACCACGTTGATGAATATGCTTTCGGGTATCTATCACCCTGACAAGGGCAATATCTACATCGCCGGCAAGCCTGAGGCGATAAATTCACCTATGGATTCTATCGAACTTGGCATAGGCATGATACATCAGCACTTCAAGCTTGTGGAGGTGTTCTCCGCCGCAGACAACATTGTGGCAGGCACAAAGGGCAAGCTTAAGAGCAAGGGCGCTGTGAGAGATGAGATAAAAAAAGATATCTGAACAGCTTGGTCTTGAAGTTGACCCTGACAAAAAGGTATACAATATGTCCGTCAGTGAAAAGCAGACAGTTGAAATACTGAAGGTGCTTTACAGGGTGCTAAAATACTTATTCTTGACGAGCCTACGGCGGTTCTTACTCCGCAGGAAACTGAAAAGCTTTTCAATATCCTGAGAAAAATGAAAGCTCAGGGCTGTGCTATCATTATCATCACCCACAAGCTGGGCGAAGTAATGGATATATCTGACAGAGTGACCATACTGCGAAAGGGCAAGAGCGTTGAAACTGTAAACACAGCAGAGCAGTGAAAAGCAGCTCACTGAGCTTATGGTGGGCAAGGCGGTGGAGCTTTCAATAGAAAGACCTGAACCTGTGAACGTAAAGCCGATACTTAACGTAGTCGATCTGACGGTAAAGAACTCTGAGGGAAGCATTGCTCTCGATGACGTAAGCTTTGTTATAAACAGGGGCGAGATACTTGGTGTGGCAGGCATTGCAGGAAGCGGTCAGAAAGAGCTTTGCGAGACTATCGCAGGGCTTCAGAAGATAGAAAAGGGCGCAGTGCTTTACAACAAGGAGAACATCATAGGCAAGACACCTAAGGAGATAATAAATCTCGGCATAAGCATGAGCTTTATCCCTGAGGACAGACTTGGAATGGGTCTTATCGCTTCGGTGGGTATGACGGACAATATGCTTCTTAAAACATACAAGCAGGGCAAGCTTTGCTTTGTGGACAGAAAGCCTGCTAAGGCGCTTTCAAAGGAGCTTATAGAAAAGCTTGAAATAAAAACTCCGTCAACTGAGCTTCCTGTAAGAATGCTTTCGGGCGGAAACGTTCAGAAGGTCCTGCTTGGACGAGAGATACACAGTGAGCCTGACCTGCTCATAACCGCATATCCTGTTCGTGGACTTGACATCAACTCATCATATCTTATATACTCGCTTCTTAACGAGCAGAAGAAAAAGAACACGGCTGTGCTTTTTCATAGGCGAAGACCTTGACGTTCTTCTGGAGCTTTGCGACAGGATAATGGTGCTTTGTCACGGCAAGATAACAGGTATTTGTGACGCCAAAAAGGTCACAAAGGAACAGGTAGGCATGATGATGACAGGCTCGACAATGGAGGAGGTGCTGGGCATTGGCTGATATTATAAAAAAAGAGCCTCTTATAAGAATAGCCAAGCGTGCTGAACGCTCAAACAAGCAAAAGCTTATCATAAGGCTTCTGTCGGTGCTTCTGGCTATTTGTGCAGGCGGAATATTCATTCTTATTCTTGGCAAAGATCCGTTTTCATACTATGCGAAAATGGTAAAGGGTGCTTTTATCGGCAAGAACGCCGCAAGCCCTTTTATGCCGTTCAAAGAAACAATAAAGATAATGATACCGCTTCTTATATCTTCTCTTGGCATTACGCTTGCGTTTAAGATGAAGTTTTGGAATATCGGTGCAGAGGGTCAGATAATAATGGGCGGAGTTTTCGCTTCATACTTCGCTCTTTATCATTACGATATGCCTCACTATCTGCTTTTCATTGTGATGTTCGTTGCGGCGATGATAGGCGGAGGACTGTACGGCATTATCCCTGCATTTTTCAAGGCAAAATTCGACACAAACGAAACTTTGCTCACCCTTATGCTCAACTATATTGCACTTTACGTTATAGATTGGCTCACAAAGGGCGCATGGCAGGATCCTGAGTCAAAGGGATATCCTAAGATAGCAAGATTTGACCTTAACGCATGGCTTGACTCGCTAGGCGGTGTGCAGATAGGCTGGTTGATAGGTCTGGTGCTTGTGGTATTGGTATTTATCTATCTTAAATACACAAAACAGGGCTACGAGATAACTGTAGTATCAGACAGCCATGCAACAGCAAGATATGCAGGCATGAGCCCTAGCAAGATAATGATAAGAACGATGTTTTTGAGCGGTGCTATCTGCGGTATCGCAGGAATGGTACAGGCTTGCGGAACAGAACACACACTTTCAACATCTGTTGCAGGCGGAGTAGGCTTCACGGCTATCATAGTTGCATGGCTTGCAAACCTCAATCCATTCGGCATACTTGTGGTGTCATTCTTATTCGCAGTCCTTGAAAAGGGCAGCACTGTGGTATCGTCTGAATTTGTTCTTTCACCTTACTGCTCGGACGTTTTGCAGGGAATAATCCTGTTCTTCGTGCTTGGCTGTGAGTTCTTCATCAGATACAGATTTGTAACAAGAGGAGGCAGGAAAAATGACTAGACTTATTTCATTCCTTGCCCATGCGGTATATATGGGTACTCCTCTGCTTTTAACGGCTCTTGTTCTTATCATCACTTCAGTGAAAAAATCAAGAGAGCGTTCACAGCCACAATCCTGCGGTATAAATTATTTCCGTGAGGAGAGATAGGATATCGAAGCTTGGCATTTTTTACAGATAATACCTAAAGCAACATATTTAAAAGCTCTGCATTTTGCAGGGCTTTTATTTTGCCCTAGTGACAAAATGCAGAAGATGTTCATAGCCCAATTACGATACGACAAAGAAATGGGCGACCACAGGTCGCCCATACACTTTGTTAGGTTATGATAAACTGTTTTACTTCGCCTTTGCCGAAGCCACAAAAGATTTGAGCTCCTCCTCAGGCATATAGCCGACAGTTGAAGCAACTACCTTGCCATGTTTCACAACAAAAAGGGCAGGTATGCTCGAGATACCGAAAGCGGATGCAAGCTCGTTTTCCTCATCAACGTTGACCTTCCCCACCTTTACAGAACTGTCCTCCTCAGAATACTTATCCACCAGCGGTGAAAGCATTTTGCACGGACCACACCATGCTGCCCAGAAGTCAAGCAGGACAGGCTTTTCCGAGTGCATTACTTCGTTTTCAAAATTATCCTTTGTTATGACCTTTACAGACATTTTTCACAGCTCCTTTTCTAGTCCTTGCTTTTGTAATAGAGCATACAATGGCAGAAGCCCTCAAAATTCGGGTCGGCTATCTGCTCACGGAACTCTTTGCACATACACTTGTTTTCCTCTGTGCGCTGTATCCTGCACGGACAATAACCACCTGTGCGTTTAAGCCCCTCTTTTATGCTCTTTACCATTTCTTTATCATCATTAAGTCGTACCATTACTACCTATCCTTTGCAGATATGTTTAGATTATTCCTTGACAAATGCCTTTACTATCTCGCCGATATACTGATAGTGATAATCCTTGTCAGAATACCATTTCTCATCGTTTTCAGTATCAACAAAGCACTCAGGTCTCATCTCCTGAACATAAGCCTTTTTGCACACAAGCACCATATCAGCTTCCGCAAAAGCTGTTACCTCCACGCCGTTTTCAGACACGAACACAGGGGTCAGACCTGTTTCCTTTGCCTTGTCGCAGTCACGTCCACTATGTGAGCCACAGAATGATAGTGCCTTTTTATACTCCTCTTTGAAAAAGCTTATGGTGAAATATTCTGCCTTGTCGATAAATTCCTTTGTATATCTCTGCGGTCTTATAACTGTGGTGAAGGTGTTCTTTCCCCACATAACGCCTGCAAAGCCCCATGAAGCTGTCATTGTGTTCCAGCCACTCTCGTCGCCTGCTGTTACAAGAAACCACTCCTTGCCTATCTTTTTGTATGGATTGAAGTCAATAGCGTCAAGCTTTTCTGTTACCTCTTTGAAACCGTTGAAACTGCTCATTTTCATTACCGCCTTTCAGTATTATGTCAGACTTATCATACTTATTGTACACCAATATCGTATAGAAAACGTCTGAGTATATTATATATCATTTCTTATGAAATTGCAACCCCTTGAAAGCCCTGAAATATTGTACAAAAATCGTTAAAACAGGGCTTTTTGTGTTGCTTTTTTTTTTTGAAGAATAGTGATATAATTGAATTAAGTATTTGTAAAGCTGTTTTTGTGTTTTTGGTTTAGCTGTTTTATTTTATGCCGTTACAATACTCAATATGTATATCTTTGAAGTTTATACAGAATAAATTGTATATTGTCTAAAAATATACATTAAAAAGCCTTAAAATGTGTATAAATATAAAATTTTTATGCAAAAGCACTTGACAATGCTGTATAAAGGTGTATAATAATTTTATCGGCATGAGAGCCGTGAAAATATTATACAAACATACTTACTACATACAATGGAGGAATTTTGTTATGGCAAAGAGATCAAAAAGTTGTCCTTGCTTATTCCGGCGGACTTGATACATCTATCATCATTCCGTGGCTCAAGGAAAACTACAACAACTGCGAAGTAATCGCTGTTTCAGGAAACGTTGGTCAGGGCACAGAGCTTGACGGTCTTGAGGAAAAGGCTATCAAGACAGGCGCTTCTAAGCTCTATATCGAGGACCTTACAGAAGAGTTCATCGAGGATTATGTATATCCAACAGTACAGGCTGGCGCTGTTTATGAAAACCAGTACCTCCTCGGCACTTCATTTGCTCGAGAATAGCTGAGATTGCTATCAAAGAGGGTGCTGACGCTATATGCCACGGCTGCACAGGTAAGGGCAACGACCAGGTTAGATTTGAGCTTGCTATCAAGGCTTTCGCCCTGATATGCAGATAATCGCTCCTTGGAGAATCTGGGATCTTAAGTCAAGAGAGCAGGAGATCGAGTATGCTGAGGCTCACAACATTCCTCTGAAGATAAACAGAGAAACAAACTACTCAAAGGACAAGAACCTTTGGCACCTTTCACACGAAGGTCTGGATCTTGAAGATCCTGCAAACGAGCCACAGTATGAGAAGCCGGGCTTCCTTGAAATGGGCGTTTCACCTATCATGGCTCCTGACAAGCCAACTTATGTAACTATCCACTTTGAAAAGGGTATCCCAACAGCAGTTGACGGCGTTGAGATGAACGGCAAGGAGCTTGTTACAAAGCTTAACGAGCTTGGCGGTGCAAACGGTATCGGTCTTGCTGACCTTGTTGAGAACAGACTTGTTGGTATGAAGTCAAGAGGTGTTTATGAAACTCCGGGCGGAGCTATCCTTTACAAGGCTCATGAAGTTCTTGAAACTATCACACTTGACAAGGAAACTGCAAGAGTTAAGCAGTATCTTTCAATCAAGTTTGCTGACATTGTTTACAATGGTCAGTGGTTCACTCCTCTCCGTGAGGCTATGAGCGCATTTGTTACAGAAACACAGAAGACTGTTACAGGTGACGTTAAGCTCAAGCTTTACAAGGGCAACATGATAAACGCAGGTGTAACATCTCCATACACTTTATGATGAAGAAGTTGCTGCAAGATAGACGGTCTGAAGATCAACGGCGTGGACATCCAGAAGCTGCTTGAACAGCACGCACGAAAAGGAAATTTGATCCGCACTTATTGAAATGTATTGGGGCAGGATGATCCTTTGGGGTCATTTTGCCCATACATTTTTTATATTTGATAACTTGAAATAAACATAAAGGACGGTTTTAAAATGGCAGGAAAAATGTGGGCAGGAAGATTTACAAAGGAAGTTGACGAAAGAGTCAATGATTTCAATTCATCTATTTCCTTTGACGCAAGAATGTACCGCTATGATATAGAGGGTTCTATGGCGCACGCCACTATGCTTGGCGAGTGCGGTATAATCGAAAAGCACGAAAGCGAAAAAAATAGTCCAGGGACTTAAGGGTATTCTTGCGGATATCGACGAGGGAAAATTACAGTTCGACCCTACTGCAGAGGACGTTCATATGTTTGTTGAGGCTGAGCTTACCAAAAGGCTTGGCGACACAGGCAAAAGACTTCACACGGCAAGATCAAGAAACGATCAGGTGGCACTTGACGTGAGAATGATACTCAGAGCCGAAACAAAAGAGATAATCGAGCTTGTGAAAAAGCTTGAACACACTATCCTTGACATTGCAGAGAAAAAATCTCACAACTGTTATGCCGGGATATACTCATCTTCAGAGGGCACAGCCTATCACATTTGCTCACCACCTTATGGCGTATGCAAATATGCTTCTGAGAGATATTTCAAGACTTGAGGACAGCTACAAGAGAACGAACATCATGCCTTTGGGAAGCGGTGCTCTTGCATCTACAACTTACCCTATAAACAGACAGAGAGTTTGCGACCTGCTTGGCTTTGACGAGATAACACAGAACTCACTTGACGGCGTTTCAGACAGAGATTTCTGCATCGAGCTTTGCTCAGCTATCTCACTGCTTATGATGCACCTTTCGAGATTTTCGGAAGAAATAATCATGTGGTGCTCGTGGGAGTTCAAGTTTATCGAGCTTGACGACGCTTATGCAACAGGCTCGTCTATCATGCCACAGAAGAAAAAACCCTGATGTTACTGAACTTATAAGAGGCAAGACAGGCAGAGTTTACGGCGACCTTAACACACTGCTCGTTATGATGAAGGGTCTGCCACTTGCATACAACAAGGATATGCAGGAGGACAAGGAAGCTATCTTTGACGCTATTGACACTGTTAAGCTTTGTCTTAAAACGTTCGATCCGATGCTTGCTACAATGAGAGTTATCCCTGAGAACATGAGAAACGCCGCAGCCAAGGGCTTTATAAATGCTACTGACTGCGCTGACTATCTTGTTAAAAAGGGTATGCCTTTCAGGGACGCTTACAAGATAACGGGCACTCTCGTTCACACCTGCATTGAAAAGGGCTGCACACTTGAAACTCTCCCATTGGAGGAGTACAAGAAGCTCACTGACAATTTTGACAAGGACGTTTATGACGCTATCAGCCTTGAAACCTGCGTAATGCAGAGAAAAGCGGCAGGCGGTCCTGCGCCTGAGTCTGTAAAAAGCTCAGATAGAATATGTCAGAAATAAGCTTTGATAAACACCGCTCCCCTGTTAAGGCGGCACTGCTATATCTTGTGCTGTGGGAGCTTGCGACAGTTATAATATGGCTTTTTACGGCTAAGCTTTTTGTGATATATCCACTGTTTGCGGTGGGATTTACGGTGGTGTACCCTGTGTGTACATGGTGGGCTTGCTACCGACACGCTAAGAACTACGGCTTGAAATGGTATGTTGCGCCTGTGATGATAGCGGTTTCGGTGATAGAATATATCTTCGTGGAGGAAGCAAGGTCGGTAGTGCCGAACTTTATCGTACTCACTGTGTTGACCGCAGGCTTTGCCGCAGGTATTGGAAACTGCTTTGCGGATAAGGACGCAATAAACGCCGCAAAGGAAGATAAAAAGCGTAAAAAGCTGAAAAAAGAACCTGAATACAAGAACATTTTGGACGATAATTAAAAGTATGCAGACGGCTAAAGAGCTGTCAGCCAAACGGACGAACACTGTTCGCCCCTAAAAGTTTGCATTTGCATGAGCATACAGATTATTGACAGACAAAATCATAAAGTTTTATAGAAGGATATGAAGAAAAATGAAAACAAGAGTTTTTATTGACGGAAAAGAAGGAACAACGGGACTTCAGATATATGAGCGTTTTCAGAACAGAAATGACGTTGAGATAATGCTCATTGACGAGGAAAAGCGCAAGGACGTGAACGAGAGAGCAAAGATGATAAACTCATCGGATACCTGCCATGCAGTTTCAGGCTACAGCGGCGGCGGAAAGAAAATGATAGCCGCTATGGAGAGCGAAAATAAAACAAAGGAAATGTATTCTCCACGTCAGTATGCACTTGGGCAAAAGCACAAGCATATCCCTGAAATGCAGGCGGTGTGCGGACATTACAAAAATGCTCGCAAAGGACGGCGAGGGTGCAACTAAACTTCTTGAATGTACTGTTACCGGTGCAAAAAGACCTTGACACCGCTATAATCGTTGCAAAAGAGCGTTATATGCTCGCCGCTTTTCAAAGTGTGCAATGTTCGGTGCTGACGCTTGGGGCAGGATAGACCAGCTCAAATACGAAAACAAAAAATGGTATCGAGCATCACATTCTTAAAGGCAAAACTCTCGGAATGATATTCCAGAAGTCCTCTACCCGTACAAGAGTTTCTTTTGAAACAGGTATTTTCGGATCGCTTTTATATCTTCAGCAGATATATCAGGCAAAGGCTCTATTCTAAGAGTTGTTTTTAGCAGAAATTTTACCTTTTCGTAGTCAACTGCCTCGTTAAGTCCAGTAATTATGCTGTCAAACACATTCATATTAAAGCTGGTCTCCTTCGTATTTTAATCGGATAAACTGACATCCCAAAAGAATCTGTAAAAAT
>VOFI01000555.1_pt1 | contig 14001 bp, 24 predicted proteins | sample 5384131 | NCBI WGS metagenome assembly VOFI01 (sample SAMN12384728, study PRJNA508395) | human gut metagenome | isolation source: healthy gut H | host: Homo sapiens
TTCATGTAACGTCTATAATGGAAAAATCCATAATAATCTGCATCCAAATTTTTTCCACGCCCAATACTGTGCTGTTAATTCACAGTAATTTGGATTTTTAGCTGAAATATTTTCTCCTTCATTATCTCTAAGCATACCTTTAAAACGCTTTTCATTTAAAGCACATCCAACCTGAATCGGTTTTATAATCTCACTAGGTACTACTTCTACCGGTTTGTGACATGATACCAAAATACTAATATTACTCATATTACCTTCAACCTTTCTCTTCTTGTTTTTAATAATCTACCTTCGTTAATATTGAAAATTAATGATATTCTTTTATATATTCATCAGTTACTTCTTTTACAAGACCACTCATTCTAACATCGCCTTTATCCAGCCAAATAGCATGGTCACATAATTTTCTTACAGATTTCACATCATGAGAAACATATAAAAGAGTTGTTCCATTACTTAACATTTCTTCCATACGTTTATAACATTTTTGTTGAAACTGATAATCTCCAACAGATAAAATTTCATCTACTACCAAAATATCCGGTCGTACCATTGTTGCAATTGCAAATCCTAATCTAGCCTGCATACCTGATGAAAAATTTTTAATTGGAACATCAAAAAATCTTGCAATTCTGCGAAATCTATAATCTCATTAAAATGTTCTTCCATAAATTTACGCGAATGACCCAACACTGTGCCATTCAAAAAAAACATTTTCCCTTGCTGTCATATTCATATCAAATCCAGCCCCTAGTTCAATCAGCGGTGCAATTTTCCCCCGAGTCGTAACAGTTCCTGTGTATGGTTTTAAAATTCCACAACATGCTTTTTAATAATGTTGATTTTCCGGAACCATTTGTTCCAATCAGTCCCCATGCTTCACCACTTTTTACTTTTAAATTAACGTGTTTTAAAGCAAGAAATTCTTGGAACATTAATTCATGTTTTATCATTTTAATAACATATTCCTTCAAATTATCAACTTTTTCCGAAGCAAGATTAAATCGTATTGTCAAATCCTCTACATCCACTACATATTCTTCATTCATAATAATTCTCCTAGAAGTATAAAATAAAATTATCCTGCGTTTTCTTAAATACAGTCAAGCCAATTACCAGCATAACGCCTGCCATAACCCAGCATCCAACAAAAATACGTAACGTCGGCAACTGTCCATACAATACTAAACCACGGAAGAACTGAATATAATAATACATTGGATTAAAATATTCAATAAGTGTTCTAAGCCAATTTGGTAATAAATCTATCGGATAAAATAACGGTGTCAAATACGTCCATGCAACAGTAATTGCATTATAAATGTACTGAATATCTCTGAAAAATACATTGGCCGCTGAAAGCAGAAATCCCATACCACACACAAAAAATATATAATGGAATAATTACTAACGGAAATAATAAAATATATGGTGAAAAATGTGATCTAGTAAATAACATTACGATAACCAACGCACCCATTGAAAAAATTAAATCAATAAGCGAACTCGTAACCTTTGATAATGTAAAAATATATTTAGGCACATATATTTTTTTTATCAAAGAACTATTGTCCAAGACTGAATACATTGACATATGTGTTGACGAATTCATGAAATCAAATAAGGTTTGTCCTGCCAACAGATATACTGGATAATTTTCTATTCCCTGCCTGAACATTTGCGAAAAAAATACCAACGTCATTACAATCATAATCAGTAAAGGATTTAAAATACTCCATAAATATCCCAAAAAACTTCTACGATATTTTAATTTCACATCTCTTACTACGAGCTCACGTAACAAATCCTTATATTGAAAAAAAATGTATTTATTCTATCCTTTGTCTCATTCATATTTTTATAATCTCCTTAATAACTATCTCTACGTCTTTTAAATGCAAGAACAGCCAGGAAATGTCGCATATTTAGTTTTTCTCAAAAACAGAACAGCTGGATTTTTTCACCCTGTCATAAACTTCTCTGTTTTTATGGTAAAAATATGCATCTAATTTCATTGCTTCCTTCTTCATGCTTTTCAGCGGGAAACTTATATAAATCTTCATCTGACTGGTAAGAATCGTTGCAGTCAACTCTCTTATATATTCCAAATTAGCTGTTGGTGCAATAGTTTCAGCTTTCTTGCAATACTGATTAAGTCGCATCAAATGATTTTTTAGATTCTTCTGCATTTTCTGAATAGACATGCTTTTGTCCAGGAAGTCCCAGACGATATTGGTAAACCGGATCTTCAATAAAATATACTGTCCTTACATATGGAATCGGAAATGCAATAAACTCCACATCTACATAAAAAGTATGCTCGTCAATCTGTTCATTTGCTTTTCTGAATAGCTCTGTTTTCACTGTAGTTGCATGCATATCAATAATTGTTTTTCCTACAATATCTTCAAACTTATATAACTTATTATACTCTATTTTTTTCAAATGGATATTCTTGTCTTTTTTTCTGGTAATCTTGTCGTATGGTTAATCCAGGTATAATTTGATGCAACAATATCTGCATCACTTTCTTTCAAAATCTCTACAAGACGAATAAAGCTTCTTGTATCTACCCAATCGTCCCCATCAACAACCTTTGAAATACTTTCCTTTTGCTTCTCGAACCCCAGTATTAATTGTTGAACCATGTCCACCATTTTTTTTTATATCACTAGAACCATCATTCACAATCAATACTTCAATATCACCCATAACTTCTGAATTTTACAAAAGATTCCAGACATTCTTCCAGATATGCTTCTACATTGTAACTTGGAATTGTTACCGTTAATATCTTCTCGTTCATTCTTCTCCTAACTTATATACTATTAATAATATTTTTTTCTCAAAAAAGTTGGTTTCACAGATATTTAGTTTTATCTGAATCACCAACTTTTATTTTGATTACATAATTATGCTACACACTCTCTTAGATGGAAAGATTATATCAAAAGTATTCTCCTTTGTCAAATTCTACATTTTTTTTTTATATATTTATCGTTTCAAAAGATAAATATTACTCATATCATCCGTACCAAGTAATTCCGATTTATTATAATTTAATTCTTGTTTCACATATTTTAAACATTCATCTACCGAAGAACCATAATCATTTACTAAGGTATCCACATAAATAATCATTTCATCTTCTGATGCATCTACTTTCTTTTTATATTCTGCTTAATTTTATCTAAATCAATCTGATATATATCTTTTTTACAATTCATAAGATTTAATGCATTATCTAATATCCTATCTTTGCGATGCATATATATATATTACCGGTAACTCCGTATATTCTTGAAGAACTTGTTCGTTCCCCCCTTTTCTTCATAAATATATTCCGGATCATTCGCAAAATATGTTATACCAACTATAAAAATACATATTAATCTAATACAACTCTTTGCATTACTTTTTTTCTTGTCATACATGTAATAGTTCTCCAAATTAATATACTCATTTCCAGCACAATTAATGGATAAATACACATCATAAACCTATTTGAAGAAAATACTGTAATTTTACATACCAATAAAAAATAGAATACTATAACTAATAATATACCTATAGCAATAATATAGCTTTGCTTTATTTCTATTATTTTTTTTCCTGAAATAGGCTTTTTTCAATAATTAATTGTATCTTCTTTTCTTTTTTTTTTTCAATTTTGATTTTATACAATATATTGCAGACCCTATACCCAACTAATAAAACTAAAAAATAATATAAGAATAACACTCCACAAACTTCCAAACAATTCTGAACTAATGTCTTTCCAATATATTTTTATGCGTTCTCCCAATCACTAAAATTACGCATATTTGTATGTGTCAAAGAACTATTAGCATTTCCATCCTTTCCAGAAAGTTTTCTTAAATATGTTGGAAATGTGCCAAATGCACATATAATCCCTATTCCACCAGCTATTGAATATTTTAAAAATACTTTCCACCCCAGGTTTCTTTCTCTAATAACCTTAGTAAGCATAAGTCCAACAATAGGACAGGCAAAAATAATAAAAAAAGAAATGTGTGTATAATCCTCCAAAAGTAGCTATACATAATAACACAAATCTTTTCACTGTTATTTTTTCCTCTTTAAAATTTGAATATTTTCCAGCAAAAAAAGAATAGACACCATACAGTTAGTAACATATACATTCTTACATATGTCACCGAATTAACTGTCTCCAATACTAAATCCATATAACACTAATACTAAAATATTAAAAATATTTTTCTTTGAAATGCATCTAGCTACTCTCAACAGTAAATACATTGCAATCGCAAAATAGATTACATTTGGAATCAATCCAAACCATTTACTAAATTTCCCAGGAAAAACGACGATATTGTATGCAATACCATATAAAAAGAGGCGGATGCGCATCGTGCGTTTGATTGTAAATTACAGATCCATATGAAAATTCTTCTCCCTTATTCACTGTTAAATACGACTTAAATATCTCTGGTTCTATTTTTTACATTATCCAAACCATTATCTTCCCATATCTGTGCATGATAATAACTATTTGACAATCCATACGACCATATTTCATCTACAAAAAACCCTGTTTCATATTACAGTAATATAACATAAATACAATTTGCACAAATAAAATCACTGCAAATATGATATATATATTCGTCTTTTCAACCCTATCAATAAGCTTATTGAATCCCTTCTTTATCTGCATTTATTTCTTACTCGCTTTCTCTCACAATATAAATAGGTCTTTTTTTTTGTTTCCAAATATGTCTTCGATAAATACAACCCCATAATTCCAAGACATAACAGCTGGATTCCACCTAAAAGAATATTATTGTTACCAATGACGGCCATCCAGCAACCGGATCTCCGAATGCTAATGCTCTAATAATTATCACTAACATAGATATAAACGAAACTCCGCAAAATACAATTCCAAACACAGATGCAATCGCTAAAGGTGCTGTAGAATATGCTAAAATTCCTTCAATTGAGTACAAAAACAGTTTCCAAAAGACCATTTTGTCTCTCCTGCGCTTCTTTCCACATTTTCAAAGGCAATCCACTTTGTATGAAATCCCACCCAACTGTAAATTCCTTTCGTAAATCTGTTATATTCGGCATCTTTCAAAATAGCATCCACCATTTTGCGCTTCATTAATCGGAAGTCTCTTGCGCCATCTACAATTTCTGTTGATGACATTTTATTGATTATCTTATAAAACATTCTCGCAAAAAAAAGACCTGATAGGCGGTTCCCCTGCCCGGTTAACTCTTCTCGTAGCAACGCAATCATAATCTTCTTTACCTTCTGACTCTTTAATTGTTTTCCACATTTCCGGCAAAGCAGTGACGGTGGATCCTGCAGATCCACATCCAATGTTGCAACATAATCTCCTGTTGAAAGCTGTAATCCGGCATATAATGCAGATTCTTTTCCAAAGTTTCTTGAAAACGAAACGTAATGAACTCTTTTCATCCTTTACTCGCAAATTTTTTGAAACACTGTAATGTTCCATCTTTACTTCCATCATCCACGAAGCAAAAACTCAAATTCAAACTCATCTTTCAACTGTTCTATTACTTTCAAAGCTTCTCTATAAAAAATAGGAATTGCTTCTTCTTCGTTGTAACAAGGTACTACCAATGACATTTTCATGATTTTATTCCTCCAAACTACACTTAAATAGTTGTATGATCCGTTTCCACGCTCGGTATTCTTCATGACTGATTCGTCCCAGACTCACCAGTTCCTGAAAAGCTTCACTATCTCTCTTCTTATCTTCCGGTCTGATATGATACGTTGAAATGATTCCGGCAACTATTTCTTTAATATCCGGACTTTCTTCCATCGCCTTTTTCAAGCTCTCTTAACTGGCTTAAGAAATGTACCTCATCAAACTCCAACGGTTTCCCAATAAAAATCAAATCATTCGCCGTCTTCTGAAGCCCTTCTTCTTTCGTCAGTAACTCTTCATATAGCTTTTCACCTGGTCTTAAGCCCGTATATTTAATTTCCATATTCACACCAAGCGTATATCCGGAAAGCCGAATCAAATTCTTTTGCGAGGTCGGCAATCTTTACCGGTTCTCCCATATCCAACACAAAGATTTCTCCACCATGAGCATAAGCTCCAGCCTGTAATACCAACGATACCGCTTCCGGAATCGTCATAAAATAACGAATAATATCTGGATGCGTAACTGTAACTCGGTCCGCCTGCTTCCATCTGCTTCTTGAAAAGTGGTATTACACTACCATTACTTCCAAGTACATTTCCAAACCGTACAATTACATATTCTGTTCTGGAATACTTACTAAATGTCTGCACGATCATCTCACACATGCGCTTCGAAGCTCCCATGATATTTGTTGGGTTTACGGCTTTATCTGTAGAAATAAGTACGAATTTCTTTACACCATACTTGTCCGCTGCTCTTGCAGTTTTTATAGGTTCCAAATACATTATTCTTAATTGCTTCATTCGGACTGTCTTCCATAAGCGGCACATGTTTATGTGCTGCGCATGAAATACAACATCTGGACGATAATATTCCATTACACTTTCAATTCGGCTTGTATTACGAACAGATCCAATTAATACTTCCAGCTTCAGATTGGGATATTTTCGAATCAGTTCCTGCTGAATCTCATATGCATTATTCTCATAGATATCAAATATAATCAGAAGCTTCGGATTGTGTGCAGCAATCTGGCGGCAAAAGCTCACTGCCTATCGATCCACCGCCACCAGTAACCAGTACTCGTTTATTACTTACATACTGTCCAACGCTTTCCATATCAATATTGATGGTATCCCTTCCAAGCAAGTCCTCAATGGATACTTCTCGCAGGTTTGACACCCCAACTTCATCATTGATGAGCTGATACATTCCGGCAAAATTTTAAGTTTACAATCTGTAAGATTACAAATTCTCAAAATATCACGGGTAGCTTTATTTCCTGCCGATGGAATCGCAAGGATGATCTCTTCTGCATCATATTTTTTTGCTGCTTCCTGAATCATATCCCTTCCACCGACAATCCGGATTCCGTGAATATATTTTCCCTTTTTAAACGGGTTATCATCAATCACACATACAACTTTCTGATTCAGGTACTTACTGCTTTTTTAGCTCTTTAATGATCATATTTCCCGCTTCACCAGCTCCGATTACGATCGTATTCCGGGAATGCTTTGCTGATTTTTAATTCCATTCTGCATCGTGTGTAAAATTCGATACGAAAAACGAGTAATTAGTGTAGTAATACTAAGCAAAATAAAGTAGAAGAAATAATAGCTTCTTGGGATCGGTAAATACAATAAACTAAATCCAAACGCCTGAAACGCTGTTGAAAGCATTGCCGCACACACAATCAATAGCATCTCATATAAGCTGGCATGGGGACCACACTCGGTTATACAGATTTAACAGTAAAAAGATAATTACCGTCGTAATCACATTTATAATCATGTAGTGTTCTACACTGCTCATATACTCCTCTGGTACCCAGATATTATCCAATTTAAAGCGCAATATAATCGCTAAGTAAGAATCCAAAACCACAGTAAGCATGTCCACGATAAACAAAGCAATCATTCTGCTTCTGGAATTTTGAAGTCCCCATCCTTTTTCATACTCAACCTCCATTTGTACAATATAAAATTGTTACAAAATATTACATCATTTTTTTTTTAACTCTAACCTATAGCATACCAAATTTTACTTCAAGATACAATGTTTATCGCCTATTCTTCACATAAAAAATAGGATTTTGCATGTTTTTCTCTCATGCAAAATCCTATTATAACTTATTATTTACTTGTGTTCAATAATGGTTTTATATAAAGATTAACTATGTTATAACCATAATTTGCACCTGTAGCCCATCCTGCTCCAGTTGGACTTTCTTTCTGTCCAAGCCATTCCACATATGGTGAAACACCTTTTGTCACAAGACTATATCTTCCATCTACACATGTCTGTTTCAGATTTTCTGTTGATGCGTATGCCTTCAAATGCTGTACCTGCGCTCGAATTCCAATCCGAATAGATTTAAATCCATTACCTGAAGCTCCATTTCCAGTTGCTCCAAGACCGGCAAAATTATACTGCTCTTTTTTACATCTCCACCAAATCGTAAAAAACCAGTTTCCATCATTGCCTGTGCAAATGCGACTTCAGCTTTTACGCCCTCCACCTTGCATTCATCAATATAAATCTGACAGAAATCTTTAATAGTCGGTGCATCTTTGTTATCAGAATACGGATATTTTCCACCTTTAGCAGTGAAATAATTTGCCATCTGGCTTGCTGTCGTAGATGTAGTACCCATAATAGCGTAAAAATCACTCATATCTGATTTCTTTACTAATTTCCATTTCTGCTTAGTGTTCTTGCCCCATGTGGCAATTTGAACATTGCACCGTTATTTGTACTTCCATTAGCTACTTCCAATACATTACCAAGCTTTGATTCAATATAGTAATAACCATTTCCCGCATCAATAAATTTCCATGTTTGCGTATTTGAGTTATCTTTACTATATTGCCATACATTCGTTCCTGATTGGTTTTGTTTTTCCAGCCAAGTCTAATGCTTTTCCCGATTTCTGTGAAACAATTTGATATTCTTTATCTGCAACTTTCTTTATCATAAAGTTCTGTGCCAGTGTATCATTTTTATCAAAAATCTGAAGATTTGCTTTATCATTCGCAGAGGCATTATCAATATCCATTACTTTTCCTGATGACAGTGAGGTTTGAATCACATAAGTTCCATTTGCTATATCAACATAATTCTTCGTAGATACGGATGAAAGTTTCCATTTTTGTGCATTTGTTTTATTTAATTCAAATGTCTGTATATTATTTTGTGCTCTAATTGTACCATTTTGAATATCTAAAACCGTTCCCAATTTTGACTGGATATAATAATTACCATTTCCAGCATCTACAAATTTCCAACACTGTCTTTTGCAGATCCATTCCATGAAAACTGCTGAACATTTGTGCCCGAAGCCATAGATCCATCTGACACATCAAGTACCTTGCCTGTTGCTTCGCATTGAATTTTATAGTAGCCATCTCCAACTGCTTTTATACTAAACTTCTGTCTTTGCCGTATTATTCGAATTAAACAACTGAACATTTGCACCGTTATAAGTATTTGCATTATCAATATCCAATACATATGCATTATTTGCAGCTGAACAAATTGTATAAACGCCTTCTGCTACATTGGAACCAGTATAACTATCAAGCTGTACGAAGCTCCATCTCTGTGCATTTGTTGCATTCCAAGTAAATGTTTGTACATTTGTACCTGCATTAAGTGTACCGTTCTGAATATCAATAACTCCACCATTTTTTGTCTGAATGTAATAATTACCAGCTACACTAATAACCTTCCATAACTGGTTATTTTTCCCATTCCATGCATTTTGATATACATTTGCTCCATTGACATCTGCTCCAGAATTATATTCCAATGCTTTTCCAGAATTTTTCGATATAATTTTGCAGTATCCATCTTTTACATGTGTAATTTGAAATTGCTGAGCATTTGTTCCATTTACATTATAAATCTGCACATTTGCTCTATCAGACTTACTGCCTCCACTGATATCTAATACCAACTTTCCAGTACTGGCTGATTTCAAATAGTATGTTCCATTTCCAACAAGACTTTCCGATTGTATCTGCAAATACCATTGTTGTGTACTCTTTCCAGAATTATCCGTCATCTGGACATTCACACCTGCATTTGCACTGTTTCCTCTTAACCCGATTGTTTTCCCAGTTTTAGAAATAATATAATAACTTCCATTACCAACCGAAACAAATCTCCACAGCTGTGCATCTGTTCCATTCCACGAGTACATCTGGACATTTGCTCCTGCTGACTTCGAACCATTGGCAACATCTAAAAACATTACCAGACAAATCAGAAATGATTCTGTAATATCCATTTCCGACATACGCAATTCTAAATCTCTGTGCCGAAATTCCTTTTTCGTATAGATCTGAACATTTGTTCCACTTGACATACTTTCATTTTGAACATCAAATGTCTGATTTTATTCGCCATATTTTCAAACAAATAAACTCCGCACTCTCATTAGCTCGATTTGAATCTAAGATCCATTCCTGCGCATTTGTAAAGTTTGCGTTGTAAATTTGAAGATTTGTTCCTGATGAAATCGTACCATTCGCAATATCAATCACCAGTCCTACCTTGGAACGAATATAATATTTTCCATTTCCGGCATCCACAAATTTCCACAACTGAGCATCTGTTCCATTCCATGAAAATGTCTGTAAATTTGTGCCATTCGTACTATTACCATTATATATATCTAAAACTTTTCCAGTAGATACTTCACTTATTTTGTAATATCCATTGCTCACATATTTTATATCATATTTCTGGTTTTCAGTTCCAACATATGTATCCAGTTTTGCATTTCCACTATTCTCTGTTATAGCTAATGTTATCGAGCTAGCACTCGCAATTACATACTTTCCATCCTTTACCGGTTTGTTTTCCGTTTTGGAAATTTGCCACTTCTGCGCATTGGATTGATTTGCTGTCTGCATATTAACATTTGTTGAAGAAGTTTGTATTCCAACTTCTGTTCCAAGCTTTGATCGTATATAATAGCTTCCATCTGATAACTTGACAAATTTCCAAAGTTGCGCGTTATTCTGACTATAATCATATTGTTTTAAATTTGCCCCACTTTGATTACTTGCATTATCAATATCTATCGATTTTCCTGAATGTTCTGCAATCACTTTATAATACCCATTGCTAACATAAGTCAGTTCAAATCTTTGTGACGACAAATTTTGATTACTTGTCACACACACATTTGCAGAATTTTCTGTTGAACCTCCATTTACACTCAGCACCTTGTTTGATGATGTATTAGTAATCGAATATGTACCATTTTCTAATGGTTTCGACTCTGCTTTTGTAAGTTTCCACTTCTGTGCATTTGTCCCATTATACGCATAGCAGTCTATCATCGTTCCGTTTGCTGTATTAGCCGACCACACATCCAAACATGTACCTAATACTGAATGAATCGTATAATACCCATTTCCAGCATTTGTAAAAATACCATAACTGTGCATTCGTTCCATTAGACATATATTGCTGTACCGTTGCTCCCGATGCCGTCGACCCTCCAGCCACATCCAGAACCTTTCCTGAATGTTCTGCCGTAATCGTGTAATACCCATTTCCGGCACTTCTGACCTCAAATCTCTGTCCTGATGTATCTTTTTTTATCATTCAGCACTGCGGCTTGTCTGATCTGCAAATCCATCATTCTGAATCGAAAGAACCTTATTCGCATTCAATGCGCCGCTAAATACATAAGTACCTTCCGCAACATTCACTCTTTCACCCGTCTTGGCAAGTCCCAGATATTTTGCAATTCCTGTTGCATCCGCAACACCAAGTTTTTCAGACCTGCTTCATTATTTAAGAAGTTATTGACATCTCCACTGTTTGTGAGGAAAGCATGCTCAACGATAATTCCGGGATTCCATTTCTCTTATTCGCAACCTGAACCGTAAACCAGTCTTCCAGTGAACCATCCGGGTATTTGTATTCTGGATCTGTTCCCTGTTTTATAGTACAATCCACGGTTATACAATCCGATTGATGAAAGTTCATTCAAAATCTTGGTTGCAAGTTCTCTTCCCTGTGCACCTACCTCTGATTTCCAGTTATAGTTTGGAATAATAACCTCTGCACCTTTTGCTTTGCTGATGATGCTTTGCATTCAGATGAAAAACTGACAAATATCTTCGCCCCTGCTTTTCCGCTGCATTTGCTCTCGCCGTAATACATCCACCTGCCGGTGATTCATTCGGATAAGGACACTTCGAAGATGTCCTTGTCATGTACACCTCTACTCCGACATGTTTTTCAAGCTCTTCCTTACAATAATTAGCAATCTTCAAGGTGAGTGCCTCTTCTCGTAAACCGTAATAGCTTGCTCCTGCATCTCTGTCATCATGTCCTGGATCCAGTGCCACAACAATCTTGCCTGATCTTGCGGCCTGTGTACTGATTCCAGAATCATCATCAAGCGACATCATCGCCGGAGTTGATGCAAGGACATCTGTCCGTGCAAAGCATCAAGTGCATCCTCGATACTGTTCTGTTCTTCGATTGTTCCATTTTCATTCAATGTAGAAACCGAAATACCAACTGCATCTTCCGTTGCCGCTTCTTCCTGTTCTTCATCAACCGGCTGAAGTTCATCGATTCCATCATATTCCTGATTAACTCCGAACTTCGCTTCCATCTTAAGGTCTGCAAGCGCATAATCTGTAGTTTCTCCATTTTCTGTTACACTGATAGAAACAACTTCATAGGTTCCACTCTGATACTCATCTTCGTAATACTTTTCAAACAGATACAGATTTCCTTCCGATCTACTGATACACCAGTCTTCCCAGGTATCATCATCTTTTCGTACATGAAGTACCATCTGCTCTATGTACTCGTCTTCTGTTCCCCAGGATACAACAATTCGCTGTGTCTCCGGTGTCTGCAGATATGGACTTTCCACGTAAGCATAATTCATCTTTGCTTTCTTCTGGTTGGGCTTCCTGTTCTGTCGTTTCCTGCTCTGGCGCTTCCTGCTCCTGAACATCCTGTTCCCCTTCAACATTTTCATCAACTGATTGTTGTTCTTCCGAAGTTTGTTCCTCTTTGCTGTGGTTCTTCTACCTGTGATTCTTCTGCCTGTACTTCAGACTTCGGCTCTTCTGTCTGGTCCTCTGTTGTCGTCTGTGTTTTTGCGGCTGGCGCATCCATGCATATACCGGCATTGTTGTACCAATCATTGAAAAAAGACCAGCAATGCCACACTACATTTTTTTCAACCAGTTCTTCATTATATACTCCTCTTCTCTTACTCATCTGCTGTCATGTATCCTTTGAGTACGGTATGTCCGGTTTCTAAAAAGGTCGCCCGTTTTCCGTAATCTTAAGTCGTTCACATTCATACGTTTTCAGGAAAGACTTTTTTTTTAATACATGTGAGTATTTGTTCTTCTCCTGTCGTCCCCATGTTCTGATGTAAGAACCAGTTCCGGAATCTACATCGAGATCAATCGTTTTCTGTTCCTGATCAACATTACAGCTGTTCATCTTACACTCACTGCTAAGAACGCCTTCCCCTATTAAGCCGTTCCAGATATCGGTTGTCTGAAGCAGATTCGTTCTGATCTCTGCGCATTCGATTTCTTCACTGTCGGATATATAATATAATTTCAGAATCTGATCCTGAGCTTCATGGTTTCCGCTGTCTTCTTCTTTGCTGTCATTTTCTTCCACCTGCTCATCCTTTTGTTCTGTTTTTGTCCTGCGTTGGTTCTGCCTTTTCCTGACTGGTATCTTGCTTGTCCTCCTGGCTGGTATCCTGCGTCGTATCTTTTTGCTTCTTTTGAAGTATCTGTACCACTGCATCCCAAGAGCATAACACTTAGACTCAATGCCATTACAAATACCAATACTTTTTCTCATCTCACACCTCCTTTCTTAATTTTATCTATTATACAATAGTTCACAATTTTTGTCTATTTTTCTTGTCTTAATTAAATAATATGTATTTGCATAATTTTCGACCTGAAGTGGTGAAATTTGATTTCCATCTTCCAGCGAATGCCAGAATTTATTATCCCATGCTGTGTCTCCCCAGAAAAATGCAAGGTGACAGTCTTCTCCGCAGTTCCAGTTTTTTGGTTCTTTATACATAATATCACCTTTTTCCGCACGTCCATTTCGGAGTAATTCAGCAATAGAATTGTACGCATAACACTCTACATTAACAGATTTCAGATATTTATACCAGTTAGAACCATTTGTATATCCACCATTTCGTCCCATTCTTGCAATCATTCCAAGATCTCCACCACATTTTCCTACAACAAATGCAATAAATCCTGTGCAGTTAAGTCCTGTATAATTGTTATATCCTGGCGA